>OLOB01000814.1_pt1 | contig 22593 bp, 25 predicted proteins | sample 1671911 | NCBI WGS metagenome assembly OLOB01 (sample SAMEA3136625, study PRJEB25190) | human gut metagenome | biome: human gut; feature: human-associated habitat; material: faeces | place: Austria | collected 2013
ACTTTAGTATATCAGATAAGCTTGTCTTTTTTTGTTGCACCTCATTTTACAACGGAGCAGATTTTTTTAACACGAGGAATTGAGCACGCCTACATCCCTTTGTAAAAAGAGAAGGTCTGTCTCGAAGTCTTGTACTTCTTCGACAGCTTTTCTATTTTACTTTGGGATGCTTTACGGCTTTGCATCTTACAAGAAGAAGGCCAGTAAGTGCAGTATCCACAAATGCAGGGGATAGAAAATGTAGAAAAACCACTTATGAATGGGTTTGGAGCTGCCTTTTTGACCATTGTATAGAAATAGAAATGGCAGGAAAAGGAAGCTCATGCAGTCGCTGTTGTAGCAGAACATCTCAAACCAAACTGAGAAAGATGGTGCAGCACTGACATTCATATCAGGGCCCAGAATAAGGAAAGAAATGACACTCCAGATGCCAAAGATAATGAGCTGCTTTCTATGATGGCCATAAAATGCCCAGAAAATCAGCATAAGCGTAAGAATAGGAATGCCGCCTTCGAGAGTGATGACCATAGCTCCAAAAGGCAGTCCAATGAGGGATAAAAAGAGACCAGCTAGGAAGATTAAGCTACCTAAAACACTATTAAGGATTGGCCTGTCATGGTCTCTAGCCTTCTGCCAGAAGTAGAGGAAACTATAGCCGAGAGCTAAGGTCAGAAAGATGTTATCATTGATGAGATGCTCTTTCCCCAGCAGCAGTTGGGATAAAAAGTCTCCGATCTGCATAAGTATGGCCACACTCCATAGCCTGAGTAAGTGTCTTTTACGATTTCTGGTATGGAAGAAGCCTTCTAGGGTCAGGTAGGCAAAAAGTGGAGCTACAAAGCGCGTGATGAGATGAAGCCAAGCCGGTAGTCCTGGAAAGGCAAAGAAGGCTGAATCCAAGACCATAAAACTCAGAGCAATGTATTTGAGTTGATTAGTGTTTAAACCGATTGATTTTTTCATGACAGTTACCTCCTTATCTTTAGTCTAACAATTATTAACTTCCCTGCCATTACAGTTTTGTAAGAATGTTTTTCTCTCAAGTATTGTGGTATAATTTGGAGGACTATGTAATTTACAGAGAAGAAAGGAATAGAACCCCAAATAGGTGTTCTGGGTGTCTTAGACATGAAAATTTCGGAAGAAGAAGTGCGCCATGTAGCGACCTTGTCCAAGTTGGCATTTTCGGATGAAGAAACGACTGAATTTGCGACAACCTTGACCAAGATTGTTGACATGGTTGAACTTTTGAATGAAGTAGATACGACTGGTGTTGCAATTACGACCACCATGGCTGATCGGCGGACGGTTTTGCGCCCCGATGTGGCAGAAGAAGGGACCGACCGCGACCAGCTCTTTAAAAATGTACCTGAAGCAAAGGACTACTATATCAAGGTACCAGCAATCTTGGATGATGGAGGAGATGCCTAATGTCTTTTAATGATAAAACAATTGAAGAACTGCACGACCTCCTAGTCAAAAAAGAAATTTCTGCAACTGAGCTGACCCAGGCTACTCTTGAGGATATCAATGCTCGTGAAGAAACCATTGGTTCCTTTATCACAGTGGCTCAAGAAGAGGCTCTGGCTCAAGCCAAGTCTCTTGATGAGCAAGGGATTGATGCTGACAATGTCCTGTCTGGTATTCCTTTGGCCGTCAAGGATAATATCTCAACCAAGGGAATCTTGACAACGGCAGCATCAAAGATGCTCTATAACTACGAACCTATCTTTGATGCGACTGCGGTTGCTAATGCTAAGCAAAAGGGCATGATTGTGGTCGGTAAGACCAACATGGACGAGTTTGCCATGGGTGGCTCAACCGAAACCTCTTACTTTAAGAAAACCAAGAATGCCTGGGACCAAAGCAAGGTTCCTGGTGGTTCCTCTGGTGGGTCGGCAACGGCCGTAGCTTCCGGTCAGGTTCGCCTCTCTCTGGGGTCTGATACCGGTGGTTCCATCCGTCAACCAGCGGCCTTCAATGGGGTCGTTGGCCTCAAGCCTACCTACGGAACAGTTTCGCGCTTTGGCCTTATCGCCTTTGGTAGCTCCTTGGATCAGATTGGGCCTTTTGCTCAGACCGTTAAGGAAAATGCTCAGGTTCTCAACGCTATTGCCAGCGAGGATAAGAAGGATTCAACTTCTGCCCTTGTGCGGATTTCTGATTACACCAGCAAGATTGGTCAGGACATCAAGGGGATGCGGATTGCTTTACCTAAGGAATACTTGGGTAAAGGGATTGATCCACAAATCAAGGATAATATTCTAGCGGCAGCTAAACAGTTTGAAAAATTGGGAGCTGTTGTGGAAGAAGTCAGCCTTCCTCATTCTAAGTACGGCGTGGCAGTTTATTACATCATCGCTTCTTCAGAAGCTTCTTCCAATCTGCAACGTTTTGATGGTGTTCGCTATGGTTTCCGGGCGGACGATGCCAACAGTCTGGAGGATATCTATGTTAAAACCCGCAGTCAGGGCTTTGGTGACGAAGTGAAGCGGCGGATTATGCTGGGGACCTTCAGTCTGTCATCGGGTTACTATGATGCCTATTTCAAGAAGGCCGGTCAGGTGCGGACGCTGATTATTCAAGACTTTGAGAAGGTCTTTGCCGATTACGATTTGATTTTGGGACCGACCTCACCAACGGTGGCCTTCGGTTTGGATACCCTCAATCATGACCCTGTGGCCATGTATTTGGCTGATCTCCTGACCATTCCGGTCAATCTGGCTGGCTTGCCAGGTATTTCTCTGCCATCTGGTTTTGTCGATGGTCTGCCTGTGGGTCTGCAATTGATTGGGCCTAAATACGGTGAAGAAACTATCTACCAGGCAGCGGCAGCCTTTGAAGCGGTGACCGATTACCACAAGCAACGGCCAAAAATCTTTGGAGGTGATCACTAATGAACTTTGAAACCATTATCGGACTTGAAGTCCATGTGGAATTAAATACCAATTCAAAAATTTTCTCACCTTCATCGGCTCACTTTGGTGAGAATCCCAATGCCAATACCAATGTCATTGACTGGTCCTTTCCAGGGGTTCTGCCGGTTATGAATAAGGGGGTCATTGATGCCGGTATCAAGGCAGCCTTGGCCCTCAATATGGATATCCACCAAACCATGCACTTTGATCGCAAGAACTATTTCTACCCTGATAATCCTAAAGCCTACCAAATTTCCCAATTTGACGAGCCCATCGGTTACAATGGCTGGCTGGAAGCCCAGTTAGACGATGGTTCAATCAAGAAAATCCGCATTGAGCGGGCTCACTTGGAAGAAGATGCTGGTAAGAATACCCATGCTGATGATGGCTATTCCTATGTGGATCTTAATCGTCAGGGCGTGCCCCTGATTGAGATTGTTTCTGAGGCAGATATGCGTTCGCCCGAAGAGGCTTATGCCTACCTGACAACTCTTAAGGAAATTATCCAGTATACTGGCATTTCCGATGTCAAGATGGAAGAAGGCTCCATGCGGGTTGATGCTAATATTTCCCTGCGGCCTTATGGTCAAGAGGAATTCGGGACCAAGACCGAGCTCAAGAATCTCAACTCCTTTAGTAATGTCCGCAAGGGCTTGGAGTACGAAGTGGAACGTCAGGCCAAAATTCTGCGATCTGGTGGGGTCATTCGCCAAGAAACCCGCCGTTACGATGAGGCCAACAAGGGTACCATCCTAATGCGGGTCAAGGAAGGGGCAGCGGATTACCGTTACTTCCCAGAACCGGACCTGCCGATTTTTGAGATTTCCGATGATTGGATTGAAGAAATGCGGGACAGCCTGCCTGAATTTGCCAAGGATCGCCGAGCCCGCTATGTCAGTCAATATGGCCTATCTGACTATGATGCCAACCAATTGACCGCTAGCAAGGCCACTTCTGACTTCTTTGAAGCAGCAGTCGGCCTGGGTGGCGATGCCAAGCAAGTGTCCAATTGGCTTCAGGGAGAAGTGGCTCAGTTTCTCAACAGCGAGAACAAGAACTTGGAAGATATCCAGCTGACTCCAGACAATCTGGTGGAAATGCTGGGCTTGATTGAAGACGGCACCATTTCTTCTAAAATTGCCAAGAAGGTCTTTGTCTACCTGGCTAAAAATGGTGGCGGAGCCCGTGACTATGTGGAAAAGGCTGGTCTGGTGCAAATCTCCGACCCTGAGATTTTGATTCCAATTATCCACCAAGTCTTTGCAGATAATGAAGCAGCCGTTGCTGACTTCAAGTCAGGCAAACGCAATGCCGACAAGGCCTTTACCGGCTTCCTCATGAAGGCAACCAAGGGGCAAGCCAACCCACAAGTTGCCCTCAAACTCTTGGCTCAAGAGTTGGCTAAGTTGAAGGAAGAGTAAGTGGGAGCCCTGCTCGTTTATCTTATCTTTTTTCTCCCTATGCTGATGATAAGCTATTGCTTTAGCATTTTTCAGCATTTTCGAGTAAAGGCTATTGCTAAACGGGGGCAAGAGTTAAGGCTATGGGCTAGAAGTCTTGGGATTGAGGAAAATCGAGGCAGTCGTGGAGTTATACTTTATACCCACTACATTAACTTTTAAGATTACCGTTTTGTCACTGATAAAAATCCAATAGGGCTAGTTTGAAGCCTCAACTATCACCTCCTTATTAGATCGCTCCCCTTTTAGGATAGATTTCTATCAAGTTTCATATTTTGTCAAAAGGGGCAGAGAGTATATTTAGTTATCGTTGATTGAGGACTCAGATTGCTGAGTCCTTTTTTGCAGAAGTAATAGCCGCCTTGTAAAAATAATATTTCAAAAAGATTAAGAAATTCATCAATCTGATATTTTTATCCGTGTGGATAAAGGCTGGCTGGCAAGACAAATTATTTTTGGAATAGGTTGGTTAGCGCTACATATCTGAGGCCTTTTACATGAGCCAACGCCAACAAATTCTGAGGTGTTTTGGGCTATTATTTATTTCATTTTTACTTTTCTCTTTTACCCATTTGCTAAATTTATCTATGATGGGATAAGGCATTTCTTATTTGGCGATTCTTATCTGGTAGAAGGCAGCTTGATAGTCTGGTTGGTTTTTTCATAATTAAATTTAAGGCTTTTGCCATTCCAATTGGTTTAATCGGTTTTATCTTTCTCCTCTTTTGGGCAAGGCATGAATTGAAAAAAGATAAGTAGATGAAGTCTCGGAATTTTCTTGGATATTCATAGTTATTAGCTATAAGTTTTAATATAAAATATATATTTTACAACTATAGTTAACCTCTGTTAGAATGGGTTTATCAAAAATTTGAGGTGAATAAAATGACAAAGAAATATTTTGAACATGTAGGCTCCTTCTTGCGTCCTGTCGAATTAAAGGAAGCGCGTGAAGCTTTTGAGGCAGGAAAGCTTTCTCAGGAAGAACTGACTGCAGTCGAAGATCGTTTGATTACAGACTTGGTGGACAAGCAGGTTGCTATCGGTCTTGAAAAGATTACAGATGGAGAATTCCGACGGGCTTATTGGCATCTGGATAATTTTTGGGGGTTTGATGGCGTTGAACATGAACACTTTGGCCAAGGCTACCTGTTTCACGGGGAAGAAACAGGCGATGACACAGCTGTTCTTCGTGGCAAACTCGGTTTTACAAAAGAGAATCATCCTTTTATTGCACATTACGATTTTTATAAAAAATTGGCAGATGAGCGCGGTGTAGAAGCTAAGATTACTATTCCAGCTCCAGCACAGTTTTTAGCAGAATTGAATCGTGGTAAGAATGCAGCAACTGTGGCTGAGTTTTATCCTAGTCGTCAAGATTTTTTAAGAGCTATTGCTGAGGTTTATCGTGAGGAAATTTTGGCACTCTACGAAACAGGTGCACGTACGGTTCAGCTTGATGACTGTACATGGGGGATGCTGATTGATGAGGATTTTTGGCATACCATGGCGGGTGCTGGTTTCAAAAAGGAAGATGTTATTGAGGAATATCTCTATGTCAATAACAATGCTATCAAGGACCTGCCATCAGACCTGACAATCAATACCCATGTCTGTCGCGGAAATTTCCATTCAACTTATGCAGCTAAGGGGGCCTATGATGATGTAGCAGAAGCCTTCTTTGGTCGTGAAAATGCAAGGGCCTACTTTTTGGAATACGATAATGAACGTTCGGGAGGTTTTGAACCCTTGGCAGCATTTAAGGGGCTAGACAAGATAGCAGTCCTTGGTCTAATCACGACAAAAGACGGTCAATTGGAAGACAAGGAAACTATCATTCAACGCATCCATGAGGCGGCGGAGATTTTGCCTCTTGATCAGCTTTGGTTGGCGACCCAGTGTGGTTTTGCCTCAACGCAGGAGGGCAATATCTTGACAGAAGAGGATCAATGGAAAAAACTTACTCTTGTCAAAGAAATTATTGATGAAGTCTGGGGATAGCTTAATTACAATCCTTGTTGATTGTTTAGTTATAAGGCGGGCCATTTTTAGGGATGGCTCGCTTTTATACTGAATTAAAATCAGAACTTTCAATTTTGATACTTTCTAACCTAGCCAGTTTATTAGTGATTAAAAGCCACTGATAAACTAGGGTAATCGCTAGAGCGAGTTCCCTAGCCACCTTACTCTTTCATTTTCAAAATAGCATCGATTTTGAAAATGAAATGTCGTTAAAAAGGGCGGATGCAAGCAAACTCTTGACAAGATACAAAGTCGTTAAGCACCACAAAGGATTAAAAAAGTCTGGGAGACCTTTTTTACCTGAACCTGAAAACAAGAAGGTGAGGCAGGAAATCGGGCGTAGGAGACAGTAGGTCTCCAAGGCAGATTTGCACCTCAAGGTAGTCGCGGCTGTATATTGGCTAAAGCCAAAACAGCCACCTCTCTTTTTCCGCAGTGGTGTAGGCGTTTTCAGTTATGGAGTTTCATGGCGACACGAAGATAAAGCAGTCAATTTTACTGGCCTAACTGAGTGAGGGAGGGAGCTAGCCCATCGTCATAGAGATTGGCGTTAGAGAGTCAGACAGAAAAAATGGCTTTGACAGTCTCCAGGCTGTTTTGACACTTGCTAGGCAAGTTTCATTTCCAACTTTTGACAGTCTCCCAGACTGTTTTGACACTTGCTAGGCAAGCTGCATTTCCAACCTTTGACAGTCTCCCAGACTGTCAAAGCTATCTGCAACGCCTTGTCTAGTTCTATTCCTAAATTAAACCACTGATACAAGGGACACAGCAGGTTCACGATTTTATCTTCGGACTTGCTGCAAGAACTGAGGCAGCAGTTCTTGATCTCTCTTTCGTCAAAACGGTGTCATTGACAGTTTTGACATCATGTCGGAATCGGCAAAGCCAATCTAAGATTTGAAAAATCTGGGTTGGCCGCCGCTATTGCGGTCTGCCTACGCCTTTCACTGGCTCCAAAAAGAAACCATCATCGGTTTTCCTTTTTTTGATTCACAGCCTCAACTCACTTTCTCTACATAAGGATTGCCTGCGGTTCGTTGCGGCATTCATCTGCTGCCAGCCATGCCATTGCGACAGATGCGTTAGTAAGGCCTTTAGCCAAAAGCAGATAGCTGATATTCTTTGCTATTTGTACTAAGTATCGTTATAATATTAGAAGTCGGTACTTTTTAAAAATCAAAGCAATAGGTCGTTGTCATCGAATGTGGGATAAGTTCTCGAAAAAATAGCTGGTTTAGGAAATTGGATTTTTAAGGCCTTTTGTATTTTAAAAATTAAACAGGACCTAGCCTTAAAAACTTAATTTTTAGGTAAGGCCTCTTACCTGCAGGCAGTCTGCCATGCTTTCCTAAAATCCTAGTAGTTTTTTAAGGGAGGTATCTCTTGATATAAGGAGTTTTTTTATGCCCAAGATTGGTTCAGCAGCTTTTTGGTCTGGCTGGAAGGAAGTGAAAAATGACAAGGATCCCTGTAGAGCACTTCGATTTGTCTTAGACCAGTTAGATTTGCCTCAAGATTTATCGGGTGACTTAACTGAAAATCAGGCTTTGGTGGCTAAATTTTCACCCGACCTTGCTCCTCATGATAGATTTTGGTCTGACTTGGCCAGGCAGGTTCGCTTGGTTATGAAGGGGAAAGACTTTCAGGAGAAGACTGAGTTTAACCGCCAGCTTCATCAGCTTCGCTATGTTATCTCAAGTCAGCAAGCCCAGTATGTCCGTCAGCACTACCGAAAGTCTGGCAGGACGGATCAGGAAGCCTTGTTTGCTTACCTGCGGGCCAATCATTTGCGCCCCAGTCTCTGGGACAACGCCCGTCTGCACAATAAGCGGCAGATTAAGGATGGTACCTTTTGCTTTCCGGATGAGCAAGAGTCCTATAATATAAAGGTTTTACTCCAGTTTCGGACAGAATTTATCATTGATGGTCAAGGAAATTTTCTCAACGAAGTTGATGCCGAAAAAGTCACGGCTAATGGGATTATTAACGGGGCCAGTTTCAATTACGGCAATACCACTAAAAGTCATTTTCGCCTGGACGTTTGTCCAGTCGGTCCGCATGATCCTGCCTTTCGCAATCAAGCCACTAAGGGCTATCGCTCGCCCAATCGAACTGGCAGAGTCCGTTTGGCCAGATTTTGGCAGGAAAGACGAACTGCTGATTTCGACCGCAGCCTTTACAATAAAAATGGCGGTTATGCCAAGGACGGGCAGGCCCTCATCTCTTTAATTAAGCAAGAGAAGAAGGCCTTTAAGAAGGCCTTGAGAGCGAGAAAATAAGTCAGAATAAGATAGGAAAAGAGACCTCGAGGGTCTCCTTTTTTATGGTGTCAAGCCGTTCTTGACTCTTACAAAATGGCATCAAAGGATTCAGGGAGAATTTGTCCCCCATCAACTACGATGGTTTGACCGGTGATATAGTGGGCTTCTTTAGAAGCTAGGAAGGCAACGGCAGTTCCTATATCTTCTGGAGCTCCCAGGGTATGGGTAGGGACGGTCTTCTTCATCTCATTCAGGTAAGATTCCCCTTGAGTCTTGAGGCCTTCAGTCAGGACATTACCAGGCTGAACTGCATTGATGGTGATACCAGCCTTGGCGTATTCCAGGGCGGCACTCCGCATAAATCCCAGCTGTCCAGCTTTGGTGGAACCGTAGTGGGCCCAACCAGGGTAGCCTGTGATAGGACCAGTGATAGATGAAGTCAAGACAATCCGTCCATAGCCTTGGTGCCGCATAATTTTAGCAGCAGCCTTGACTACTAAGAAGGTCCCTTTGAGGTTGACCGTTTGAATCAGATCCCACTCCGCTTCGCTCATATCGGCAATTTTTGCTTGGGGATAGATGCCGATATTGGAGCAGAGAATATCCAGTCTGCCATATTTTTCTGCAATCATTCGGAAGGTCTGTGCAATCCCTTGGCTATCGGTGACATTGAAGGAATAGAAATCGGCTCCTAAATTCTTGGCTGTAGCCTGTCCGGCAGCTTGGTCCTTGTCAAGGATGATAACCTTGGCTCCTTGTTGATGGAGTACGCTGGCAATCCCTCGGCCAATTCCCTTGGCACCACCAGTTACAACAGCAATTTGATTAGTTAGTTGAAACATAGGCTTACCTCCTTTAGAATTTTGCTTATACCCTTCGAAAATCAAACAGATACGTCGTTAACTCGTTTTGCCGTACTCACTGAAGGAAGCAAAGCTTCCTCCTATTTTTGATTTTCATTGAGTATTAGACTTTCTTGGGGCCAGTCAAAATTTACCTTCTTCAGGCCTAGCCCCAAATTAGCTTTTCTTACCCTAACTATAGCAAAATTCAAAGGGTTAGTAAAACCCTTACAAGAGAGGTCGGTTTCCTAAGAACTGAATCTCTTGGGTTTAGTCGCCAGCGTGCTTCTCACCCTTTTTATTTTGGGACTTTTATAAAATAGACATCATGGGTATGCCCCTGATTACTCTAGCCGATCTCATTATTTCCCTGCGGAACCTAGTCCGAAGCAGGAAAAAATCCTAGGAAAATCTAAGCGATCTCAGGCTTGCTTTTTTTGTCTTCAATTTTAAAAATTTTATCCCTCAAACCTATCGTAATACTATTGACATCAAATAGAGATATAAATATAATGGTTTTGTAAATTTCAAAAAAGGAGTAGAGAGATGAAACCAATTAAAGAAGATGAGAAGAAAGTTTTAGGAATTATTGCTTTAGTTTTTGGTGGGATTGCCTTGGTAACCTCTTGGATGCCTTTTATCAACAATGCTTCGGCAGTTCTAGCCATTATCGCTTTTATCTTGGGAGTTATTGCTTTCTTTATCAATCTGAAAAGGAAAAAACTCCTGTCTTTGATTTCAATCATGATTGCCGTGATTTCCTTTATCATTGTTTTGGTAACACAGGCTAGCTATGTAGCGACTATTGATAACGCTCTTGGAAAAAATGATAAGCCCACAAGTCAAAGTGAAAAAGATAGTTCAAGTATTTCTAGTTCTTCAGAAAGCAAAAAGACTTACAAGGTCGGTGACAAAATAACATTCAAAGGTAAAGTGGAATACACTATCACATCGGTTGAGTGGACAGATGAACGAAATGAGATTGAAGATAATCAACCTAAGAAAGTTTTAAAAGTCACTTACAATGTTAAAAACTTGTCGGACGATGATTACGTTATCGGAAGTGATTTTGAGCTCTATGCAAACGGAACTAAAATGGAATCTTATCCGAATGATAATACATTTGAAACGATTTCTGCAGGTCGTAGTTATAGCGGGGCAACAGAACACTTCGCGGTCAATAGTGATAAAGATTTAGAATTAGAAATTAAACCATATCTATCATTTAAAGGGACACCAGCTATTATTCCACTGGAATCATAATAAGGATTTATAACTCCACAAATTAGAAGTAGGTATTACTCGTGAGATATTTATCAACTGTATTAGTTTTTTTCGGAGTATGCTTGGCCTTTTTAAATCATTGGTTAGGAATTATACTGTTAGTTTGTGCCTACCTATTGAAAGGGATAAATGATGATTAAAAAGATATTCAGTTATTTATTGTGGGTTGTAGGCATAGTTTTTGTCATCGCAGTAGTTATGAGTTCTGGGATAATGGATAGCTTTTTTGAGCAAAGACCAACTACAAAGGTAAGTACATCGGTAACTTCGTTAGAAAAAGTTAATCAAATCACATTTTTGAATGTTGGCATTCAGAAAGTTGTAACTTCAACAGAGACAACCAAGGTCCTCTTTACAGATTTGGACATTCCGTATTCAGAAAAAGAAGTTTCTATTATCCTTAATTATAAGGCAAAATTCGGAATCAAGAAGCATGTAACAGTTAAGGAATTGAAGAAGTCTAGATTTAAAGTGATTATCCCTAAATTTGAAGTCATTGGCTTTGAACTTGATAAGGATAAACCCTATCAGCTATACAGTAGCTCAAAAGGACTTCTGAGTGACTCAACTAAGGATGTTGATACAGGTAAGCTGGTTACAGATAGCTTATCTAATAAAGAGCAGGAAGAATACCTGAATCAGTACAAGGATTTAGCTCGAGAGTCCGCAAAAGAATATTACAAGAAAGTTCTTACCTCTTTTAATAAGGATGCCAAGGTAGAGTGTGAGTTTGAGGAATAATCGAATAAACTATCAAAAGATTTATATTATATTTTTTGAGGTGATACAAATGAAAGTAGTAGATAAAATCCTTAAAGATAAAATTGTTAATACAAATGGCTATGTTCGTTCAGATACGGGAACAAAAGTTCATTCTTATTTACGAACTCATCCGAAAAACACAGGTTTAGCTAAGGAAGTTACCAGAGGCTTTATCAACAGCATTAAAAAGAAATGAGGTGAAATATGTCACAGCGATTTCCTGATATCAATTGGTATTGTGATATGTGCGATGCTTATTTAAACGACCAAGAAGGTTTTGACGACCATAAATATGTATGGAAATGTGCAGAATGCGGTTATAAGAATAGTATTTCTAGTGATAATATAGTTGATATATAAAGTTAGGGGAAACTAAATCCTATAACCCCCTCAAGCAAGCCTCATGCTTGCTTTTTCTGTCTTCTCAGCTGGCCAGAAGTTTAGCCAGCTAACTCTGCCAAAATTTTCCTCAAGGAGATAGGCCTAAAATATTATTTTTTCAATGGTGTTGACGCTTACATTTTTTGTACTAGAATACAGATGGTAAGATAGATGACATGCAATGGATTTTTAGCTGTTAAAATTTCAGTTTCAGATGATGTGGGACCTTTCCTGATTATCCCTTGGAATAATTGATTTGCTTGTTTTTGGTAAGGGCTGGTTGAGGCATTGAAAATTTTTTGAAAACCATTTCCGGCTCTTGCCCTTGCTTTTAATTTTATAAAGGAGGAGGACTATGAGTAAGAAGAAAATAGCTATCGGAATAGGCGTTTTGGCCCTAGGTCTCTTGATAGCTGCTGGTCTGGTTTTTAGAGGAGGTTCGAAAGTGACCATTGATAAAGTAAGTCTTGGCGTTAAAGGTTATGAATTCGGACCAGCTGTTCATAAGCTGGTTGTGGATTTGGATGATTCTGTTAGCCATGTTTCACAGGAAGATTTGTCGGTTACGACGGCTGGTGTTGAGCAGAAGGTAGAAAAGGTCTATCTATCTGATGCCAATGGGAATCCAACTTCCAAAAAGTCCAGTCCCTATGTGACCATTCAACTTCCTGTTTCCTTTGATAGCAAGAAGAGTGCAGCAGTTGCCAGCCCCTTCCAATTTGATTTGGATGATTTTCATAACCATTGGGTGACGGATTACACTGTATCCATTAAGGGATTGAAGGGAACTAAGGGAGGAAAAACCAGCACGCTCAACCACCATGCCAATGACATTGACAATCGGATTTCCACCCAGACTGACGTCTTTAACAAATGTGGTGATTTTACAGGAAATTATACGAATCCTATTACCCATCTCAAGGAAAATTTGACCCTACGATATGCAGCCTATGAGCCAAAATCCTTGGCTGGTGGTGAGAAAAAACCTCTGCTTATCTGGCTCCATGGCCAAGGAGAAGGTGGCGATGACCTTGATGTTACCCTCCTAGGTAATGAAGTAACTGCTTTAGCTCAAAAGGATATTCAAAATCACTTTAGGACTGGCAAGACCAAGGGTGCCTATGTTTTGGCTGTAGAATCTCCAACCTATTGGATGGATGAAGGCGATGGGACTAATGGTGCTGGTTCAGGTAATTCTCGTTATACCCAAGCCCTGATGGCAACCATTAAGAAATATGTTGCTAGCAACCCCAATATTGACACCAAGCGAATCTATCTGAGTGGTGGCTCAAATGGTGGCTATATGACGCTCAACATGGCCGTCCATTACCCTGATTACTTTTCAGCCCTAGTTCCTCAATCAGCAGCTTACTCTTACTATAATTACGAACGCAATGCTGACGGAACCTACAAGACGGTAGAAAGTAAGGACAGCCTGTCAGGTTATGCCAATGTAAGGACCGACGATGTATACTTTGATGCTGACAAGATAGCTGCCTTGAAGGACATTCCAATTTGGTTTGTCCACGCAGAAAATGACAAGGTCGTCAATCCTAAGCTCTACGCCCTTCCTGTCTACAAGGCTCTGCTAGATAGTGGTGCTAAAAATAAATGGTTCTCCTTCTTTAAATCTGTCGAAGGTTCCGACATGAAGGAAACCACCTATAATGGCCATTGGTCCTGGACCTATTACTTCAATGATAAGGTCAAGGGTGTTCAGGATGTCCAAAAGATTAGTAGCCAGGATGACCTAAGTGGCTTCCAGGCTGATAACAAATCAGCAGGTGGGACCTCTCAAGCTAAGGTTGCTGGCAAAACCTACGACAATCTCTTTGATTGGCTGAATGACCAACATAAGTAAAAGATCTATACTAGTTTTGTCTTTGAAAGTTTTGGAAATCTTTCGCTACTAATAATTAATACAACAACCCCAAGGAATGCTTTTCCTTGGGGTTGTTTAAGTAGCATCAAAATACTCTAGCTGAATTAGAGGAGGTCTTCAAAATTTCTTTTGCTATATAAAATTCTGCGGACTTCCATGGTATTTCCTAGGACAACATAAAAGATAATAAGATTTTTAACTCGGATGTAGTAGTAAGGATGGCGTCGTTTGTGAATCGAAGGGTAGGCTGGAAAAGCTAGCGGTCTAGCCAACCTGTCATTTATCGCTCCTTCAACAGCGCTCAGGAGACGGTGGGCGGCCCGTGGATTTTGTAGACTTTGACTAATGTAGTCGACAATAGCATTGAGGTCCTTTTCAAAGAGTGGCAGAAACCTCAGCTGATAGTTTTCTTTAGTCATCTATTCGACTCCGTACACGTTTAAAAAGCTTGTCTTTGTTATAGCGAACGGAGCTTTCTTCGGCGACCAAGTCGGCTTCATCTAATTTTTTCTCGAGACTAGAAGTTAGGTCATCATACTGTTCTAAGCTCATGAGCACCATAGTTCCATAGCCGTTCTTAGTCAGAAATACAGGGTCATTAGACTTGATGACGGTTTCTTCGATTTCTGGAAATTTATTGCGGAGGTCTGAGACAGGACGGATGTTTATCATAGAATTTTCCTTTTATCATTATTTTATTGTAATTTTATCACAAAAATTGAGAAGTGGCAGTTTTTAGTGGTTTTATATGCTATAATAATTTTCGGCACCCACAATAAAGCCTTCGAGAGGAGGTGAATACTCATGTGGAAGGATCTTTTTCTAAGCATCGTTGCACCAACTTTTGTGGGTATAGTCTTAGGACTATTTTCAAAATGGCTAAATGGAAAAGACGATGACTAGGTGCCTTTAGCCCAGACGTCTAAAGACGTAGAAAAAGCCTTAGGACTGGTACTCCTAAGGCTTTCTGTGTACCCATGTATGGGAAGGACCTTTTTCAATACATCTACATTATGTCAAAGTTAGCTAAAATTGTCAACTTTCTCCCCGTCTTTTCCCCCGCAACTGCTCCCCAAAGTATGCTATAATAAGGGGTACTATTAGTTTTTGGAGAAAGTTGTGAGTATTGAAGATTACTTGCCGACCTTCGCGGTCGAAGCTGTTTATGATTTGAAACCCGAAAGCCTGCGTAAGCACGGGATTTCTGCGGTTTTAGTGGATTTGGATAACACCCTGATTGCTTGGGATAATCCTGATGGGACGCCCGAGTTGCGGGAGTGGTTGGATGATATGACCGAGGCCGATATTCCGGTGGTGGTCGTTTCCAATAATAAGCATGAGCGGGTCAAGCGGGCGGTCGATCCCTTCCATGTGGACTTTATCAGTCGGGCTATGAAGCCCTTCACTCGAGGCATTAACAAGGCCATTGAGCGTTATAATTTTAATCGTAATGAGGTCGTCTTGGTCGGTGATCAGCTCATGACCGACATTCGGGCCTGCCACCGTGCTGGGATTCGTTCCATCCTGGTCAAACCCCTTGTGACCTCGGATGCTTGGAATACCAAGTTTAATCGGGCAAGGGAACGTCGGGTGCTCAAGAAAATTACCCAAAAATACGGTCCAATTGAGTATCAAAAGGAAATTTAATGGAAGAATTATACTGTATCGGCTGTGGAGCCAAGATTCAGAGTCGGGATAAGGAAGCTCCTGGCTACACTCCTCAGTCCAGCATTGAAAAAAGTCAGGAGACAGGAGAACTCTACTGTCAACGCTGTTTCCGCCTGCGTCACTATAATGAGATTGTCGATGTAGCCATCTCTGATGATGACTTCCTCAAGCTCCTTCATGAAGTGGGGGATAGTCAGGCTTTAGTGGTCAATGTTGTCGATATTTTCGACTTTAATGGCTCGGTTATTCCTGGCCTCAGTCGCTTTGTCGTCGGCAATGACGTGCTTCTGGTCGGCAATAAAAAGGATATCTTGCCCAAGTCCGTCAAGGATGGCAAGGTGACCCAATGGCTGACCGAGCGGGCCCATGAAGAGGGCCTGCGGCCAGTTGATGTCCTCTTGACCTCTGCTCAAAACGGCCAAGCCATCAAGGAGCTGATTGCTCGGATTGAGGAGCTGCGGGCTGGGCGTGATGTCTGCGTGGTTGGGGTGACCAATGTTGGCAAATCCACCCTGATTAATGCCATCATCAAGGAAATCACTGGGAATCAAGAGATTATTACCACCTCACGCTTCCCTGGAACGACCTTGGATAAGATTGAGATTCCTCTGGACGACGGTTCCTATATCTTTGATACCCCGGGGATTATCCACCGCCACCAAATGGCCCACTACCTGTCTGCCAAGGATCTCAAGTATGTCAGTCCGAAAAAGGAAATCAAGCCCAAAACCTATCAGCTCAATCCTAGTCAGACCCTTTTCTTGGGTGGCCTAGGTCGCTTTGATTTTCTTCAGGGAGATAAGCAAGGTTTCACGGCTTATTTTGACAATAATCTCAAGCTCCACCGCACCAAGCTTCAAGGAGCTGACGATTTTTATGATCGACACGCTGGCGGTCTTTTGACACCGCCGTCTGCCAAGGAGCTAGCTAATTTTCCCAAGCTGGTCCGTCACGAATTTACCATTACCAGTAAGACCGACCTAGTCTTTTCTGGTCTTGGTTGGGTACGAATTCTTGCCAAGCCAGATAGCCCTGTCGTCGTTGCTGGCTGGGCACCTGAAGGTGTTGGGGTCATGGTTCGTAAGGCTCTCATCTAAGAAAGGGGAGACTGTATGACTCAGTCAAGTTTTATCGCTCCAGAAAAATATGCGGAAGCTATTCGACAAATACCATACGGAAAAGTGGTGACCTTGGCTGATTTGCGGACTTACCTAGGGCAGGACGATAGTGTTCCCTTTTTCTCAGGAGTCGCTACTTTGATTGTCGCTTGGTCTGAAGGAGATGACCCCATACCTTATTGGCGGGTCCTCAAGTCGGGTGGGGAGGTCAATGCGAAGTATCCTGGTGGTCTTGAAGCCCAAAGAGAATTGCTGGAAGCGGAAGGACACCGCATTATTCAAAAAGGGAAAACTAAGTTGAGATACTATGTCAAAGATTATCAAGAGAAGTCTTATCTATTTGATGTAAAAAAGAATCTCACGTAAGTTTTGGCCTAAGCTCTGCTATTTTTACAAATAAAAAGGAAACACTATGACATTAACATCAAAACAAAGAGCTTTTCTCAACAGTCAAGCCCACGCTATGAAGCCGATTGTTCAGGTTGGCAAGAATGGTCTCAACGACCAAATCAAGACCAGTGTTCGCAACGCCTTGGATGCCCGCGAACTCATCAAGATCAAACTGCTGCAAAACACGGACGAAAATATCCATGAAGTCGCTGAAATTTTAGAGGAAGAAATCGGAGCCCAATCCGTTGCCAAAACCGGTCGAGTTTTGACCCTCTACAAACAATCCGCCAAAAAGGAAAACCGCAAACTTTCGCAGAAGGTGAAAGAAATTTGAGATTAGGGTGCTTAGAGCACCTTTTTCTTTTCTTGAGAAACTGTTCTTATTGGAATTACAGGGTAAATGGTCTCTTTCCCAACTTTTTCTTTATCCCTAATTATGCTATAATGGTGGCTAAAAGAGTTGATTTTTAGAGCGTGAGGAGATGGCTATGGCACTGGATTTAGTAACGCCTTTCACCAAGGTTGAATTGGAAGAAGAGGTTAAAGAAACTGGTCGCAAGCAGGTTGGTATTTTGGGCGGAAATTTTAATCCAGTTCACAATGCCCATCTGATTGTAGCCGATCAGGTACGCCAACAGCTGGGGCTGGATGAGGTCCTGCTCATGCCCGAGTACCTCCCTCCTCATGTGGACAAGAAGGAGACGATTGGTGAGGCCCACCGCCTCAATATGCTCATGCTGGCCATCAACGGGATTGAAGGCCTGGATATTGAGACTATTGAGCTGGAGCGAAAGGGAATCAGTTATTCCTACGACACCATGAAATACCTGACGGAAAAGAATCCTGATACTGATTATTACTTTATCATCGGGGCTGATATGGTCGAGTACCTGCCCAAGTGGCATCGGATTGATGAACTGGTTGACTTGGTTCAATTTGTTGGGGTTCAACGGCCGAAATTTAAAGCAGGGACCTCCTATCCCGTCATTTGGGTAGATGTTCCCCTGATGGATATTTCCTCAACCAATGTCAGGGAGCTGATTAAGAATGGGCACACGCCCAATTTTATGGTGCCCCAACCGGTTCTGGCCTATATCAAGAAAGCGGGGCTTTATCGCTAATGTATGAGAAATTTTTGGGTCATGGCTATGACCGCGACCAAGTTTTAAAAATTATGCAAGACCGCCTGTCTGCCAAGCGATTCCAGCACTGTCTGGGCGTGGAAGCAGCTGCCCAACACTTGGCCCAAGTCAATGCCTATGATAGAGAAAAGGCCGGTCTGGCTGGCCTTCTGCATGATTACGCTAAGGAGCTGTCCAATGATGATTTTCTAGCCTTGATTGATAAGTACCAGCTGGATCCTGACTTGAAAAATTGGGGCAATAATATCTGGCATGGCAAGGTCGGTATCTATCAAATTCAGGAGGATTTGGGCGTGACAGATGCTGAAATTCTCAAGTCCATTGAGGACCACACGACGGGAAGTGGCCAGATGACCACCCTAGACAAGATTGTCTATGTGGCCGATTATATTGAGGACAACCGTGATTTCCCAGGAGTGGCTCAGGCCCGACAAGTTGCCCAAGATTCCTTAGATAGAGCGGTCGCCTACGAAACTGCTCATACCCTGACCCACTTGATTGACCGCAAACTGCCTATCTATCCCCAAACCATCGAGACCTATAATGCCTTCGTTGGGGAGCTGAGGGACTAATATTTATGAAACTAAGAAGAATCAAAGAATCTCTAAAAACAAGTGGTAAATTTATTGAGCAGAGAAACTTTTTTTAACTAGCAGCTAAGTTAGTTGATTATGGAATAGCTTCAGTATGGCTTCCTAATGATTCTCTGGGGGCGGATTTTCTAGCAGTTCAACATTATGACTATAATCGAGATTGCTCAAATATCTATCAAATACAGTTGAAGGCTAGAATGAGCTTATCTTTAAAATATAAGGGGAAAGATATTTACCTAGCATTTCCCTTAGATGATTCAAATTCCGGGAAAAATTGGGTTATTATTAAACACGATACTTTAGAGAGACTCTATTTTTCTCATCCAAAGAGTAGGAGTAAGTTCGAATCATTAGAGGCATTTTGTACGAAAAATTCTTCTGATAGTTGGAGTAATAACAGTGTTCCAAAATATATGGTAGATGATGTTATTGATAACTCTATAATTGGTAAAATTGATATTGATTAATAAAGGAAACCTAATAGATGACAAAAGATGAACTATTGAAAATTGTTGTGCAGGCCGCTGATGAGAAGCGGGCGGAGGATATTGTAGCCTTGGATTTGGCCGGTTTGACCAGCCTGACTGACTACTTCATTATTATGAGTGCTATGAATACCCGCCAGTTGGAGGCCATTGCGGACAATATCCGTGAGAAGGTCAAGGAGGCTGGTGGAGATGCCAGCCATATCGAAGGCGACAGCAAGACTGGTTGGGTTTTACTGGACCTCAACGATTGTGTTGTCCACCTCTTCTCGCAAGAAGCACGGGAACATTTCAATCTGGAAAAACTCTGGCACGAAGCCCCAATGGTGGATGTTGCTGGATTTCTAGGATAAAAAAGAAGCTGGGTGCGAGCCCAGTCCTTTTGCTGTGGAGGATGATATGAGTGAGACCTACGAAAAATTCGCATCGGTTTACGATGCTATTATGGATGATAGCCTTTATGACAAGTGGACGGACTTTTCCCTCCGCCACTTTCCTAAGGGCAAGAAAAAATTGTTAGAATTAGCCTGTGGGACAGGGATTCAGTCCCTACGATTTGCTCAGGTTGGTTATGAGGTGACTGGCCTTGATCTTAGTCAAGAAATGCTGGACCTGGCTCAAAAAAGAGCTCAAGCTACCGGCCAGACTATTTCCTTCATCCAGGGCAACATGTTAGACCTTTCCCAGGCTGGCACTTATGATTTGGTGACCTGCTATTCGGACTCCATCTGTTACATGAAGGACGAGGTTGATGTCAGCGATGTCTTCCAGCAGGTCTATAATCAGCTTAATGACGGTGGTGTCTTTATCTTTGACGTCCACTCCACCTATCAGACGGATGACATTTTCCCTGGGTATTCCTACCATGAAAATGCGGAAGACTTTGCCATGGTTTGGGATAGCTATACTGACGATACTCCCCACTTGGTGGTTCACGAGCTGACCTTTTTTATTCAGGATGCTGACGGTCGTTTCACCCGCTACGATGAGGTCCATGAGGAGCGGACCTATGACATCCTGACCTACGACATTCTACTCGAAGAGGCCGGCTTTAAGACCCGCAAGGTTTACGCAGATTTCACAGACCGGGACCCCACCCCAACTAGTCAGCGGTGGTTCTTCGTGGCGGAGAAGTGATTAATAAAGTTTTGCTTGGTACCCTTGGTACTGAGCTTTTGTATTGTTCCGTTAATTGTTATGCTTTGTTCCGATAAGCTGGTTATCCTTCCGTTAGTTTAACATGTCCTTTCGCTAGACTGCCCATCCATTCGGACTGTGCTATAATTTGAGTAGTTAGTTTGCCCAAATCAAACCTAAAAGGAGCCTCACTTGACAGTTACCGGTATTATCGCAGAGTTCAATCCCTTCCACAATGGCCATCGCCATCTTCTGGAGCAGAGTCAGGGCGTGACTGTCGTCGCCATGTCGGGCAATTTCGTCCAGCGGGGCGAGCCTGCCCTGATTGATAAGTGGACTAGGGCTCAGATGGCTTTGGAAAATGGTGCTGACCTCGTGGTTGAGCTCCCCTTTTTGGTAGCCGTTCAATCGGCCGATTACTTTGCCCAAGGGGGCATTGATATCTTAGCCAGGCTGGGGGTAGGTCAAGTCATGTTTGGTACGGAAGAAATGATTGATTACCAGCAGCTTTCGCAAATCTATGGCCAAAAGTCGCAGGAAATGGAAGCCTATCTGGCCAGTTTGCCAGACAAGCTGACCTACCCGCAAAAGACACAGGAGATGTGGAAAAAATTCGCGGGAGTCAATTTTACAGGCAAGACTCCCAACCATATTTTGGGGCTGGCCTATGCCAAGGCAGTAGCCAAGAGAGGCCTTGCCCTCAGACCGATCCAGCGATTGGGGGCCGGTTATCACTCCGAAAGCAAGTCCGAGCAGATTGCCTCGGCGACCGCTATTCGCAAGCATCTGGATGACCGAGATTTCGTGGCCAAAACTGTTCCTAACAGCCAGATCTTGGAGCGGGCCAGCAAGGTCTGCTGGGCCGACTATTTTCCTTTGCTCAAGTACCAGATTCTGACCAATTCTGACCTGACCAAGATTTTTCAGGTCAATGCCGAATTGGCCAGTCGCATTAGCTCGGTCATAAAAGAAGCGACCAACCTGGATGAACTGGTAGAGCTGGTGGCCACCAAGCGCTATACCAAGGCCAGAATCCGCAGGATTCTGACCTATATTCTGGTCCAGGCGCAAGAAAGCCGCCTGCCCCAAGCCATCCATGTCCTGGGCTTCACCAAAAAAGGTCAGGATTATCTCAAGACCATCAAGGGCCAAGTCCAACTGGTCAGCCGCATCGGCAAGGACCCCTGGGACAGCCTGAGCCAGCAAGCCGACACCGTCTATCAACTGGGTAACCCTGCCCTCCAAGAACAGAACTGGGGACGGGTGCCGATTCGTAGTTGCCAAGATTAAAGGCGTATTATGATGACCTAGTTTATGCTAGGCCTAAAATCTCCAATTTTTGGAAATTTTTTCACATTTCCCCCTTGACCCTCCCGCTACGTCATAGTCTATACTCATAAATAGAGAGGAGGTTCCTATGAAAACCGTTAAGGAAATTAGTCAGTTGTCTGGTGTCAGTGTGCGCACGCTGCATTATTATGATGAGATTGATCTGCTCAAGCCCAGTCAGGTGGCTGAGAATGGCTATCGCTATTATGACCATAAGGCCATAGCCCGTCTGCAAGAGATTTTGCTTTTTCGGGAGCTGGAATTTCCCCTCAAAACAATTAAGAAGATTGTGGACAGTCCGAGTTATGACCAGCAAGCAGCCCTAGCTGAGCAGATTAAGCTTTTGGAGGTTAAAAAGGCCCATTTGGAAGGGGTTCTGGCCCATGCTCGTCGTCTGCAAGATGGAGGAGATACTATGACATTTACTGCTTTTGATAAGTCCCAACTGGAGGCCTTGGAAACTGAGGCCAAGGAACGTTGGGGTGATACCCAAGCCTACCAAGCCTTTGCGGCTAAGACGGATCAGAAAGATTTTGCCAAAATGACCGGTGAAATGTCGGTGGTTATGGCAGAGTTTGGTCGTTTGAAAAATCTTGCCGTCACAGATGACAAGGTTCAGACCCAAGTTAAGGTCCTACAGGACTATATCTCAGAAAATTTCTATCTTTGTAGCCCTGAGATTTTGGCCAGTCTAGGGAAAATGTATGTAGCGGACAATCGGTTCAGCCAAACTATTGACCAAGTCGGCGGAGCGGGCACAGCTCAATTCGTCAGCCAAGCCATTGCCCATTATTGTAAAGGCTAAATCAAGAAGACCTTCGGAACCACTTGTTTTGAACTGCGCCCCAAAAGTTAGACAAAAAATCTAACGATTGGGGTGTTTTTCTTATGAAATTACGGTATGAAGACAAAATTG
>OLOB01000818.1_pt1 | contig 22505 bp, 10 predicted proteins | sample 1671911 | NCBI WGS metagenome assembly OLOB01 (sample SAMEA3136625, study PRJEB25190) | human gut metagenome | biome: human gut; feature: human-associated habitat; material: faeces | place: Austria | collected 2013
TGACGGCGATGGTGTACTTCTTTGCAGAATCACTCATAGCACGCGACTCTAGTCAGTGATTCACCTATCGGACTAAAACAGCTCAGCAAATGGACAGCCCATTTCTGTCGGATGAAAGAAAATGGGCTGTCCATGGATTCGTCAGTGTATGGCGCTGAAAGCGCTGCTCGAACTTTGGCTCCATAGCGCATAGAGCACGCCATCGCGATCGACGGGCATCAGCGATTCATCTGTCGTCGTATCGAAAGAGACGACGCTTTTGGCGAGCATGTCGTTCTTGACAGTGGTCCAACCTTGGAAGATGTATCCTTCCCTTGTCGGATCCGTCGGCTTGACGATATGATCACCGTCGAAGATTTGCTGATCAGCAGGCGCCGGCGTATCGCCACCATTCACGTCGAAGGTGATGGTCCATTTCTTCGACTTCTCCCACTGCGCGACCAGCGTCGCGTCGTCCTTCACTGGAGTCGAGAAATCGTACAGCTTCGCACGTTCGCCCTTTTGGGCGGCCTTGTCGGATTCCTCCTTGGTGGCCCAGCCGAGGAACTTGTAGTCCACGGTCTTGCCATCCACCGTTTCGCTGCGCGTGGGCGTCTCCGGAGCGGTCGCCTGCTTGCCAGTATCGACAATCTGATCATCAGACGATGCGGAGACTCCTCCGTTCAGGTCGAAGTTCACCGTGTACACCTTGACCCATTGCGCGTACAGATCGAGATCCCTCGTCACCTGCGCATTGAAATCATACGTGTCGGCTCCGTCCTGATCGGTGCTCCAACGGTCCAGCCGGTATCCGGCCAGCACCGGGGTCGGGTCGGGTGCGGTCACCGCAACGCCGGTGGTGGTGAATACGGCCACCGTATGATCCTGCTCAACGCCTACATAATTGGCGTGATAGGTCACGGTATGCACCGAGTCTCCGCTTTCGGGCATCCATACCGCATACACGGTGGTGTCCTGTTCGACGGCGGCGTCGAAGTTGTGGACCTTGGTCCGGTTCTCATCCGAGGCCCAGCCGGCGAAAGTGTATCCGCTCTTGGTCGGCGAGGTTGGACGTTCGGCCTTATGCCCGCAGGAGACTACCTGCGGCGTAATGGCGCTGCCGCCATCGGTATCGAAGGTGACGGTATAGGTCTTCTCCTGCCAGATCGCATATAGTGTAAGATCCGACGTCACCGGCGTATCGAAATCATAGGCTTCCGAAGAACCGTCCTGTGTGGTGCTCCAATACCGGAACGTATAGCCCGTCCGGCTTGGATTGACGGGTTTGATTGCCTTGCCGCCGTCATCAACGCTTTCCGGATCATATGGAATGTCACCGCCGTTGGTGTCGAGGTTCACGATATGCGCCTGCTTCCACTGGGCGTACAGTTTCACACGCCCGTGTACCGGCTGCGAGAAATCGTATACGCCGGTGGAATCATCCTCGCTTGCACTCCAATGCGTGAAGATGTATCCGTCGCGCTTCAGCGCTTCGGTCGGCTTGGTCGCCACTCCTCCGTATGGGAGGGTTTCAGCTTTGAAGGCGGTGCCGCCCTGAGTGTCGTAGCTCACGGAGGAGGTCGCCACCGGATGGGTGTAGATGCGACCGTCGCCGTTCACCAACCAGATTTCGGCGGTGCCTTCCTCGGTCTGGCCCGGCTTCACACGCACCGCGGTGAATGGAACAGCCCGGTCGCCGCCACCGGAAGGATCCTTGTCCATCCATGCGTCGCCGCCCTGCCTGAGCAGGAACGGCATTGCTCTGACACCTGAACTGTTGGTGTAGGTGAGGGTGGCCACCTCGCCGAATTCGTCATGCGAAGTGAACACGGCCCCCGATCCGCCATCGTTCCACGAGTAGATGTCCCAGCCTTGCCACACACCGGTATTGGCATCGAAATGCTGGTAGTCGCCGTCGCCACGGTAGTAGTGGATCTTCACCGTGATCTTCTTCGGGTTCTTCTGGTCATTCGGCGTGGTGCCATTCGCAGCCGGAGCCGCGCATGTGGGATCGTTCTGCCCGTTCGCGCCGTCGACCCACACTTCGATGGTGCCGCGCGTGTTGTCGTGCTCGTTGGTCCATGCCTCATAGGAATTCTTGGTGCCGTCAACCGCAGTGGCGTTCACATCACCGGATTCGGACGCGACCACACGGAAACTCACATGACGATAATCCCCATCCAGATCGACCGAAGCCGTTTGGCCGAAACTGTCCTTCAGTGAGGAATCGAAGGGCACATATTGCTTGTCCAGCGTTGTACCGGTGCGGGATGATCCCCAGATCACCACGCCGGTGGCGTTTTTCTGCGCCTCAGTGGGCGCGAAATGCAATCTCACCGTGGTTTTGGAGGTGGCATAGCCGCCATTCTGCGATTCATCGGAACTCACCGTGCCATTGCCCCCAGCCGTACGGGTGAACGGCACGCCCAGCAACTCCTGATGCCCGTTCACCGCAATCACAGTCGTTCCGGCGTTCGCCTCATAGCTGGTTTCATTATCGTTGTCGCGATAATCGAACGATCCATCGCCGTTGGTGAAACGGAACTTCACGTTCTTCGTGTTCATGCCTTCCGGCAGGTCGGCCTTATACCAGCCCTCGGCATCTGGAGCGGAGCCTTCCGCAGTGGTCTCCTTGACCTCCGTCATGCTGATGCGCGCTACCTTGTCATAGGTGCCGTTGGCATACGCGTAATCGACGTATGCCACGCCAGCCCACGTCGCATCGGGCTTGTAGTAGATGGTGAGCCTCTTGTCGTTGATGCTGCTTGGATCGACGGCGTCGTCGTACCCAGGGGTCACCTCATCAGTGCCAGAGGGTTCAGCGTCCTTGTCCGCGCCCACGTACGTAGCCACTGCGCTACGTGCCGGAATCTTCACGGTGATTGCACCGCCGGAAACCGTCAGCTTCTTCGAACAGCTTCGCGAGGCGTACACATCGCAATACTCGCCGTCCGGCAGCGAGGTCTTGAACGTCGCGGTGATATCCGATAGCTGGTTGTTGATGGCCATGAAGCCCTTGCTGCCACGATCGAAGGCGATCACGTTCGAGCCTTTGCTCTGCCAGTTGATTACTTTCTGCCCTGCGGTGGCATTGTGGAAGCGCACCATGCCACGCGTGGAGGTCCAACGCGGCTGGCAGATCCAATCACCCCACGACCATTTCGCCGCGGTCTTGGATGTGGAGCACACCTTGTCCATATCCGTATCGGGCGTGCGTGTGGCGGTCGTGCCTTTCGGCGCCTCGTCGGTGGTGGAATCGTCGAAGTAGTAGTCCGAAAGGATCTTCGGGCTGCCATAGCCGTACCCGAGCATGAAGGCGTTGGCCAGTTCATAGACCGCGCCGCTTTCCGGGTTCAGCGATTCGCCATTGCGTTCCGTATCCCAGTTGGCCACGAACACGGTGGCCTTATCGCTTGGCAGCTTGCCGGACTCGATGTTCTTCAATCCCGAGATGCTGCCCGAGAAGGCGGTACGCAGCTGCGCGGCGAACCTGAATTCGGTCACCTGTCCGTTGCGTACGTACTGGCCCGGGGCGAATTCCTGCGATTCGCCGTCATGGGCGATCACTTCCTGGCTGAACGGAATCTCATCGGCGGGAACGCTGATCTTCTGGGACAACGCCTTTTTGATGCCGGCGATGTCCTTCGTGTTCATATGCTTCGCCGAATCGATACGGAATCCGGCAACGCCCAGATTCCACAGATCGGCAAGGTACGCTGCCTGGATGTCCTGCACGCGTTCGCTGCCGGTGTTGATGTCCCACATGGAGCTCAATCGGCAGTTCTGCACTTCGTTGGCGTTCGTGTAGTCGCCGATCGTTTTGGTGCAATCATGGAAATCGCCGGTCGTATAGCCGTACTGGTGGTTGTTGCCGCTTTCGGCGAAGTTATACAGGCCCATCGCCGGGTAACGACCATAGGTGCCGTTGTATTTGGTGCCGGCGACGCCTTCCTGGTCGTCCACCCAGGACACATCGGAACCGGTGGTGTGGTTGAGCACCACATCGGCGATCACGCCCACGTTGTTGGCCGCGCAGGTCTTGATCATGTTCGAGAGTTCCTCACGCGTGCCGAAGCGCGAATTCAGATCGTAGCTGACCGGCTGGTAGACGGTCCACCATTGCGTGCCCTGCACGGATTCCATCGGCGGGCTGATCTGCACGTAGCCCACGCCTTCAGGCCCATAGGTCTCCTGGCATTCCTGCGCGATGGTGTTCCAGGATTGCTGGAACGCGATCACGGTCACGTCGCTCTGCGGATTGGCGCGCCCGGTATCGGCGAGCGCGCTGCCGTTGAGGGCGAAGTTCGCGAGCATCATGGCGGCCGCCGCGATCACCGCGAGCGTTTTGCGCCGTATCGTATGCTGCTTCATCGCATGCTCCTTCCGAGTGCATGGCGTTTCCTGTTTTCGTGTGTTTTCATCGCGCACGCTCCGATCAGGCAGATGGAGCTGATGGCGATGAGGATTGCCCCGGGCTTGCTGTTGATGCCGCTGCCGCCGGTGTCCGGCAGCACGACGTAGCGGTAGCGGTTGGTCACGTCGAAGGCAAGAGTGCCGTTTTGCGTCGCTTCGCTTTGCGTCGCTTCAGTTGGCGCTGTTTCCTTGACTGTCGCTTCGTAGTCGTTGGAACGATCGACCAATCCGCTCGGCATGCTTTCGGTGACGTCGTAGTGGATTTCCTGCCCCTTGTAATACTTCGGCAGGTTATTGAAGGTGTAAGAAGGCCACTTCTCAGCGGTGTCGGCGTTGCTGGCTGCAGTGTCGGCAGTGTTGCCACTATCATTCGCACCGGTAACGGCAGAACTGCCGTCCGAGGTCTCGGCCACGCCATCCTTAGAAAGCACGATGCAGCTCTTGCGCCATGCCGTTCCCGAGGCTGTCAAGCCCGTTGAACCCGCCAGACCGGTTGCCGTGGCCGACGAACCGTAGTCGGCGACGCTCTTGGAGCATTCGCCTGTGGCCGTCTGCGGCGTCGGCCAGCCGGGCAGATATTCCTTCTGGGTGCTGTCACCGTTCTTCCAGATGCTTGACAATACCCAGAAGGTGAGGGTCTTCGGGCGTTGGCCGAGCTGGTTGCCGGCATCGTCCCAATGCTTGGTGACGCTGAGGCTCACGGTTTCCGGCGTGTGCTTGTTGGTGATGGTCACCTCGCACGTGGTGATGTCGGTCGATGTGCAGCCGGTTTCCGTCGCATCGCCGGCGGTGCCGTCGGCCTTCACGGTTTTGTACGAATAACCGGGCTTCTCGTATTTGGTGTCCGCGTTGACCTTGGCTGGATCGGTCCTATCCATCACGTCCTTGTACGTGTAGGTGGTCTTGCCGTCCGCATCGGTCGAGGCGTAGCCGAGCCGGGTCTCTTCGACGGTGTAGGTGTACGGTTTGCCGTAGATGTTGTTCTTCGGCAGTCCCGAAGCCTTCATCGTCCAGTTCTTCCTGGCGGTGAGCTGCTCGCAGTTCTCTTTGAGCATGGTTTCCTTCACCAGCTCGTACTGGCTGGAATCGTCATCCTTCGGCTGGTTGGATGTACCGTAGACGACCACGCATACCTGGTCCGGACGTACACCGTCCTGGTCGTCGGCGTCATTCCACTGCTTGGTGGCCTCGAGATCGATGGTGTCCGGCTTGTGGATGTTGATCATCGTGAATTCGTAGCCGTCGGTCAACGGTCGCTTCTGCAGGGTGAAGTGGTATTTCTTGGCGAAATCGGGACCCTGGATTTCGTTCACGGTGTACGAGTAGGTCTTGCCATTGCCATCCGTGGCGAGCAGTTCGGGCCAGGTGGTGGTCCAATGGTTGCCGCTGTCGAGCGTGACCGCATCACCGAACGGGTGCCCGTTCTGCTGGAGCTGCACCGTGACGGACTTCGTACGGTATCTATCCGCGTTAAGGTTGTCGCTCCACCGTTTGGTCACGGATATGGCGAGCCGCTTGATGAGCTTGTCCTCCACACGTACCGTGTTGCCGTCCACCGGGGTCGTCGGCTCTCCGCTGTCGGACACATGGTAGGCTTGGCCGCGTTTGATGGCGAATCTGATCGGGTCGGACACCCGATAGCCGTCCGGAGCCTTGGTTTCGGTCAGCGTGTACTTGCCGTCCTTCAGCTGGACGGATTGCGGGGCGGCGCCGGAGGTCCAGACAATCGGATTGATGTCATGTCCTTCGAAATCGGTGCCTTCGATGCTGAATTCCGCTCCTGGCAGTTCGGTGGATCCGCCGACTTCGACCTTGGAGAATTGCACGTTGGTCTTGCTGGGACTGTCGACCATGGTCACGTGGTTGCCGTCCGAGGCTGTGTTGCCGATGATGTTCCCGTCGCTCAGGATCTTCACCGTTCCATCCACCGTGACTTGGAACACGATGTCCGATGCGGGCTCGTACCCTTCCGGCACTTCGCTCTCATGCAGCGTATAGGTGCCTGGGGCGAGCGTGAGTTCCTTCGGGATGATTTCGCCATCCTTCCTCAGTTCTCCTTCGCCGCTGGTCCAGCTGATCGGCGTGATGGCTTCGCCGCCGATGGTGGTGCCTGTGACGGTGAGCTTCGCGCCGGCGATTTCGCCTACGCCATTGGTCAGGCTGGTTTTGGAGACCGTCACCTTGGCGGTCTTGTATTCGTCGACCATCACGACCGTGCTTGCTTCGTCCACATTGGCGGAAGTGCCACCGGAGACGATTTTGACAATGGCTTTCGTGCCGTCGGCGCTCATCTCCACGGTGAAGGTGATGGACGCGGAGGGCAGGTATCCGTTGGGGGCCTTGGTTTCGGTCAGTGTGTACTTGCCGTTCCTGAGTTTGTGCTTCTCCGGCGTGCCTTTGGATGTCCATGTGATCGGTTGGAATGACTGCCCGTCGGAGGTGACGTCGTTTTCCGCCGTCAATTTCAGCGTCGCACCTTTGATTTCGCTGCCGCCCACGTCGCGTTTGGAGATGAGCACTTCGCCGGAGGTCGGCGTGTGGGTGTTCGTCACCGTATAGGAGAACGTGCCGTCCTTCGTTGCGTTGCTGGTGATCGCGACGGAGTAGCCTTTCGGTACTTGGACTTCCTTCACGGTATAGGCGATCTGTCTGCCGTTGGCGTATTTCGGCAGATCCGTGAACGATGCGCTCCAATTATTGCTTTCGTTCAATATCGCGGTTTTGTCGGCCACCGGATTGCCGTCGGCGACCAATTGCACGGTCACGTTGTCCAGGCGGATATTGTCCGAATTGTTGTTGTCGTTCCAAACCTTGTTCACCTTGACTTGGGTGGTTTCCGGCGTGTGCGTGTTGGTGAACCGGTACTGGGTGCTGTCACTGTAGTCGCTCATGCAGGCTTCCCACGTGCCGTCGGTCTTCTGCCGTTCGCATGTCGACGTGTAGCCGTCGAGCGTGCTCACTTCGGTCACGTAGTAGTGGACGTCCTTGCCGCCTTCTTTGACTGGCAGGTTTTCCCAGCCGACTTCGGTCAACTGCCCGGCCTTCAGGGTTTTGTCGAGGTTCATGTCCGTAGACCGGCCATCGACCGACTTCCACAGCTTAAAGGTCACATCGCCGCGTAGTCCATCCTGATTTTTGCCGTCGTTCCATGCTTTGGAGACCTTCACGGCGGTGGTGTCGGGCTTGTCCTGCATCCGCACCTGCGCTGCGCCGTCGCTTACGGATGGGCGGACGCCATTGACCGTCACCTCGCCGTTGTTCGATACGACGATGCGCATCACGTCGGCGACCTGATACCCGTTCGGCGCGCTGAGTTCGGTCAGGGTGTAGCTGCCCGGAACAAGATCGAACGACTTCACATCGCCGTTGGTTGTCCAACGTGAGATCTCACGGTTGTCCGAATCGCTGACGAGGCTCAGCGTGGCGCCCTTCACCTCGATATCGGCATGGCCATACTCCACCTTGGAGATGGCGACCTTCGCCGTGACGTTCTGCTTGTCGTTCACCATCCACAGGTACAGGCTCTGCGGCTGGCCGTTCACCGCGGCGACGGTCAGCGGTTGCCCGTCCACGGTAACGTCTTCGTAATGGTCGGCCAGATATCCATGACCGGGATCGATGGAGGGGAACACCACATACAACGGCTCTGAGGAAATCTTATAGCCTTCCGGTGCCTGAACCTCGGTGACTTTATAGATCGTGTTCGCCTTCAGCCCCACATACTTCGTATAGCCATCCGTGCCGGAGACGAGCGTCTTCGTCACATTCGTGCTGCCGGTGGATTTCCACGTCTTGGATGAGACGTCATCGTTCACCGTGAGTTCGTCCACGCGGAACACCGCATCGCCCAGACCGCGTCCGCCGGCGTCTCCGTCGCCGTATTTGAAGATCTGCAGGTTGTGCGGGCTATCGGTGAATCCGCCTTTGGCCTCGTGGACCGTGCCTGTCTGGCTGTCTTGGCTGGAACCGCCTTTGTTCTCGTATCCAACCAGGGTCACTGTGTTGACGGCCAATCCGTCAAGACTCTGACCGGGCTGGAGCAGCACCACGGCTTTGTATGTCACACGCGCAGGTGTGGCATCGGGCACATTGATGGTCAGCACTCTGGTCGCGGGATCATAGAACGATGCCGCGCCCTGGATCTCGCCCTGCGTCTTCGGGTCCACGATCCTCACGCTGCCCTGCTGCAGTTCCACCGCTTCCGGCAGCGTGTCCTTCAGCACCAGGGTCTGTCCGCCATTGAGCGTGGAGCCGGCGGAGTTCACATCGATGGTGTAGTTGATGTATGGTGCCGTGGCCGCGGTGTAGGTCGATTTCTTATTCACCAGCTGCGGCGGATTGATCCATCGGCTGGCCTGATCCGGGCTCTGGGCCACGCCATCGACGCTGATCACGGCGCTGTTCCTGAACTCGCTGCTCCCTGCAAATGCCTTGACGTCCTTCAGACGTGTCAGATAGCCGATCTGGACCCTTCCGCCGTCGCGTTTCGCTTCGGTCAGCGCCGCGCTCGGGTTCTTGAAGGTGAAGGTCAGGGTGTCCTGTCCGTCCTTCGAGGAGTGGGCGACCACGCTTACTCCGTCGAGCGTCGTTCCGGACTGGTTCCTCACCGTCATGCTGCCCGGAATGTATTCCATGTTGGCGGGCAATGTGTCGGTGATGGTCACGTCCTTCGCGCCGGATGCTACATCGTGCACGCTCAGGGTCCAACCGTACTTGCCGTTGGTGGCGTCGGACCCCCAGTCCACGCCTTTGTCCATATTGTCGTTCGTGCCGGTGTGGGTCGCGGTCTTCGTGGATTTGCCGAAGGTGGCCGTGTTGTAGATCGTGCTCGGGGCATCGTTCTTCACCGTGGTGGAATACACGACGTAGAGTGTGGCGCCCTTCGCGAGTTTGTCGGTGACAACAAGTGTGAATTTCTTGTTGTCACTCGTATATGTGATTTGGTAGTTCGATGCAGGATATTCCTTGGTGTGCTGGGCATCGGTGTAGACCTTCACATCGGGGTTCAACGTCTGCCAGTTTCCGGTGGTCGTGCAGTCGTCGCTGCCATCCTCCTTCTTTCCCGCACAGTTTTGATCGACGGTGTCCGTGATAGTCGCGCCGTCAAGATTCTTCTTCGCGGTGAACGTGGTCTCCCATTGGATGGGGGATTTCACGGAAGCGCCGGACAGGGTCCTCTTGGCGATGTCGCCTTCGGTACGGTCGATGATCACGGTGCCGGTGCCATTGAAGTCGTTGCCGTCGCCGTCCTTGCCATTCACGGTGTTGGTGTATGTCGTCTGTTTCGTGGAATCGGCACTATGGATTGGCGTGGTGTAGGTGATGACGTACCGGCCATAGCCTTCCGGCAATGTCGCCATGCCGTTTTTCAGATCGGACCATTTGACCGTTACGGTCTTCCGCACGGGATAATACTTGCTGTCCTTTCCATAGCATTCGATCGTCACATCGCCGGCGGGCTCGTCCATGCCGTTACCAAGCACGTCCTTGATTGTGGTGTTGGTGGTGTTGCTGTCATCGCCTGGAATCAGGTCGATGCTCCAGTTGATGTTCTTCTGGTCCGCGTCAGTCGAGCCGTACTTGCTCACCGTCCACTTGGACTTGAACACCAAGCCCTTCTCGCTCGTCTTGTCCGTGGATTCTTTCGAATTGATCGTCGCCTTGTTATTGGTGACGTCCAGGTTGCCGTTTTCGCACTGCGTCGCCGCGTCCGTACTGGCTTTGCATGCGTCGACGACCTGTTGACGGTTTACTTTGACCTTGTACTTCACGTACAGTTTCTCGCCGTCGCTCATGTTCGGGATGGTCAGCGTGAAGCCCTTGTTATCCGTATTAGGCGTTGCCGTCCAATCAGATTTGCCATACGACTTGGTCAGTCCCGCGTCGGTGAACAGCTCGAACGAACCAGGAACAAGGGTGAGGAGCCTTCCCATCGTGTCGGTGATGGTCACATTGGTGTTCGGCCCGGTGGAACCTACATTGAGCACGTAGTAGTAGTAGACACTGTTGCCGTCGGCATCGGTTTCGCCGGTGCTCACGGCGCCGTTCTTGTGGATGTCCAAGCCGTACTCGGGATTAATCGTCGTCTTGATTTCCCCAATGCCCGGAAAGTCCCATGTGCGGTCGCCGCCATTGCCTTTGTTGTCGGCGCTGCGTGTGATCTTGCCGTCGATGGTCACGTAGGCGTTGATGCCGCTGCTGGCGTCGGTGGTGTCGGTGTAGGTGGCAACGACCTTGTTGCCCTGCACGGTGAAGGTTCCGCGCTGTTTGCCGGTGCTGTCATACATCGGGTAGGTGGCGCCGTTCTCGAAGGCGATGCCTTGCGGCAGATCGTAGGTGAAGGTGGTCCCCTGTTGCACCTTCACATTGTTGGGCACCTTCCAGGAGAGTTTGACCTTGACCTGAGTGCCATAGTCCAGCGTCATGCCGTCGGTGTAGTTTTGCCAGGTCTTGCCGCCATCCTTGCTGAACTGCACCTGCGAGCATTGCTCTCCCTTTCCTACGACCCAACCGCGTTTATCTCCGGACAGGTCATAGCTTTCCGCTTGGGCGTATTTCGGCGAAATCAGCATGCAAGCCAGCAGCATGCCCAGCACCACGGCAATGGCAGCAAACGTTTTCACACAGCGCTTTGACGCCAACTCCTTGCGCCTATGCATAATCCCTCGCTTCACGATTAAGCACAACCTAAGGTGGCGGCAGCCACTACCTTGCCCCAGCTACCGCCACTGTCATGCAAGCATGGTGTCACGACATCAACATTGACGTATGAAACAGTGTCTTTCCTTATAAAAGTGCTAAAAAACGCGGTATAAAACGTTTGACGTTAGAGTGCCTCTAAAAGGGGATTCGCGAAACGCTGAAGGGTGTTTGCAATGTTTCATGAAAATTTTCTGAAACAAAAACCCATTGCTGCAAACGATTGCAACAATGGGTTTTCGTCAGTCATGATTCTTCTACCCTCGGAAAATCCCCCGGAGTACCCTCGGGGCCACTCAGCCGCCGATGCCCATCATCGACAAGCACCAAGCGTTCTCATAGGAGACTTCCTCCCATTGCTTGTACCGCCCGGACGTACCCCCATGGCCGGCTTCCACCTCGATTTTCGCCACGGCGTCCACACCGGCATGCTGCAGCCGGGCCAGCCATTTCATCGGCTCCACATACAGCACGCGGGTGTCGTTCATGGATGTGGTAATGAAAATTTTCGGAAAAACGGCAGTTCTTTCGTCATTTTCACTATCTGGCGCATTCTCGTATGGCGTGTACGACTTCATGTACGCGTACACATCCGCGTCGTGCAGCGGATCGCCCCACTCGTCCCATTCGGTGACGGTCAACGGCAGCGAAGGATCAAGGATCGAGGTCAGTGCGTCCACGAACGGCACGTCCGCCTCCACGCCCGCATAGCATTCCGGAGCCATGTTGGCGACCGTCCCCATCAATAGGCCGCCCGCCGAGCCGCCGTTCGCCACCGTACGCAGCGGCGAGGCCAGTCCGGCACGTTGCAGCGCGCGCGTGGCGTCGATGAAATCCTCAAACGAATGCTTCTTGTTGAGCAGATGCCCCTGCTCGTACCAGGCGCGTCCCATTTCGCCGCCGCCGCGGATGTGCGGCACAGCGTACAGCACGCCGCGGTCGAGCATGCTGATGCGTGACACCGCGAATCCCGGATCGGAACTGATCTCGTACGCGCCGTAGCCGGTGATGAACATGGCGGAATCGCAGGTCGGCACGTCACGCCGCCATACCAGCGAGACGGGGATGCGTTCGCCGTCGCGCGCGGTGACCCACACCCGGCGTTCCATGTAGTCGCGCGGATCGAAACCACCCAGCACGGTGGCGCGTTTGAGCAGACGGTCCTCGCCGGTGTCCGGATCGTAGTCATGCAGCTCGCCGGGGCGCGTGTAGCTGGCGAACGAGTAGCGCATGCGCGGCGCGTCATACGAGGGGTTGCCACCAACGCCGATCGAATACAGGCGGCGCGTCTCCCCCGGCATGCGGTCGGCGGTGGCGCCGTCCGACGACGTCATCGCCCGACGCGAGACGCCATGCACGGCCGATCCCTTGCCTTGCGCGGCGGCGGCCGCGTCCAGTTTGCCCCAGATCTCGGCGCGTTCCTCGTTGATCTCGTCCACGGATTCGTCGACGTCCCAATCGTCCTCCAGCGCGTGCGGCACCAGTTCAGTGAACCGCCATGGCCGGCCGGCCAGGAAATCCTCGGCGGCGGCCTGCTTCGTCATCACCGCGATGTGCGGCAGGCTTTCCGCGCGGTACTGCAATGCGACGAAATGCCGATGGATCGAGATACCCTCGATGCCCAAGCCGTGCGCGCCCTGCAGAATGGCGGGATTGCAGGGATTTGAATACGGGGTGCCGATCGGCATGGAGGAGGCGCCGGGGTCCACGTCGTCGCCGTGCTCGCAACCGTAGGGCGATCCGACCGCCACGCGCACGCCTTCGCCCAGCCGGTATGGAGGCTCGTGCGTCCGCATATCGATCACATCGATCTCGAAATTCGGATTCAACGCGTTGTGGTACACCACGGCGAGCGGAATATCCTCGCCATGCTCCCCCGCGCCTTCGAAGCAGGCGAAGCTCACATCGTATTCCACGTCGGTTTCGCGCGGAATGAACGCCCGGAACGAGCCCTCTGGGGTGTCCACCGGCAGCATCAGCACCTCGGTGGTGGTTTTCGACCCGGTGCCAATCACGATGTTCCGTTCGTCGAAGGACAGTCCGATGCCCACCCAGAAGCGTTCATCCGCCTCGCAGTACACCTCCACGTCATCGGTCACGGGGGTACCGACGCGGTGGCGCATCACCGCGTATGGACGCCACGCGTCGTCCAACAGCACATAGAACACCCATTGCGCGTCCGGCGTGAAGCAGGCGCCGCCGATGCCCTCGAACCGCTCCTCCAACTCGTCGCCGGTCTCAAGATCGCGGATGCGGAAATCGTAGCGTTCGTCGCCGCTCGTGTCGGTGCCGTACAGCATCCAACGGCCGTCCTTGGAAATGTCCATGCCGCCGATGCGGAAGAAATCGTGGCCTTGCGCCTCGGCGTTCGTATCGAACACCACCTGTTCGCCGTCGAGTGGCACACCGGCCTCCACCGTCGGCGGACCCCAATCGTCCGCGCCGCGAATCGGCACCCGGCATTGCACGGCATACTGTTCGCCCTGCTTGGTGCGGGTGAAGTACCAGTAGCCATCCATGCGCGTCGGCACGGACATGTCGGTTTCCTGCACATGCGATTTGAATTCCTCGAACAACGTTTTGCGCAACGATGTGAGCGGTGCCATGCGCTGTTCGCAGTAGCGGTTCTGCGCCGCCACATAGTCGCGCACATCCTGCGATTCCTTGTCGCGCAGCCATTCGTAGTTATCGATGAACGTATCGCCGTGGAAGGTGCGCTCCTTTGGCACCCGCTTCGCTTCCGGCACCGCCAGTCCATTCTGGTGTTCGTCGTGCGCGTTCGTCGCTTCCTTCACGTTCATGGTGTTTTCCATACCCCGAAATTCACTCATGCACGCGATTATACTGACGACCCACCCAAACTTGTGTCGGCCGTCAGTCGCCGTTTTGCGCGGCGCGCAGGTACGGCAGCATGGTTTTCATGATGTTCGATCCGGTCGTTCCCGTGAATACCGGCACGTCGGTGACCGGCATCGGCTGCGTGGCCACGCGCCCGGCGACGGAACCGAAATTGCCGGTCACTTCGCGCGGGGACAGCTGCCGGATGCCGATCGCCAGCACACGCCCCGGGTAGCGGCGTGCGATTGTGGCGTATGTGGTCGGATCCTTCTGCCCGTCGTCGCCGATCAGAATGAACTTCATATCGGGAAAATCCGCCATCAGCTGTTCGGCGTATTCAAGCTTGTGCTGCACGCCCGACGGAATGAAGGTTTTCGGCCTCGGGTCAAGGTCGCGCAGCAGCAGCGGGCCTTCCGGAAAACCGTGGTTCGTAATGAAATGGCGGATCGAGCTTTCCACATTCCATGGCGAAGTGGACAGGTAGAAGAACGGCGCGTCCGGGAACATGTCCGCGATGCGGTTGAACAGCAGGTTCATGCTGGCCACCGGCACTTTTTTGCGCGGATTAAGCAGCAGCAGATTGTAGGCGGCCTTCATCAGACGCGGCGCCTGCGTGACCATGATGGTGTCGTCCACGTCGGAGATCACGCCCACTTTGGTGCCGCTGGGAATGGTGAAAAGGTTGGCGTTGACCGGCTTGCGGCTGCGCACTTTGTACGAGACGTTGTGGATGCCCGGTTCGAGCGAATGCTCGGCGACGAGGTCGAGGTAGCCGGCATCGTCGGATGCCGCGAATTCGCTGGAAATATCAGGATTGCTGTCAATCGCGTCGTATACTTCCGACGCACCCACCTGCACTGTTTCGATGGGCACGTCATCGATGGCGATCCGCACTTTGGTATGCGGGGACGGCACCATCAGCATGCCACGGATGCCGCGAATCAGGCGGCCGGCCTGCCGTTTGAACGGGCCGTATACGGTACGGCAGATCAGTCGGGAGTAGTGTTCGGTGCCGTAGCCGACGTAGGGTTCGACACGTGGATACCAGTCGAGCGACCGTACCAATGCGGTCGAGAATTTCAGCCAGACACTGAATGCTTTGGTGATCGTGCGGCGGAACAGCCTGGTCAGCGGCGGTTTGACTTCAAGACGCTCATGTCTGGAGGCCGCGTCGAAGGTGGTGACCACCTTGCGTGCCGGAATCGGCACGGTGGGCATGTCATCGCAAGAATCGTCCATCCGCTCCCCCATACGCTGCTGTTCGCGCTGCTGGTCATGCTGCGGCGCACGCTGCGGCGGGAACTGCGGCAACGGCTGAATTTCACTCATATGCCCACTATAGGGGTCGCGTTCGAACAAACAGTAACGCCACCGAGAAAATCAGGGAACTTTCAGGGCCCCGCAAGGCACTTCCCATAAAAAGGCTGCGGCCGGCGGGTGCGATGCGCGACCGTAAGCCCGGCCGAACGGCCTTGAGTGTGCCGCGCATCGCGCCCGCCGGCCGCAGCCGTAATTAAAACTAGACGTCCGTGCTATTCAGTCAGCCACAATCTTGGCATACTCGTCAGCGCTAAGCAGGTCAGGCTCGTCATCCTCAAGCTCGATCTTGAAAATCCAGCCCTCGCCGTACGGATCGTCCGTCACAATGCTCGGATCGTCCGCAGCCTCGTTGTTGACGTAGCGGATGGTGCCAGCCACCGGCGAGACCAGCGCGGTGACCGCCTTGGAGGATTCGAATTCCGCCACTTCGTCGCCAGCTTCGACCTGCGTACCGACTTCAGGCAAATCGATGTACACGAGTTCGCCGAACTGTTCGGTGGCGTATTCGGTAACGCCCACCATGGCGGGTTCAACGGAGGAATCCACCCACACGTGCTCGTCGGAGTATTCGAGGTGCTCGGGCACGTCGAGGTTCACTTTGCTATCGTTTGCTTCGCTCATGCCGCCCATTGTACGGCGTATGTGAACGCCGCGCACCCGCGCCACGCGTAACGGGTCAGCGTACCGGTCCGGATGGCATGGCGCCGACTACCTGCACGATGGTGCCTTCCGGACAGTTGTCGTAGATCCACTTGGAATCGGCTTCGTACATGTTCACGCAGCCGTGGGAGCCGTAGTGCGCCGGGTCGCCGTGGGCGATGCCGTAATTGTTCCAGCTTGCCGTGTGGAAGCCTTCGCCGCCGTAGAAGTAGCTTACCCACTTCACACCCTTGGACAGGTAGCGCGAGCCGTCGTCGTTCAGGCCGGTCATGTCCTGGATCTGATACTTGAGGTAGATGTAGAAGGTGCCCAGGTCGGTTTCGTGCTTGCCGGTGGTGCCCGTGCACACCGGGAAGGTCTTGACGGCCTCGTCGTTGTGATACACGGTGGCAGTTTGCGCGGTGCGGTCCACCACGATGCGGTATTCGCTCTTCTTCTGCACGGTTTTGAAGTTCTGCACATCGCCGTCCACCGGAATGGTGGCGCCTTGGCCGTTTTTGAGCGCTTCGCCGATCTTCGGTGCGAGCGCCTCCATGTTCTTGACCTTCACGCCGTTCACGCCTTTGACGATGGTGGCCAGCACTTTGCCGCTGTTGTCGACGGCGTCTTCCTGGTCGACCGCGTCCTGGTTGAGCTGGGCTGGGACCTGCTGCTGCACGTAGTTGGTGATGGCGTTGTCATCGTAGGACAGCGAAAGCGTGCCGTGCTCGAGGTCGGCGTCGGTTTTCAGCCATGAGGCCACGACTTCGGCTGGAATCTGGAAGGTCTTGCCTTGTCCGTTGTCCAGCACAATCGGCGCATTCAGTCGCGCGTTTGCCTGGTCGGCCACGTTTTGGGCTTCAGGCAGTGCGACCGGCACGTCGATGGTTTCGTACGTGATCGTCACGCTGCCGCTGTGCCCCGGGTTCGCGATGGCTTTGGCGACCGTGTCGATCACGTTGTCCACCTTCGGGGACCTGCCGCCGCGGCCTTCCACTGCGACGAAGGCGCGCGCGTTGGCATCGTACGATGCGGTGGACGGTACCGCGCGGTCGGTGTCCTGCACGAATTTGTCGGTGACGAACGTCCTGAGGGCCAGCTTGTTGGACTTGGCGTTCAGCGGCACGTTCTTCTTGACGAACGGGTTGACTTCGTTGATGTATTCGAGTGCGCCGTTGGTCTGGTGCTTGGCGGCGAGCAGTTCCGTGACCGTCTTGTCGACGTTGTAGCTCACGCCGAGGTCGCTCAGGCTGCCGGAAGCGTTGTTGCCGTTGCCGTCCTTGATGTTCACGGTGGTGTTCTTCACGGCGGCCGTCACCGTGTTTTTCAGCTGGTCGGCGGTCTGTCCGGCCACACTGGTTCCGCCGAAGGTCACGCCCGGCGCGGCCTTGTCTTGGAAGTACCAGCGTGCGGTGAAGAAGCCGGCGATCGCGGCGACCACCAGTACGGCGAGCACGATTCCGGTGATGATCAGCGGCAGTTTGCGTTTCTTGGCCACGACGGCTTCTCCTTCGACCGGCATGGTGAGCACGGGAATGGCGGGAGCGGGCGTGGATGAGGGCATGTCACCGGTAGGAATGGCACCAGTGGGAACAGCTCCGTTGGGGACAGTTCCGGCAGGCGTGGTTTCGGCGGCACCGGCCGTCGGGAATGACTGGAACGGCTGGGTCTGGTCCGATGCGAAATTCAACGGCGGCATGGTCTCGGTGGCGGCGTTGGACACGTTGTCCTGTTCGGACACATCGGCCACGTCGGCGAGATTGATCGTATCGCCGTTCTCACCAGACTGCGGCGGCACGGCATTCACCCCTTCAAACGAGATGCCGGCGAAACTGTTGTCCGTATCGTTCTGCCCACTTCTATCAGACATGTATGTGGTTTCCTCATTCACTCTCTTCACGGTACATACCATGCAGCATGATACGCAGACGAGTGCCCAAACGAATACCTAAACAAGCTCCCCCGGCAACCGCCCCGAAGACAGGCTCAGCCGATACCACCTTTTAATGGCAGGTCTTGTCACGGCAAGTCGTGGCCGAGCCATTCCTCAATCATGTAGCGTGCGATCGTGGCTTTGCCCGGAGCCTCCATACGTCCCGAAACCAGTTCGCTCATGTATTCGTCGCGTGTGACCCAACGCGCCTGCAACGTTTCCTCGCCGTCCACGTGCACGTCGGTGGTGACCGCCACGCCTTTGAACGCCATCATGAGAGACGAGGGGAACGGCCACGGCTGGGAGCCGAGGTATTTGAGTTCGCCTATTTCGATGCCGACTTCCTCTTTGGCTTCGCGCCGGCATGCGTGCTCCAGGTTTTCGCCAGCCTCCACGAATCCGGCCGAAACCGAGTACAGGCCGTTGTTGCGCCACGCGCTGTTGTGCTGCAGCAGCAGACGGTCATCATGGTCGACGATCGCGGTGATCACCGCTGGCTCGATTCGGGGGAACAGCAAACGATTGCCATCCTCGTCGTTCGTGCAGTGCTGAGCCCAGCCGCCGAGCGCCGGTTCGACGGGCGCGCCGCACGTCGGGCAGTGACGCTGCCGGGCGTGCCACATGCTGAGCGAGATGGCGGAGGTTGCCTGTCCGGCTTCGCGTGCGCTGGCGTGGGGCGCGAATCCGCGCAGGTCCACCCAGTCGAATCGGGTTGCCGCGCTTTCCAGCAGCGATTTCGCGTTTTCCTGCGATTCATGCGCCGGCACTTCGGCGAACGCGTCGTCCGCTCCCCCGCTGCGAGCCGTCGCAGCCGTAATCGTCGTATCGTTCGGCTGGACGTGCGTCACGTCCACGGCGACGACGTGCTCGCCCAATCGTCCGCCGTACGAGCCGAGGAATATCGCGAGCGCCGATGGGTGCGATTCGAGTTCCGCGGCAACGTACGCGCCTGGCAGTTGGGCGAGGCGCATTTTCACGTTGGCGTAGTCGGCGATGGCGCCTTGGCCGTGCGGCACGGCCACTTTGCCGTCTTTGACGAGGATGACTTTCGTTGCCGGTTCCGCCAGGACTTTGGCGAACAGGTCGGGTTCGCCGCGTCGTGCCACTTCGTAGTCGATGTCTCCTTGGGCGAGTGGCAGGAACGGCAGGGTCTGCGTCAATGCCAGTGGTGAGAACACGCTCATGGTTGTGTTGCCTCTTTCATGCGTGTTATATACGGAATATATTCGTTATACATACGTAGTACATATTTCGTATATACGTTTTATATATTTTCTCTATATCTTGTCGATACGCCGGATGGTCTGCCACAGATAATCGTCGCAACCGGCTCAGCCGACTCGCTTCACCAGTTCCAGCAACGCGGCGGCCACCTGGTCGGGGTGTTCGTACGCGCTGAAGTGGCCGCAGTCGTCGATCACCGTCATCGTCACGTCGGTTTTCGTCATCGCGTCGGCGACCGGCTTCATCACTGCCGGCGGGCTGGACGGGTCCTTGTCGCCGCAGATTACTGCGACTGGCACGTTGATGTTCGGCAGCACGTCGTTCAGGTCGGAACGGCCAGCGGCCATGCGTTCGCGCCAGGCGATGCCGTCGGCGGGCTGTTCGCTGATCCACGTTTCGAACTGCCTGCAGTAGGCGTCCGACTGCTTCACGGTGGAATCGGCTTCCGACGGCACGGCGAATCCCATGACCGGCTCGTGTGTGCCGGTCGTTTCGCAGTCGGTGGCGATTGCGACGCGCTTCAATCGCATGTCGGCGGAGTCGGCGTCGGCTTTCGTGTCGCACAGGGCGAGCGCCGCCACCGCTTCCGGATGCAGGCGTTGGATGTCGAGAATCAGGTAGCCGCCCATCGACAGGCCCACCCAGATGGCTTTGCTGTAGCCGGCGGCGTGCAGCAGGTCCACGTACGCGTCCGCCATGCGGTCCAGTCCGTATGGGAACGCGCCGTCGGCGTCCTTGCCGCCGCTGTCTTCGTCGGACGGAATCGGCCCTTCGCCGGCGCCGGGCATGTCCGGAGCCCAGATCGCAAATGGTTTCACGCCTTGTTTCACAGCTTGGTCGCGTAAAGCCGCCGCGCACTCGTCCCACATGCGGTGGTCCACCGGGAAGCCGTGCACGAGCATCACCGGCGTGGTTTCGGTATCGTTGCCGCCGTCCGTATATATGTTGTTGTTCAGTTCAATCGCCATATTTTTTTCTAATCCTCCCCTATCTGCCTGTTCGCCTAGTTTGCTTGGCTTTTGCCCCGCTTGCGCGGCTTGTCCTACTTGCCGGTCCATGCGAGCGCCTGCCGCACGATGGTGCCGTAACCATTGGCCATCTGCCCGACGAAGGTGTCGAGCATGTCTCCGGACGGGTCGACCCATTCCACATCGAGCGTCTCGTCCTGCGGCTTGCAATCGCCGGCGATCGGCACCACGTAGCACAGCGCGATCGCATGTTGGCGTGGATCGTAATAGTCGGACAGGCCGGGTGTCGGGAAGAATTCGGCCACGGTGAACGGCTGCAGGCTGATCGGCAGCTGCGGCAGGGCGATATCGCCCAAATCTTTTGCGACGTTGCGCGCCACCGCTTCACGCAACGATTCGTGATAGAGCACACGTCCGGCGATCAATGTGCGTTCGATACCGCCGTCGTCGGTGACGCGCAGCAGCGAGCCGATTTGCGCCACCCTGCCGAGATCGTCGGTGCGCACCGGCACGACCACGACGTACGGAATCGGTATTTCGCGGCGCATGCGGTTGATTTCGTCCGATGGGAGCCATCCCGGAGGGTTGCCCATTCCGCGGATGAAATCCTCCGGCGTAATGTCGTCGAATTCCCCGCGATGGCGGTTGGCGTCGAAATCGCCCTCGTCGGGCACTTCATCATTCATCACTGGCATGGTTCCATTATCACGCACGGCATGTGAATGTCACGTGCTTCCGATTCTTCCCATAGCGCAATCGGGTGCGGCAGTGTGTTTGCGTGGCGTGCGGCTATATACTTTTCGCAAACGGGCTTTCGCAATATTGCGCAGCATTGCACGATATTGTTTTTTGAAATCGGCTTATAGCGTAAGCCGGGGAATGGGGAACGCATATGGCAACGCATGCAGTCACTTCGCAGGATTTCAACCAGGTCGTCGAATCCAATGATCTGGTGTTCGTGGATTTCTGGGCCACGTGGTGCGGTCCGTGCCGTGCATTCGGCCCAACGTTCGAGAAGGCAAGCGAGGCGAATCCGGACGTCTATTTCGCGAAGGTGGATATCGATCAGAATCCCGATCTGGCCGCCGCGGCCAAGGTTCAGGCAGTGCCGACGCTGATGGTCGTCAAGAAGCAGCAGATCATCTTCCAGCAGGCCGGCGCGTTGCGCGCTTCCGATTTGGATGATCTGATCAGCCAGGCCAAGGCGTTGGATATGGATGCGGCCGCTTCCGATGGGGACACCGCTTCCAGCGGAGACGCCAAAGTGAAAACGCCAAGTAGTCAGTCGGAACGATGATTCGGCCCGTCGCCTGCGCGTTGCATACGTTATCTTCAAGTTCCTTGGGGTGCGGTAGACTATATGCAGTTGCGCGCATTCCGGCGGAACCCTAGCGGTTGTGCGCCGTGCCCTAGGCACGGAATCCGTCGAGGAATTGTACCCGATGTAGGAGCAGAATGGCTAGCCATAAGAAACATGCCCAACCAACTACGTTTGCCTTGCCGGGCAAATCTCAGATGGTGAAGATTGTCGCAACGGTTGCGGCAGTGGGGCTGTTGGCCACTGGCGGCATCGTGTCGCATAATCTGTACGCCACCGCGGAGAAGTCTCCTGCCAAGCAGGTCACCGCGTATTCCGTCACCGACAGCATCGAAGCCTCCCGTGGCAACGCCCGTGAGGCGCTTTCCGGAGATACTTCGTACGTCACCGTGAAGATCAACGACAAGACCCGCGTGGTTCCCGGCATGCATTTCACCGACGTGAAGTCCGTGCTTGACGCGGGCGACATCACCCTTGATACGGAAGACACCGTTTCCCCGTCTTTGGATACGAAGGTGAACGAGAACACCGTCATCAAGATCGAACGTGCCGGCGCTTCCGTTGAGGTGTCTGATACGGATATCGCGTTCAACACGGTCAAGAAGGAGACCTCCAGCCTGCCGAAGGGCCAGGAGAAGGTCGAGACCGAAGGCGCGAACGGTGTTATGGAGACCACGAACCTCGTCACCAAGTCCGGCGGCAAGGTCATGTCTTCCAATATGATCAGCTCTTTCGTGAAGAAGGCTCCGACCGACAAGGTGATCCTCGTCGGCACCGGCTCCTCGTCCACGCCGTCCGCGGCCGCAGCGTCGATCGGCACCACCGTGCCGGCTGGCGAAATGCAGCAGTGGGCTCACGATTATCTGCTGTCCAGCGGCTATTCCGAGGCCGATTTCACCGCCACCGTGTACATCATTTCTCATGAGTCCGGTTGGAATGTCGCAGCCACGAACCCAAGCTCCGGCGCGTACGGCCTGCCGCAGGCGCTGCCTGGTTCGAAGATGGTGAGCGCCGGTGCCGATTGGGCCACCAACTACCAGACCCAGCTTAAGTGGTTCTGGGGCTACTGCGCACAGCGCTACGGCTCCATCCAGGGCGCCTACACCTACTGGCTCGCCAACCACTGCTACTGAGTTTTAGTTTTTCAGACAGGAGAGGCTCCGCACACATTGTG
>OLOB01000825.1_pt1 | contig 22341 bp, 10 predicted proteins | sample 1671911 | NCBI WGS metagenome assembly OLOB01 (sample SAMEA3136625, study PRJEB25190) | human gut metagenome | biome: human gut; feature: human-associated habitat; material: faeces | place: Austria | collected 2013
TTTTATAAGTACATAATCAAATGCAATTAACCCAATTAATAATATTATTGATAGTATTATTAATTTATTTTCTTTAATTGTTCTTATTAATTTGCCTGTCCTACTTTTATTTTTGCTCACAAGCCTGTCATATTTTAAATTGTATATAATATCTTTAGCATACTCCATAAATAATCCCCCCTAATTAATATATATTCTTGCAATGAATTATTTATGTATATATTCGTATACAAATTTATTACATTTTTCCTAATTCTTCCTTTATCTTTTGAGCCATTTTTTTATTTATTCCATTTATTTGAGAAATTTCGTCATCTGAAGCATTAAGTATTTTCTCTACACTGCCAAATCTTTTTAACAATTCTGTCTTTCTTACTTCTCCGATTCCGTCTATATTATCTAATAATGACTTTGTAACCTCTTTACTTCTAACTTTTCTATGATATTCTATTGCTGTATTATGAACACAATCTTGAAAATTAGTAATTGCCTTCATTAATTCATCTGATAATTCTATTTCTCTTTTGTTTTCGTCTATCAAGGCTCTTGTCTGATGTTTATCATTTTTTACCATTCCATATATAGGTATTGATAACTCGTACTTTAAAGAAGCTCTTTTAGCTGCTTTTATTTGATTTATTCCTCCATCTACAAATATTAAGTCAGGTAATATTCCAAATCCTCCATTAGGATTCTCTAATGAGTGTTTTAGTCTTCTTTCTATAACTTCTTGCATACATTTAGGGTCATCCTGCTGTAACACTGTTTTAATTTTAAATCTTCTGGATAAATTCTTCTTTACAATCCCATTCTGCATTACACACATTCCAGCAACAATAAAACTTCCATTTATATTTGATATATCATAGCTTTCTATTTTTTGAGGAATCTTTTTCAAATTTAATATTTCCTTTAATTCAAGTAAAATATTATATTTATCTTTTTCCTTGTTTTCCAATGTGATTAATGCATTTTTTTCAGCCATTTCTACTAATTTAAGCTTTTCTCCCTTTTGTGGAGACTTTATTTCTATTTTTCTTCCTGCTGTCTTTGTAAGCCATTGTTCTATAATTTCCTTATCATCTATAGTTTCTTTTACCATTATTTTATTTGGTAAAGGGGTTTTGTCTATGTAATATTGCTTTATAAAACTTGAAAGTATCTCCCTATCTGTTTCGTCCTCCAAATTATCTATAAAATAATGTTCTCTGCCTTGCATTTTACTTTTTCTTATAAAAAATATTTCTACACATATTTTAAAGTCATTTCTTGAAATACCTATTACATCTATATCATTTTCTGATATATTAGATACTTTTTGCCTTTCTGTTATTGCTTCTATGGCTAACTTTTTGTCTCTAAGATATGCTGCTTTTTCATATTGCATACTATCTGATGCTTGTTTTATCTCTTCCATTAAACTTCTTTTTATCTTATCTGTTTTACCTTCCAATAGTGCTATAACTTCATCTATGTTTTTTCTGTATTCTTCTTTAGATATATACCCCATGCAAGGTGCAAAACATTTTTTTATATGATAATTCAAACAGGGTCTATCCTTATATTTAAAGTTTTTACACTGTCTTATTTTGAATTTATCTTTTATAAAATCCACCATTTCCTTAGCCGCTCCGGCATTAGCATATGGTCCAAAATATTTTGAACCATCATTTATTATCCTTCTTGTAATATAAACCTCTGGGTAATCTGCTCTTACATTTATTTTTATATATGGATATGTTTTATCATCTTTTAATAAAACATTAAATTTGGGCATATTCTTTTTAATTAAATTACACTCTAATATTAACGCTTCTGCCTCATTATCTGTAACAATATACTCAAAATAATTAACTAAGCTAACCATGTTTTCTATTCTTTTTGTTTTTTTATTTTTTCTAAAATATTGTCTTACTCTGTTTTTCAATGAAACCGCTTTTCCAACATATATTATATTGTCATCTTTGTCATGCATTATATATACGCCTGGCTTGTTAGGCAACTTTTTTAATTCTTCTTCTATATTAAACATTTTATCTCCCAACATATTTTATCTGTATATAACAACCAATCTATCATATATTTTAACACTTTTTTGCGTTTTTTTCCACAAAATTTTGACACTTTTTAACTTTTGTAGTAATATATTAATATTAAATTAATTTTGACTTATATAAGGAGGTTTTTATGTGTGGAATTGTAGGTTACATAGGTAATCAAAAAGCAACACCTATACTTTTAAATGGTCTTTCTGCACTAGAATACAGAGGCTATGATTCAGCTGGAATCGCTGTTTTAGAAAAAAATAATATATGTATATTAAAAGATAAAGGTAGAGTTAAAAATTTATATAACATAGATGGTATAAATGAATTGAGTGGAAATATTGGTATTGCACATACAAGATGGGCAACACATGGTAAGCCATCAAAGGAAAATGCTCATCCTCATTCTGACAACAGCAATACTTTTGCAGTAGTACATAATGGAATTATAGAAAATTTTGCTGTTTTAAAAGAGTTTTTAATCAATAAAGGCTATACATTTTATTCTGAAACAGATACAGAAATAATTCCAAATTTAATTCATTACTATTATTATAATAATATTGAAGATGATGACAAATTTTTACGTGCAGTAAAATCTGCCTGTGATGATTTAAAAGGTAGTTATTCTATTGAGGTATTATCTAAACTTCATCCTGATAAACTTATTGTTATAAGAAAAGATAGCCCTTTAGTAATTGGAACATCAGAATCAGAAAATTTCGTTGCATCTGATATTCCGGCAGTTTTAAGTTATACTAGAAAATTCTACTTACTAAATGATAATGAATATGCCGTTATATATAAAGATAAAGTTGAATTTTATGATAATAGTTTGTCAAAGATAAACAAAGGTATTAAAACTATTGATTGGGATGCAAATGCAGCCGAAAAAGATGGCTTTGATGATTATATGCTAAAGGAAATTTTTGAACAACCAAATTCAATTAGAGAAACTATTGGTTCAAGGTTTAAATTAGGAGAAAACTGTAGTTTTGATGATTTAACATTATCAAAAGATTATTTGAATAGTCTTAATAAAATTTATATAATTGGTTGTGGAACAGCCATGTATGCCGGTTTAGTTGGCAAAGATATTATAGAAAAGCTTTGTAAAATTCCAGTAGAAGTAGAAATTGCTTCTGAATTTAGATATAGGGATCCTATAATAGACAATAAAACCTTGTGTATTTACATTAGCCAATCTGGTGAAACAGCAGATACTATTGCTGCACTAAAGTTGGCCAAATCTAAAGGAGCTAAAACATTGTCTATATCAAATGTAATAGGTAGCTCTATAACTCGCGAAGCCGATTATACTATATATACACATGCAGGTCCAGAAATAGCCGTTGCCTCTACAAAAGCATATACATCACAAGTTGTATTAATTGCTATTTTAGCTATACATTTTGCTGAAATTTTAGAAAGTGCAGATAAAGAAGTTATAGAACATTTAAAATCTGACATATTAGATTTACCAGCAAAAATCACTGCATTACTAAACAATACAGAAGAAATACAAGAATTTGCGAAAAAAATATATACGCAAAAAGATATATTCTTTTTAGGCAGAGGTGTTGATTATCACGTTGCCTTAGAAGGTTCACTAAAATTAAAAGAAATATCTTATATACATTCAGAAGCATATGCTGCTGGAGAGTTAAAGCATGGTCCTATTGCATTAATAGAAAATGGTATTACAGTTGTTGGAATTATGACAATACCTAATCTTGTAGAAAAATGCGTTAGCAATATGCAAGAAGTTATTTCTCGTGGTGCTAATACATTAATTATTACTAATCAAAACTTGCCAAATTCCAACTTTAACTATGTTATAAACATACCAGAAACTAACCCTTTAATATCTCCTATTCTTTCTGTTATACCTATGCAATTATTAGCATACTATATTTCTAAGAATAAAGGATTAGACGTTGATAAACCAAGAAATCTTGCAAAATCTGTAACGGTTGAATAAGCTAAAAAATTAGTCACGAAAATCATTTTATATATGGTTTCCGTGACTATTTTTTAACAGTGTATTACAAATAATCTTAAAATTACCAACAATATTGCTCCGTGGAATTCCCAAAATTCCAACAAATATTGCTGTTCCTAAATTTATTCCTATGTAAAATCCAAAATTAGCCCCTATTAAGTTTATTATATATATAATTGCTGCTCCAATACACGAATTTGCTATTAATTTCAAAATGCTCTTTAATGGTAATATAAATATCTTACCAAACACAAATAAACATATTATACACACTAAAAAACTTATTATTGCATTATTATCCAAATTAAACACCACCTTTATTAATATTTATGCCTAATTTGGGACAAATATGTTTACATTATTTTTCTTATTTCCAATTCATTTATAGAATCTAATATTATTCCTTTGCTCTGTGCCTTTTTAATTAAATAATCCAATTTAGTCTTATTAGCTTTTATCTGATATGCATAATAATCTATTAGTTCATTTTCTGCATATTCAAAATTGTTATTTGAATCATGTAGATCTTGCTTGGTTTTTATAATGCTCATTATTAACTCTAGTCTTTTCTCTTCATCTGTCTTATCCTTAATTTTATCTTCCCTAACATATTCTTCGTACATTTTTACTCTCCTCATTAGAAATATCTATATGTATTATATTCATCTGCTTGACAAGTTATTCATAATTAAGTAGATTTTACCAGTTTCCGCTTTTATATTTTAATTTTCATTTTTTTAAATTATTATATGATAATTATGGATTTTTATAAAAGTAAATACCAAAATTGCCAGAAAAGGAAAATAAAATTACCAATTGCATAATGGATTGACTTTCTTCAAATATCATGCTATAAATTAAATAGTATTATCTAAGGAGGTTATAAATGCTATGAACAAGAAATTTCTCATGCTAGTTTTATTCGTTCTATTAATTTTATCAGCATTAATAGGTATACATTTATACACTAAAAAGTATAGCGATATTGCTGTTGTATATGAGGCAAATGAACAAGGTAGGTTTAGAAATACAAAAGAAATATCTGAAGAAGTGTTTGATAATTTTGGAAACCTAACTCATTATAAATATAAACCTCAGTCTGAAAATGATAATATGGATGAAAAAGAGTACACCATTGATTATATTTTTGATAATAATAATAGAATAACAAGAGTTTCTGATAACTATGGAGCTTATATTAATATATCATATGATAACAAAAACCGTTTTTCTAAAATATCAGGTGTTTCATTATTTGAAAATTCTATTACTGTTAATTATACACACAAATTCAATTATGTTGATAATATTACATTAATAAACACTTCAATGATATATGACAATGACACTGCTCATCCAGTAAATAATACTTATAAAATATCTCCCCTTGAGATCAATTCTGAACAATGTATTATTTTTGAAACTTATACAGATGAAAATCTGTTGATTGAAGAGATTGTATGCAAAAAATTAAATAAAACCATAAATTATAGTAATATTTTTTCTTTGCTAGATATAAATTTTAATGGCTATATATGTTTGTCTTATAATCCTTGTCCTACTGACTTTCAAGTTCATTTGCCTTTGCTTAATGTGGGAAATATAATGTATATAAAATATTATGATAATGGTGGCAATATCAATTACTATTATGATTCAAATGACAGATTATTAAATTATAGCTCTCAGGTTGAAACTGTACATTGTATGTATAAAAAAATTAATAGTAAAAAATATATTGGTTATTATTTATCCAAAAATAATGAGAATTATACATTACAAACGGCTATAGATTTTCTAGAGGATAACAAAATAATTAAAAGAGAAATTTTAAATTCAAAGCAGTTATCTTTTGAAGATTATAATAAACAATTGCCTAAGTTCTCTGAATATTTAGAAAAAAATAAAATTTATTATTAACTTGTTTCATATTGTACTTCATGGTTTCTTATCATCTTCTAGCAATTTCCCATTGTTAGGTGAAGTATGTTATTTTTCATTCAAAAGTCGTTTCCTATGTTGGATACACCAAACGGACCAAGAGATTCAACGCGTCTCTTGGTCCGTTTGTAATTGTTCTACTTTATTAAAAGAACTGAAAATAAATCATTACAAAATAAGACCAAGAACGCCAGAACATAATGGATAAGTACTGGTGCGATAGCACCAATAATAAATTCAATGGTACTACATTTTTTTATAAAAGTTTGTTTCACACCATTGACATATATACAAAAATTTATATTACCAAAACTTTTATGTATATTGATTTTTACACATTTTAGTGGTAAAATATCCTCATACTATGGTTAAGTTCAGATTGTTGTGGAAAGCAATGTTCTAAGTAATAAAGGAGTTAAGTTATGATTGATATTAAATTAATTAGAGAAAATCCAAATTTGGTTAAAGAAAATATTAAAAAGAAATTTCAAGATTATAAAATTGATTTAGTTGATAAAGTCTTAGAATTAGATAAAAAAAATCGTGAAGTTAAACTTAATGGTGATGACTTAAGAATGAATAGAAATTCCTTAAGTAGCAAAATTGGGTTGCTTATGAAAGATGGAAAAAAAGATGAAGCTGAAGCAATAAAAAAACAAGTGCAAGATATTAATAGTCAACTTGTAGAAAATGAAAAACTTGAAGAGCAGTATGCAGAACAAATTAAGCAAATAATGATGAAAATTCCAAATATTATACATGAATCTGTACCTATTGGAGAAGATGACAGTAAAAATGTAGAAATTCAAAAATTTGGTGAACCTTTTGTTCCAGATTTTGAAATTCCTTACCATGCCGATATAATGGAAAGATTAAATGGAATTGACCTAGATTCTGCTCGCCGTGTTGCAGGTAATGGGTTTTATTATTTAATTGGAAATGTTGCTAGACTTCATTCAGCCATACTTAGTTATGCAAGAGATTTTATGATTAATAAAGGTTTTACATATTGTATTCCTCCTTACATGATTCGCAGTGATGTTGTTACTGGTGTTATGAGCTTTGAAGAAATGGATGCTATGATGTACAAAATTGAGGGAGAAGATTTATATTTAATTGGTACTAGTGAACATTCTATGATAGGTAAGTTTAAGGATCAAATTTTATCAAAGTCTGAATTACCTTATACTATGACTTCTTATTCTCCTTGCTTTAGAAAGGAAAAAGGTGCCCATGGTATAGAAGAACGTGGTGTTTATAGAATTCATCAATTTGAAAAACAAGAAATGATTGTTGTATGTGAACCTGATGATAGCTGGAATTGGTATGACAAAATGTGGTCATATACTGTTGAGTTATTTAGAAGCTTAGATATTCCTGTACGTACTCTTGAATGCTGTAGTGGTGATTTAGCCGATTTAAAAGCTAAAAGTTGCGATGTTGAGGCGTGGAGTCCTAGACAGCAAAAATATTTTGAAGTTGGCAGTTGTTCAAATTTAACTGATGCTCAAGCTAGACGTTTGGGAATACGCATAAAAGGAGAAAAAGGTAATTACTATGCTCATACTTTAAATAATACTGTTGTTGCACCTCCTCGTATGCTAATAGCCTTTTTAGAAAATAATTATAATCCTGATGGAAGCATTAATATACCAAAAGCTTTACAGCCTTATATGGGTGGATTAGAAAAAATTATACCAAATAATTAACGGAGGATAATATGTTAATTAAAAACCCTAAATTTGAAATTTCTGCAGTAAGCCCAAAGCAATATCCTGATAATGATTTGCCACAGATTGTATTAGTTGGCAAATCTAATGTTGGTAAGTCTTCTTTTATAAATACAATGGTTAATAGAAAAAAACTAGCTAGGACAAGTAGCGAGCCGGGAAAGACTAGACAGATAAATTTTTACAATATGGATAACAATTTCTATTTTGTAGATTTGCCTGGATATGGATATAGCAAAATGTCTAAAAAAGAACAGGCTATTGTTGGTAATTTTATAGAAGAATATTTGAAAAAAAGTAGGAATATTGCCTTAATATTGTTTTTAATAGATATTAGGCATACTCCTACTGCAAATGATAAATTGATGTATGATTATATAATAAAATGTGGTATTCCTTGCTTGGTTATTGCAAATAAAGCAGATAAGATTGCAATAACCAAAGTAGATAATCAAGTAGATAATTTACAGTCAATATTAAATCCTCTTAAGGATTTAACTTTTTTGCCATATTCTTCTGAAAGAAGAATATATGTTGACAAAGTCTGGGAAAATATTAATAATTTTTTAGATATATAAACAAAATATATTTATATTTTAGAATATAGTAATAATACTACAATTAGCGGGCGATTAAAATCGCCCGATTTTTGCTACTATTACTGTCATATCGTCTTTTTGTTTTCCATAATTGTTATCTATTGCTTCTGATAATATTATATCTGCTATTTTTTGTGCATCTGTTGTTTGCATGTCTTCTAATAAGTATTTTATCCATAATTCTTTGCTTATATATTCTGTATTTGATTCTATTACACCATCTGTGCACATTACTATTAGGTCGTCTGGTTGTAGGTCATAATCGTATACTACTAAATCCATATTTTCTACTATTCCGGTTGGCAGTTCTAGCGATTTTAATATTTGTATTTCTTTTCCTCTTTTTATAAATGTTGGACATGCTCCATTTTTTATAAATTCTAAGTTTCCCTTATACAAATCTAATATTGCTACATCTAATGTTGCATACATGTCTTCTTCCAAGTTTGCTATTAATGTAGAATTTATTAATTTTATTGAAATATCTTTGTCAAAACCTGCTTCCAATAATCTTTCTAACATTTTTATTGCTATTTTACTGCTTTTTCTTGCTTCTGGACCTGAACCCATTCCATCACTTAGTGCTAACAAATATTTTCCATCTTCTAATTTTGTCTGTAAGTTACTGTCTCCCGAAATTGGTGAATCTGCTTTTGTTGTTTTTGCAACACCTATTTGTATATTATATTTGTCTTGTAACATATATGTAAACTTGCATTTTGTTTTATTCTCTCTTAGCCCACATTCTTGATTTTGTATTATAAATTTATCATCAAATGCCTTGTTCAGTATCTTTCCAATTCTCTTTATTTCACATGAGGTTCCATCTAAATTATCACAGATATCTGTATATACATCTACAACATATCTTCCTGATTTTTGCTTTTTAATACTTATATCTTTTATATTTATTTCTTTTTGATTTAGCAATGTTTGTATCTCTTGTTTTTTTTCTTCATATTCATCAGTTTTCTTATTCATCTCGTTTGCCAGTTTAGATATTGCCTCTGAAACTCCTTCTAACTGGTTAGATACATTTTTTTTGCTTTCTTCCATCTTCTTTTTCCATATAAAGTTTAGTTTACTAATTCTATATGAATAATTAATTACTTTTGTAATTTTAGAAACTTCTTCTTGTACTTTTTTATTTTTCTCTTCATATCCTACTATGTAATTATTATGGTTAGCAAAAATTTTAATCAATTCCTTTTCTACCATAACTTCTTCTTTTAGTAAATATTCAAAAACATCTTTTAAAATATCTTTATCGTTATATATATCATCATACAGCATATTTTCTTCTAAACCGCTTAAGTTTATTCTTAGCTCGTCTATAAATATTTTTTCATTAGAAAGCTCTTGTTCCTTAAGTTCTTCTTCTGAAACAATTGTAGCTGCTGCTTCTTGATAAGTTTTTGCCATATCTGATATAGTTTGAGACATACTTGTTAATTTATATATTGTATCCTTATTTTCTTCTAAAGTTTTTTCTGTTGTTTCTGGAAGCATCTTTGTTTTACTTACTAAATCCTGAATATCTATTTTAATATTTTTAGGCACTGCTAAAAGTCCAAGAGAAGCTATTAAAATTTCTTGTATTAGTATTATAGGCACTGTATTTCCATTTGCAACATATGTTAATAACACATTTCCTATTATAAATCCTAATATAACCCCAATTTTTCCAAATTTGTTAAATATACCTGCTACCATTCCAGATATTGCATATGAAGCTATCATAACAGGTTCATTATTGCATATTATTCCTAAAACAACTCCTATTGTAATTCCAGAAGTTGCTCCTACAAGTATTCCATTTTTCCAACCTAATATTAGTACCAATAATATACTTAATATATTTTTTAAGTTATATCCAAATATTGTTGTATCCCCTAATGTAGTAAATGCTATGGCTAAAAGCAAGCTCGTCCCCATTACTTCTTCTATTGAAAATACTTTTTTTACTCCAGCTTGTCTAATAACTGTTATTGAATTTGAAAATATTTTGTAGAAAATATATGTACAAATACTTAGCATTATTGATGTTAATAATTCATATAATATAAATGTCCTAAAAAACATTGGAATAACTTGTACTAATAAAGTAGATACAAATAAGTGCATACCTAATCTTTTTTGTTCATTGACTTCATCCTGTATTTTTGGTTTTTTTATTAATATTGCTACAAAGAATACTAATGTTGTTAAGATATATGTCAATAAACTATTTGGCCCAAATTTTATAAAAGTAGATATTAAAGATATTAAATACATTATCCCTACAGGCATATTACAGCTCAGAGCTGCTGCTATTATTGCTAATCCAAATGGTGTTATTGTAAACATTATATTATCTGTACTAATTCCCACCATTGAAATCATAAAAGTTATTGTATACAAGATTATATTTTGCACTGTAAATAGGTTTTTTAATATAACCTTTAATTTATCTTTTTTATTTACTTCTATTTTCTCATTAATTTTTTGTTCTCTTTCTTTTGAAATGTTTTGAAACATTTTTACCACCCTTCACTTTTTTTATTATGTTCTATTTTAATACTTTGTTAAATATTTTTTTGTCGTTTTAGATACATAATTTAAAAAAGTTTTTTACATTATGCGTTTATTTTTTTTATTTTACTTTTTTATAAAACATTTTCTTTTTATAATTTTATCGTATTCTGTAGTAAAACACAACAATGTAAAGAAAAAAGGACGAAAACTCATCCTTTTTTCTTTTTATCTTAAGTACAATTTTTTATTTTACAAGAACTTTCTTCTTAATAAAGATTATTCCTACAACTAGCATTCCAGCTATTACAATAGTAAGTACATAATAGAATACTTGACCTATACCAAATGGTGGCATTACTGCAACATCTTCAGCTTTTGCTTCATCATTTTCCACTGGATCATTAGCAGGGTTAAAGTTACCAACTATACTTGTTTCCATTCTTCTACCCACTGCATTTTCTAGTTCTACTATTTCTACTTTACATTCATATCCACCTTGTGCACTTTCTTTTGTAATTAATTGAGAAATTGTTAGCATGTTGTTGTTTAAATAAGCATTGTTTATATTATCTGCTTCTATTTTGCTTATAGTGTTAGATTGACTTGATATAGTGTCTTTTAGTCTATAATTTACTAAGTTATTATTAATATTTTCACCATCTTTTTCTTCTGCTGGTATTATTTCATTAATGTCTGTAATTGCGTTCCAATCCCCACTTTGAGTTTTATTAAATTGCATTTTATTAGGAATATAACATACTAATTTTTTAGCTTTTGGTTCTACTTTAATTCCGGAATTTGTACGACCTTTTGCATAATATTCTAATCCCTCATATTCTACATAATTCTTTAGCTTATTGATTTGCATTTTATACATAATCTGTATTGTTGCACCATACATTAGCTCTTCATCCAAATACAATTGTATAAATCCTCCTGTAATTCCTTTTGTTGCACTTCTATTTGATTTCCATATTACATTTTTTGTTGCTTCTGCTGTTTGTGTAGCATCAAATACAATGCTTCCATCTGATAATGTGACCTTAACATTTTCTACATTATTGGTAATTTGTAATTGTGTTATTGGTCTTTCCACTAATCCTAAGTCAACATTTGGAATTCTTTCACCACCTTTTACCTCTGTTACTTCAATTTTTGGAGTTTTTGCTATTTTCCATGTATTAGTAGTTAATTCATCAACTAATCTTCCCATTAAATCGCTTCCATACTGTTCGCCCAAATATGTAGGTACTTTTGTTGGAGATGCTAATACTTCTGCTATATGGTTAGTTTGAATTTTAGAATATTCATTTACCTCTTTTACTCTCGCCCAGTCATCTATTGCATCTGATACATATTTATCATTTAAATTCTTATCATATTCTTTTATTTCCTCTAAATCGTATTCTCCGTTTTCTAAATTTGCTTGGAATATTGTAGACTTGTAATCTTGACCATTATATGATTTTGTATTTGAGCCAGTTTTTTCCAATATTTTGTTTGTTTCATTTTCTTTGTTATTTGTTAAAACTGTAGCATCGTCAAGTCCATATCCAAATAATACATAATAATAACCTTTTTCCACATCCTTAAAACTGTATTCACCATTTTGGTCTGTTGTTTCTTCTTTTACTACCTTATATGTATATTTATTATAATTTTTTTCATTATAGCGTTGTATCCAGTCAACCTGCTTTTCTCCTGTACTTAATTGATCGTTTATCTTATCCTCTCTTGTACATAATGCAACTTTTACACCCGCTATTTTTTCTTCACCTAAATCTCTTATACCATTTTTATTATTATCTTCCCATACACATCCATCTATTATATTTGTAGAATCTATTGGTGTATTGGAATCTGGTGGTGTTGGGTCATCACCGTCATCAATGGTTAGTGTAGCTGTTGTTTTGTCACTATCGTCCTCAAAGTTTATTACTCCATTTGTAATCTCTTCTATTGTTTCTAAGTTACCTGGTGTTGAATTTACATCTACCAATCCAGCTACTGTAGTATTATTTCCTATAATTGCTCCATGTCTATTTGGAGTTGATGTATTTGCTGAATAATATGTTTTATATCCATTTATTTCTGCTATATTAGTTTTTTCTCCAATATTTATATAGCCTTCAAATCCTTGTAAAGCCATACGTTTAACTTTATAAGTTAAATCAATTGTTATTCCTTCTCCTGTTGCTAATTGTTTATTTTGTAGTCTTATATATACTTTATTAAATCCTGGAAATGATTTTTCCGTCACTTGACCATATATACTTTCAGATACCGCTGAAGATTTATCATTAGAAATATTTTTTCCATTAGTATTTACAACAGCTGATGTTAGCTGTAAAGAATCATCATAATAATCTACAACTTCTGTAATTTGTGTTTCTAGACTTTGTGATAAATTATATACTGTTATTCTATATTTAATCTCTACTTCTAAGTTTCTCTGACCCATATATTCTGATTGCTTTATAGGTCTATCATAATATTTATTATAGTAATATTGTGCATTTAATCTATTTATATATATACCTTGTTGTGAATCTGCATATTGTTTTGCAAGATTTATTTTGCCATTGTTTTCTTTTATTGCATTTGTATAGTCATTCATATAGTCTTTAATATAATATAAGGCTTTTTCTTTACTATTAAATGGAGTTGTAAGTGAATTTCCATTGCTTGTAGTTGTTACTTCTACTACGTCTTTAGTTAACTGTGCATTAAATTCTTGTCTTCTCCATAGTCCTAAGTTAACATAGTTTGTCAATAAATCTGTTCCAAATGTTGCGTTTTTATTAGTAGGGTAATATTCTATACCACTATTAAATGGTGATTTTGTTAATGCAGACATTTTGCAATCTTCTATAAATTGTAATTTATTCCATGCCTCATCATCATTCATATCTCCAACTATACTTCTATATATTCTTACTTTTTCAGCTTCATTTGGATAATGTCCATTTGCCACAATAAATTCTTTTATTTTCTGGCTAATTAAACCTTCTGACCATTCGCTTGTTATAGCTCCATTGTCGTCATAATCTAAAGTTCCATATTGGTTATATTTATAGCCATCCACTAATTGTATTTTATCTTGTACATATGCTACACCTTTTGATGTTTTCTTTAAAGTATATCCCATTAGTTCTAATCTTGTGTAAGACTTATTATAATATATTCCTTCTTCTTCAACTAAATATGTACTTATTCCTAAAGTGTTTTTGCTTATATAGTTCTTTGGAGATGCTCCAATTTCTGCAAATCTATTATTAAATGTTTGTCTTCCTTCTATTGTGTTTTTTCCAGTATTTGTTTCAAGTTCACTTGCTTTTGAATTTGCTTTCCATTTTTCAAACCATTCTGTGTTTGTTTGGGTATTTTTACCTGAACCCGTATTGGTTCCTGTTCCAGTGTTTTTTCCTCCTGTGCTTCCACTATTTCCATTATCTCTTCCTGTACCAATATTAGTTAGTTCTCCCAACATTTCTTCTACTGAATTATAGTTTTGAATTGTATCGCCAGAAATTCCTTTTGCCAGGTATTCTGTTGGCATATATACTTGACCATCATATTCAAATACAACATAATATTTTTTGCTTTCGTCTACACCTTCAAATTTGTAGTTTCCATTTGCATCTGTTAAAGTAGGGTTTATTCTATTGTATATGTTTGTTACACTATCATCTGGCATTAGCTCTGCAAGTTTCATATCTTCTGTATATAAACTTACTTTTATGTTTTCTAAGTTTTTGTCAACATTATTTGTTGTACTGTTTATACCATCTCCTAAACTTGCTTTTCCAGTTTTTGCATCTTCCCAAACATTTCCTCCAATTGAAATTAGTGGTATATCTTTTTGGTTTGATATAACAATAGATATTTCTCCGCTTCCACTTAGTCCAATTATAACACCTTCTGGAGTATTTACATTTACTATTGTTATTCCATACTTATCTGTTCCATCTATCGTTATTAATTTTTCCTTTTTAACATCAAATTCTATTGCTCCATTTATCATTTTATATCCAGCAGGAGCTTCTATTTCTTCTATTTTGAAATGATCTTCTCCTTCTGAATTAAGTAGTAACGTAGGTGTTTGACCTGATATAACAAGATCTCCGTTTTCATTTGATGTTGCTTCACTTGTTTTTCCTGTTGGCCATGTTATTTTGAACTTAGCACCTGCTAATCCATTTCCTTGTTCATCTACTTTTTTGGCCTTTATCTTATATGTATTAAGTAGGTCATCTGGATTGTCTGGATTTGGATTTTTAATATTTTTTATTTTTACAGTAATAGTTTGATCTTCTTTATTAAATGTAACTTCTGCATTACTATTTGATGAAACTATTTCAATTCTATCTACTTCATAGGTATTTGTTGTTGAGTTATATACTTTATATACATTAAATACTATTTTTAATGGTTGTACAATATATCCTGCTGGTGCAATTTTCTCTTCAACTGTCCATGTTTCAGTTCCTGAAGCATTTATAATTTGTTGACCTCTTAATATATATCCATCTTCATCTGATACATATGTTAGAAGACCATTAATTAAAAATTCTGCTCCTTCTAGTCCATGTTCAACTCCATTTTCATCTTCATAAATTTTTCTCATGTTAATAGAATATGACCCCTCTTTTGAAGGTGGTTGAACTGTGCCTAAGTCTAAAGTAAATTCTTTTAGTTTTCTTTCTCCATTAAATTCTGTTAATTGTTGAGTAAACGTAGCTTCAAATTCTATTTTTTTGTTAGCATCAGGTTTTAATTTTGTTTTTCCATTACTTTTCTTTAAACTGTCTTCTGAAATTTGATAACTTATTCCATTTTTTACACATTTTTCTCCTTTAGCTTCCATCCATGTAAAATGTGCATATAGTTTTGCATCAGCTTCTAATTCTGTTTTTGGAATTAAAATGTAAAATTCTTTTTCTGATGAAGGCTTCATAGCAGTCTTTGTATGTTCCACATAAAGTCCTGAAACTGGATCACTTTCCTCACATGGTTTAAAGTTTTTTGTATTATTTACTTCATCATCTGTTATTATTTTATTTACCTTTATTTTCTGGTTTCCGTTTTGAATATATAGTCCAAGTGTTTCGTTATCTACTTTTCCACCAATTCCACCAAATATGATTTTTTCATCTTTGTATTTTCCGTTTACATATTTCATAGTGTATGGTCCGACTTTTATATATTCTTTTGAATTACTTGGATAATATTCTGATGTTATATTATCTACATCTGTAAGATTAGTTGCATAGTTTCCATCATTAGAAAGCGCATTATTAACTCTCTCTTTAAATTTTCCATACGCTATTGCTTCATAGTAAAGTTGCTTAATGGCATCTACGTTGTCCCTTACAAACTGCGCTTTGCCACCATCAATGTCTAGTCTTTCAATAATAGTTTCAGCATTCTCAGTATTTACTCCACCATCTATTAACATCCACATAACAATTTGCTTTCTTGGTGTCCATTGATTACAAGGATCTGCAGTAATAACATATGCTTTATCTGCTGAAATAGTTGTATGATTATTACTACATTTATAATATCCCCTAGTTCTTATTGTAGCTAGCAATCCAAAGTCCTTTACATTATTAATTGCTTCTATTTCATCATCGGTTAATGTTTTTGACCACATTCCATTTGCTGGGTCAAATATATTAGATACTATCTTTGGTCCCCAATTGTAGTAGCTATATGCTTTATTTGTTCCCCTATACATATTTGAATTCATAGCAAGAGTAACGCCTCTTTCAGTACAATATATAGCTCTTCCTTCTACTTTAGGAACTTCAAAACCATTGCTCTGTATGTTATCAGGGTCAACTTCAAAGCCTGTTTCATTTCCCCAATTCAAATTATCTTCTTGATTAGCATTAAGCATTGCAGAATATACTTCTTTATAATTTGTTTCTGCATCTGGAATACCATTAATTGAATTAATGCATAAAATCAATCCAGCCAATATAACTGTTACTAATAGTATTATTTTAACTGTCCATTTGTTTTTTATCATTTCTACTAACCTCCTTTCCTATATTTTTTTGTCCAAAACTTGTTTTTTTATCTCATATATACCAAATACCAATATTGCTAATATAAATAATGTAAGTATTGTATATCCTACTATTTTACCTGTTACTATTGATACAGCTATATCTGCATTTGACATATCATCTTCTGTTGGTATTTTATTTCCTGCCTTTGAGTCTATATCTTGTAAACCTTGTTCATTATAGCTTTCATATATTTCAGCATTGTTATTTACTATATTTCCTATTAAATCTTCTGTAATATTATAGCTTAATACTAATGTTAGTTCTTTGCTTTGTCCTGGCTCTAATTTTACATCTGCTAATATAGAATTATATGCATTTCCGTCTTTTGCTAAAAACCAATCTTTGTTTAACTCAGAGTTAAATTTTGCTTCTTTTGGTAAGTAGTCTACTACCTTTTTAACATATCCTGCTGCTGTTCCTTCGTTAGTTACAATTATTTTGTATTCTACTATAAAGCTACTTTGTCCAACATTCTTGTTTAGAACTTCTACTTTTGATAGCTTTTCATTATTTTTGTTATATACTTGTGTTCCTATTGTTGGTGTTGTTAATGTTATTTTGCTTATATGTTTATCTAATTTTAAGTCAAATTTTTCTGCTATATATAATCCTATGTCTATGTCTCTAATATCTGTATCTTCTATTTTTAATACATCAGATACTGCTACTTTTTTATTACTTCCTTCTATTTCCATTTCAAATTCTATTGCATCTGAGTTTATGCTTGGTTCTACACCCTTCGCATTAAATTCTGTAGCACTATATTTTTCTGTATCATATATAAATACTACTAAATATTCGCCTTTGTCTAGATTTAAGAATTCATATTTTCCATTTTCATCTGTTGTTATTTTTTTAGGCATATTTGTTTCTGAATCCTTTACTAATTCGCCATTTTCTTTATATACTAACATTACTTGCATATTTGGTAATAATGTTTCTGTTTCTTCTCTTTGTCCATTTTTGTTTGCATCTAACCATGCAGTACCAGATATTTTGTATTTTCTGTTTTCTAATGAAGGTTGAATATAAAATTTCAATTTATTTGTAGCTTGTATTTTGTCTATTGCTGTTGCTGTTAATGTTGCAGGTTCAATTATTACTTCTTTTTCTTGTTGTTCTCCTAATTGTTTTGCAACAAGTTTTACATTTATATCAATTTTTTCGTTTGGTTGTAAACTATTTATATCTATAGACAATATGTTGTCATATGTTGAATCTTCTACATATTCTGTTCCATTGTATATATATTTAGCTTCTACCAATCTTGTTTCTGTTGGAATTTTTATCTCTACTACATTTTCTGTTGAAACTAATTCTCCAATATTTTCTACAGTAACAATGTATTCTATATTTTCTCCTTCTTTTACAGTTTGTTTTTGCCCTTGTTTTACATTTTGTTCTATTTGTAATTCTATTTTCTTTCCATAGAATATAAATTCATTAGAATAATGCTCTGGTACATTTTTTGCACTTACTTTTGAAACAATATTTATTTCTTCTGCTGGTTCTTGTACTCCTAATTCTATTGTTACATATTTAGTTTCCCCTGCTTTAAGGTCTCCTAACAAGATTTTTGTAGCTCCAGATTTAGTCTCGCCATCATTACTGTTGTCTTTTGTTGATATAAAATCATTATGGCCTATAGATTTCATTACTTCTAATCCTGTTGGAATATTCATTTCCCAGATTACATCATTCATATCTTGTTCAGAAACATTTTTTATTGATGTCATAAATTCTATTTTATTCCCTTTTATTAATAAGGTTTGTGGTTTAATTGGAGTTGTTGTTTCAACCTTTAATGATGCTTTTTTAAGTGATAATTTGTATTCATTAGATGTTGTACCTGATGCTTTTACCTTATTTAATATTTCTATAGTTTCTGATGAATCTTCTATATTATTCATTTTAAGCTCATATATTTTTTCTACAGACTTTCCTGGTGCAATACTTCCTAATAATACTTTTTTGTTCTTCTCATTTGCTTCTATAAAACTTCTTGTTGAAACATCATATTCAACATGTGTTGTATGCTCTGGTGCATCTATGCTTAATTCAACATTTTCTGCTGTTGTTTCTCCCACGTTTTCTACTATTGCTGTGAATCTTACAATTTGTCTTTCTCTAACTTCTGCTCCTTCTGGCATATTTGATGTTAATGTAACTTTTAATTTTGGTCCTTCTCCTGTTGATATACCTATTATTGGAGAAAGCTTTGTTTCTGCTGATGTTCCAGCTTGTTCGTTATTATCATAATATACTTTATATGTAGTGTATGAAGTATTATTGTATGGTAACTCTGATGGAATTTTTACTTTATAATTGAATTCCACTTTATCGCCTGTGTTTAAATCTGTATCTAATATTATTAAATATGACTTAGCTTTTTCCATGTTATCCATTTCTAATGTCCATGCATTTTCTGCATTTTCTAAATCCTTTGTTGCATTTGCATTTTCTGAATAATATACTTTTACTGTTTCGCTGTTAGCATTTATTTGTATTTTATCTTGCAATGTAGCACTAAATGTACTTTTTAATTCTGTATCTGTATCTATTTGTTTGTTACCTTTGAATGGTAGTCTTCCTAATATTTTAACATTTGAAATACTGTTGTTATTGTTGTTAAGTATAAGTCCGTTAATTGTTGCTACTTTTTCATCTGCACCTACTGCTATTTTTCCAACTTGTGTATCTCCTGACATTGATAAAATAGCTTTTTCTCCATCTGCATAGTCTTTAACTCCATTAGCTGTTACTACTCCTGTTGGAGCTACAAGATTAATATTTGTTTCTGTTATTCCTATTTTATTTTCTGTTTTATCATAAAGGTTTGTATTTTCATTTGTATAATACATTTTTATTTTTTCTTGCATACTTGGTGTTAGTTTTTCTAATGTTATATCAGCTAATATAGATATTGTTGCACCTTTTGTTGTTGCTTCTGAATTATATTTTGTTTGTGTACCTTCAAATGATAAAGTTAATACTTTATTTCCATTTTCAGTTGACCAATTATTGTTTTTTAATTTCAATTCATTTTCAAACAACAATTTTGCATCTGATATTTCTATTTTTTCAAAGTACTTTGGAAATACCAATTTTATTGTTGGGTTTTTATATAAGCTATTGTTAATATTTGAAGTATCTAATGTTGCTCTTATTTCTACATTTTCATTTACAGTTATTGTAGATAAGTTATTTTTGCTTATTGTTAATTCTGCTTTTGATATAGGTTCTTTTAAAGCAATTTTTCCCTGTTTTGTTTGTTCTGCCAATTCTGTTTTTCCTATTACGCTTGCATTTATTTCTTTAAATGATTTAATTTCTTCTTTGCTATATCCATTTTCGCCTTTTATTGATTTTTCTACATATATATTCAATGTACCTTCTGTTGTTGGAGCACTTGTTTTTAATGTCAATTTGTTTAAATCTAAGTCTTTACAATCAAATGTATATAAACCATCTTTTAAACTTTGTTTATTTATTGTTCCAACTTTTTCTAGGTTTGGATTAAATATATCTATATATCCTTCTGTTCCCAAAATTTTGTTAAATACATTTTCTGAAACGCTTATCTTAGTTGTATAAATTTCATTTTTATTAGAAACTACTGTGCTATATTCTGTTGTTCCATCTTTGTAATTATCTGCCTCTTGAGTAAATTCTATTGCATTAATTAAATTTGCGTATGCAATGTTAGCTGTATATTTTACTGTATATGATGTTTCAACTTTTTCTTTTGCATTAAAGTTTGCATATATATGTCCTTTACTAATTTCCTTTGTAGCTTCTATATTAAAATCCACAATTTCATTTATTTTCTTTGTAATTTCTGCTTTTCCTGTAAATTCTTGTTCCTTTATTGTTTCTATATTATTATATGCTTCTATTTTTGCTGTAAAATCTGTTGATACATTAAATTTTTCTGTTGAATTTACATAGTCATATATTTCTTTTCCTTCATATTTAAAAGTAACTAAATATTCATCTGTACAATTCTTTTTCCATGTTATGTTGTTATTTTCTAAAATGTTTTCTACCTTTATATCAACTAATTTTGTTTCTTCATTATAGTTCCAGTTAGTTTGTACAAAATCTATTCCATCTTCTTTTCCATTTGTTGCTTTTGTATTGTTTGCCATTACTTTTATATCATTTGGAGTATTTTCATTTATTGTTGGAACTTTTACTTGTAATTCTGTTGTTTTTATTGGTAGATTATTGTTTTCTAATCCTGTTTTAATTTTATATTGTAAAATTACTCCATATTCTTCGCCTAATTTGTAAGGAACATACTTATTAATAGTTGCTTCTGCAACTATTTTTGCTTCTCCATTTAATATTAATTTAACAGTATGTTCTTTTTCTATTGCTATTTCTTTTCCTTTTGCATTTACATATGTACCATCTATTCTAACTTTGCTTTCTTGTATAAAATTGTCTGCTGATACAATATCATCTTTTTTTGGAATTATTGGAAGTTCTATTAATATATTTGAATTTGTATCTAGTTGTTTTAAATATATTTTGTCTTCCTTAATCTCTTGAATGTATTCATTTTCAAATCCAGTTTTCACATTAAAGTTTGCACTAGAAAAACTAACTATTCCATTTTTTAGATAGCCAGCTTCTTTTACTTTAATATTTAAATACATTTTTGCATCTTCTGTATTTACGTCTGATACTATTTCTCTTTTTTCATTTGCAAAGTAAACATCAAATTCTACATTTTGATTACTTGTTGCAGTATCTCTTGCTTCTGTTGCATATGCTATTCCATACATTCCTAATGTTGATAGCTCTGCAAAAAATATTATAAATGTAAGAACTGATGCTAATAATTTTTTTGTAATTTTTTTCATAAAAACCTCCCAATAAAGATTAATATTTTATATATATAATTATGGTTCACCCATATTAATACACTATAATTTTATTATACTCAATTTTAGTTTAATTTTCAAGAGTTTTCCGACTTTTTTCAACTCTTTATGTATAATAATAGACATTTTCATAGTTTCTATATATACATATACTATATTTTAGCATTTTTTATTTATTTTTCAACATATTTTTTACGCCCTTTCTCCCTTAATATGCTTAACACATTACGGAACTACATTTTACTCCTCTAATATTAAATTTATATTACAAATCATCGCTTTTTGGATGTTCTTTTTTGTAGTTTTTTGTTGCTTTAGGGACACCCCCTTTTGCAGTCATTGTTATCGTTTTAATTCCATTTTGTAAGGCAACTTAATATTTTATTTTGTTATTGTAACATTTTTTCTTTTTTCTAATATTATATTATAGTATTTTATACATATATTTTATAGAGGTGATTTTATGAATAATGGCAACAATATGGATATGGCTAAGTTAATGTCAATTTTGTCTAAAATGGATAAAAAGGATTTGGAGGCTGGC
>OLOB01000835.1_pt1 | contig 22156 bp, 18 predicted proteins | sample 1671911 | NCBI WGS metagenome assembly OLOB01 (sample SAMEA3136625, study PRJEB25190) | human gut metagenome | biome: human gut; feature: human-associated habitat; material: faeces | place: Austria | collected 2013
CGATCTCCTGTGGAGCTAGCATATCAAATAATAGGTTTATCAGGGTATTTTTAATCAATTGGATGATTTATACCCCCCATAACTTAGAGATTTCTATATCCCTCGATAGATTCAGCTCTACCGTCCCGTCGTTCCGGTTTCGCCCTCTTTTGCGCGCAAGCCACCAGCTGCGACCGCGCGGAGTCATCGCAGGTGGCTTGCGAGCTGATCGCAAGTCCTCATCAAAACCTGGCACACGGCACTCTGGAGGCGGAAAGATATATCGCTACGAAACCCCCAACCACGTGCTCACGATGGGCGCATACCCCAGCACGAAGATGATGACGATCCCCACAGGCAGCACGTACTTCATGTAACGGTACGACCAGGCGGGAAAACGCAAGCCCTCGCCCGTGTCCGCCTCGGCGAGGAAGTTCTTCCATCCCCACCCGCGCTTGCTCGTGACGAACATCACAAGGAAGAGGCCACCCAAAGGCAGGATGTTGTTCGACACGAGGAAGTCCTCGATCGACTGGATATCGCCGATGCCCGGAATGGCAACGCCCGAAAGCACGTTGAACCCGAGCACGCACGGGATGCTCAGAAGCGCGATGAGCGCGCCATTCACGAGGCACGCCTTCTCGCGGCGCACGCCCCACTGGTCCATGGAGAACGCCATGATCGTCTCGAACACGGCAATCACCGTCGACAGCGCGGCAAAGCTCATGAACAGGAAGAACAGCGTGCCCCACAGCTGCCCCAGGGGCATCGCGTTGAACACGATGGGCAGCGTGATGAACACAAGCGACGGCCCTGAAGCCGGCTCCACGCCAAAGGCGAAGCACGACGGGAAGATGACGAGCCCCGCCATGAGCGCAACCAGCGTGTCGAGCACGCCCACGCGCACGGCCTCGCCTGTGAGGCGACGGTCCTTGCCGATGTAGCTGCCGAAGATCGCCATCGAGCCCATTCCCACCGACACGGTGAAGAACGCCTGGCCAAGGGCTGCATACACCGCATCGCCGAACGTCGCCCACTGCTCGGCGGGCGTGTTGCCCGCGAAGAGCTTCCCGAAGTCGGGCATCAGGTAGAACTCGAGGCCCTCCTCGGCGCCCGGCAGCGTCACCGCGCGCACGCACAACGCCACGAGCACGACGAACAGCGCGACCATCATCACCTTCGACACGCGCTCGACGCCGTTTTTCAGGCCCGCGCGCGTCGTGATCACGCCGATCGCCACGATGATCAGCATGTAAATCGTCATCTGAACGGGGTCAGCGAGAAGCTGACCGAACACGCTTGCGACATGTTCGGTACTCGCACCGTTGAACTCGCCCATCGCGCTTTTCACCATGAAGGCGAGCATCCAGCCCGCCACCACCGTGTAGAACATCATGAGCAGGTAGTTGCCCGCAAGGCCGACCCACTTGAAGCGATGCCACTTCCTACCCTCGGGCTCGAGCTCATCGTAACTGCGCGCGATCGAGCGCTGGCTTGCGCGGCCCGCGGCGAACTCCATCACGAGCACCGGCAGCGCGAATATCACGAGGAATATCAGGTACAGCACGACGAACGCCGCGCCGCCGTACTCGCCGGTGATATAGGGGAATCGCCATACGTTTCCCAAGCCGATGGCGCAGCCCGCGCTCACTAGGATGAACCCAAGACGCGAACCAAACCTCTCACGTTCCATGAAAACCCTTTCCAATCGAAAACACGGGGCCGCTTCTCAGCTACGCCCCGTGTTCGATGCTCTTCCTATCACGCGACTTCCCGCCGCGCGACTATGGCCTATGGCGAGCGCAACCGCCCGCGCGAGACCCTACTCTTTTTCGCGACGCGTACGATTATAGTTGATAAGGCAGCCCGCGCGCACGATAGCGCGCTCTTCGTCGGTCATGTCCGCCACGTAAAGCGATATCTCGTGCGCCTCACCTGCATGCACAACCCACGCCGGAATGCTCGACAGGTCGCCGCCGATTGCCTCGCGAATGCCCGGAACGTACACGTAGTCGCCCACTTCAAACGGCGGGACGCCCTTGAGTTGGAAGGGGACCATGCCCCAGTTCATCACATTCGAGCGGTAGCGCTTCGTGGCGTACTCCTCCACGATGTTCGCAAGCCCGCCGATCACGCGCTGGCAGCTCGCCGCCTGCTCGCGCGCGCTTCCATCGCCCGGCTTCTTCGCATAGATCATGCTGCCGTACTCCACGCGCGAGGCATCGGCGTCCACGCCCGCTCCATTAAGCGATGAGAAGACGACGGCGAGCTCGGGGTCGGCCTCGATAAGGCTCTCCCCCGCCACGCGGCGCTTTTCCACCGCGTCGACGCGCTTGGAGCGCCCCACGTACTCGGGGTCGCGACGCGAGAGCGTGAACTCCGCTAGGCCGAGCGGGTTCGAGCGGTACGAGCTCGTCTCGCCGGAAGGGATGAGCTCATCGGTGGTGGTCACCGGGTCCATGATCTTCGAGCACACCTTCAAAAGGATATTCTCGCCAAGCGGCTCCATAGCGGGCCACGGCTTGATGTTAGGCCCCTCGACAAGTTCGCTTTCGGGCTTGGCCTTGCCGAATCCCCAGTACACGCGCTTGTCGTAGGGCGCGCTGTCGAAGGTGTACTCGCAAGCCTCGTCCCACGTCTCGTCGGGAAGATCGGTCGCAGGGGTCAGGATGCCGCCTGCCGCCGCCGTCGCGGCAATCGCGCGCGCGTCCATGAGCGCAACCGCCGAGAGCTGGCCGTTTCCAGGCTTTGAACCCTCGCGGTTGGGGAAGTTGCGCGTGGTGTGGCGGATGGAAAGGCCGTTGTTGGCGGGCGTGTCGCCGGCACCGAAGCACGGGCCGCAGAAGGCAGTGCGCACGATAGCGCCCGCCTCCATAAGGTCGTAGATGTAGCCGCGGCGCGTGAGCTCGAGCACGACCGGCTGACTTGTGGGATAGACCGCCAGCGAGAACTCCCCGCAGCCGATATTGGCGCCCTTGAGCGCGCGGGCCGCCTGGACGACGGAATCGTAGTTGCCTCCCGAACAGCCGGCGATGACGCCCTGCTGCACGCGCAGGCGCCCGCCCTCGATCTTATCGAGCAGGCTGAAGTTGACCTTATCGCCGCCGATGCGCGCCGCCTCGACCTCGACCTCGTGCAGGATGTCTTCGAGGTTCTCGTTGAGCTCGGCGATCGTGTAGCCGTTCGACGGATGGAACGGCAGCGCGATCATGGGGAGAATCTCGGAGAGGTTCACGTGCACGCAGCCGTCGTAGTAGGCCACATCTCCCGGGGCGAGCTGCTTGTAGTCTTCACCGCGACCGTGAGCTGCAAGGAACGCGTGGGTGTCCTCGTCGGTGGCCCAAATAGAGGACAGGCACGTGGTCTCGGTCGTCATGACGTCGATGCCGTTGCGGAAATCGGTCGTCATGGACGCGATGCCCGGGCCCACGAACTCCATCACCTTGTTCTTCACATATCCCTTTGCGAACACTTCGCGAATGATGGCGAGCACCACGTCGTGCGGGCCGACGCCAGGGCGCGGGGCACCTTCCAAATATATTGCCACAACGCCGGGGTACGACACGTCGTAGGTATCGTTCAACAACTGTTTCGCCAGCTCGCCGCCGCCTTCGCCGATAGCCATCGTGCCGAGGGCGCCGTAGCGCGTATGCGAGTCAGAGCCTAAAATCATCTTCCCGCAGCCGGCGAAGTTCTCGCGCATGAACGAATGGATCACCGCAATATGCGGGGGAACGAAGATTCCACCGTACTTTTTCGCAGCAGAAAGGCCGAAGACGTGGTCGTCCTCGTTGATGGTGCCCCCCACGGCGCACAGCGAGTTGTGGCAGTTGGTGAGCACGTAGGGCAGGGGGAATTCCGTCATGCCCGATGCGCGCGCAGTCTGGATGATGCCGACGAACGTGATGTCGTGGCTGGCCATCGCGTCGAAGCGGACCTTCAGCGCGCTCGGATCGCCCGAGGTGTTGTGCGCTTGCAAAATCGAGTATGCGATCGTCTCCCGCCGCGCCTCGTCGGGCGTCTTCGAGATGCCGCGCGCCGCCGCTTCCGCCTCGGGAACGATCTCGGTTCCTTCGCGCAGGAACACTCCGCCATCGTAAAGCTTGATCATAGAAACCCCTCTATCTCACCCGGGCCTCGCGGCCAGCCTCGTAATTTCCAGCTTGTGGTGTATGGTTGCGAGCCTTATTATCCTACACTTCGCATACGCGTGTGTTACGGGCACGCTACACGTGCTCATTTTCACGTAAAAAGGCCCGCAACCGACAGCGATAGGCTGCGATTGCGGGCCCCGTCAGAGCAAGATTAGCTTGCGCAGGGACGTTGCCTTAAGCCCTAGGCCTTCGGCACGACGACCGTCGGCGTGGCCAAGTTCAAAAGCATGCTATGCGTGACCGAACCAAACAGCGCGCGGCCGAGCGCGGCACGGGAATGCGTGCCTAAGACGAGCAGCTGCGCATCCTTCGACGCATCGAGAAGCACACGCGTGGGAGAAGGCCCCTCGATCGAGCGGCCCGTCACGTCGAGCGCGGGGTTTGCGGTCGTGATACGCGCAACGAACTCGTCGACCTCGGCCTGACGCTGACGGCCAACCTCTTCAAGACCGCCGCCCATGCCTTCTGCGGGACGCGACATCCAAGCCGGGATGCCCCATGCACTTACCAGCTCGAGCGGCTGGGCGGAATCGATCGCCTCACCGACGCCGAACGCGACCGCCGCGTCCGACACGTTGTCGGGGCCCACGCCCACAACAACGCCAGACTTGCCGGCGCAGGTCACATCCCAGTCGCACGGCACGACGACCGTGGGGATCTTCACCTGCACAGAGACGCGAAGACCGGTCGCGCCACCAAACGTCTCGGTGATAGACGCCCCGTGATGCGACCCCAAAACCACCATGTCGTGGTTGGCAGCTTCCTCCACAATTGATTCCACGGTAGGGCCATCGACGATTTTCGTGTCCACGGTAACGCCGGGATGCTCGGCCGCGAGCGCTTCTTTCTTCTCGTGAAGCGCCGCCTCGACGGTTGTGTGCACCATCTCGGCCTCGGCGCCAAGCTTTTTCGCCTCAGCGGAATTCACGACCGCAAGAAGCATTAAGCTTGCACCCGTGCGCTCGGCACGCGCGACCGCCCAATCCAGTGCGCGACGACCGCGCTCGCTCCCATCGACACCAACGAGAATGCTCGCCATAGGAGGCCTCCGTTTCTCTTCCAGTTAGTTCTTCCAGTTAGTGGAACATCGGAATCATGAGCCACAGCGCGAAGAGCACAATGGCCACACAGGCGGCGAAGCAGACGGCCGAGGCGAGACGGGTCATCAAGCGAAGCTCGCGCCCCACGTCCCCATCGGCACGCGCCCACAAGCGCAGCCCCGATGCATACAGTACGCTAATCAAGCACGCAACACAAACGGCAACAACGAGAACGGTGATAAAACTAACGATTTCTTGGGTCAGCATGTGGCGAGTTCCTCCTTGCTAGGCACTTGCTAGGCAGCTGCGGCGACGGTCTTCGCGCCCGGATTGGCGTTGACCTTCACGTCAGCTCGCTCGTTGACGTTTGCGGAATTGATCGGGTTGCGACGGGACAAGCGCCAGATGATAAACGCGACGGCGCACGCGATGAACGCGACCGCAACGGTGCCCCACACGCTCGTCTTCGCAAGCGCGCAGGCAAGAGCGCCCACGATGCCTGCGGCCGGGAAGGTGACGATCCATGCGATGAGCATCTTGCCCGCAACGCCCCAGTTCACCTTGCTGCCCTTCTTGCCGAGTCCCGTGCCGATGATGGATCCGGAACACACCTGCGTGGTCGAGAGCGCGAAGCCCATGTGCGAGGAGACAAGAATCGTGGTAGCAGATGCCGCCTCGGCAGCGAAGCCTTGCGGCGTCGAGATCTCGGTCAGGCCCTTGCCAAGCGTGCGGATGACGCGCCAGCCGCCCATGTAGGTGCCGAGCGCGATGGCAAGCCCGCAAATGGCGACGACCCACAGCTCAGGACCCGTCCCCGACGGCTGGAAGCCCACGGCAATTAGGGTAAGCGTGATGATGCCCATCGTCTTTTGGGCGTCGTTGGTGCCGTGTGAGAGGGCGACGAGGCACGCCGTCACCGTCTGGCCGTGGCGGAATCCCAACTCGATTTGCCCCTCTTCCATCTTGCGCACCACGAAGAAAATGAGCTTCACCGCGAAGAACGCCGTAAGCCCCGCCACCACCGGGCTTACGAGCGCGGGGATGAGCACCTTGGTGAGCACCGCGGCAAAGTTCACGCCTTCAACGCCTGCACCCACGATGACGGCACCGACCAGGCCACCGAACAGGGCATGCGAGGAACTCGACGGCAGACCGACCAGCCAGGTGATGAGGTTCCAAATGATTGCGCCGACCAATCCGGCAAAAACGAAGGCCGCGCTGATGGTGACCTGCTGCTCGTTGATGATGCCGCCCGAGATGGTCTTCGCCACCTCGGTAGACAAAAAAGCACCGATAAGATTGAGCGTTCCCGCTGCGATGACGGCGGTCTTCGGCTTAAGCGCTCCTGTGGCGATGGAGGTCGCCATGGCATTGGCGGTATCGTGAAATCCGTTCGTGAAGTCGAACGTGAGAGCCGTGACGATGACGAGCACCACCACAACCAGAGTTGCCAGATCCATGTGTCTTTGTTCTCCCTTCGAGTTTTCTCACCGCTCGAAGGGCGCAAGCCCAACCCATCCCTCCGAGGCCGATGAACACAATAGGGAGGGCGTGTCTGGGAAACATCTTGTAATTGTAAAGTCCGTGTAAAGCGCGGTTGGGCGCTTATCGCATCGGTGAGCGGCGCGTGCAACGCACCCCCGATCGCACGCCGGAGCGGGATGCGCCCCTGTCTACAAGGTGTCTTCTGCCACCTTTTCCCAGTTGTAGCCCTCGCCGCGCACTAAATCGATGCGCAGAGCGCCTTCTGGGGCAGACGACTTTGCAGCCTCGTAAGAAGCACGCGCCGCAGCCTCGTCTTCGGCCTCGAGCTCGGTCTCCTCGAAGACGAACGACACGTCCGACCGCTCGGAATCCTTGATGAAACGCACTTTGTACTTCATAGGTGAGCCTTTCTCTTTTTGGGTAGCCATTATAGAGGAGACGCAGCCGCGTTCGACGCGCTCCTTCACGCCATGCCGCACTATTTTGACGCTTTCGCCTGCTTCGAATATCGCGCGAATCGCTCATCCAACAAGCTGCGCTACAATGGCGAAAACTCAGCTTTCCCGTTGAAAGGGGCATCATGGACGCTCAATCGGCACGCATCGGATTCATCGGTTTCGGAAACATGGCAAGCGCCATGGCCAAGGGGCTTATCGAGTGCGCTGGCATAGAAGGGTCCCGCATTTGCGCATGCGCCGCACATTTCGATTCGCTCGAGGAGCGTTGCGAGCCCCTTGGTATTCGCGCTTTCAAATCGCCTGCTGAAGTGGTCGAAAACTGTGACCTTGTCGTTATCTCGGTGAAGCCCTACCTTGTCGGCGAGGTCCTCTCCCCTGTTCGCGAGGCCCTTCGCGAGAAGGCGGTCATCTCCGTCGCCGCCGGCCTTCTGTTCGACTTCTACGAGGACCTGCTCGGCGAGGGGTCGCGACATCTCTCCACGATTCCCAACACACCGATCGCCATCGGCAAGGGAGTCATCTCCTGTGAAGAGAGGCATACACTCGACGTTGATGAATGGGAAACCTTCGTCGGGCTCTTCTCCCTCATCGCGCTTATCGAGGTGCTTCCCGGGCATCTGCTCTCCGTCGCGAGCGCGCTTGCCGGCTGCGGCCCTGCTTTCGCTGCCATGTTCCTTGAGGCACTCGCTGACGGCGGCGTGAAGAACGGGCTCCCACGTCAGACTGCTTATCGCCTCGCTGCTCAGATGATGGCCGGCACGGCAGAGCTTCATCTCGCCACGGGCACGCACCCCGGCGCCATGAAGGACGCTGTCTGCAGCCCCGGCGGCACGACGATCAAAGGCGTCGCTGCGCTCGAAAATGCGGGGATGCGCGGAGCCGTCATGAGGGCGGTCGACGCCACCCTTTCGTAAAGGAAAGCAGGATCCTCATCATTTCTAACCCATGAATAAGGCCTCTCAACGAGGCCTTATCTTTTTGTACCCTATTGAAGTTAATCTTATAAGAAGACCCGGCTCACCGTGAGGAAGACCCTTCCCTACTTCACCTGTACAAGCGCGAACACGTCCACATCGGTCTCTTTCGCGATAGCCTCGCGCGGATGAAGGAATTCCAACTCCATAAGAAAGCCCATCCCCGCCAGCTTGCAATCGTATTGCGAGACAAGCTTCGCTTGCGCGACTGCCGTGCCGCCGGTAGCCACCAAATCGTCGATGATCAACACCACGTCGTCCTCGTCGAGGGCATCCACGTGCATCTGGAGCTCATCGGTGCCGTACTCCAACTCATAGCTTTCCGTTCGGACCCCACGAGGCAGCTTGCCCGGCTTGCGCGCAGGCACGAATCCTGCTCCAAGGCGGTATGCGACCGGCGCCCCGATGAGGAACCCTCGCGCCTCAGCGCCGACTACTTTCGTAACTCCCGCGTCCTTGAAATGGTCAGCGATCGCATCTATTGCGGCATGGAACCCTTCGGGCTCTTTCAACAGCGTCGTGATGTCCTTGAACACCACTCCCTTTTCCGGATAGTCGGGGATGTCGGTTATATGGCCCTCAAAATCGTAGGCAGCCATTGGTTTCCTTTCCTGCCAGCTTGCTCGAACTCGATCTATTGTACCTCGAATGCCCCCTGCGGTCTTTTACCTTACCGTCCGCTGCCATGATTTGATATGTGAAGGAATTGTGGAGAGTTTCTTACAACTCTGAATCTCTAGACTTAGTTCGATTCTCTCAACCTGATCTCCGCTCATTTTTGTTGAGCAACAACGTCTTAGCGTTCTTTTACCCAGTTTTCCCTCATCAAATTCTTTTTCTTTTATCGTTTCCTGCTAGTCAGGCCCATTATTTCTTTTCATTGCTTTACGCGTTAATTCTTGTTATGTTTACTGATAGCGACTCTGCATCAGGCGTTTCCCCGTCTTCGCTAACAAATAACGGTGGACTTTTCTATGTTTCTTGTTATAATCTCTCGCTGTAAGTTGGATGCGAAAGCATTCGGTCGATAAGAAAAAGAAATCCCCCTCAGCGCCAACTGAGGGGGATTTGATAAGTGACCGAAATCACTCACGTCGCAATGAGTATTTTATCACTTAGACGATATACGTGCAATACGCGCGTGTTCTTCGTCACTTTTCCATATCGACATAAGGAATTGTTCGCTCGTCTAACGGTTGGGGCATTGCTTCGACCGTTGGTTAGGTGCATTGTGTCGGTAGGGTTTTCACATAACGACTCTTCGCATTGCGATCTCGATGAGAGGGACTCGTTTTTCCGTGTCCTCTTTCACGACGACCGCAACAGCTCTTATGCCCTTGCTACCTGCATTGACGGCACTTGGCGTGAGTCAATGCACAAGCACTCGCACCTTTCTTTCATCGGCGCGCCGAGCAATGGGTCGCTCTATGTTTCCGTGAACGGTTTTTCCGGAGATAGACGCCGCCTCGATTCGCTCAGGCAGATCAACGCTCTTTTCTTCGATCTTGATTGCCACGGATCGTCTCGCTCTCAAACCGACAACGCGATTTGTAATGCACTTGAAATCATCAGCGAGGCTGTACGGATTGAGAAGTTTCCTCGTCCAACGCTCACCGTCGATTCCGGTCGCGGTCTGCACCTTTACTATGTTTTGAACCGCTCCATCCCCTATCGATGCTCTGCTAACGGCCCTGTCAACGAGAAGGCGCTCGGTTTATTCCGACTTGTTCAGCAAAATCTATCAAGAGCCCTCTCCCATCTCATGGAACCGATTGATTGCATTGACGTTGACGAGAAGGTGTTCGACTTCACTCGTGTCTCGCGTGTGCCGGGGAGCTACAATCCTGCTGCTCAGCGTTATGCCCGCCTTTTGTTGTCAAACGACTCTTACTACGATTTGAGCGATCTTAACGTGAGGCTTGGTGGATTTGCGAAGCATGTCGTCTCGCCCGAGGTGGGGCATTCGCCAAACGCACTATTCTCGAAGAAACGCGGTGACGACAGTCCGCTCTTGCGGTCTCGTTTAGCTAATGTGATTTCCCTGCAAGCTCTTCGCAATTTCGACTGCGAAGGCTCGCGTGAGCTCATGTGCTTTGTTTTCTACAACACTGCCGTTCAACTTGTCGGGCCGAACGATGCTTCTCGCCAGCTTTGCTCATTCAACTCTCGTTTCACGCAGCCTCTTTCGCAAGCTGAGCTCGATAGTGTTGTTCGCTCAGTCGATCGAGTTGTGAATGTACGGGGTCAACGTGGGTATTATGTATTGAGCGCAAAAAGAATAGTGGAGATGCTCGCACTAACCGAGCAAGAGAAGATAAAGATCCGATTCCACACGTCAACTCGTTCAATCATTCGGGAGAAGGCGAAGGAGGCCACTGCGTCGCGCCGGGCCTCAAGAGACAAAACAATTTCCAATCTTTATCGAAGCGGCGATTTCACTCAAAACGAAATCGCGCAAAGGGTTGGTTGCTCATTAAGAACTGTTGCAAGCGTTCTTTCGCGAGCAAGACGACAACACTTCAGTTCACTTCCGAAGCTGCAAATAGCAGTTCCTTTTGTTATGCAACAACGTAGAGGGATTGTTTTATGCAGCATCAGTCAATCGCATCTACATAATGAAAAGCTGCTGCAGATGCGATTGACATCCAACCGCGCATTCGCATTCAGTAGGCCGAGCATCAGCGCTACCCGGCCTAATCATGACCTACAGAACACCCGCAACCGAAAGATAGAAGAGACTTTTAACAAACAACATGAAAACAAGTCTAACAAGATTCTCAGCAACTATGCAATTTTTTGTCATACGTGTTTATGCGTAGTGCGCTTTACGCCTCTTTACGATCTTGACTCGCGTTGGGTGGTGTGATTATCTCGATTTATCAAGAGCTTCCTGTTGTTGCTCTATCTCTCTTAGAAGCATCTTGATCTCTCCTATCATTTTGTAGTCTGCTTCGCCAGAGACTTTATCTGCTTTTTTAAGTGCATTTTTAGCCGTCTTTAGGTATCCGTTGATATCCTTTGGTTTTCTGGATTGCGTGTTTGAGGAGGTTTTTAACTTATGTTGTAACGGCTCGTCACTGTTTTGTTTTGCTTCGGTAGGAAGGTCGTTTTCTTTGACTTCTAGTACAAGCGCTGTGATTTCGTCACTGTCGTAATTGTTTCCCTTTACTGCTTCGATGACGAAGTTCTGTTTGTCTCCTGGCAGCTTTGAGATTGCTTCAGCCTGAGTTTGGGTAATCTTCCCCTCATCGAGCAGGTCGTTACCCTCTTTTGCCAGATTGCGAGCAATGTTTAGCAGTACTTGTGCTGTTCTTTCCGACACTCCGAAATGCTCCGCGAGCACAGTTTTGGTATTGCGGCCCTTCAGGCTTGGATCGTCCTTTCTCCACTCGACGAGTTTGTCGGCAAGCACCTTGAAACCCTGGGCTCTCTCGGAGGGTGTGATGTTCCTTTGCCCCATGTTGCTTGAGTGCATAATGAACTCTGCTTGCTCATCACTGAGGGACCCAAGTTTATGGCAGCGGCCCGGAACCATACGCCATGCATCGCCATACTTTTCTGCCAGAAGCTTACAGGCGCGCCAGCGCCTTTCTCCGTCGACGATTTGAACACCGTCTTCGGTTTCGCGTAGAATGAGTGGCTCTACTTCTTTACTGTTGTAGATGAGACCGGCGAGGTTTTTTACATCTTCTTCGGTAATCTTGTACGCGTTGTTCGGGTTTGGCTTAATGTCTTCGATGTCGAACCAGTCAAATCCCATCTCACTCAAAAGCGTATTGCGTCGATTATCGTTGGCCATTTTGTCAGTAATCGACGCATTCTGGTTGTCTCTTGCATTAAATGCAGCGACTCGTAGTTCTTCTTCTGAGAGTTTCTCGTGCTTTGTGACAACGTTTGCCACTGCTCCCCCATTTCGAGCTATGGCAGCTTGTAGCTTTTTCTTAGGCATTCATTTCCTCGATTTCTTGAGCGAGCAAACGATACTGCATTCCAGGTTTGCTGTCGGGCGCGTAGGTAATCAACGGTTCCATTGCAAGGCTTGCCTCTGGGACCACTGTACTTTTCTCAATCTTGGTATTGAAGTATTCTGCGTTCGGAATTGCTTCCTTAAGCAATTCGCATCCGACTTTGTAGGCAGAGGTCTTTCTTTCGATCATCGTTTGCAGAATCTTCCAATGCTGCGGGAGTCGGCGGCGTTCTTTTGCGGTTCGATTAATGGTATCAATCGTCTGAGATAGCCCCGCAATCGCAAAACCATCTACTTTGATCGGGATAATAATGTGTGAAGCATTGTTTCCAGCTTCAAGTGCCACGATGGCGTTTGTAGTTGTCATATCCAAACGCGGTCCGCAATCGATGATAATGTAATCGAAGCGATCATCGCCTTCTTTTGCCATTTCTTCTACGAGGTCCTCGATTGCATAACATAGTCTTGTATCGACGCCTCCTGCGATTTCTGCTTTCAGACGTGTATCTGCGTCTGCAAATCGGAAATTCGAGGGTACACAGAATACGTTATTGTAATCGGTCGGTTTCATCACATCTCGGAGGCTTTTCCTCTGTCCGTTCGGTGTTGTCTGGTAGAGAACGTCCGCGATGCATGCTTCTTCGGAGCGTGGGTCGTATACTCTGAGACTCTGGCTTACGTTTCCTTGGCCATCCATATCGATTACCAGAACTTTGTATCCCATTTCAGATAGGCATACTGCAAGGCAGGTGCAAGTTGTAGTTTTTGCAACGCCGCCTTTGTAGCTCATGATCGAAATAATAGTCGGTTTCTCCGCGGATTGTGTAAGCTGTCCGTTAAGGAGCAAATCGGCAAGTTGCGACTTGTTAAGTCCCCGGCGTTCAGCTTCCCTTTCAAGTTCTTCTACCGTCTCCCTGCCCAGAGAAAGCGATTGCTGTTGCTTTTCTCCGCCTTTCGACTTACCTTTGGTGGCCATTTTGACCTCTTTCGTTTCCGACTGATTTTTCGACATGCCGTATCCTATCATTGCTGTGTTTTTGTTTCGTTTGATTTTGGCCCTGTGCAGTCGCTGCACACTTTGTCGTTTGCATCATTCTATACGCATCATTTTTATTCGACAAGCGTATTTACTCGCTATTTTCTTATCTTGCAAGATAATACATATCTTTTAGCTTATTGTTAATTATAGATGTCCGCTTTTTGCAATTCTACGTTTTACTGCAACTGTGCAGCGACTGCACAGTTGCAGTAATTCCCTTTTATGAGATTGAAAGACGAGTGAGCAATATAGTACTGTGCAGTCGCTGCACAGCAGGGGAACATGCCTTCTGAAATAAGATTAAAAGTTGCTCGTCGTGGCCTTGTGCAGTCGCTGCACAGTAAACGTTTATGCATCTGGTTATCGATGCGAGATGACAGGAGTCAATGAAAGATGAAATCCTGTCATAAGAAGGGAAGAAAATGGATGGCAGCGGAAATGACATTGATACCCCCGTTGACGGAGACGTAGAAATTGTGGAAGCAGGGAAGTGAAACAATGAGATAATTCAAAGGTAAAAGGGAAGAGGTGAAAAGATGAATTACTCCACAATCAAATATTTCGACATTGCTAATGGCGAGGGTGTTCGCACGACGCTGTTCGTGTCAGGATGCCGGCGAGGCTGCCCCGGTTGCTTTAACGCAGAAGCGTGGGATTTCTCAGCAGGGAAACCATTCACTCGTGAGATCGAAGATGAAATCCTCGAGAGTCTAAGCGCTTCTTACGTTGATGGTTTGACGCTTCTTGGCGGTGAGCCAATGGAACCGGAGAACCAAACGGGTCTGCTGCCGTTTCTCCAGAGGGTGAGAAGCCGCTTTCCTGAAAAAACCATCTGGTGCTATACAGGCGAGCTTTATGAGAACTTGCTTGACTCTCGATCTCGATGCAGTTGCAAGGAAACCCAGGAGATTTTGTCTCTCATTGATATTTTGGTGGATGGCCCATTTGAGCGAGATATGCATGACATTACTCTCAGGTTTAAAGGATCGTCCAATCAGAGAATTATCGATCTTGCAAAAACAAGAGCGGAGGGGGAGCTTCGACTTTGGGAAGACGATCCAACTTATGCGACGCATAGCATGAATCGTGATTAATCGAATCGTAAGATATAAGCTTCAAGATAGATAAGGCCGCCACGAGGGATGTGGCGGCCTTATCTTAAAGGCTCAATTGCTAGGATTCTATCGAGGCGCATATCGGGGCACTATGCGGGGTTCTCGTGAATCATAATATGCTTCACATTGTCAAAATGAGACTCAACGGCATCGTGAGCGGCTTCAGCGATTTCATGAGCTTGAATAAGCGTTTGCGAGCCATCAACGGCGATTTCTGCATCAACGTATACCTTGTTTCCAAACTTGCGTGTGCGCAAGTCGTCGATTCGGATGACACCCGGTGTATTGCTGATAACATCTCCGAGCTCATGTTCGAATGCTGAATCGCAAGCAGTATCAGTTAGGCTACTAAGCGATTCCTTTAAGACATCGAATGCGACCTTCAATATGATGACGCAGATGACCAAGCTGGCAATTGCGTCGCCTGCGTGAAATCCGAGCATCGAGGCGCCGATGCCAGCAAGCGCGCCAACAGAGGAGAGCGCGTCAGAGCGATGGTGCCATGCGTCGGCCATGAATGCACTCGAGTTTATGGTGCGCGCCCAATGGCGGGTATACCAGAACATCCCTTCCTTTGCGACGATAGATACAATTGCCGCGATGAGAGCAATGAGGCTCGGCGTGGCGGTATCGAGATACGACCCGGTCGCAATGCTCTCCAAACTGGAGTATCCGATCGCCAAGCCCGTGAACAAAAGAATCAGACCCAAAGCAAGGGATGCAACGCTTTCGAACCGTTCGTGTCCATAAGGGTGGTCGCTGTCGGCGTCGCGCTCAGCAAGCCTCACACCCACAAATGCGATAGCGGTCGCGAACACGTCCGAAAGCGAGTGGACGGCGTCGGATATCATGGCGGTGGAATTACCGAAAATGCCTGCGAACAGTTTAAAGGCTGCAAGAAAAATATTTCCGCCCACTCCGACAGTGGCGACTTGCCGGGTTGCTTTTCGCCTATCCGGAATGCGGCTGTCCTTGCGAGACTTCGGGCCTTCGTCATTCATAGGGTTGGTTTTGGGGTTATCTGCCATGGGTCGAACTCCTTGGGTAGGGAACAGTGTCTCTTAGCTACCCGCACTTGCGTTCGAAAAATACAAAACGCGCCTGCGGAACGGCAACTGTCCCGCAGGCGCGTCCAAAAGATGCATCTGCTGCCGACGTCCCCGCCGGCCCGGCTCCATGGCGCTACACCACGGCCTGATCAGTTTGCGCTGTAAAAGCTTGTCGCGTTGACTGTCGCGGCAATGCAGTGCAAAGAGTGGCCACATTGTAATCGTTGCGGATTCAGTTTGTCACCACTAACATCAGGATTGTGGCGAAAAAGTGAATCTAGCAGGCATAATGTTACGCAAGCGCACCCATGGGATCCCATGGTGCTAGGGGAGTGGGGGCGCTGTCGTAGGCTGCAAGCTCATCCTCGGTGAGATATTTCCTGTCGACGACGACCTGATAGACATACTCCGAGAACCAATCGTCGGTCATAAGATCATAGCCGTCATGGCCGTGGTCTTTGCCCCAGCTATTCTCGACGCGCCAAAGCGTGGGCTTCCCCTCGCCGTCGAAGTTCACTCCCTGAAACACCATCGCATGTGTCATAAGCGATTCGCCGTAATCGAGTCGAGCCGCTTTGTCCAAGCCTGCCATTACCGGCACGCCGAACAGCCCGTCGGCATCCATGGTACTGATACCCATCATGCCGTCGTCTTGCAGGTAGTTCTGGCCGACGTCGCAGCCGAACCATACAGGAAGGCCGTCCTTGAGCTGGGCGATTGCCGCTCTCTTTAAAGATTCGACGGGAAGGTTCACGTAATGGACCCCTCCATCTTCGGCAACATTACCAAGGAACCTTACGGAATATGAACGATAGTACGGCTTGTCTTCGGTCGGAGCGTTGATGACCGAGATGTAGTCGTCGAGGTTCATGCCTACGTATTCGTCAAAGAACTGCTTTGGGCTGAAGGTCCCCGAAACGACCAGCTTGTCGTCCTTGTCGCGGATACGGGCTTCAAACGACTTCGGCGGCTCGCCGAGGCAAATTGCAAGCATGCGGTAGAACTGCGCGAGAAGCTCAGCCTGCTTTGCGGCAAGGGTCTCCTTGTCGGCGCCTTTCGCGACCATATCGCGAAGCGCTTTAGCGCCAGCGCGAAGGAAGCGAGTAAGGAAGGCATCCATATCTCCCGTGTTCGACGAGCAGTGCGTTTCGGGCATGGCGTCCTTCGGCACGACGCCGTATTTCTTCACAATGGATCGAAACATATCCCACTGCCCGCCGTCGCAAAGCGGGTCAAGGAGAAGAAACGAAACATCTCGCGAGGTCACAGGTTCATCTGCGGTGGCAATGATGTTCTGGAAGAACCAGTTGGCGCGCTCGTACTTGTCCCAGAAGAGGGGATAGGCTTGCGACAACTCGAACGTCTTCAGGTTGAGCTTCTTCATGATGCGAAAGCGCATGGTGTTCAGGCTTGCGAACATCCAACAGCGGCCAGAACGCTTCTGGTTGGTGATGTCGCCTTGGGAGAGCTGGACATCGAAGGTGCCCGCATCGAGGCTGAGCGCCTCGGGAACGCGAGCGACTTTGCGGATCGGGCTTGCGGAAACGGCATTCTTTGCGATGCGCGCGGCTGGGTCCGAGGCAAAGGCCGCATGCGCATTACGGGTGACCTTGTCGGGGATGGCGGTGTAGGCGATAGGGCCTTCGGTTTGATTCATAGATACCTCCAAACGGGAGTGCTGCAACTTATGTTCGGAGGTTAGCACAACGACGGGAAAACGGGCAGGCCGATGACGGCCGGTAGAACAAAACCGCGCGACGCCAGAGATGGGCAACGCACTCTCAGGCGGCCGCGCGGCACAAGGCGATGAGGTCCTTTATTTCATGGCTTCGAGTTTCGCCAGTACTGCCTCCTGCCCCTCGATAAGCTCGCCGCCCACATAGAGGTAGGGAATCTTGTTCGCGTCACCGCCGAGCGCAAGCAGCTCTTGGTAGGGGGCTTCCTGCTCGACGTCGCGCTTGTCGAGCTCTATCCCCAGCTCATCGGCGAGGTTCACAGCCACCGAGCAGGTTGAACAGGGCGCCCAGTAATAAAGAATAGGCTTTTCCATCGAGAATCCTTTCAGTCGGAAACACTACGGCAAGTATACGCTTAGGTAACTTTCTTGGCGGCTTCGATCGCGGTAGAGCCTTGCAGCGGGGCGAAAGTGACATATCTGTGAGGGTTGGGTATCAATCTGGCGAAGAGTTCCCCTGGTTCAAATTCCCACCACATGAGGAGGATATGTTCTACCTTCGGAAAGCAAGCGAGAAGATGATAAGCACGAGGTTGAACATGGCTGAACGGGCAAAGGGCACATCATTCACGGCAAAGAGCTTGTTCGAGGGGCTCTCTGGCGCGCAGCTTACGGCGGGCGCGCTTGCCGCGGTGACGTCGATGCTGCTGTCGGCGCAGATTGGCATCGCGGGGTCGGTGATTGGCGTTGCGGTTGGCTCGGTCGTCTCGACGGTCGCGTCGCAGGTATACAAGCGCTTCCTGGAGCAGTCGGCGACTAAGCTGCGCGGCATGCGCGACTCGGATGAGGAATCGAGTACTGGCGGCGTTGGCGACGCTGAAGGGTTGGAAGGTTTCGAGGCGGTCCCATTTGGGACGGAAGAAGATGCGCGAGCCGACGGCCCGAAAGCGGGGCAAGCCGAACAAGCCGAGTTTGCGGGCGGTTCGATGAGGGCCGTCGATCAGCTCGCCTCGGGGCGTGTGATTGCTGGGGGAGTGCCCGGCCGCGCCACGGCGACGCCTCACCTGGGTGATAAGTCGCTCGCCGGAGACATCACTGCGCAGCATGTTCGCGAGAAGCGCGAGCACGATAAGCGCATGCAGCGAGGTGTGATCGCCGTGTCGATAGTGTCCGCACTCGTCGCGGTGGCGGTGAGCGCGGGATTTGTCATGCTGACCACGCAAGGCCAGGGTCTTGGCGCGAAGCCAGCGGCGATCGAGCAGGTTGTTCGGGGGAACCAGGATTCGGACGAGCAGCAAGATGCCCAGGTGGACAAGCAGCACGTGGCCGATTCTGAGGCGAGCGGTGATTCCCAGAGCGCGTCCGCGTCGAGCGCAACTTCGAATGCGGCGAAAAGCGACTCTTCGGATACCAACAGCTCGACTTCGCAAAATCAGTCAGGGTCCTCTCAATCGGGAGCGCAGGGAAGCGGCCAGGGGCAAAGCGGTACCTTGACATCTTCGGGCACAAATGCAGGCGCAAGTTCATCGGGAGAGCAGGGGAGCGCGAGCGGCGGAAGCACTTCTTCTGGCCAGGACTCCGCATCGGGGTCGTCGTCTGCTTCCAACGGCACCGTATCTGGAAGCGGCGAATAGAGGTTTCGCAAGCGCGGCCAATCGCATGGATGCAACCAACAATCAGGGCTTCGTCGGGGTATAATCCCTGCCATGTCTCAATATGAACCCAACATAGACGACGTTGCGCTTATCTTCGAGGGCGGTGGCATGCGCGCGAGCTACACGGCCGGTGTGGTGACGACACTGCTCGAACGCAAGCTGAGCTTTCCGAAGGTTTACGGCATTTCCGCTGGTGCAAGCCATACGGTCAACTACGTGTCGCGCGATATCGAGCGCTCGCGCGCCTCGTTCACCGATTTGGTGCGCGACCCTGAGTTCGGAGGTGTCGGTAGCTTCCTATCTGGTAGAGGGTTTTTCAACGCGCATCACCTCTACGAGGGAATCGCTGAGGATTTGGCGGGCACCGACGAGGTGATGGCCTTCGACTTCGAGACGTTCCTTGCGAACAAGGCCGAGGTGCACATCGAGGGATTCGATTGGGAAACCGGCGAGACCGTGGCGTGGACGAAGGCGGATATGCCGACGATGCTCGACATGATGCTGCGCGTGCGCGCCAGTTCAACTATGCCCCTGTTCATGCCGCCGACGACGATCGACGGTCGCACCTATATGGACGGCGGAATGGGGACGAGCTGGGGAATTTGCCTCGACGCGGCGCGGCGCGACGGTTTCGAGCGATTCTTCATTGTGCGAACACAGCCGCGGGGGTATCGCAAAAAGCCCCTTGGTGCTTTGCCGCGTGCCGTGTTCCGCGCCGCTTTCCGGAACCATCCCTTGGTTGCCGAGCGCACCATCGAGAGGCCATCTCGCTATAACGCTCTGTGCGACGAGGTGGAGCGGCTCGAACGGGAGGGCTCTGCCTGCGTTTTCTATCCCGAAGAGATGCCCGTTGACAACAAAGAGACGAACTGGGAGAAACTCTGCGCGTCCTACGATGCGGGCTACGCGCAGGCGCAACGCGAGGCAGCCTCGTGGGAGGCGTGGATCAGTGGCCGCTAGGCGATGTCGCAAGAGGGGAGAGCAATGCCGATAATCACATTGGATCAGACGGGCGACGCAAATGTCGAGAGGGGCGGGGACTTCTCCCTGTTCACGCGCACGGCCGACGCAGAACTGCGCGAGAGAGGGCTGTTCATCGGCGAGTCGCTCAAGGTGATCGAGCGCGCGATGGTCGCCGGCGCCGTCCCGCGCGCGATGCTGCTGCCCGAAAAGCTGCTCGAGGACACGATGCCCGTCATCAAGCGTGCGCTTGCGGCAGATGCCTCGACGCCGATTTACGTCGCGCCGAAGGCGCTCTTCAAGGAAATCACCGGGTATGAGGTGGTCAGAAGCGCACTTGCCGTGTTCGAGCGCCCGTCTTTACCAAATGCGACCGAGCTGCTGGACAGTCTGGGTGCACGTCGTGTGGCGGTGCTCGAGGATATTGGGAACTCGACCAACATCGGGGCGATTTTCCGCTCGGCAGCCGCGCTTGGCATCGACGCGGTCCTCGTGACCCCGTCGTGCCACGATCCACTCTTCCGCCGTGCCGCGCGCGTGTCGATGGGGACGGTGTTCCAGGTTCCCTGGACGCGGATCGGAAGCGTTCAGTCTTGGGCGGGGGAGGGGATTCCGCTCCTTCACGACCTAGGGTTCAAGGTCGCGGCGATGGCCCTGTCCGACGAATCCATCTCGCTTGATGATGAGGCTCTTCGCTCCTGCGAGAAGCTCGCGATCGTCCTCGGAACTGAAGGCGAGGGCTTGTCTCAAGCCACGATCGACGCGAGCGACTACACGGTGAAGATACCCATGGCGCACGATGTCGACTCCCTGAACGTGGCCGCGGCAAGCGCCGTTGCCTTCTGGGAGCTGCGGGTGCGGTGAGCTCTCTGCCGGCGATAATCTCGACGGTGAGGCGGGGGTCGGGTGATTGTCTCGCTTTCTGCTTCTTGGGAAGGGCCGACGTCGAGAATAGCGGGGGCGCCGGTCGTTAGGGGCTGCCCCTGCGTGCTTTGCAAGCTTAAAGCTCTTTTTGCTGGTAAAGGCCGCGTTGCTCGAAGCCGAGGGTCGCATAGTACTTGCGCGTCCCCACCGCGCTGATGACGTTTATGCGCTCGTAGCCTGCCTCTCGCGCGATTTCGCATGCCCGCGCGACGAGCTTGCGGCCCAGCCCCGTGTGCTGGGCTCCCGTGCTTGCATGCCCGAGCGCGGCGACGGCGCCGTACACGTGTACCTCGCGGATCATGGCCGCGCCTGCAGCTAGAGGGAAGGCGTCATAGGCGGAGCGTTCTGCTTGCGCGCTTGCGCTTACGGGCTCAATATCGCGTGCGGCCTGGTGAGAGATGACCTTACCCTCGATCAGCATTGCCTCGCACCCCGTTGAGCCGATAGCTCCGCGTTCGCTTTCCGTTTCCGCGCGCGCAGCCTCGATCGCGCTCGCTTTCGGCAGCGACAGACGCAAAAACCCTGCGATTTTCCCTTCGGGCGTTACCCACTGCAGGAAGCGTTCGCTCGACACGGTGGTCTCGTAGGGGAACTCGACGAGCTCAAGCTTGCTCAAATCCGCCCCGCGCGTGCCGATCTCGCGCGTCCTGATTTCTTCCACGCCGCCGCCGCGACGCGCTAGCTCGCAATCGACCATCTGGCGCAGGTTCACCTTCTTGTTACCGGCCATGATGTCGTGCGAGGAGATGTCGCGGATCATGCGCGACACGCGAACGTAGGGGGGTGTGGCCTGCATGTTCGCGACCAGCACGTCGATAAGCTCTCTCTCGGTGTAGGGCTTCCACGTGCCGTTTCGCCAGTGTTCCACAAGACCCGTGCCGTCGACGAGCGCGCAGGGGTACATTTTCACCTCGTCGGGAAGGAAGCGCCTGTCGGTGACAAGGGCACGGTACCCCGCGACGTCGCTCTCGGGCGTGGCCCTGTAAAGGTTAGCCATGAAGTGCGCGTGGATTTTGAAGCCGAACAGCCTTGCGAGCTCGAAGGCGCGCCCGATGCGATCGAGGGAGATGCGGCGCAGGTTCGCATCGAGTATGTGCTGGTCAAGGCTTTGGATGCCGATTTGCACCTTCGTTGCGCCGAGTGTCCGCATTTCGGTGAGCGCTCCGGGGGTGATGCAATCGGGGCGTGTCTCGATGACAAGTCCCACCGAGCGATGCGTGGCCTGCGTGTTGCGCTCGTGTTCGAGGGTGACGTCTGCGAGCGCGGCCGTCTGGCTTTTGCTTGCCCGCTGCCAGCCCGCGTCGTTCCCGTAGAGTTCGCGAATCGCCTGGTTGTAGGTGAGCTCGCCGCAGGTGACCCGAGCCTGCTCGTTACGAGCAAATGCGGCGAGGTCGTCTCGCTCGCTCAAAACGCCGCAATGCTCGTAGAAGGCGCGTCGCCCGGCGATGCTTGCGCGTTGCGCATCTGCGTTCGCAGCCTCGTTCAGTGCGCGGAAGAGCTCGCGCGTGAACCAGAATCGGTACTCGCGCGGGTAGTCTGTCCAGGTGCCGCCGAGGACGATAAGCTCTACCTTGTCGGTCGTGTGCCCCATGTCAGCGAGCGTGCGAAGGCGAAGCGCCACCTGCAGATAGGGGTCGAACCAGTTGCGCTCGGCCCGCTGACAGGCGGGTTCGTCGGCTAGA
>OLOB01000840.1_pt1 | contig 22074 bp, 16 predicted proteins | sample 1671911 | NCBI WGS metagenome assembly OLOB01 (sample SAMEA3136625, study PRJEB25190) | human gut metagenome | biome: human gut; feature: human-associated habitat; material: faeces | place: Austria | collected 2013
GGCGCTCCTCGTCGTCGCGGGAGTACAGGCGCTGGTTCTGCTCGCTTTTGGAGCTGGGGTGGAGCAGGCCCTTTTGGTCGTAGTACTGGATGGTGCGCACGGTCACGCCCACGCGGCGGGCGAGCTCGCCAACGGTCATCAGGTCGTCTTCATTTGCAGGCATGCCGCGTCCTTCTCGCACGTGTGATCATCGGATAATCCAACACCCTATTATCGCGCGTGACGCTACGTCACCGTCAAGCGCGCGGGCAGTGATTGCCGCCGCCTTGCTGCAATCAGATGATGCCGGCTTCGCCGGCGGGGGCAGGGGCGTCTGCCGGATGTGCCGTTTGGGCGGAGGCGTCCGAAAGCGCCTTGTCCTCGGAGGAGGGCTTCCTTTCAGCAGAAGCAGCAGTCGCGTTGCGCTTCGACCCTCGCGAGGAATTGCCTGCCGCGGCGCGGCTTTCCGCCGTGGTGCGATCACCTGCCGCCGCGCGGCTTTCCGCCGTGCGGCCGAGCACCGCCGCGCGGTCGCGGGCGGCGGCATCCGCGCGGTAAGCTTCCCAACCCCGCTCGCTCGGATGATAGAAGCAGCCGCGCTCCAAGCCATCGGGAAGGTAGCGCTGCTCGACCCATCCTTCGGGGTAGTCGTGGGGATATTTGTAGGTTCCGTAGTTTTCGGATCCTGGGCGATGCCTATCGCGCAGGTAGTCGGGCACCTTGCGCGCAGGCCCATGCCGCACCTCGGCGAGCGCCGCATCGATTCCCGCCTCCGCGGCGTTGCTTTTCGGAGCGAGCGCTAGGTATATCGCCGCCTGTGCCAGGTTGATGCGGCATTCCGGATAGCCGATGACCTCGGCGGACTTGAACGCGGCTTCTGCTATGAGGAACGCTTGCGGGTCGGCGTTGCCCACGTCCTCCGACGCTTGGATCATCATGCGGCGCGCAATGAACTTCGGGTCTTCCCCACCGTCAATCATGCGCGCGAGCCAATAGAGCGCAGCATCAGGGTCGCTCCCACGCATCGATTTAATGAACGCGGAGATGACGTCGTAGTGCATGTCCTTGTTCTTGTCATAGGCGAGCGCGCGGTGAGGCGTTGTGCGGCGCACGATATCGACGCTGATGAGAGCGGGCTTTTTGGGAGTGCCGGGCGCCACCATCTGCGAGGCGAGCTCGAGCGTGGTAAGCGAGGCGCGCCCGTCACCCCCGGCAAGCAGCACGATTGCGGAAAGGGCGTCGTCGGCAAGCGCATAGCGCCCGGCAAGCCCGCGCTCGTCAGCCAGCGCACGACGAACGAGCTGCGCGATTTCCCCATCGGTGAGCGAGTGAAGCTCAACCACGCGGGAACGGCTGATGAGCGCTGAGTTCACTTCGAAGAACGGGTTCTCCGTGGTGGCTCCCACCAGCACGAGCACGCGGTTCTCCACCGCATGGAGCAGCGCGTCTTGCTGGCTGCGGTTGAAGCGATGGATCTCGTCGACGAACAGGATGGTTCGAAGGCCCTGCATCGTCAGGCGCTTTTCCGCGGCGCTGATCTCGCGGCGCAGGTCGGACACGGTGCCGCCGATGGCGGAGACTTCCACAAAGGTGGCTTTCGTGTGCTCGGCGATGACGTGCGCGAGCGAGGTCTTCCCCGTGCCCGCGGGCCCAAAGAGGATGACCGAGCTTAAGCTGTCTCCCTCGATAGCGCTGCGCAACCAGCTGCCGGGACCGACCGCGTCGATCTGCCCCACGACCTCGTCGAGCGTGCGCGGGCGCATGCGCACCGCAAGAGGCGCCACTTCCGCGCGGCGCTCGTTTTCCGTTGCTGTGAATAAGGTTTCCATGGCGCGTATCATACCATGCGAACGTTTGTTTGCCCAGAGGCGAAGAAGGAGAAAAGAACGGCCCGCCGGAAAGGGAGGTCCGGCGGGCCCAAGGAGGGGATTAGACGGTCGGGGTTAGGACCGCCTGCTGCTTTCGAAAGAAGGCAACTGCAGGATTCTCGAAGAAAGGGGGAACCTTCTCACCTGCTACTTGCAGTATAATAACCACCCTTGAATCCCTTATGTTCGACACGTGGGCATCTTATGAATCAACCAGGGCTTTTGTTACGAGTTCGTTTCTTTTAGCGACTCTGGTGCCAGCGCGGCGCGCGGGGGTCTGCGCGGCTTCGTTTCGCAGCCGTGACCATCGGACAAGCGCCAGGCGCACGGAGGGTCCTAGCACGCATACGCCGCCTTCGCCGCCTGGCGGAGCAAGTCCAGAGCGCGGGCGCCCGCTCGCGAAACTCCTCGTTGAAAAACAATCTGAGGTGATAGAATGCTGGTACTTGCTTATCGAAAGGAAATCCATGGCAGAAAAGAGCGGTTGCACCTAAATCATCATTATCGCCCTCGGAATCTGTCTCGGCCTCGCGCTGTTCGGTCTCTGTGGCTAGGCAGCTCCGATTCATGATGAGGCGTCTAGGGCCGGCACTGTTCTCGTGGAGTAATCTGGCCCCTTTGCTTGCCACCCTCGTTTACCTCATCAACAGGTTCGCCTTCTCGCTGGATTGCATTCTGCCGTACGAGTTTGTCAACTATCATCTCGCCGACCTTTGCGGCGGCATCGTTTTCCCCGCTTACGTAAACGTCCTGACCAGGGTTGTTTTGGGCAGAGAGATTATCTGCGGCCTGGGGTCTTCCCTCCTTCTCTCGGCATTGTGCGCAGCATGTTGGGAAGTCTTGGTTTCGTGCGTCCTGCATTTCGGCACCGCCGACCCCATCGACGCCCTCATGTACTTCCTCGGCGGGCTTGTCTATCTCACTTTCTACAAGATCCTCCCGAGGGAGGGGAAGGCAGCCTAGCCGCGAGCGACGGCAATCCTACCAGCCGGCGCGAATCTCACCATGCCAGCCACAAACCTTGCGCGACTTCTCAATGCGTGGTATAAAATTTTTGGTGGCTAAAAGCTACCTCCAAGTGCCGGGGGAGTCCCCCGGCTATTTTTTTCAAAGCTGTAGGAGGCCCAGTGGCCAAGGAGCTCAGCATCTTTGTAGACGAGAGCGGTGACCGAGGCGGGAGGGCACGCTACTACCTACTCACTCTCGTTTTCCACGACCAAGCGAAGAGCATCGCCGACGCGGTCACGAGCTACGAAGCGAAGCTTGCAAGAGCCGATCTTCCCAACATCCCATTCCATTCCGAGCCCCTCATAAACGGCCACAAGGATTATGCCAACCTTGACATGTCGCAGCGCAAAGCCATGCTCGCCTACTTCTCGTCGTTCGTTCGCAAACTGCCCATCCTCTACACGACGTTCGTCTACCGCCGAAGCGAATTCGCCGACCTTGACAAGCTCACGGAGCGCATGAGACGCGATATCTCGGAAGTCCTGCTCAACCATCTGGGCTTCTTCCAGTCGTTCGACGACGTGAAGGTCTATTACGACAACGGCCAGGACATCGTGAAACAGGCGCTCGACCGTTCCGTAAGTCAAATCCTCTCCAAAGGCGTGGTGCAGCGGCGCAAGACATCGATGACCGACTACCGACTCGAGCAGGTCGCCGATTACCTCTGCACAATAGAGCTGGCTCTAGTCAAGTATGAGGCCAAGGAGGGCAGCGAAACATACAACAAGTTCTTCGGCGGCATAGGCCCTTTCAAAAAGAACTGGCTCAAGCAAGCCCGCAGCAAGCGGATGCGGCAAACCAGCTAGTCGCCGCCTCAGCCAGGCGATAGCTTGATCCCCTTCGCTTAAATCTCGGAACATCCGGAAAAGCTTGATTACCAGTCAGATTGACACTGCTCCAAAACATCGAGTTCGCGGGCGGCAGCATCACTAGAGTTTGATTACCAGTCAGATTGACACTGCTCCAAAACCAGAATCCCTTCAATTCAGCTCTCTCCCGAGTTTGATTACCAGTCAGATTGACACTGCTCCAAAACACGGAGAAACGCCAACCGCTACCGAGATAAGTTTGATTACCAGTCAGATTGACACTGCTCCAAAACTCGAGTCCAAGGAGAGCGCCGAGGCCTTCGGTTTGATTACCAGTCAGATTGACACTGCTCCAAAACGCGTGCTCGATTTCGCGCCCGTCAGCAAGAGTTTGATTACCAGTCAGATTGACACTGCTCCAAAACTATTCGCAAGCTCTGACCGTCACGGCAAAGTTTGATTACCAGTCAGATTGACACTGCTCCAAAACTAAAATTGCTGCTCATGCTTTCCGCCTTTCGTTTGATTACCAGTCAGATTGACACTGCTCCAAAACCCAAATCTAGCTCACACCTTGGCTCTTGTGTTTGATTACCAGTCAGATTGACACTGCTCCAAAACCGGAGCAAGGTTTCAATGTTGCCACTCTTGTTTGATTACCAGTCAGATTGACACTGCTCCAAAACGCCGCGATTCCTCATCGGAACGCGGATCAGTTTGATTACCAGTCAGATTGACACTGCTCCAAAACTACCGCATTGGGGGCAAAACACGCCGCCATGTTTGATTACCAGTCAGATTGACACTGCTCCAAAACTGGTAAGGACGGCAATCCGAACCACTAAAGTTTGATTACCAGTCAGATTGACACTGCTCCAAAACGAGTATCTCACGGATACAGAGGGGTTGAACGTTTGATTACCAGTCAGATTGACACTGCTCCAAAACCAAGCAGATAATTCACTATCTGTAAAGTTTGTTTGATTACCAGTCAGATTGACACTGCTCCAAAACTTGCTCTAGTCGCGGCGAAGGAAGCCCATGTTTGATTACCAGTCAGATTGACACTGCTCCAAAACTACCGAGCAATTTGCTGCTGGGTTGTACCAGTTTGATTACCAGTCAGATTGACACTGCTCCAAAACCCGACTTTCTTCGTCGTTAACCCCTTCGATGTTTGATTACCAGTCAGATTGACACTGCTCCAAAACGTCACCGTCGGTTACGGGCTTGTGCGCGCAGTTTGATTACCAGTCAGATTGACACTGCTCCAAAACTTGCCTATGTCTCTGGTAAGTGAGACTCGGTTTGATTACCAGTCAGATTGACACTGCTCCAAAACGGTCGCCGTAGAAGTTGTAGTTGTTCACCTGTTTGATTACCAGTCAGATTGACACTGCTCCAAAACGGCGTCCGAGTACGCCCCGTGCATCGCATGTTTGATTACCAGTCAGATTGACACTGCTCCAAAACCATTGGAGCAAATTCCCCCACTGCGAAGGGGACGGACAACCTGACCGGACAAGTCTCAATGCTCAAGAAAATGCAGGTCAACAATCATTTTCCGTTCATAATCATACGCGTTTCCATCGCGTTTGTTCTCCAGAAGCAAAACCTTCATCTTCGAATAAAAAACGTGATCGAAAAGCGCTTTAACCTCGTTATTCGTCAAAAAAGTTTTAACGTTGACAAATACGATGGCCTTTTTGCAGCCCGCGTCAAGAGCCAGAGAGATAAAGTTGAGTAGATTATCAAGGAGCGATTCATCGACTCTGCGCCCAACCCCAAAGCCCCTGAATTTCAGATAGCGCTTCAAATCCCATTCTAAACCAAACCCGTAGTCCGAGTTCATGCCAAACCCCAGTCCGAGCAGCTTTTCCGACAGCGATGAATCCATCGCCTCTATCGCGCGTCGCAAGTCTTCGTCCTCCAGAAACTCTCGCTCAATACGCTTGAGAACCGCCCCCATCAACGCACGATCGTCCCACGGCAGGTCGAAAACGTTCGGCACAACGAGCAGCGCTGACGACGGCTTCACTTCTACATCGCCCTCCCATAATGTAAACGGCTCCTGAGCCATCCTGCCCTCGAGCGATACGAGAGACTGAGCGACCCTCGCGAACAAAGCCCCGTTTTCCACTTGCAATGTCGTCACAATTCCGGGCGAGATTTCAACCGAGTTCTCCAGCCCGCTCAGCACTAGTTTCACAGGATCAAAAGCTCTTCCATAGTGTCAACTTCCTCATACGCCGGTCGGTCACCCGTAATGTAGTCCATCGTCGCAAACTGGCTCTCCGTCACTCTAAGAATCTGAACCAACCCCTCAGGTGGGCGATTCTTTCGTACGCGAGCAATAGCGCTCCCCGCCGCAGCGTCGTTTACTACCAGCTTCGCGTATACCGATTCCTGTAAAGGAAGAAACCCATCTTTCAGCAGGAACTTCCTGAATATCCTATAGTCTTTTCGCTGCTTCGCCGTAGCAACCGGCAGATCGAAAAACAGAACGAGTCGCATATATCGAACCCTCGCCTTCTCGCTCATACCACATCAAACGCTTCAATCTCGTCAACTGAAAGCCGCTTGTTCAAGGCGCAGAGGCAGTCCTGCACATACAGTCCGATGACCGATCCAACTCGATATCTCCCTCCCCGATAAGGAATAGACTGATTGAGCATATCGATGAGAAGATACCTATCATGCTGCGAAAAATCCCCGTCAATGTTGTCAAACACGAGGCGATCAACAATGGGACGAAATGGCTCCATGAAATCGCAACTCAAGTTGAATTGATTGAATTCATTACGATGGCAAATACCACATTGGGTAAGATACCCGCGGGCTACAATTTCACGATTTACCGCAGAAAGCAAGATGCTATATCCATAGTTCAAAGCTGCGTTCACCGGCGTATCGTCATCCCGCGAAAACCCTTGGCCGAAAAGCGCTTGGAAGTAAATTCGCGCTGCGTGAGCCTCGCGATTGGTCGTATCCCCCGACCTCACCTCAGGAACAAGCTGTGCGAGCATGCTCCCCTCGTTTTCGCATGCTCGAACATTAAGCAACCTGCTTTGGTGCGTGATCTTGTCTTTCACCACACGCTGCCACACGCGCTTTTTGATAGGCTCCCCCCATTCGACCTGCTCGGAGATTCGCTTGCTCGTATTATGCGATCCATAAAGCGGCAAATAGTGGCCGATAGGATTGCATTTCTCATCGGCCACCACAAACGATATCTTCTCCTTAGCAAGCTCTGCTAGCAGATACGCGCTAACATAAACCTGATTCGTTTGCAGCACGATAGACGTTATCTCGGAAAGATGGACCTTCGTCGTATCGTCTTCTTTGCACACCACCAGATAGCCTCCCTTGTAGGAAAGCTTGCAGGGGCTCGCAATGACGATATTTCTAAAGGCCAACGCGCGTCCTCCGCTCGAACATCCCCGTCACCGACTGATCAATAATGAAGAAATCAGTGTTAGGGTCATTGAGAAGTTTGTCAAAGCCCGTAACCATAGCACCCGCTTTCGACGGGCCGCCCAAACTCGATAAGTCGACCACTCGGTCGTTTCCATTGTATATTCTAATAAGTCCTCTAATTAAGTTCGAATAAACCTGAGGTGGGAGTTCGGCCCGATTGACAACGTACTTGTTTAAATTCAATTGCTTCGACAGTTTTCCGCATAGCCTAAATCCAGACTTACAAATATATTCGTAAGTCGACTGGTAGTCCTCAATTTCATAATCAGCATTTGGAAGAGCTGAGGATTCGAGCATCTTAATAAAGGATAGAGTCTCCTGGTCAAATGCAAGTTCAACGCCAGATCGAACTTCCTTTGCTCCCGTAATAATCAATTTATCTCCGTCGATCTCTACCAGCTGCTTCTTCAGGATCTTCGAACGCTGAATACGCACAAACTCGAGCTGCTCGCTCGTGGCCTGCTCGCGCGCATACTTTTCGAGTGCCCCTTCGTCGCTCGCAATCCGCGACGCCAGCCACACGGGTACCTGGGAGAAACGGAACGCAGGGCGCCCCTTCTTATCGCGCGCCTCGTAAATGAAGAAATATGCAAATTGCTGGCTTGAATAGCCACCATAAATCTGTGGGTCCAGATCGCCCTTCAAGCGCAACGAAAGCTTACTCCCCATCTTCGGGTCGCGCGGCGAATAAATAGTTGCGTTCCAAAACGCACCCGAGTCTTCCATCGGCATGCGCGTGATGTGGCACTGGCGGTAATTCAGCACGCGACGAATGTCCTCAACCTCTTCGGCACCCTCCCACAGTTCACCGGTATCGGCGTCAACGAACGAACTCATGAAACGCCCAACCACGAATCCGCTCGAACCTGGTGCCCGACGAGTCTTTCTGAATTCTTCCGCCTGCTCCCGTACGTATTTTCTCATCGCACGCGTATAGAGAATGGGCTTGTCATACATGTCGGGGTACCACTTCCGAATAAAAAGACCCACCCTGCACGCCAAAAAGGCATCGTGCGCATGATGAAAATCATTTGCCTCGCGGCATTTCACAAACCCTGCCGCCTCGCGCAAATCATGAGACATGCTCGCCTTCACTGGAGTGATCTTCGCGTCAGGATACTTGGCGGAAAGAAGCGACTGGGCAAGCTTCACCATTTGGCTTGTCTCCACCAACTGACGAGCGATAAATCCGCGCATAGCGTTTTCGCCGACGTGCGTGCGCATGAGGTTATTGAACTTCTTGTCGCCAATAAGTTTCGCATCATGCAAACTACGCCAATAGCCAGCCATGTTGCGACGGACACCGTCGTCAAGCAACATCGAATCCGTTTTACGCTGGTTGAATTCGCGAAGCACCAGCGCCTTGTTTTCGAAGCTATCGTCCTTGATATAGGATCGGGGGATGATATGGTCAACCTCGTACAGTCCAGCGTTCGAAAGCTGATTGATATCGATGGGCTTGCCCGAATACATGCACTTGCCTCGCTGCATAAAATACAGCGTGAGACGCTCGTCCAAATCGGTCGGGCTAGCCGCTTGTATTTCCTTCCATATTTGAGGATCGTCCTTCTTAAAGTCAGCAAGCGCTCCTTTTAACTGATCATAGCGACGGGTGGTGTGATGGCCTTTCTTGCCCAAATCGTCATCGCGCGTGACCTCGATGAACACATTTGCCGGAGCATGACCTGCGATATGAGCAATCTCGTCGACAATGCGAATCGCCTGGTTGAGACTGCGACGAATTGCAGGCGACCCCGGAAGATCGTTCACACCGAGCGCGCTGCCTGCCTCAGCAAAATACAATCGATTAAATGAATCGATCTTCTTTTGGAAGCCCAGGTTGTCGTCGCGAATCACTTCCATAAGCACCATCGTGCGACCACGTCGAATAGCAGCATTCGGATCGCCTTCGCGCAGTACGTCCATGATTGACTTCTTGCCGAGCTGCGTATCGACTTTAAGCCCCGTTAAGAACTTCTTCGACAAACGTCCCCACCCCGTGAAGCGTTTTTTGCAAATCTTCTTGATCTGCCCAGTGCTTAAACGACCCTCGCCTGCATTGCCATATTTTTCTCGCAGCTTCTCTTCCAGGATTGAACGATCTTCGAACAGGGTGTTCCATAGAATAATTTCTTCAACCATCGGATAATCAACTTCAGCAATTTCATCTGTTCCGAAGATATCCTTAGCGAAGAAAATGTAGGATCCGAGCTTAGATTCCAAACCTGTTTCGTTCTGCCCGCCCGACACCTTCGGAGAATGCGCATACCCGTTCTGAACAAGCCAATCTTCAATCTTCTTGTTCGAAACCGCGCGCGTCTTGCGGAACAAGTCGCGCATCATCCCTTCACGCTGCTCGGCATCGAATCGCCGTTCTTCGTCGCCATCGGACGTCCAGCGCATACCGTTCAGTTCATTCAGAACGCAAAATTCCTCATAGAGAAGAGACGACTTCGGCAGCACGTCCTCGCCCTGCAAGTAAGTGCATATACCCGTCATCCGCGTGATGAATTTCTCGGCACTCGCGCCCTTGTCGATAACATCTTCCCAGTTCCAAGGTGTAATCGTCACACCTTCGGTCCCCGGCTTGCGTTCGGACCACGCGAAGCGGAGCTTTCCATGTGCGTCCTCACGCGCATTGCGCTGCGTAAGCGGCCCCACATAATACGGAATGCGGAAGGTGACCAGCGACAATAGCTTATCCTTCTCATTCGCGAGGGTCGGATAGAAGCGTCCCTGATTATCGAGGATCGTCTCCATCTCTTCGAGGTGCAGCTGATAGCAGATGCTTCCGTTGTCGCTCGTTTTCAATCGACGAAGGAATCGCTGGTCATCGAAGGCGTCCATCATAGACTCGTAGCGCCCATCGCCCTCGGCGCCCGTGCCCACGAATAGCTTTTTTACTTCTTTGGCAAAGTCGTCGTATGAAGTGACTCCAAGGTTGTAGCGCGTGTAGCCCTTAACACTAGCATCAAACTTGTCATAGCCGCCCTTGTTCGGACAAAGCGGACCACGGAAGAAGTCGCCATACGACGCTGGCGTATATTCGCGAACCAGCAACTTCAGCATCCTCAAATCTTTAGCATACTGATCGTACTTCGCAATCATATTTGCCGAAATTGATTCACCAGGAGCATAAGATAGCAACCCTTGGAGTACATATGCGGAGTAAACTCGTTGCAGCGACTCGAAAAGCACCTTGCCCTCATCAGGGCACACTTCAAGCAGCGTCTCTGCCTCCTCGTCCTTCGAGAGCGAGATCTTAGTTCCTTCAGTAGCGAAATCACCGAATATGTCTTTGAACTCAGCTTTCAAGCCAACCATAGCGCCAGCGAGCGCTTTCCTAAGCTTCTTATCAGCCTGCTTGTCACCATCGCCAAAAGAAACTGGGAGTAGCTCCAAAAGATCAGCGGCGCGATCAGACGGACGCATGCCTCTCGCCGTAAGAACCGCAACGATATCTGCCTCTTTGAGTGCCCCACAGTCACCTTCTTGACCTTCGCACCACTCTTTCAGCGCAGTGCAAAATTCCGAAACCGCGTCATCGGGGTTGGCATTTTCCGAAGAAAGTTTCTGCCCTTCGCGCAAGAAGTTACCACGATGCTTCACTATGTTGTGAAGCGCCAAATAAACAAGACGGATATCAGCTTGCTCATCGGTTTCCATCAGCCATTTACGCAGATGATAGATAGTTGGAAACTTGTTATAGTAATCGACCTCGGTAAAATCGCTTCCGTTAAATAGTGGCCAGCGATAATCCGAGGTCGTCTTATTGGGGTCCGTATTTACGAGACGCGATTGGCGAAGGCGCAGGAAGAAATCTGGGTCGACACGTTCAATTTCTTCCTGGAGTAGACTCTGCAGCAGGTCGAGTCGCCAACGACGTCGAACATAACGCCTTCGTTGCCCACGAGGGGTGCGTGCCTCGGCTGCCGTTTGAGCACTATCGAACAAACGGCTTCCCCATGTTGGTTGCTTTTTAAAGTGAAGAAGGTTGCCGTCTTCGTCCGTCACCGACCAGCCAACGGAGCCTGTTCCCATATCGAGACCAACGCTGTAGTCGCCCTTGAAATTCCGCAAATTCACGCCAACCACCCTTTCGGTTATGGTACAGTGACGTTGTCTCCGATTACCAGTCGGATCGACACTGCGAGTCAAAATACGGCTTTGCCAAAAATGCCTGCTTACAGGCGCCACGTAGGTGGCAATCTGACTTGCCGAAAGCCCCATTTTCTGGGGCTTTCTTCATCTTAGGGTATTTTCACGTAACTCGCTATTACGAGCTGCTAATTATTCTCGAATCTCGCATGTTGCAACGCTGGCTCAGCATGACATTTTTCGAGAGGGGGTCCTGCCGGAAATCGAGCGATTTGCCCCACCTGGGGGAGGCTGCCGCCGTTTACGGACGCTTACCATCACTTGAAAAGGTGCGCCTGCGGACGCTTGCCCGCGCCCGCGGGCACACCTCACTTGGGAAGACTATCGCCACCCGTGAACGCTTACCCTTGCTTGCGCTCGAAGAGCACGTTGTTGGTGTGCAGCCAGCTCTCGACCGTGCCAGTGTCGAAGCCATCTTCGGGGTCGACCACGAGCGCGTACATCTCCTCCTCGCGCAGCACCTCGTCGAGCGCGTCGGTCAGCTGAATCTCGCCGCCCACGCCAGGCTTCACGTCGGCCAGAAGTTCCATGACGCGCGGGCTCAGCAGGTAGCGCCCGAACACGGCCAGGTTCGACGGCGCGTCCTCGAGCGCCGGCTTCTCCACGAGCGAATCGACTTTCCACACATCATCGGAAAGTTTCTCGCCAGCGATAATCCCGAAGCGATGCACCTGGTCATCGGGCACGGGCATGACCGCGATCACGCTCGCCCCACCGTGCTCGTCCGACACCTTCTGCATCGCGGGAAGCATCTGGTTGTCGGGCACGATCACGTCGCCTAGAAGCACGTAGAACGGCTCGCCCGCCGTCTTCTCGTGCGCGCACCAGATGGCATGCCCCAGCCCGAGCGGCTCCTCCTGGTACACGTAGCTCACGTTATAGTTGCCCACGCGCTCCACCTCGTCGGCGTAAGCATCCTTGCCGCGCGCGCGCAGCGTGGAGACCAGGTCGGGATCGGGCGTGAAGTGGTCCTCAATCGCCTTCTTGGAGCGGCTGTTCACGATGACGACCTCGTCAGCCTTCGACGCCAAGCCCTCCTCCACCACGTACTGGATGACGGGGCGGTCGACCACGAGCAGCATCTCTTTCGGCTGCGCCTTCGTGGCGGGAAGGAAGCGCGTGCCCAAACCGGCAGCGGGAATAAGTGCCTTCATAGGAAACCTTTCTTCGCGAGGCAACATACAAGGAAAGCGCCCGCTCGGCGCTTTCCGGAAACTCACGGGACAGATTGTAGCACGGGGCAATTGCGCTGCCCGCGGCGCCGGCAAACGCGACCCGAAGGCCACAAAGCCCAAACGTGAACCGGCCCGCTTCCCACCTCAGAGGAAGGGAACCGGGCCGGGAATTAGCCGAAGCAGCCCGCCAGCTTCTTTTAGCCCCTCATCGCTTCGACATTCAGGATGATCTTCGCCATCTGGGCGCGGCTTGCGCTGTCGTGCGGGCAAAGCGACCTGGTACCGTCGAGATTATCGACGCCCGAGATCACGCCGTTGGCAAGCGCCCATTTGATCGAGCTCATCGCGAAACTGGAAACATCGGCCCAGTCGGTGATCCCCTCCTCGCTCGGCTCGGCGTCGGCCCCGGCAATGCCGCAGCTCTTGGCATAGCGCATCATAACGCAAGCAAGTTCTTCGCGCGTAATCTCGCGGTTGGGCTGCATCTCGCCCTTACCATCGACGCCCGGGACGAGCAGCGTATCGCCCAGCACGAGGTTCGCCACCGGAATGACCGGCTGACCCATGCGCGCATAACTCGCGGCAAGCCCGACGAATTTCGCTGAGCTCACGTCAATCTTGCCCTCGGAGGGATCTGGTTCGACCTCGTTCGACTTCACCTTAAACGTCTTCTCGACGGTACCACGATAATCACCCATGCCGGTGAGCACCACGCAACCCGTGCCGGAGCCGTCGCTGCCCTCCACGACGTAGGTATAGTCAGTGCCCTCGGTCAACTTCACGCGGCCCTGGTAATAGAGACATTCGAATCGCCGAAAACCCGCGTTTTCGCTCTCTGGGATACCGACTGGGACGCCCTTGCCAGCAAAAGGCCTGGTCACGATTTTCCCATTCGAGAGTAGGAGCAAAAACAGGAGCGCACAACTCGCTCGTTTGACCACCAACTTGCCGCTCTGCTCCCGAAAGACCCCCCAGGAGGGGTAGCGTCCCGATTTACGGTGCATCGAGGGCTATCGCCGGAAGGTCGCGTCCCGGTCCGCGGCGTATCGAGGGCCATCGCCGGAGTCCTTTCTGCTGCCTCGCCGAAACTTTTTTGAGGCGCGGCGATGAGAATGCCTTCTTCTTCAGAATCGGCTCGTCGTGAACAAAAATCATCGATATGTGAGGAGTTAGTTTTGGAAAACTTTACTTCGAGAAAACTGACCTGGGCAAACAAGAAGCCTCGCTGGGCCGTCCTCCCCCGGCGCCCTTTCCAGACTCACATATCGACGATTTCTGTCCACGATGCGGAGTTTTCAGCAAAGAAGGGAGGACCTGTCGCATCTCGCCGCACTAAACGGCAGTATCACGAGCGGCATTTCACGATTGGAGAACGCTCCCGCCAAAAACTTCACGCGTCGCATAATGCGTACAGAGGGAAGAGAAGCCTGCGAAGAGTCGGTTTTCCGATGGCAGGGCAATTGGAATGCAAGGCCGCACTAGAGGATGCGCGTCCTGTCCTGTAGGCCGCTTGGTCTCAGATGGGGCAAGAAAAAAAGCAGGCCGAAATTGCTTCCGACCTGCCTAAGTTCCCATGGTGGAGATGAAGGGATTCGAACCCTCGGCCCCCACGTTGCGAACGTGATGCTCTCCCAGCTGAGCTACATCCCCACGGGTTTTGCGCTCTTGGCGCGTCGATAAATAATGACGGATGTTGCACAGATTGTCAAATCAAATCCCGAGATGCTCAAATCGTCCACACAATACCGCAGCCGAGAGTGCAAGCGGGCAGCAATCATCGCCCCAAAAACAAGTATGCCCCGAACGAGTCGGGGCATACCTCCTTGTACCATGCGGCTGGGTTTAGGAGAGAACTTTTTCCTCGAGGACGACTTCGGTCTTCTCGGGAATAGCGTTAGGGTTTTCGATCTCGAACGGCTCGAACAGCGGCTCGCCGTTCTGGGAAAGCTCGACCATGCCCGTCAGGACATCGACATACTGGTAAGACTGACGCGCCGTGCGACCGCGCTTGCGATCGACTTCCATGATGAACAGCTGCGGATGAACCTGGGTGAGAACGCCTTCGCTTTCAACGATCTTGGAGCGCCCCATGTTCGCGCGCACCTTCAGGCGTTGACCCACGAAATCATGCAGCGTGTCATGAATGGAGTCGACGATTTTTGCTTGCTGTGCTAAATCCATGCTGGCTCTTTCTCCCGCATATATAGTTATCTCGATTGCGCATTGTATCACGGACGTCAATTTTCATGCGAAATCTCGCGATAAACGGCACAAAAACCGCTATAATGGGTTAGATTCCCTTCGTAAATATGCTTTTCCCAGCGCAATGAACTCGTCAAGTGAGAGCGTCTCACCGCGTCGTTTCGCATCAATTCCGCACTCATCGAGCAAGTCGGGAATGCACCCGATGAAAGCCTTGCCGGCATTTCCCCTGCTCGCAAAATACGTCTTGAACGAATTGGAAATGGTCTTGCGGCGACTCGCGAAAGCGGCGTCGGCCATAGCGCACGTCGCCTTGAGAAGCGCGTCATCGAGCGGCTCGCCATCGGCGTCGAACACGGGCCTGCGATCAAGGCGCAAAACCGATGAGTCGACATGCGGCGGCGGGAAGAAATTGTTGGGACTCACCAGGAATCGGCCCGCAGGCTCAGCGTACAGGCGCAGCTTCACCGTGTAGGCACCATAGTTCTTCGAGCCCGGCTCGGCGCACATGCGGTCGGCCACTTCCTTTTGGACCATCACCGTCGCGCTCTCGAGCTGGGAAAACTTCTGGAAGAAGTCGAGCACGAGCGTGGCCGCCACCGCATAGGGCAGGTTGGCCACGAACTTGTTGGGGAAAGAGCGACGAATGCCATTCCCAGATCCAAGAGGGCGAGGGGCATACTTCCTGCTCAAACAGTCCTGCTTTGGCGAACAGTCCACTGGACCGTTCGCGTCGTGCGGAACTGCGCGCAAAGCACGCCCCTCGCCCTCGTTCGAAACAGCGCACTGAGCCAACGCAAGATGCACTTCTTCCTCAGTCAATTCGAGCGCGTCTTTCGAGATGAGGGCGAAGCGCTCAGCCCACGGCTCGAGCGTGTCCTCAAGCACCGCGGGCAAATCGGCGTCGCGCTCGACCGACACCACGCGCCCCACGCACTTCAACAGCGCAATAGTGAGCGTCCCAATTCCAGGACCCACTTCAAGCACGTCATCAGAGGCGTCAAGTTGCGCAAGCTCGACGATCTTCTGCAGAATTGCATCGTTAACCAGGAAGTTCTGGCCGAGCGCATGCTTCGTCGAAAGGCCATGCTCCTCCAGGACATCGCGCGTTGCCGCAGGAGTTGCCAAGGGGGAGAGCATGTTAGCCACGGCCGTTGCCCTTCTTCGAGTTACCTTTCTTTGCGGCGCCCTTCGTTCGCGCGCCGCCCTGCTGGCCGACTCTTTTGCCCTGAGCACCGCCAGCTTTGCGCGAGCCGCCGCCTGCATGCGACCCCTTCGGCTTGCTGTACGCGCCCGCAGGCTTCTTGCCGCCGGCCTGACGCGACGCGCTCTTCGCATGGGGCGCTTTCGTTCCACCCGCATCGTCGAGCGAAAGCCTCGTGCGCGCACCACCGCGCGGGCCGCGCGACGATCCAGGTTCGGCCGAATCCTCTTCGCTCGAACTCGAAGGCTCTTCCATCTGGGGGAACGCTATAATCGCAGCCCCGTCACCTTCTGCACCCTGCGCGGGCGCCATAGCAGAGTCAGCAGCTGCGAAGAGGTCCTCGATCGAGCGAACCTCAGCCTCGGCCGTGATTTCGCCGTTCTCGTCGATCTTCCCCACCCAATCGAACACGGTTTCCAGACGGAACCCCGCAACAGCGAGCGCCGAGCGGACGATGGACACAAGCGCGGAAAACCCATGCGGATCGCCGCCCTCGCCCACCACATGCAGCACGGCAGGGCGCTTTTCCTCGACGCGCGCATTCGTCCAATAGTAAGGCTGCAATCGATCGAGCAGCGCCTTCAACTGCGACGGAGGGCCCGCGAAATACACGGGGCTCACCACGGTGATCTCATCCGCCGAATCGATGAGCTCATAGATTTCCTGCATGTCGTCGTCGATGACACACGGGGCGAAATCGTCGTCAATTGCCTCCTCGCCGAGCTCGGCAAGCTTCGCGATGTTGTCGCGGCACGCATCGCAACCTGTGCACCCTCCCACGTCAAGCGTAGAAACCGGTGCAAGCGCAAGCTCGTCATCGGGGCATTCCTCGATGCAGGTCTCAAACAGCATGTTAGCCAGGTGCGCGCTTCTACCGTCCGTGCGCGGCGATCCGACGATGATAAGACGATTCAAAATTTCCCTCCCGAGCGCAGCGATATCAGTGCGCATTGTACTATGGCCGCGCGGCGCAGCGGGCTATTTCCCCAGCTGCCATGCGGTAGGCGGACGGTTCAGCATGCTCTCTGCGTTCGTGAGCACACGACGGAACAAGGCCAGGCGCTCCTCCCCCTCCGCACCGCGCACATCCGCGAGCGCGCTCTCGGTGAACACTACCATGGCGGGTTCGCACACCTCGCCGCGCAACGGCTTCGGCGCCATATACGGGGAGTCGGTCTCCACCATGAGCTGCATCTCCGGCACGCGCGCCGCAGCATCGCGGATTGCGTCGCCGTTGTTGAAGGTGAGCGCGCCGCCGAACGTGACCGAGCATCCCGCGTCGATCCACGGTTCTAGCGTGCCCCAATCGTTCGTGAAGCAATGCAGGATGCAACCCGCTTCGGGCCATCCCTCGTCGCGCATGATGGCGAGCGCGTCATCGTGCGCCTCCCGAATGTGCAGCATTACGGGCAACCCCGCCTCTTTCGCGATGCGAACCTGCGCGCGGAATGCACGCTCCTGGTCCTCGCGGGGCGAGAGGTCGTAGTGATAGTCCAGCCCGATCTCGCCCAAGCACGACGTGCGCTTGTCATGAAGCATCGCGCGCAGGCGCTCCTCGGTTTCGGGGCCCCAGTACTTCGCGTTATGCGGGTGAAGGCCAGCTGCAATGCGCATCCGCGGCACGCGCGGAGACGGCTGGCCTCAACAGCGGGAGAAAAGCCGCTGCATGGAAAGCGCGGCCTCGTGGTTCCACTTCGAGAGGCTGTCATAGGTGGTCGTGCCGTCCTCGTAGACGTCGACCACCGTGCACATAAAGCCAACCCCATGCAGGCCCGCACGGGCGAGCGCGAGCCCGGGGTTTTTCTGATACTGCAGATGACAATGGGCATCGACCGCCAAAACGCCCAGGTCAGGCGTTTCCACGATCTTCCATTCCCCGTTCTTCTTCCGCTTGCGGAACAGGCTGTCGAAAAACTTAGGCTCGGTCGGCTCGTCCGTCGCGGTCGGCTCGACGGCCTCGGTCGCAGCAGGCATCGCGGTCGGCTCGACGGCCGCTTGCGCGCCAGCCGCCTCGCGCGTCGACGTTTCAGGTGCGGTCATACCCATGTCGCTCATCTCCAAAATCACGAACCCGATGCGCTATTCCGCGTCGAGGTCGATCTCGTCCATGTTCAGGCGCGGGAACAGCGGGTCGCCCACGGTGACGGCGTTGCCGGCAGGCAGCTGACCCCACTTGGTGGCAGCCTCGATGTCGGTGCAGGCGGCGATGTCGCCCAGCCCAAGACGGGAGAAGACCTCGGCCGACGTGTTCGGCATGAACGGTGCCATGTAGAGCGCGATGATGCGGATCGCCTCGAGCGAGTTGTAGATGACGGCAGCCAGATCGCCCGCCGTCTCCTCCTTCTTCGCCAGGTTCCACGGGGCGCTTTCCTCCACGTAGAGGTTCACACGGCCCGCAAGCTCCTGCACCGCAGCGGCGGCACCGGTGAAGTCGACCTGCCCCAGGCACGCGTCGTACTTCGCGTAAAGTCCCTCGGCGATGGGCAGCATCGGGTTCGCCACACGCGCAGCGGCGTCGGCGGGAACTTCAGGCACCTTGCCATCGAAGTACTTCTTCGTCATATTGAAAACGCGGCTGCACAGGTTTCCCCAGGTGTTCGCCAAATCGGCGTTGTACACCTGCACCATGCGCTCCATCGAGATGTTGCCGTCATGGCCAAACTGCACGTCGCTCATGAAGTAGTAGCGGTACGCGTCCACGCCGAAGATCTTCACGAGGTCGGCGGGCTTCATGCCGTTGCCCTTCGACTTCGACATCTTCTCGCCCTTGGTGAGCAGGAAGCCGTGGCCGAACACGGTGTGTGTGACGGGCAGCCCCGCCGCCATGAGCATAGCCGGCCAGATCACGCAATGAAAGCGCGTGATGTCCTTGCCGACGAAGTGGTACTGCATGGGCCAGCGGGCTTCGAACTCGCCTTCGCGGCCCTCGTCGCCATAGCCGATGCCGGTGAGGTACGCGAGCAGCGCGTCGGCCCACACGTAGGCAACATGCCCCTCGTCAAACGGCATGGGCACGCCCCAGTCAAACGTGGAGCGGCTGATGGAGAGATCTTTCAAGCCGCTCTTCACGAACGAGACGATCTCGTTGCGACGGGTTTCCGGGCGGATGAAATCGGGATGCTCGTCGTAGAACTTGAGCAGCGGCTCCTGAAACTCGGACAGCTTGAAAAACCAGTTCTCCTCGCCGCCGGCCTTCTGCACCGGGCGCTTGCAGTCGGGGCAGATGAACTCGCCTTCCTCGTTCTTCTCGAGGTCGGACTCGGCGTAATAGGTTTCCTCGTGCACGCAGTACCAGCCCTCGTAGCTGCCCTTATAGCACCAGCCCTTATCGAACAGGTCCTGCCAGAACTTCTGCACGGTGCGGGTGTGGCGCGGCTGGGTGGTGCGCACGAAATCGGTGTAGGTGATGTCGAGAAGGTCCCACACGTCGCGGAAAGCCGGCTCCATGGAGTCGCACCATTCCTGCGGCGTCATGCCCTTCGAGGCGGCCGTGTCGGCGACCTTCTGGCCATGCTCGTCCATGCCGGTGACGAACGCCACGTCGTAGCCGTTCATGCGCTGGTAGCGCGCGACGGTGTCGGCGGCGACGGTGGTGTAAGCCGTGCCCAAATGGGGCTCGGCGTTCACGTAATAGATGGGCGTGGTGAACGAGTAGGTTCCCTTTGACATGGTGCTTCCTTTTGCTCGCGGCCGCAGTCGGGCGAATGATGCCCCGCCAACCTGGGTTTTCGCAGTGCCCCCGATTGTACCACGCGGGGACGGCGCGAAGCTTGCCCCCAAGTCCGCCACCACGCAATCATCGGGCGATCCGGCGGGCTCGAGCGCTTGTGCACGTTTAATGAGCGGCACGTTTTGAACATATCCGACCGGTATAATCAATGCTAATTGTTATAAATCGAAGGATGGCGGATGTTTTCTAACAAACTTCAAACGAACCCGAGCAGCCGCCCTCGCCACCGCTTGCCGCTGACCGTCGCCTTGAGCGCGACGCTGGCCTTCGCAAGCGTGCCGGTCGCGGGCATGGCTCAGCGAACCGCATGGGCAGAGGACATCGACACGAACGTGCAGGCCGACGCCGCACAGCAAGAGGTCGAGCGCACTGCCGCCGAATACGACCAGGCCATAAGCCGCATCGACGACCTGAACCGGCAGATCGCCGACAACGAGGCGCGCATCGCCGAGATCGAGGAGACCCTTCCCACCCAGCAGGAGCGCAGCTCCGCTGCAGCGGTAAAGCTGTACAAGACCCAGGCTTCCACGCCCGGCTTGCTGGAAATGGTCCTCGGCTCCGATAATATCGTGGATTTCCTCACGTCGCTTGAGTATGTGTCCCACATCTACAGCAGCAACCAGGCCGAGATCAAGCGCCTTGGCGAACTGAAGGACGAGCTCGACCAGACGCATCGCGACCTATCGCAGGCGAAGAAGGACGCCGACGCCGAGGCGGCCAACGCCGAGCAGGCGCTTTCCGCCGCCCAGCAGGCGCGCCAGGAAGCCCAGCGCAAAGCGCAGGAGGAAGCCGCCCGCCAGGCTGAAGAGGCCGCAAAGGCCGCCGAGGCCGAGGCCGCGAAGGCCGAAGCCGCTAAGGAGGCCGACAAGCAGGAGCAGGCAGATTCCGCCAGCGCTCCGGCTGCCGCCGAGGCAGCGGGCGGCTCTTCCGCGGGCACCGTGGAGGCACCCAGCGACGACGGCGCCGACTGGGCAAGCGAGCGCGACGTGTTCGTGGCGCAGTGGGCCGGCCGCATCGACGCATATCTGGCTGGTTCGCCTATGGCAGGCACGGGCAAGGTGTTCGCCGAGGCCGCTTGGGACTACGGCGTGGACCCGCGTTGGTCGCCCGCCATCTCCAACACCGAAAGCTCCAAGGGCCTGTACTGCTCCGGCAGCTGCAACGCCTGGGGCTGGGGCGGCTGCAGCTGGGGAAGCTGGGAAGAGGCCATCCGCGACCACGTTGCCGGTCTTGCCCGCGGCTACGGCTACACCATCTCGGTGGATGCCGCCAAGAAATACTGCCCGCCGAACTGGGAGCATTGGTACAACGCAACGCTTGCGCAGATGAATATGATCTAAAAGGAAACCCGGCCACGAGCCGGGTTTCTTGCTAGTGGGGTGCGTCGGCCCCGCTGTCGCCTCTAGCGCTTCCCTTTCGCCGGCAAGACGAACATGCCCAGCACGAACGCCAGCACGGGGACTCCGCATTGCAGCCAGAAGCTGGAGTCGAAGCCGCCGAGGTCGACGCCCAGCGCGTTTTGCGAGGTCAACGCCATGGCGGCGATGAACACCGATGCCGAAAGGCTTCCGATGAGTTGTCGCGCGGACGTGATGATGGCCGACGCCTGCGCCAGCTCGTCGGGATCGAGCGTGGTGCACGCCCATGCCGTCAGCGGCATCATCAGGCACGCGATGCCCGTTACGCGAACGCCGTAGAGCACCGTGACAACCCATTCGGGGGCGCTGGCGGGAATAAGGGCAAACGCCACCGTGCCCGCAAGCACCGTGATGCAGCCTGCCACGATAAGCGGGCGCGGGCCGCGACGGTCCAGCAAGCGCCCGGTGATGGGGTTCATCACGCCCATCATGATGGCGCCGGGCAGAAGCGTCAGGCCCGACACCGTGGCCGAAAGCCCCTGGATATCCTGCACGAACAGCGGCACCATGATCGACGGCGCCATGAACATCATGTGCGCGCAGATGACGATGAGCGTGGAGACGGCGAACGTCTTGTCGCGAAAGCATTGCAGCCTCAGGAACGGTTCGGGAACGCACAGCTGACGGCGCGCGAACACGACAAGCCCGGCCACGCCCAGCAACAACGGGAGGATGAAGCCCGCGCCCACGGACCCGCCCGATTCCAGCATGGTGGCAGCGATCATCACCAGCACGAAGCCGCCGGAATATAGAAGCGCCGACACCAGGTCGAAATGGCCCGGATGGTCGGGGCGGCGCACCACGTCGTCGAGCAGGAGAACCGTCAGAACCATCACCGCAAGCGCGATGGCGCCGAGCATCCAGAACATGGAGCGCCAGCCCCACGCGTCGATGAGGAAGCCGCTGATGGTCGGGCCGATGGCGGGCGCGAACCCGATGATCATGCCCACGATGGCCGTGGCCTGGCCGTACTGGCTTTTCGGATAGATGTTCAGCGCCACCAGCTGCACAAGCGGCAGGCAGATACCGGCGCCGCCCGCCTGCAG
>OLOB01000845.1_pt1 | contig 21923 bp, 19 predicted proteins | sample 1671911 | NCBI WGS metagenome assembly OLOB01 (sample SAMEA3136625, study PRJEB25190) | human gut metagenome | biome: human gut; feature: human-associated habitat; material: faeces | place: Austria | collected 2013
GTTCTAACTTTGACAAGTTCAAGGGTGATGCGGTTAAATTGGCTCAAGAATTCACACCTGAAGAATTGGCGCTTTATATCTTGAGCTTGACCGTTCAAGATCCAGAGACAATGCCAGAAGTGGAAATTGCGCGTGAAAAACCATTGCCATTTAAACCATCAGGTGGTGGCTTTGGTGGTAAAGGTGGCAAAGGTGGCCGTGGCCGTGGTCGCGATAACAACCGCCGTGGTGGATACCGTGGCGACCGTAACCGTGATGATCGAGACGGTGGCCGTCGAGACTTCAAACGCAAGTCTAAGAATAACAGTCGTGACTTCGAAAATCGTGGCAACAAACGCCCACACCGTGCTTCAAGCGAAAAGAAAAATGGCTTTGTTATCCGTAACAAGGGTGATAAGTAAGAATTAAAACGCTCTAAAAAATAGAGCGTTTTCCTATACCTTGAATATACAATATAAGTACATAATAAAAACTCATAAGTTTTTCTATAACCAACCAGTGATTGATGCTCAACCAAAACCATTAATCAATCTTCAGTGGTTGTTTAATTTAATTTATCAAAGTAGGTTTAATTAGAGAATAAGATAGCAAAAAAGCATTTTGTAAGATTATTTATGTCTAAGGATGAGTTTATCTATATTACGGCATTTACTGTGAATTTAATTCAGGACACCTTGCAGGGTGTCTTTTTTTTTACTAAATTTGGAGTAATACTACTGATTTTAAAGCTTTTTAGAGCATGTAGAATCACTCACGCGCGTGAGTTGTACTACTATGAGAGTATATTCCAAATGGAAGTGATCTAACATTGGTTGATAATCAGATCATTCAGCTGTGAGAGAACAAACTTAATAATAGAATATGAAAATGTCTTAACTGGAAAACATCTTATGAAGTCTTCTATAGGAATAGTGTTCACTTTATTTAACACCCCAAGACATAAAAAGGAGCAAAATCTATTTGATTAGCTCCTTTTTGTGTTATTTACGTTTAAAAAATTTTGACAAGAGTTCCAAACTTTTTTAAATGTAAATTCGAAGTTCTTGAAGATGTCTTTAGACATAGCTATGTGGCCTTTTTTATAGCTGAGATGATTTGTGTTAGAAAAAATTAAGTATTGGTTTTCAATACAATATTTAAAAAAATAGTTATTATTATCCAACAACAATAATAATAATCCCCTCAAGTAGCAGAAATAAATAAGTGTATAAAAGTTGTTTTCTCATATTAAAATTCCCAATTCCTTTTTTTAAAATTATATGATAGAATACCTTACAAATAGCATATTCCCTTATAAACAAATTTGAATGGAGGCCTAACATGAAAAAATATGGTGAAGTATTTAGACTTTTTAGAGAATCAAGAGGACTGAAGCTAAAAGACGTAGCAAAATCAGGGATATCAACTTCGCATTTATCTCGTTTTGAAAATGGTGAAGCAGAACTTACTTTTAGCAAATTAATTATAGCTCTTAATGAAATAAATGTATCTATAGAGGAATTCATTTATGTTGCGAATGATTTTTGTCGTGATGAGTTAAATAACTTATTAGAACAAATTAGGCAGTATGTAAGCACTAATGATGTTAATGGGATGAAAAATTTACTGATTTCACAGATAGAAAAAAAAAATAAAAGAGAAAGTTTTTATAAAAATAACATAATACTCGTAAAAATTCGTCTTCAAGATATTTCAGGTGAGTCATACTATAATGAGGATGATTTAGCCTACTTATCTGACTATCTTTTTAGTGTTGAATATTGGGGAAATTATGAATTGCTATTATTTGCAAATACTTTAGATGTTTTAAATCATAAATTATTAATGACATTAGCACGCGAGATGTGTAGACGTACAGATTTTTATAAAGAAATTCCAACTAATAGACGTTTAATCTCATCTATGTTGCTTAATTGTTATATTACTTGTATTGAGCGCAGAAAATCTATAGATGCAGTATATTTCGAGAAGCAACTTCGATATTGTAGTTTTTTTGAGACGGAGATGTATGAAAAACTAGTATTTCAGTATGCAAATAACTTGTACAAATATGTTTTCGAGGATGATAAGTTAGCTATTCTTGAAATGAGAAAATGTATAGGAGCTATGAAATTAATTGGGAGTAACCACATTGCAAATAAATATGAGCGGCATTTAAATGGTATTTTGAAGAATAAGTCTAACTGAATGTAGTTGTATTCATTGTGTGAAAAGGGAGTATTATAATAGGTTATTACTTTTATAATTGTTTATAAGGGATACTTTTTTCATAGACGTTACTTTGTTATAAAATAAATTTATCATCGATGATAATTTTATTTTGAATTGGAGCACTAATTATGGAAACTAAACTACAACAAGTTAAACAACAATCTATTGAAGATTTGGATATTTCTGTTTTAGATTTCAAAGAGGTTGATATTGCTTATACGGCACATGAACCTGGACGTTGTTAATTAATAGTAAATTCGAGCGGGCTGCAGACCGCTTATTTTTTTAAAGAAAAGAGGTACATAATGGGTGTTTACGAAAAAAATAAGCTCTGTTATATCTTGTTTCAGGACACCTCGATTATTATTGTTAATAATGACACCGCAAAATACTATGTCTTCAAAAGAGTTCCATTTACTGAAAAAATTTTTTCAAGAATAGATGAAGAAGTTTTAACAGAGGAAGAAATATCTAGGCTATCCATAGAATTTTCGGAAAAGTCAGACATAGTGCTTGATTTTATTGATAAACTATGTAAATTAAAAATTCTATTACATATAGATGATATAGAATCTCCCAATAGTCATAATCTAAGAAGTAGGTTTTGGACAGAAATTTTATATTTGAGTAAATTCACGTCTAAGCCTTATCAATTACTTGATGAAATAATATCAAAGAAAGTATTAGTTATTGGGGCTGGGGCATTAGGAAGCTCTTTAGTTTTAAAATTGTCTGCTATAGGTATTAAATATATATATTGTATTGATGGTGATCGAATTGAGTTGGATAATTTAACGAGACAAATTCTATACACTCCAGAAGATATATCTGACGGTCTTTTTAAAGTTGAAGCACTCAATAATATGGTTAAAAAGTTTTATCCGGAAAGTAATTTTTTAGGAATTAAACAATATATTAACAGTTACAAAGATTGTTTAAAATATATACCAAAAGATATTGATTTGATAATTCAGACCGCTGATTCTCCAATAGGAGAGATAGATGATTGGATTAATAATTTTTCACTATGTACACAGATTCCAGTCATATATTCCCATTTTGGAAGTGTTGGACCATTTGTAATTCCAACTAAATCACCGTGTTTAAAATGTTTGAATAATTTTTTAGATAAAAAAACAGATGGGTTACATTCATTGACAAAAAGACTTTTTGAAAATAAGCCTAATACCAAAAGTCCTTCCTTTGTAACAGGGACACAAATCAATGAATTGTTAATTCTAGACTTGGTAAAAAAATATTGGATAACTGGAGAAAATGAAGAAATACATAATAAAGTCTATACATTTTATGATGGTTTTTCTAATATTAAAGAAGTAGAATTTCCTTATTCAGATAAATGTATGTGCAAGGAGATTAATCATGGATGAAGAGTATTATTTATCACCATTTATAACTGTTGCAATGGGTGAGAGTGGAGAACTCATATTAAAAAATCTGTTGCAAAGAGATAAAAAAATGTTAGTTACGAGCTTTGACAAAATAGATCCAGAAATTGAAGAAATAAGAAATTTTTGTTTTATCAATGGAGAATTAGAAGATTATATTAAGGAGTCTTTCGAAAAATTAGAAAGATTTTTTAAAAGACAAAAGGAAGCTTTAGGATATATTGAAACGACTTCTAATTGTCCATACCATTGCAGAATTTGTCCTAAAGGATATAATGAACAGATTCGAGAGAATTCAGATTTATCGGTTCAAATATTTGAATCGGTCGTTAAACAAATCCGTGGACAAGAGAATCTTGCATTACATTTATTTGGAGATCCATTTTATGATAAACATATATATGAAAAAATTCGCTTAGCTAATATATATGATATTAAGCCATCATTTTCAACAAATTTAGTCTCATTGAATAATATAAATTTTAATGAAATAACGAAACTTAAAATAAAAGATTTGACAATATCTTTTGATTCCAGTGATAATAGAATTTTAACCCTGATAAGAGGGAAAGTTCTACAAAAAACGATTGAAAGAAGTATTGATAAAATAAGAAAAATGGTGAAATTAGCTGAGCAATCTGGATGTATAGATAGAGTATTAATACAAAAGATACAGCTGTCTAATAATAACGATGATATTCAGGAATTAGAAAAAATAGCGAATGAAAGTTATATAACAGAGTTTGTACATAAAAAATTTATAAGGTTTCCGAAGGTAAGTGATTATTCTGAATATGGAACCTTAGAACAATTTGAAAAAGGAAATAGCGTTTTTTTATACCACTTATTGGGAGTGAAAACACCGTTTCGTTGTTTGAAACCATGGATTAAGAATGAACTGTCGATGAATAGTGATGGAGATTTTGTTCCGTGTTGTTTAACGCTCAATAAATCTATTGATTTACATAATGTACGTAATAAATCTCTCAAGGATGTCTTTGAGAGTGACGAACATTATAGATTTAGAAAATCAGTTTTTTATGATTTGCTTGATGGAAACGATACATGTTTGAACTGTCCAATTAATGTTCCAAATCTAAAAATACCGTTAGATATTGAAGAAAGTGTAAATTTTAAAAAATTGAAAAAAATGACAGTTTCTGATTGGAGGGTAGTTTATTGAAAAAGATTAGATATGATAATCCGATAGGTGTTCAAGTAGAGTTAACTGGACGTTGTAATCTAAAATGTCACCATTGTTATAATTCTTCAGGTGACTTCGGAAGGTTTGATGTTACAGATGATAGTTGGCTAAAGTTTTTTGAGGAACTTAATAATAAGTATTCTTTCCCAACAGTTAATATAACTGGAGGGGAACCTTTACTCAGAAAAGAATTACTTTTTAAAATTCTACGCTTATTTTCTAAATATAATCCATCAACTAGAGTTAGAATTATGACTAATGGATATTATTTAGATAAAGTATTTTTAGATACTCTTTCTCAATTTGATAATCCAATTGATTTTCAAATCTCGTTAGATGGAGCTGATAAATTTGAACATCAGGCTGTTAGGATAGTAAAATATTCATGGGAGAAAGCAATTGATGCATGTTTAATGGTTGTAAATTCTGGATATGAATTACAGGTGGCTAGTACAATAACATCTGCAAACTATGAAAAGATTGAACGACTCTTTAAATTGGCTATTCTAGTTGGAGCAAATTCATTAGGAATAGGATCTGCACTCCCTTTAGGAAGAGGAATACAAGATAAGAAAGGATTGATTTTATCAGCAGATATTCGTAATGAAGTTGCACATAAACTGAGAAAACTAAAAAAAGATTATGGTTCATTTTTAGATATCAATTTAACAAGCTCTCTTGATGAAGTTTATAATAAATACTCTAATCTTACCCAAGACTGGTTAATTGTTGACCATCGAGGAAATGTTAAAATTGATACTAGATTACCTTATGTCGTTGGCAATATAATGTCATTATCAATTGAAGAGCTTTGGATGCTAGTTCAACAGAAATATACTGACTCAGTGGTTGTAACTGAAATATCAAAAGCCTTAAGTGAAAATACAATTATTTCTAATGTAGAAAGGGTTTTGCTATAGATGGATAATTTTTATGATTATATTAAGCATAATGATGATTTTCTAAAAAGAATATATACTATAAGTTCAGGGGTCAGAATTCAGCTTGTACAAGATAGCCCTAAAATATATCTTATTTTTACATCAAGAAATAGGATTTTTATTAGTAATTTTACTCACAGCATCTTACGCTTAATTGAAAAAAATAATTCAATAAAAGATATTCTAGAATTGTATCCTGATAATGATGATGTATTGGATAGTTTGGCTAAATCGATTTTAATTCTTATAAAAAACTCTATTATTACAATGAAGAGGTAAGATTATGAAAAAGAAATCCAATAGGCAAATATTTTTAAGATGTTTGTTGACTTTGTTAAGTCAGCTTGGTAGCTCTATGCTAATTATGGGGATATCACTTTTTATTTTTGAAAAGACCAATAGTTCGATTTCATTTGGAATAAATATGATAATTGGCCCATTAGCAACAGTATTACTATCTCCCATAATTGGAAAAATCATAGATTCCTATAGTCATAAAAGAATTATCATTATTAATCAAATAGTAAGTACTTTATCTCTAATTTTATATGCCCTCATTTTTCAAAAATTCGAAAGTCAGATGATAATGCTTACCATTGCTTTAGTTATAATTTTAAAGATTGCTGATGAATTTGTTTTGTTATCATTATATGCAAGTAGTATCAATATCGTATTGGAAGAAGATCAACAAAAGTTAAGATCTTGGCAACAAATTAGTGCTAATTTTTCTGCTATTTCCTCCCCAATATTAGGAGCTTTTTTCTATGGAATAATCCCATTTAATTTTTTTATTTTGTTAGTAGTGATATTTGAATTATTTTCTTTATTAATTGTAATCTTAATAAACTTTAATCTAGTTACTAAGGAAGAAATAGTTCAGTCACAATTTGATAACAAAAATTTCAAAGTTCTCAAGTGGTTTTTAAGTCAGAGTTGCTTAAAACATATTGTTTTTCTAGCGACTATTGTCACTAGTTTAGATACAGTAATTTATATTGCTATCCCAATTGTTATATTGAAAATTCTAAATTTACCAAATCTATTTTATTCTATAGCAATGTCTGCATTGATAGTTGGTGAATTATTTTCTAGTTTTATTCTTTCAAAAAGAAAACAGAAGAAGATGCCATTAAAAAATGGTTATGCGATTATGATAGGTTCAACTTTAGCATTATCATTATTTTGCTTTAGTACTATCTTTACAGATAAAAATGTTTCGTTTCTAATTGTTATAATCTCGCTTTTTAGTATGGTTTTTATAGAATCATTTTTTACAATACCTCTACAAGTTTGGTATGTTATGGAAGTTCCTGAAGCTATCCAAGGAAGGGTATTTGCATTTCTTGGAGCAATCATTTCATTTTTTAGTCCAATTTCAACTTTTCTTTTTAGTATGTTTTATGAGTTGAAATTTCTTCCAATTAGAAAAGTAAATATAATAATCATTTCAGTAGTGGTTTTATTTAGATTATTAACTATCGTTTATTTGAAGTTTATGAAAAAGGTTGATTTAGGTAAAGCTCATATAACCACTACATGAGTGGTATTTTAGATTGAAAAAAATTCCTAAAAAGCTCAAAATGAAGACTCTATAATTTCTGTAGTGGGTAAGACCACTGTAGAGATTATAGAGCTTTTTTGAATGTACACTAAAAGTACCATAAGAACTATAATGAAAAGGGACAAAATCATCAATGGGGATAACCTATGAGTCTAATAAAGAATATCACAGAATTAATCGGAATTAAAAAGACAAAAAACTAGGGCGATGGCCCTAGTTGTAAAGGAGGTTTGTTCACATCTGGTTTTGTAGGAGATTATGATGTGAACGGGATTGATTAGGAGTCTCTATTTCTATTAGGAGGATTAGAGACTGAAAGGATTAGTTTTCGAGTGTAGTTTCATCGAACTACAAGAAAATTATAGCAGTTTATGAGAAAGGACACAACGGAGTTAGGGGGTGTCACATCCCTTAATATTAGATACTAGATATCGAAAGTAGGTTCTAGCTTGTTAGAGGAAACTCCCTAATTTTTGGAGTTTAATTACAGTCATTACACAGATAGAACTTCCTTTAAAAAATATTAGCAATTTCTATTGATAGTTTTTGCTATAATATATTAATGAAGGGAGATTTCATTATGTTTAGTACAGTTGAATCAGGTTATTTTAAGAACGGAGCGTCTTATTTCATAAACGGTGGATTACAAGATAAAAGTTTGGATGATGTTATTTCTATAATACAACATGAGTCAGTACATTATCAGATTTTCCATTGTTCGTCATTAGGGATGTATTTATTAATGTGTGAAAAAATATCTAAGGTTGATTATTCGAGAGATGATATTTTATTGGAATTGCGTAGATATTACAAGAGAATGCAAGAAGAATTAGCTACCTATATTGAGATGGTGAGGTATTTATTACAGCATGGATATGAGAAATTTATTGAAGAAGTTAATAGGATGAAATATGATAACAAAGAATATTATTCATATTTTAAAAAAATAAGCTGTAGAAATGATAAGCTGGGAATCTTAAAACTAAAAACTTACGAACCAGAAAAATTAGTATCTTTAATTCGATGTCTTCTTAGGGTAGGAATAGATGCATTCAACATTGAGATAGGAGTGTTAAAATTTGAAGAAATTCAATCGCCAATTGACTTACAACGGAAAATGTCGAATGAGAGATTTTTGTTTAATCCAAATAGGAGATATAAAGAACTTGTAAAAACTATTATGTTTAAGGATGGAGAATTCCAATATAATAATCAATCAATTAGTGTAGCACCTCTTGATACTTATACTATCCAGGAGTATATTGAAATGGTTCAGAGGAATTATCCTGAGAATAAAGTAGTGCAGTCTAGATTAAAAAGCTTCAAAATCACTGAATTCGAAAATTATCCAATTGAAGCCCCGGATTTATCAAACTCTTTTCCATTTTTAGATATTAAAGGTAAAACGTATAATTTTACAATCCCAGAAATAGGTGATTTTGACAAATTCGATGAGTATTTTGAGAATGATGATATAAAAATTAAAGACATATATGTATACCCTGACGGTCATCAATTTTGTTTTATTGTAAGATTATTAGGTGGTAGGGAAGTATTATACCAATTATTTGATTATATTAAAGGTGAGAGTTATAGAATTGTTTTGCAATTAGCCTTTAAACATCGTTGTGTCATAAGGTTTTTTAATTTTTATATTTTTAATTATCCAAATTGGAAGACGTTAGTTAATATCTTACCAAAAGAGACATATATATTTATACCTGCATCATTTTCTAGTAGTGTTAATAATATCTTTAAGTTTTTAAATGGCTGGGAATTCAAAATTTTAGAAATGAATGGATATGATGTTCTGGCTTTTAAAAACGAAAAACTAGTAGTGTTGCAACCAATTATCAGGCAATTTTCTATAATTTTAAAGGAGTTTTTACAAAAGGATAATAATAACAAATTGGTAAATCAACTAGAAAATGAAGATGAAATTCGAGAACAAATTATAGAAATGATGGAGGGGGTGTTATTAGCACAAAATGTTGATTCTAAAAATTTAATTGAAGGTATAAGTAAGAAATTTAAAATCTAGTATTTTAGTGTTTTATAGTAATCATAAAAACGAAATACTATAAATAGTTTTAGTTATAACTATATAGCTTAACAGGGAACAGATAATAATTCATTAGACTTCCTATTATGGAGTGCTATAATGTCAATCGAAGAGAACAGTCTTAATGACATAATGTGTCCAACAACAATACCTTATTATCTTTCTTCATTGTAGTCTTTTGTTATTCAAAGAGGTAGAATTATGAATTATGTAGCTAGAATCAACTTAAAAACTGGTACATCCTATCGTGACGAATTAATTGATTTCTGTTTAAAAGGAGGACAACAGTATTTGGCTATTGGTTGGAGTCGAATATATGGTGAGGGAGAAGTATTAACTTATTCTGAATTTTATGAACGACTTCGTCAAGAGCCTGGTCGATTAAATACTGTGCTGAATATCTTTAAGGATACACATGAAGATAATTTGTTTTGGACACGTGATTTAGATGGTAATTATTGGATATGTAGAGCTAAAGGTGAGGTACTTACAAGGTGTGACAAAAGATTAGACATAGGAGCACTTTTACCGATAGATGCTTATAAATTCGGTATGCAAGTGCCAGGACAAATCAAGGCAGCGTTCAACAGAGCTAATGCTGGAACGGCTCAGAAAATTTATGATGCTATTATAGTTGAGTACTCAAAAGCTATTTATAATAAACTCTCTCAAACGAATCACTACGAGGTTGCTCGTTTAGAAGGCAGTTTATTGGATAATCTGCCTGATTTTGATTTGGAAGAGCTAGTAATTTCCTATATACAGGTAATTTATGACTATTATGTTCTTTCGAATTCTATTGCAAGCAAATCGACGACTATAAAAGTAGAATGCGAGTTTTTATCTAGAGATCCTAAACGGGTGAGAAAGGCAGTTGTTCAAGTAAAGGGTAGAAAAGCCGAAGCACTTGATGCATTACAATTTGAAGATTTTACCCAGAATGGTTATGAAGTGTTCCTCTTTGCACCAGAAGTATTGAATGCTGATAAGGTGGATAATATTGTCGTTATTACGCCAAATGAATTAATTGACTTTTACGAGAATTATAAAGTAATACTTCCAGACTCCATCACACAGTGGGAGAATTTATACTAATCTTTTACTATTTGTGAATTCTCAATTATGAGTTAAGTTTAATAGTTCAAGGGCAAAGCCTTTGTACTTGGCTTTATGTTAATAAAGCCGAAAACATTTAGGACCAAATTTGAAGAAATTTACGTAGAAAATTTCAGGAACAAATTAGAATATTGGCGAAGTTGAAAAATATTGTTGAGTAAATTCTAAGTACTTTAGAAATTTTGATGTATCGGATAATAAGTTCCTTTTTATTATCATAAATGAATTACAGATACAGAGTGGGAGTTTGATATGATACCTCTTAAGTAGAGACATGGTAAATACCTAAAATCTACTTAAGAGGTATTTTTATGTCTAGAAGAGAAAGATTAACCTCATACGAGAAAGAACAAGCTTGTCTCGATTATATTAATGGTAATCGTTCCAGATCTGAGATATGTAACTGTCTCCATATTTCCACAAGGACGATTCAAGATTGGGCTGCCATCTATAAAAAATATGGGATTTTAGGATTCACAAAGAAAACAAAAAACCGTTTCTATTCAAAAGAATTTAAAATGGAACTTGTAGAAAAATGTATTAGTGGTGAGGCTTCATCTATTGGTTTAGGTCATCAGTATGATTTTTCTTCAGGACTTTTAAGAAAGTGGATTAGGATGTATAATGTCAATATAGAACTTAAGGATTACAATCCAAAACGGGAGGTCTATATGGCAAAAGCAAGACGTAAAACCACTATTGATGAACGCAAAGAGATTGTCAACTATTGTATTGAACACAATCGCAATTATAAGGAAACGGCGTCACTTTATGATGTTTCTTATAGCCAAGTGTATTCGTGGGTGAAAAAGTATGATAGTGATGGTGAAGAAGGTTTAGTTGACAAAAGGGGTCATCACAAACTAGATGATGAGGTTGATGAATTAGAACGTTTACGAAGAGAAAATGTGCGCTTAAAACGTCAGTTAGAAGAAAAAGATATGGCTGTTGAACTCTTAAAAAAAGTGAAAGAATTCGGAAGGATGTGAGGCTAGGCAAACAGCGCCACGAATCAAAATACTTAGCGATTGAAGACTTCAACACCAATAAAGGTTGGAGCATTAGCTGGATGTGTCATCAGCTCGGCATTACGAGGTCTGCATTTTATAAATGGAAACATAGAATAGTTCCAGAACAAGAACAATTAAACAGCGAAATTGCGGAGTTAATTAAAGAATATGACGAACGTTTTTCACATATCTTGGGATACCGAAGAATGACTGATTGGATCAATCATTTCAATCATACGAACTATTCAAAAAAGAGAATTCACCGAATTATGAAAAAGCTCGATATTCACGCCGTTATCCGTAAGAAAAAGAAAAAATACAAGACTGTTAAACCTGAAGAAACTGCAGAAAATAAGTTGGCAAGAAACTTCTATACAACTGCTCCGAACAAAAAAATGGGTAACAGATGTTACAGAGTTTAAGATTCCTATGAAGGTAAGAATTAAATCTGTAAATTTCTGAAACAAGGATGTACTTTCGTATGGAATAAAAATCGGTTTGTAGGTCACAATGATAAATAAAGAAAGCTAAAAAGACTTATCTCTATATTGCATAGAGATAAGTCTTTTACTTAAATTCTAATTTAACCTATAGTAGTTGTCAGTTTAAAAGGTTCTGTTATTTTGTTTCAGTCATAATAGTATTGATAGCTGTGATTAATTTCTTTTGTTTGTACTCAGGCAATGCTTTTAAATTATCAATAAGTTTTACCAAATCGCTATCTTCTTCTTTTAGTGTGACATCAAAGAAAGTGGGGATATCCACATCTAAAGCTTTCATAATTTTTTCAAGAGTTTTGATTTTAATATTAGGTTCTAGATTTTCAATTTTATAAACGTAATTTGTCCCTAATTCAGCTTTTTCTTCAAGCATTTCTTGAGTCATTCCCTCTTTTATCCGTAAGACTCTAATACGTTTACTGATATATTCTTGTAGACTTGACATAAACCACCTCACAGGGTTAATTTTACAACCATAAAAGGTTGGTTATAACACCTTAAAAGGTTAAAAACAACTTTACAAGGTTGTTTTTAAGTTATATAATGTAAACATTACAATATAGAAATTGTATAATTTTTGAAATTAAAAGGAGTTTCAACATTAATGAAAAAGAAAGAGGCTATAAAGGCTTTAGCTACTGTCTCTACAGTGATTGCAGCGACAGGATTAACGTCTGTAGCGAATGCTAATCAACAAGAAGCCCCAAAAACAGAAGTTGATGCCTTAAGTTCTAAAGTGACTGTTCAAGCTCTTAAAGAAGCTGAGAACAAGCAAAGTATAGCGGTACAAGCAGTAAACGCTCAACAAGATATAGTTAAGCAAGCCATCACTGAAGAAGAAAAAGCTGGAAAAACTGAAGCTATGGCTAAGGAAGGTCTTGATGAAGTTCAAATCATCAAAGATAAAGCTACTCCTACTGAAATTGACAAAACTAAACAAAGTATTAGTGAAACAGAATCCGCAATCGAAAATCAAGACGTTCAACTTCAGAATGCTCAAGCTGAGACTGCTAAAGCTCAAGATAAAGTTAACAAACAAACTGAAATTGTTAACAGTGATCAAACGAAAATTACTACTCAAGAAACTAATGTAGCAAATGCTAAAACTAATGTAGAAACTGCTCAAAAAAATCTTGATGGTACAGGAGCTAAGGAAATCATCTCAGAACGAGATAATGCTCAAACTGATTTGGTAGCGAAAAAAGTTGCTGAAGCTAATGCCAAAAGCAAACTAGAAGAAGCACAGAAAGCTGATGCTGATAAAAAAGCTAAACTTGAAAAAGCTGAAAAAGATGAAAAACTTCAAGCTAAAGCTGTTGAAGACACTTCTAAAACTTTGAGTGATGCTGAAGCTAAAGCAAAACAGACTAAAGAGCAACTCAATCATGCTAATATTGCTGTAACTAATGCTCAAGTAGCACTTGATGGTACAGGAGCTAATGATATCATCTCAGAGCGAGACAATGCTCAAACTGATTTGGTGACGAAAAAAGATGTTGAAGCCAAGGCTGAAAGCAATTTGAAAGAAGCTCAAAAAACTGATGCTGATAAAAAAGCTAAAATCCAAGCATTGACAGAAACTTTGACAGCTCAACAAAATGTAGCTTTGAGAACTTCAACGGAATTGACAGCTGCTATAGCTGTTGCGGCTGACGCTAAGTCTAAAAAAGAAGAAGCAGACAAAGCTGTAAAACGTTTGGAAGATAAACTAACTAGTTTAGAAAATCTTAGCACTATTGAAATTCCAGAAGAAGTTGCAAGTGCTTATCGAAGCTTCTATGGAGATAAAACAGAAGCAAACAAGGATAAGCTCTTTGATGCTGTTCAAACTTGGTGGGATAACCGTGATTATAGCAAAGAAAACAACTATCCTGCTGACGATACTGTAATCAACGATCTTAGCAATTTAACAAAAGAACAAATTGCTAACCTCTCACTTTATCAAGCAGGCTTGATTCAACAAGTGCGAAAAACTATCTGGGGTGATTCAGAAGTCCTTGTAACAGAAGATGTTGTTACGGCAATGAAGAATATCACAACTGCTTATTCGAACATGTCAAATCCTGATGGCGACCATCTTCTTAGTGCACTAACTAATGATGGAACCGATACTACGCATTGGAAGGCAGAAAACCTCGGTTACATCAAAGCTAAACCAACTACAATGTCAGCTTTGTATAAAGGTATTTATAAATCTATTATCAATACTTTTGGTAGTGACTACAATCAGAATTATGCACATATCATTACAACAGTTGGAGGAAAACCTGACTATAAAAACGGTAAGGTTGCTCCAAATTATATTGGTGCTGCAACAAGCGTAACACCAGAAGGTCTTGGATTGATGCATGAAATTCATTTCAATCACACTTCGTCAGATACTGATAAAATATTAGCTAATCCATTTGACTCTTCAGTTGTAAAAACTCAATTAGCTGACGCTAAAGCTGTTCAATCTTCTGCGGATAATGCTAACAAAACAGCTCAGAAAGATTTGACCACAGCATTGGCAGCAAATAAGGTAGCTCAGGATGCTGTATCTAACACAACAAAAACTTTGAACGCACTCAAAGCAATTGCTGATCTCACACCTTATGCGAAAGCTAAGTTGGATGAGGCTACTGAAGCACGTAAGAATGCTGAAACTCGTTTGAACAACGCTCAAAAAGCAGTTAACAATCTTAACTCAGATGTTACAACTAAGACTAAAGCTCTTGCTAATGCGAAAGTAGCACAAGAAAAAGCCAACAACGCAAATAAAGTCGCTAATGAAGAATTGAATTCTGCACAAGCTAAAAATAAACATGCTAATGAAGTACTTTCAGAAACTCGCAATAAAATTGCTTCGCTCAAAGCAACTGCTGACCTCACACCTGACGCTAAAGTCAAATTGGCTGAAGCGACTTCGGCGCGTGAATTAGCTGAGTTAAGATTAGTCAAAGCTCAAAAAGCTGTTAATAATCTTAACTCAGATGTTGCAAGTAAGACTAAAGCTCTTGCGGATGCTAAAACAACACTTAAAAATGAAGAAGCTAAATTGGAAGAACTTAAAGCTAAAAAAGCGAAAGACGAGAAAGAATTTACTTATCTTCAATTACTAGTAAGCAACTCGAAAGCAAATGAAGTTCAATTTAAAGAAGAAATCAAGAATCTTCAAAATAAACTTCAAAAGACGAAAGACTACCTTAGCAAACTAGAAAATGCTGATAGTAATTTAGAAAAAGCTAAAGTTGCTTATAAATTAGCAGTAGAAAAACATAAAGAAGCTAAATCAATTCTTGATAAAGAAACTGAAAAACTTAAACGGTTGCTTATCAATAAGCGTGATGCAGTAGCTCAATATGAAGCTGTAAAAGAAGCTTATACACAAGCACAAGTAAAAGCTCAATATGAAGCTATTGTTCAAAAAGGAGGAACTCCTGTTGCTATCCTTGATGAAAATGGCCAAATAGTAGGTTATAACTCTTCATTTTCCCGAAACGTCAGAACTGCTGTCCGTACTATTACCGATAATGTCGTTTCGAGACACGGCGTGCCGATCTATCAAGTATCATTACCTGAAACAGGTGAAGGTGAGACAGCGGTTTATACTCTCTCAGGAATTACGTTTCTTGCCCTAGCAGGAGTGATGAGAAAGAAGAAGTTATAAATTACAGTTTCTAAATTGCTTTACTGAGTGAGAAGTTATGACATAACTAAAGAATCACTTCCTTAATTCAATCACAATTACTTCCATATTCTAGAGAAGTTAAGAATAAAAAAATAAGTTTTATTAATAATAAATAGGAGAATATAAAATGAAAAAAGTATTAATTATTGTTTCTGTTGTTGTAATCGCACTAGCAGGTATTGGTGTAGGAGCATATTTCTTAACCCGTGAAAAGTCGCCGGAACAGCAGGTTGTGGGGACTTGGTACGACGGTGAAAATGATGTAACGATTGAGTTGAAATCAAATAAGAGCCTAAAAATTACAAAAGAAAGTGGAGAATCAAGAACAGGTACTTGGCGCATTGCGGGTGATAAAATTAAGTTTACGGCAACAAGTGGTCCAAAAGCTGAGGGTGAACTTTCAACAGGAAAGATTGAATCTATTTTCTTTGAATTCACTAATACCAATGTGAGTTATGCACTTCACGATGCCACCTATGAAAAACAATAAATAGTTATAGGACTCTTATGAAGATTCATCGTACTCTTCAACGGAGTCCTATTTTGCTGAAATAGTTTTTGCATATAGAATCTTCCAAATAATATTGACTTATTGAAAGATTTACTAACTATTGCTACCCTATATTTTAATTTGATCAATATCAAGTTGTAGAAAATTTGCTAATGAGTAGTGGTGGGTAATCAAATCAAAACATTTAGCGGAAATAAAAATATTGAAAGAACAGGAGAATTTAATATGAAAAAATGGATACTGATATCGCTTTTAAGTCTGAGTACTTTGATTTTGGTTGCATGTGGCTCAAATCAAATGAAGCAGGTAACACAGCAATCATCTTCGTCTAGTAAGCAAGAATTAAAGAAGAATAGACAGGAAGCATTTCAAACGGTCTTAGATCGTTATAAATCTTATCAGCAAGCAATAAATAGTGGTGATGATAGTCGTTTAACTGAAGCCTTGAAACAGGTTGAAGCTACATCTGAGGAATATATGCTCATTGATAATTTAGGGCATTCTGGAACCTCAGTTGATTTTCAATATGCGTTTGTAGACTTAGATAAAGATGGACAGGACGAGTTATTGATTGGTAAACAAGATTATATTTCTGCAATCTATTATCTAAAAAATAGTCAACCTACTTTGTTACATGTGGCCTATGTAGCCCCTGTTGGTGGAGCACGTTCGTCTCTCACTGCTTATGAAAACGGTCAGGTGGTATTTGCTGCTTGGCAATCATCGAATCCGGAAGTAAACCTAACTTTATACAAAGTTGAAGCTAGTGTCCCAAATAAGCAAAAAGAAACTACGATACAAATGAATGATAAGAAGAAAATCGAAGAAGAACTAGGTATTTCGTCTACGGCTTTGAATCTCAAAAACTTAAAGTGGGAATCAATTGATAAAGGTTCAACGACTTCTTCAAAAGAAAGTGATATGAAATCTTCTAGTCAAAGTGAGAATATTAAGTCAGAAATTGGTTTTCAGGTTCGTGTGCAAATATCGGATTTGGAAATACGCAAAGAACCGAGTGCTAAGTCTCAGTCTCTGGGCAAGATATCTCAAGGTATTCACACTATTTCGGAAACAACAAGTGCAGAAGGTTACACTTGGGGAAAATTACAATCTGGTCAAGGATGGATTGCTCTTGATTATACGGAACGAATAGAAGGTGAGAAACAAACTCAATCGGAATCTAGTGGTATGAACATTCAAGAAATTCAAACAGGAAATTTTTCAAGTGTTAAAGGATCTTGGAGAAATGCACAAGGTAATAGTATTACTTTCGATGCCAATGGCTTGACCCAAGTGAATGGTAATCCTGCGGGTGATGTAGTTTTTGATAAGTTCGCCGTCCAAGGAGAAAAGCTCACAGCCGTTACAAAAACATCAGAAGGTATTAGTGAGACACCAATAGTGTTTACTCCGAGGGGACAAGATGGAAGAGAGTCAATTTTTTGGAGTAAAAATCATGTTAGTGATGGAACGGATATTTATTATCGAGAGTAGAAGACTAGTCATTTTATTAAATCACAAAAAGAGTCGCTTTTCATTAGCGGCTCTTTTAAAATACTTCAAAAGGTAGATTATTTCTGCATAATCTTTTAGCTATGGGTCTTTATTAAAAAAATTATTTTGTTTTTTTAAAATTCAACTTTTCTGACATACTATATAGTTACCAAAGTAGAGAGGCAAAAATATATATAATTACTAAAAGTAAAGATACTTATGATTTTTAGGCTTATCACTTACAGATATAACAAAAACTTAAAATATAAGAGAGCTGAGTGAACTTATATTTAAGAAAAAACTACGACTATTTTTTGAGAAGTAAAAAAATTTTTTTGATTTTTTTTAGATTCAACTTTTCTGACATACTAAAATTATAAATCAGGAGGTTAACTATATGATAAATGTTTTTTTTTTAGAGATTAGGCTAGGCTATGAACTTGACCAGTTTGATAAGGAATAGTTCTATTAATTATTAAATTAAGAAAGGGATAAAAAATGAAAACTGTAAAAAAATATATTAATAAACAAATCATGACAATAGTAGGTGATCTGATTGAGAAAAGGGAAGAGATGGATATTGTTATCAACTTCGATACTTACGAAGATGACTTCTATGTAGATTTATCTCGAGATAATCAAGAACTGTCGTTCGCTTTTGTCGATGATACATTGAGAATTGTAGTTTATCACTCTTGCCATTGTAAAAAAACATTTGAGATTAGAGAGATGGATGAGATTTTAAATTTGAATTATGCACTTGATATGTTGCTTAAATCATTCTTGTTTAATGAATGGTATGATCTTGTAGCGGATTTAGCGAATCATACGCTTTGGGGAATGGTAGAAAAGTACAAAAAAGACAAGGTGAACGATATTTGATATAATAAAACAGATAATTAAGTGAAAATATAATAATAGACGATTTAATATAATGGGAAAATAATTTTTACTGTTGCATATTTTAAAGTAAGAGATGAAAGGATTAATAATATGAGGACTCCCAAAAATTATACTCAGTTGGTAAATGACAAAAAAATTACGAATGAGATGATTGCAGAATGTATTTATTCTGTAAACAAGCGAGCTAAAAATCATCGTGATAAAATAAGAAAATATAAAGACGATCGCTACAATCCGTATGCAGCAAGAAACATTGAAAATGCTGAAGATGAGATGGAAAAATACTATACGATGAAAGAAGAAATGTTAACAGTGTTTGAACCATCACTAATCCATGAACAATATGTAGGGGAAGAGAAAAAAAGAGTATTTAGTACTGAAGAAGACTATGATAAATTATTGCAAGAAAAAAGTAATGATATCATTTGGAAAAGTGGTTACTCTGTTAAGGATTCTGAGGATTCTGAGGAGTCTATAGAAGTAGAATTTTTTGATTATAAGTTGGGTAGAAAAAAATATCTATATTTTTTATTTTATGAAATTGGGGAGTATAGTTTCCATTTACCAATTTCGGAACAAAAGGCTAAAAAGTATACTAACTTACAAATTAAAGAAATTGACAAAGATTTTAAGACTCATGGTGCTAATATTGAAGGATTACTTTCAACACAATTTGTAAATAAAGTCTTGAGCTTACTTCAAAGTGGTGACTATACAATTGTGGAATAAGAAAAAAACAATATAATAAAATAAACATACTGAGAAAAAGTTATTGACTGCATAAAGTTAGATAAATAAATTAAGTAAAGGATTTAGTTTTGTCTTAATTCGTTTGCTGTTGTATTTGCTAGAGAGGAAGATTGTATAATTAATGAGTAGATTTAATAATCAAAGACTTAAACACTTAATACTTTATTTTATTGAGATATTTATCATCTCATCTTTTATTACTATGTTATTAGAGAAGAGTTCTCCGTCAACTAATTACTATGAAATAATAGAAAAATTTTTTCTTTCATATGGAGCATATCAGCTATTGATTTATACTTCATTATCAATTATTGATGATATATCTAAAGATAGTGCCCTAATGCTTTTAAGTTTATTGAAATATTGCTTGCTTTATAAGGAAACAGGAAGTGAGCAACTAAAAGTATTAATTAATAAAAAAATCGATAATCAGCTTTCATCTAAAGTTATGAATAGTTTTAATACAGAAGCATTGTTAATGAATCTAAAGGAAAATATAGATTGTATTGATAAAGTATATCTACAAGCTGAACTAATAGTGGTTGAACATGATTTAGAATTGTATCAATTACAATGGAGACTATCAATTTTATTAAGACTATTGAAATAAGTAAATTTGCTATAAAAAATACTCCACCAGAATTTATTTCTGGTGGAGTATTTGGTGGGAAACCAAATATAATTAGTCGATTTTTAGTTTAAAATTTTCTTCCAGATCGGAAGAGAATTTTTTTTAAAAATGTTGTTAAATCAAGATTTATGAGTGTAGTAATAAAAAAATATATATTAAACTACTGAAAAATATTTGACATCATGATTACTATTTTCAATCTCTGTTGGTAAATTAGCTAGTCTTTTGGAAATAATTTCATGAATATCCATAATTTTATTTTTTTTGAAACTTTTGATATTTTGATAGAGAATTGTACGTCTTTCTTCTTCAGTATAGTTATTAAAAACTAAGCACTTTGGTTTTGAATTATTTTTAGACAATTGACACCCCAAACCATATGTTTTACAAAAGTCAGTAGCATCTAGCATTAGTTTCAAAATTCGTAGAGTTTGCCAAGTAATCATTTCTGATAAAAAGTAATTTCCCCAAAGCCACGTGAATGGTTGAAACTGTGTTCAATTAGTCTTTTTTTGGTACGTGCTATGTTTGATGCTGAGACAAAATTTTGTTTCAGTTTTAGATAACAAAAAATTTCTTCATCAAGTGTCATTGGTTGAAAGCTATTCAAAGGGTCGTTGATTAATCTTGCAAAAAAAGTATTTGTAGCATTGTAGGGGTGTTTTTGTATAGTCCTAGCTTCTTCAAGTGCTTTTTGAGTCTTTTTAATAGATATATTTATTTGCTTAGTAAGATTTTCAATTCCTTTTTGAACCTTACCCTTAAAATAATTTATAATATCGGTTTCATCAATACTATTAATATTGGTAGAACTGAACAAATAGTTTATCTTTTGTTTATTTAATGTGATTTCGTATCTATAAACATCAATATCATGACATAATTCTTTGGGAATCTGTTTATTTCTTTTAGCTTTTTTGATTTTATCGTAAAAGATATGTTTTTCATTTTTGTATTTCCCAGCTTTTAGAATTCCCTGATTTTCATCGTTTACGATAGTAATATTAACATTATTTGATAAAGATCTTAAGAGTAAGGCGCGTGTTTGTATATGAATTTGACGATTTGTTGCGAATGTAAAAGCTAGTTCAAGTTCCCTATATTCAATAGATCTAGGATAGATAGTAATTCCTGCATTACATTCAACAAAGTTAAGAAAATTGTGTAATTTCTCTTTGAACGAAGACAGTGAATTTGTTTCAAAATTAAGTCCTCCATGATTGATTTGAACATGACAAACCAAAGAATTATCGTACGGATTTAATTTAATTTCTAGCGAACCAAAAGTTGAATTGCTAATTCGAATATAATCATATCGTGAATCATTATATTTTATAACAGTGATTTTTTTATTTTTTTTTGAGAAAATTTGTAACTTGGTTCCGTCAAACTCTATTTTTCCTTTTATGCTAACTTCAACTCTATCTAATCCTAAGAAAGCGGTCGTGTTGGAAAAACAATCATAGATAAGTTGCTCATTATTAATGAGATCTTTTTCGCTAAGTTTTTTTATCATAAAAGAATATTTTCCTTTCGTTTATGATATTATGTTGTTTTTTACACATATTTCTTTCAATTTTGAAAAGCTAAAAGCGAGAATGAGAGTGACGCGTTAACTTTTTAGTTGGTCAGAAAAAGTAGTCTAGAATAAAATAAAAAAAAGCATAATAGAAAATAGAAGGAATTTTTCTTGATTTTGTGAACTACATATAAAACTATTTTTCTTCTATATAATAGGTGAGATAAATAATAAAATAAGGAAGCGCTAACTTTTTAAGTTGGTCAGAAAAAATAGTCTAGAATAAAATAAAAAAAAGCATAATAGAAAATAGAAGGAATTTTTCTTGATTTTGTGAACTACATATAAAACTATTTTTCTTCTATATAATAGGTGAGATAAATAATAAAATAAGGAAGCGCTAACTTTTTAAGTTGGTCAGAAAAAATAGTCTA
>OLOB01000850.1_pt1 | contig 21850 bp, 18 predicted proteins | sample 1671911 | NCBI WGS metagenome assembly OLOB01 (sample SAMEA3136625, study PRJEB25190) | human gut metagenome | biome: human gut; feature: human-associated habitat; material: faeces | place: Austria | collected 2013
TTCATGGCTCCGCCCGACAAGGAGCTGCAGTGGAACGAGGACGGCCTGGCCGGCATGCACAAGTTCCTCAACCGCGTGTGGCGTATGGTCTACGACCTGGTGGGCAAGGCAGATGAGGACACGCTGTATCAGCCGGGAGCGTCCGAGGCCGAGGCTGCAGCGGCTCGCAAGGTGCTGCTGCGCGAACGTCATCGCGTTGTGGGCAAGGTTGTGGACGATTTCGATCGCAACAACTTCAACACCGCAATCGCCGCCATCATGGAGCTGGTGAACGCCATCGGCGATTACCTGCGCAAGGTCGGTCCGGAGCAGCGCGCCGCATCCGCCGACGAGCAGGCGCTTGCGACCGAGGTCGCCAATGTGCTGGTTAGGCTGCTGGCCCCCATCTGCCCGCATATGACCGACGAGCTGTGGCATGATGCGTTGGGTTGCGAGGGTTCCATTCACACGCAGGAGTGGCCCGAGTTCGACCCCGAGAAGGCCAAGGACGACGAGGTCGAGCTTGCCGTGCAGATTAACGGCAAGGTGAAGGCCCGCATCACGGTTGCCGCGGACGCCGATCAGGAGGCCGTGAAGGCGGTGGCGCTTGAAGCTGTGCAGGATGCTGTGGCGGGCAAGGACCTGAAGAAGGTCGTTGTGGTGCCCGGTCGCCTGGTGAACATCGTAGCGAAATAAAACGCTTGCACTGCGCTCGAAACGACCCGGAGGATGCTCCGGGTCGTTTTGTTTTCGGGGTTGGGTTTCGGTGGCGTTGTTGCGCCGTTCCGGCGAAACGCTTGCCGTGGGGTTTCGGCGTTTGCTATTGTCTGTTTCCTATGAGTAGCTCGAAGAAACATAAGGGATGCCTGAGGCGGGTGCTGGATATGGTGCTGGCGGTGGTTGTGGCCGTGGTGGCGGTGTTTGCCATCACGAACGTGGTTACCATTGTGGGCTCGAAGGGGTCTATCGTCACCGCCGAGAAGGCCGGCATCGGCAATGCCGACGCCATCGTGGTGCTTGGCGCATCGGTGCTGCCCGATGGAACGCCCTCCGGCATTTTGACCGATCGCCTAGACGATGGCATCGCGCTGTATTTCGCCGGCGTGGCGCCGAAGATCATCATGAGCGGCGACAACGGCACCGCCTCCTACAATGAGGTGAAGGCGATGAAGCAATACGCCATCGCGCAAGGCGTGCCCAGCCAAGACATCTTCTGCGATCATGCGGGTTTCTCCACGTATGAGAGCATGTATCGGGCGAAATACGTGTTCGGATGCGAGCGCATCGTGGTGGCCACGCAGACGTATCACCTGTATCGCGCGCTGTGGTCCGCGAAAAGCCTGGGGATGCAAGCTGAGGGCGTTCCCAGCGACTATCACGAGTATCAAAAGCAGCTGCAGTACGATATTCGCGAGATTCCCGCGCGCACTAAGGACTTCTTCAAGGCGCTCTTCCGCGTGCCGTCAACGTACGTCGGCGAAGCGATTAGCCTCGACCAAAGCGGAGATGTGACGAACTAAGGCAAGGCGGCCGCGCAGAATGTGCGGCCACCGTTCGCTCGGGGCTAATCTTCCAGGTCTTTTGGATTGAACGTTTCCAGCAAATCGACCAACTCTTGTTTTTTATGGATATCCAGCTTGGCGTAGATGCGCTTGCTGTGGGTTCGGATGGTGTTTTCCGAAACCACCAGCTGCTCGGCGATGCGCGCCACGGTATTGCCTCGGGCGATAAGCTCCATGACCTCAGTCTCGCGTGCGGATAGGCGGTAATGCTGTCGAACCAGCGCCGCCTGCTTCGATAGTCGGTCCTGATAGTTGGGCGCATCGGCGTCGTGCGCTTGGCTTCGTTCTGCGGCGTCGGCGGGGGAGGCCCCGCTGCCAAGGGGGCTTGCGGATTCGCCGGTTGCCGTGCGATCTTCGCTTTCCGTACGCGCGATGACGATGGGTTTCGTTTCGAACAGGGAAGGACCCTGCGCGCCGAAGGGGCAAACGCCGGTGCTGGCGCATTCAATGCTTGCCGCGGAGAGCGCCTCGCTTTCCGGTTCAGCCTCATCAAGGTCGGTTTGACGTTCGTTGATATTGCCGATTTGCAGGGGAGCACCAGCGACAAGCTCGATATCCTCCGCCTGGCTTGCGGCCAATGCTCGCTTGAAGCCGCCTTGCCCGATGAAGAACATGAGACCGAGCAGATAAACCGCCACAAGCGCGACCACGGCATTGGGTTGCATGCCGATGACGCGTATCTGTTCGGCGAACGTACCGGCAAGGAATCCGACATCATGCAGCGCGTATACGATGCCAGCGAAGAAGCCGTAGATGAAGACGGGGTTGATGCCGCGATCGCGCGATGCTTGCGCGCACTGGATCATCATGAGAGCGATTGCCACGCTGTACACCGCATACAGGATGGCGGCCTGCCATCGAGCGTAGCCTCCGCTGCAAAACGGAAGCACCAGAAACGAGGTGATGAGCAGCGGGAAGGCGATGCGGTAGGCGTTGGTCACGTTCATGTGGACATTCTTGAACTGCCAGAGCACCAAAACGCCGACGCCTGCAACCAGGCATCCCGTCATGGACAGCAGATTCACAAGGCTGCCGACCCGCGGATCGCCAATTGCAAGCGAGCGCATGACGCCGGTGCAGAATGCGATGGCGCCGACGCACAAGGCGCTGCGCCAGTAATCGCGCAGCACGCGGCGATACACCTGCGGGTGCTCGCGCGGAACGTCCTCGAACATGGGTTGCCGCAAGTCGATTTGGCGGCTTTTCAGCACGATGGCGAGCGCGAACAGCGGCATGAACACCAGCGGAATGAGGAATGCGGTCACGGCTTGCGGGATGGCGTACAGCGCGAAATACAGAAGGGCGCCATAGGCGGTGCCAAGGATCAAATCATGGTTGCCGTGGTCCGCGTCGAAGCTGGCGAACAGGCGCTGCCACAGCATGTAGAAGCCGGCCGACCCCAAGCCTAGAAGCGAGCCGCCGGCGATCACCAGTGCTTGAGCGACGCCGTGCAAGTATATGGCTCCGATAAGGCAGCACCAGCCAAGCAGGTATGGCGCGCTTGCGAGCATCACCATGAAGCGGCGCGTAGGTCCGGGGAAGTAGTACACTCCGACGGCGCTGGCAAGGTAGCACAGCGAGAACACGAGCGATTGCATCAAGAAGAACCAGAACATGACCTCCGGGGTTTGGAAGTTCATGGGCAAAAACGGGAACACTCCGCCCCATACGCCGGCTGCGTTGATGGCAAGGAACAACGCGTATCCAAGCGATGCCGTGTTCGGTTTGAATGTGCGGGCTATGTTGGAGAAGGATGTACGTGCCACGGAAGTCCTCGTCGTCGGGCGCTGCCGTTTACTCGTCCGCAGAGGCGGACGACGGGCGGTCAAAGCGCTCTTCCCTTGCGTGATTTTGCGGATGCTGCTGCGAAATCGGCTCCTATAAACAGTATAGCGCGCAATAGCGTGCAGGCTGTCACATACTGTAATGGGTGATAGCCTGTGACCTGGTTAAACGCGAAATTCGCACGTTTTATGTGACACGGCGGGGCAAGCAAGGCGATAAGGTTTCATCACCAAATGCGCTTGGAGGGTAGACGAGCCCGAACCAAGGAAGCAGGGGTTGCGCACGGCGTAAGGGCCGTGCAAGGAGTATGCCACGCCGCGGCGCGCGTCAGCGCGGTCGTTTCGGTGGGGCGAAGTAGGAAAGAATGAAGGGGGAGGCAATGCAAGACATGCCAAGCATGAACCGCCGCACGTTCGTCAAGTCGACGGGTGCGCTGGGTGCCCTGGCTGCCGTCGGCGGCGCCGCTGCAACGGGTGCGAACCTGTTCGGCGCAACCGAGCCGGCGCTCGCGGAGTCCGAGGAGAAGATCACGTGGGGCCATTGCGCCATCAACTGCCCGGGCCGCTGCAGCCTGAAGTTCCATGTGAAGGACGATGAGGTTGTGTGGGTGGACACCTGCACGAGCAAGGACGCCGGGTTCGATGACCCGCAGCCCCGTGCGTGCCTGCGCGGTCGTACGTATCGTCGTTGGATGAACCATCCCGATCGCATCAACTACCCTATGAAGCGCGTCGGTAAGCGCGGCGAGGGCAAGTTCGAGCGCATTTCCTGGGACGAGGCTATCGATCTGGCGGCCACGAAGCTCAAAGAAGTCATCGAGAAGTATGGCAACGAGGCCGTGTACCTGCCGTATGCGACCGGTGTTTCCGCTACCACCGCTCGCCCGTTCCAGCGCATGATGAACACCGTGGGTGGCTTCCTGAAGTTCTACAACAGCTACTCTACGGCGCAGATCTCCTGCATAACCCCGTACATGTACGGCTCTAAGCAGTCTAGCGGTTCGACGCTTTCCGCGGCAGAGGATGCTGAGCTGATCTTGGTGTTCGGCTCGAGCCCTGCAGAGACGCGTCAGGGTGGTGCCGTTTCCCATTACGACTATGCGCATATGCGCGAGAAGACCAAGGGCAAGATTTACGTCATCGACCCTCGTATGAACGATTCCGTTATGGGCCATTCCGATCAATGGCTGCCCATCAACCCTGGCACTGATGCCGCATTGGTTGCCGGTATCGCCCATTGGCTGATCAAGAACGATAAGGTCGATACCGAGTTCCTGCATAAGTACTGCGTGGGCTTCGATGAAGAGACTATGCCCGAGGCATACCAGGGTAAGAGCATGTCCTATAGCGCTTACGTGCTGGGAAGCGGCTACGACAAGGTTGAGAAGACCCCGGCATGGGCGGCGAAGATTACCGGTATTCCCGAGAAGAAGATCGAGGAGCTGGCGCGCGAGATTGCCGAAACGAAGCCTCTGTACGTAGTGCAAGGTTGGGGTCCGCAGCGTCGCAGCAATGGAGAGTGGACGGCATGGGCGATCATGGCGCTGCCGTGCTTGGTCGGCCAGATCGGCATTGCCGGTACGAACAACGGTACTCGTGAAGGCTCGAACTCCGTATCGCTCACGAGCATGCCTCAGGGCACCAATCCCGTCAAGGCATCCATTCCCTGCTTCCTGTTTGCCGATGCCATTGACCATGGAACGGAGATGACTTCGAAGAACGCCGGCGTCAAGGGAGTTGATAAGCTGTCGGTGAACATCAAGTACATGATCAACTATGCTGGCAACTGCTTGACGAACCAAAACGGCGATATCAATTATGTGCACGATATTCTGTCGGATGAGAGCAAGTGCGAATTCATTTTGGGCATCGATACGGTGCTGTGCGACTCCATGAAGTATGCTGACGTCATTTTGCCCGACATGTTCCGTTTCGAGCAGAACACCCAGATTGGAACGGGTGGCGACAATGCCTATATGATCACGGGTACTCCGTGCACTACGTCGAAGTTCGAGCGCAAGACGGCGTTCGAGATGGCGCAGCTGATCGCGGACAAGATGGGCACGAAGGATAAGTTCGACGAGGGCAAGACCGAGGAACAGTGGATTCGCGATCTGTATGAGCAGGCGCGTGCGAAGAATGCAGCGCTGCCCACCTTCGAGGAAGCCCAGGAAAAGGGCGTTGTGGTGACCAAGGGCAAGAAGAAGATCTCCATGGAGAAATTCATCGCCGACCCTGTGGCAAGCGCGCTTGATACGCCTTCCGGCAAGATTGAGATCTTCTCCGAAAAGCTGCTGAAAGACACCGTCGGTTGGGAAGTTGCGAAGGACGATACCGTTTCCGGCCTGGATACCATGGCTCCTGTTCCTGCATATATTCCTGAATGGTATGGCGTCGAGAGCACTACCGACGAGTATCCGCTGGCGTTGGGCGGCTTCCACTATCGCGGTCGCCTGCATTCTTCTTGGGGCGGCATCGAGGAGCTGAAGGAGGTCAACCCGCAGGAGGCTTGGATCAACCCGGCAGATGCGGAGCCTCGCGGCATCAAGCAGGGCGACACCATCCATGTGAAGAACGAGTTCGGCACCATCGAGCTGCTGGCGAAGGTCACGCCGCGCGTTATCCCGGGCATGGTCGCCATTTCCCAGGGTGCATGGCACGATGCGGATATGTCCTCTTCCGACCACAAGGCTCGCCTGGATAAGGGCGGCAGCATCAACACGCTGACTACGCATCGCCCCAGCCCGCTTTCAAAGGGCAATCCGCAGCATACCAACATCTGCGAAGTCGTGAAGGCTTAAAGGCAGCGGGTACGAGAGGAGTAAGAGATGACTCGATACGCATTTCATTTCGACGGCACTCGCTGCACGGGTTGCAAAACCTGCGAGATGGCCTGCAAGGATTTCAAGGACCTGAGCGTCGGCACCGCGTTCCGCAAGGTGTACGAGGTGACGCTGGGCACGACCGAGCGCGATGCGAATGGCTGCATCACCAGCAGCTGCGTGAGCTATCCGCTGTCCATGTCGTGCAATCACTGCGATGACCCGGCGTGCACCAAGGTGTGCCCGACCACCGCAATGCACAAAGACCCCGAAACCGGCCTGGTGTCCGTGGACGTCGACAAGTGCATCGGCTGCGGCTACTGCCATATGGCGTGCCCATACAACGCTCCGAAGGTCGATCGCGAAAAGGGCCACAGCGTGAAGTGCGACGGCTGCGCCGAGCGTGTTGCCGCTGGTGAGAAGCCGGTGTGCGTGGAGGCATGCCCGGCTCGTGCGCTTGATTTCGGCACGATCGAGGAAATGGCCAAGCTGGGTGAGCGCGGGAACATCGCGCCCCTGCCCGAGCCCACCTACACGAAACCGAACCTGTACATCAAGGCTTCTGCCGATGCGTTGCCCGCTGGTGACGAGAACGGCAAGGTCGTCAATCCCCTGGAGGTGATGTAGCATGATGGCCGAGCTGCCTTTGGCTCTGTTCACCACGCTGGCGCCTATCGGCGCTGGCGCGTTCATCGCGCTGGCTGTGGCTTTCTTCACCACGAAGTTCTCCGATGAGCAGCTGAAGAAGATCGACCGCATGACCACCATCCCGGTCGTCGTGTTGGTGGCAGGCTTCATCTGCGCGTTCTTCCACCTGGCTAGCCCCATGCATGCGTTCGGCGTGTTCGCCGGCCTGGGTGCAAGCCCGCTGTCCAACGAGCTGCTCGCCGGCGTCGTGTTCGCCGTGCTGGCTATCGTGTACTGGATCGTGGCGCTCGCCGGCAAGCTTGGCGAGGGTGCTCGCAAGGGCTTTGCCGCCGTGGTGGCCGTGATGGCTGTCGTGTTCGCGTGCTTCACGGGCGCTGCCTACATGATGGAGACCATCGCTTCCTGGAACACCCCGATGGTTCCCGTTGCCGTGCTGGGCTTCAGCCTACTGGGCGGCGTTTCCCTGGGCGTGCTCGTGCTGGCGCTGTCCGGTGCGCTTGAGGACGCTGCGAAGGGCGGCTTCAAGATGGCTGCGCCGGTGGTGCTGGTCGTTGGCCTGGTCCTTGGTATTGCTGGCCTGTTGGTGCAGGTCATGAGCGTGTCCGGCATGGGCAATGCGCTGGTCGATGGCGCGGACCTGGTCGCCGCCGCCTCCGCTCCCATGTGGATCGGCGTGGTGTGCATGGTCGTTGCCGCAGCCGCTGCCTTCATGGCTCTGCGTAACTCGAAGTCCACGGCGCTTGCCGTTGCGGCTCCGGTGCTGGCGATCGTGGGCGTGTTCGCCGCCCGCCTGGCGTTCTATGCGGTGCAGCTGAGCGTCGGCTTGTACATCGGCTAACCGCTGAGGGTCGATGCTTTTTCGGGGCGCGTCCGGTTTACGGGCGCGCCCTTTGCCTTATGATGGATGCCTTAAGCGATAAGGAGAGGATCGCATGACGGATCTTGATGCTGCAACGTTTGAGGGCGTTGCGTTTTTGGGGAATACCCTGGCGCCGTTTTTCCTGCAGGACCCGCGTACGGGCTCTGCGGAGGCCGAGTTTGCGGCGGTCGCTGCGCTAGATGCGCAGGCTGCCGGCGCGGAATGGCCCTTCGTCGGCGAAGAGGAGGCTGCTCGCTGTTTGGCCATGATGGTCGGGGGCCTGGCGCCGAGCTGCGATGCCGGAGAGAACGGCGCCTTTGCCGCGGACGATGATCTGACGTGGGAATATCGCCGCTTGTTCATCGGCCCGGGCGCAAAGCCGGCGCCGCCGTGGGGGTCGGTGTACACCGATCGCGAGTGCGTGGTGTTCGGTGCGACCACCCTTGAGCTGCGCGCATGGATGCGTGAACACGGCGTTGCGCGAACCGCTGACGAGAAAACGCCGGAGGATCATATCGGGTTCATGCTTGCCCTTATGGCGTGGCTTGCTCAAAACCAGCCCACTGACCTGGGCGAGTTTCTGAGCCTTCATTTCCTGACGTGGGCGGGGCATTTTCTTGATGAGCTTGCCGACGCTGCCGAGCATCCTTTCTATGAAGGACTCGCTCGCTTGACGCGCGCAAGCTTGGACGGCGTTCAGAAGACGCTGGGGTTGAAGGTCGTCACGCCTCGCTTCTATCGTTAAAATACCAGGGAATCGTTTGGTCCGGCGCGTTGCTGCAAGCTGACGCGCCGGACCATGCGGGTGTTGTGCGCGTTTCGCATCGAGCGGTGCTGCAAAGAGGGGGAGCTGATGATTTCCGGGTTCGATACTGCGTTAGGCGAGGTGACGTTGGTGCTGTTCACCACGCTCGCCCCTTCGGGCGCCATCGCCCTTGTTCTGGTTGCGGCGGTGCTGTTGTTTTCGAAGCTCGAATCGACGATGCGGGCGCGCATCAGCACGTTCATGTGCATCCCCCTTGTGGTTACCATGGTGGGGCTTGTCGCGTCGGCCACGCATCTTGGAAACCCGGCCAATGCGCTGTACGTGTTTTTGCATTTCGGGTCCAGCCCTCTTTCGAACGAAGTCGTCAGCGCGGTGGGATTGTTGGCGTGCAGCGGCCTGTATTGGCTGTATTCGTTTTCCGTCAAGCCTCTCGTATGGTTGCAGCGGCTGCTGCTGGCGTTGATCGCGGCAATGGGCGTCGTGTTCGTGACGATGGTGTCCCTTGCGTATTCCGTTGACACCATCGTCACTTGGAGCCTGCCTACGGTTCCGATTTCGTTATGGTTGAATGCCCTGATGGGAGGCCCTTTGCTGGCGGCAATCACGCTGTATGCCGCCCAATGGCGCGCGCTTGCGGGGCGTTTCGGCCTGATGCTGATGGCGGTGCCTTTCGTTGCGCTTGCGGCGAATACGGTTGTGTATATCGTGCAGGGCGGGCAATTAGGCGGCGTTGCGAATTCGGTGGTCGCGGCGGCCGATCTTGTGCCGCATTACCACACGATGCTGCTGGCGTTCGCGTTGATGTGCTTTGCCGGTTGCGTGCTTGCCGCCTTCACGATGCATACTGTGTCGAGGGAAGCGGTGGCGCACGGCGGGGGCGAGCTTGCGCTCTCCAAGCGCGTGCTTGTTCGCCTGCTTGTCGCGTGCCTGCTGGTGTTCGCCGGCATCTTCGTCATGCGTTTCGCGTTCTATATGATGCACTTGACGATCGGCCTTGCCGTATAGGTCGTATGGGCCCAGGCTGCAAAAACTCCCGCAACCGCAAATTGAATTGCGCGGTAGCGGGAGTTTTTGCGTTCAGGGGGGTCGCTCGTCGAGCCCCCCTGACTTATGTCTCTAAAGCGGGTTTTCGTTCGGCGTCCAGGCGGCCGTTGCCGACTGTCGCTTCGCGGGGGGATTGCGTCCCTGCGCGTCCTACGCCCCGCGCTCCTCCAGGTATTTCTCCATGCTGAAGTGCGTGATGTCGCTGCGGTTGATGACGCCCACGATGATGCCATTTTCGAGCACGGGCACCTTCTTCAGGTGATTCTCGCCGAGCACGCGGCAGACTTCGGGCAGGTCGGCGTGCACGCTGACGCCGATGATCCCCTTCGCGCCGATGTCGGAGGCCTTCATGCCCATAAGGTGCTCCAGCTTATGGGCGTAGTCCTTGTGGTCGGAATACGCGTCCACGGTCTGCACGATCATCACCACCGGGTCCATGATCATCTGGCCGCGCTTGGACAGGTAGCGCATGATGTCGCCGTCGGAGATGAATCCGGTCGGCTTGCCGGCGGCGTCGACCAGCGGTGCTGCGCTGATATGGTTGTTCACCAGCAGTTGCATGGCTTCGAGCACGGTGGCGTTCTCGGGCAGCGTGTACACGTCGCGCTTCATGATCCGCTCGATGAGGGAACGGTGCGCGTTATCTTCGTCGGCGGCCGCCTCATCGCCGGGCTTGTTGCGCACGAGCGCTACGGTCAGCACGAAGCCCAGCACGCACAGGGCCGTGGCCACGGCGAACGCTGCATGGATGCCGAACACGCCGGCGGTCACGGCATCGGTCGAACCGGAAACCATGTTGGTGGCCACGGTGGACGCGGACACGATGACGGCGGTACCCAGCGAGCCCGCCACCTGGCGAAACGTGTTCTGCACGGAGGTTCCGTGGTTCATCAGCTTGTCGGGCAGCGCATTCATGCCCCAGGTGGAGATGGGCATGTTCACGAGCGACAGGCTGAACAGGCGCACCGTGTAGATGACCGTGAGCGTGATCAGCCCCATACCCGGCCCCATGAACATGAACGTGGCGGTGGTCAGCGCCAGCACGCCGGTGCCGATGATGGCCAGCACGCGCGGGCCGTGCTTGTCGAACAGGCGGCCGGCGACCGGTCCCATGGCTCCCATGACGATGGCGCCGGGTAGCAGCACAAGGCCCGATGTGGTGGCAGAGAAGCCCATGTAGGACTGCAGCAAGATGGGGATGAGGATGCCGCCGGCAAGCAGCGCGCCTTGCACGAGCATCACGATGATGGTGGCGATGAGGAACCTGCGGTTCGTTAGCACGCGCACCTGCAGCATGGGCTGCTCCATGCGCAGTTGGCGGCGGAAGAAGAACGCGAGCGCAATCGCGCCGATAACCACGCCGCCCGCCGAATCGGCCGTCACGCCGTAGCTGCCGATGGCGGACAGGCCGTACAGCAGGCCGCCGAACCCGAGCGTGGACAGGGCGACCGAAACCACGTCGAGCTTCACATCCTTATTCGTTTTGCCGCCGCGTTCAAGCGCTGCGGCGGCAAGCACGATGACGGCTGCGCACAGCACGGCGATGATCCAGAACATGACGTGCCAGTTCGCCTGGTCGATGATGATGCCGGCGACGGTGGGGCCGGCGGCGGGGGCAAACGCGATGACGATGCCGAACACGCCCATGGCGGTGCCGCGACGGTCGACGGGGAACGTCCACATGAGCACCGTCATCACGAGCGGCATGAGGATGCCGGCTCCGGCGGCTTGAACCAAACGGCCAGCAAGCAACACGGGGAAGTTCGGGCCCCAGGCCGCCAGCGCCGTGCCGGCGGTGAACAGGACCATGGATGCAAGGAACAGCCGGCGCGTGGTGAAGCGGTCGGTCAGAAACGCGGTGATGGGCACCATGATGGCGTTGACCAGCGTGAATCCAGTGGTCAACCACTGCGCGACGGCGGCGTTGACGCTCATCTCGCTCATGATCGACGGTAGCGCCGGCGCCACGACCGTCTGATTCAGCACGGTGACGAAGGTGCCGAACACCAGCACGATCAGCATGATGATTTGCTTGCGGGTAAGACCCCAGTTAGCCATAGCGGCTCCTTTCCGCGTGCGTCCTGTTCCCGTAAGGGCGCGCGGGTCTGCCGACGAGCGCACGGGGCTAAGGCGGCTTTCGGGCTCGCTTAACGCGTTGCGTTGTCGGATTCGGATAGAGAAAGCGTCAGGCGAAAACGACGTCCCCGAAGCGCGAAGGCGCAACGGGGACGTCGCGAATGACGCCGTTGTGTTGTCGATAATCGTAACGCGCGAGAGCTTGCGTGGTGCGCCCTGCGGGTGGTAAACCACACAATCCTTGCGCACGTGTCAAATCTTGCCCACAAATGCCGGCGGCATTTAGCCGATCGTTTGCCGGCAATATTTCGCGACTGTTAATTCGCGGAAAAGGGGGGTTGCGTCCTTCGGCGGCATCCCCTATAGTTCGTGCCACAACTTAATACCTTGAAACCGTTGAGGCGAAAGTCAAGCCATCATAAGCGCTCACAGAGAGCGGGTGTTGCTGAGAATCCCGCAGAAATGCTGGGTGGTAAATGGTTCGCCGAGGGAAAGGGGAAAGGTTGACGGTTGCTGCGTTACCACGTGGCGGTCGGCAGCTGAGTATCTGGACCGTGAGCCTGCGTTAAGGGCAGAACATGTGTTGGCATGTTCGTGAGAGGGCTCCTTCGGGGGTCAAGTAAAGGTGGCACCGCAGATGTTACGTCTGTCCTTTATCTCAAAGGACAGACGTTTTTTTATTTTGCGGGTTATTCGGGCCGAGGGGCGCGGCGAGTCGCCATAGCTGCAAACCGGCCTTTGCTTGAAACCTGTAAGCCGATGATTCCTCATTCGCGTTCGTTGCCGGCAGACTGAAAGCCCGGGGACGGGCAATGACCGGCGGAAACCCCGCCAAGAAAGGAATGAGGATCATGACTCAAAACGTTGCAGCCCAGAAGCGTACGGTGGCAACCTCCGCGAAGAAGGAGGGCCTGTCCGTACAAGATCTTATCCTGGTAGCCGTGCTCATCGCAGCCGGCGCCGTCCTTAAGCTGACCGTTTCCAGCTTCCTCAGCTTTGCGGGCATGAAGCCCAATTTCATGATCGCCATGTACTGCTTGGCAATTATCCTTACGCGTCCGAAGGTGTATCAATCCGTGGCGATCGGCCTGCTGGTGGGCCTGGTCAGCCAGCTGCCCATGTTGAACGCCACGCCGTTGGTGAACATCGCCTCCGAGATGCTGGGCGCTTTGGCGTGCGGCCTGCTGGTTACCGCGCTTGCGAAGGTGGCCGCCGACAACAGGGGCTTCCAGGACGTCGTTGCTCCCGTGATCATCACGTTCCTATCCACCATCGTCTCCGGTTACACGTTCGCCATGATCGTGGGCGTTGCCGTCGCGCATCTTGAGCCGTTGGCCGTGTTCGGCGTATATGCCGTCATGGTGCTCGGCACGGCAACCATGAACGCCGTGCTGGCTGCCATCCTGACCCCGGTTCTGCGCGCCGTCCTGAAGCGCTAGTTGTTTCGTTTGCCTGCCGGCAAACGAATTGGCTCGACGCTGTGGCCGCCTGTGGCACCTTGCCTTCGGCTTCATCTGCGCGGGCATGGCCCGAAGGCCAATGCCCAGCTGAGCTGGGCGCGCCCGCTCGGGCGCATAGATGGTTTGCGAACAAGCCACTGGCTTGTTCGCTCAGTCGAATTCAAGGCACCACAGGCGCCCTCGCTGACTTTGCTTGACCTCTGGCTTGAGATTTTACTTGCGAGTTCCCGCTTCCCACCTGTTCGCTTTCTGCTTGAAAGGGTTTCCTATGATCGAGATTTCGAACTTGTCGTTTCGTTATCGAGAAGGGGCCGAGCCCATCCTGCACGGCATCGACCTTGCCATCCCCGACGGCTTGTTCGTGGGAATCACCGGTGCCGCGGGCAGCGGAAAGTCCACGCTCACGTATGCGTTCAACGGCATCATCCCGCATTGCTATCCCGGTGATTTCTACGGCAGCGTGACCATCGACGGGTTGGATACGTGCGAAGCGTCGTTGACCGATATCAGCCGCCTGGTCGGCAGCGTGTGCCAGGACATCGACTCACAGATGGTGTCGTCGGTGGTCGAGGACGAGCTGCTATACGGCCTTGAGAACTTCGGCGTGCCGAAAGACCAGGTGGAAGGCCGTATCGCCGAGGCGTTGGAGGCAATGGGCATCTCCGATCTGCGCCATCGCGGTATCGCCGAGCTTTCCGGCGGCCAGAAGCAGAAGGTGGCGGTGGCGTCTGTCATCGCGCTGAAGCCGCGCGTGCTGGTGCTCGACGAGCCGACGGCCGAGCTGGACCCGGCATCGTCGCTGGCGGTGTTCGAGCTGCTGGCGCGATACGCCCGGGAAAACGGCACCACGGTCATCGTGGTGGAGCAGAAAATCGCGCTGCTGTCCGATTTCGCCGACATGCTGCTTATCGTGGACGGCGGCAAGATCCGCTTCCAGGGAATGCCCGCCGAGGTGCTCGAGCATTCCGACGAGCTATTGGAGATCGGCGTGAATTGCCCGCGCTCCACCAGCTTGGTGAATCGGTTGCGTGCACGGGGCCTGGTGGATGCGCCGGCGGCGCGCAACGTCGACGAGGCGGTCGGGGTGTGCAAGCGGGTTTTAAGCAGGGAAGGGGCTTCGGCATGATCGAGTTCGAGAACGTGAGCGCATCGTACGATGGCGAGCTGCCCGTCCTACGCGATGTGAGCTTTCGCATCCCCGATGGCGATTTCGTTGCGTTCGTGGGCACGAACGGCGCGGGCAAGTCCACCACGATGCGCCTGGTAAACGGTCTGTTGAAGCCGTCTTCGGGCCAGGTCCTCATCGATGGCGTGCCCACCACGCAGCTGCGCACCAGCCAACTTGCCGCAAAGGTTGGCTTCCTGTTCCAAAACCCCGATCGTCAGATCTGCTGCTCCACTGTGCGCGAGGAGCTGCTGTTCGGCTTTCGTGCGCAAGGTCGTGCAGATGCCGAGGCGCAGGCGAAGGTGGACGCGATGATCGAACGGTTCGGATTCGACGGCGACGCCGAGCCGTTCCTGCTCAACCGCGGTACGCGCCAGCTGCTGGCGCTGGCATCGATCATCGTGATGGAGCCGCCCGTGGTGGTGCTCGACGAGCCGACCACCGGTCTTGATTTCCGCGAGTGCGCCAAGGTGATGGATGTCATCGCCGAACTGAACGCTCACGGCACCACGGTGATCATGGTGTGCCATGACATGGAGGTAGTGGCGGATTACGCTCGGCGGGTGATTGCCATGACCGCAGGTCAGGTGGTTGCTGACGGTGAAACGTTCGCCGTGCTGCGTAATCGCGACGTGTTGGCGCGCACGCATCTGCTGCCGCCGCAGGTGGTGGATGTGGCGCTGCGTTTGGCCGAGGACGGTGCCGTGGAGGCGGCATCGCCGGTGGCGCTGGCGGATACGCTTGACGAGATGACCGATGCGCTTGCCGCTGCGGCGGGCGCTTGCGAAAGGACGGGTGCGCGATGAGGGGCTTCCTGGAATACGTGCCGGGCGATAGCCTGCTGCACCGCATGAACCCGGTGGCGAAACTGGCGGCGGCGTTTCTGCTGGTGATCGCCTGTTTCGCTACCAGCAACCTTGCGTTGCTGGCGTTGGTGATCGTGCTTGATGCAGTGCTCGCCGTGCAATGCAAGATGGTTCCGCAAACGTTGGGCCTGGCGAAGGCTGTGGCATTGTTCTCGCTGGTTTTGGCGTTGATCGCGCTGCTGTTCACGCCGCAAGGCGATGTGCTGGCGCAGCTGCCGTGGGGCTACATCGGCACGGAGAGCGTGGCCGCGGCGGTGCTCATCGTGGTGCGGCTGGTCGCGTGCGCGGTGCCGCTGTTTCTGGTGTTCTACGTGACCAAGCTCACCGACATGGCGAATGCGCTGGTCAAGGTGCTGCACGTGCCGTATAAGTATGCGTTCACGTTCATGTCCACCGTGCATTTCATCCCCGTGTTCATGAACGATATGGCGGGCATCATGGAGGCGCAGACCGCGCGCGGCGTGGAATTCGACGGCGGCGTCTTGAAGAAGGTCCGCCTGATGATGCCGCTGTGCGTTCCGCTGCTGGTGTCGTCGGTGCGCAAAACCAACAGCGCCGCCATCGCCGCCGAGGTGCGAGGCTTCGATTTGCGGACCCGGGAAAGCGGCTTCAAGGAGTACCCCTTCTCAGGCATCGACTTCGCTGCGATGGCCATCGCAGCCGCCCTGCTTATCGCGGCTATCTTGCTCGGAGTGTTGTTGTAGACATTCGACTGTCGCTAGTCGGTGAAAACGAGAGAAGTCCGCAACGCCAAGGAAGAGCGACGCAGGCGGTTGATGAGTCGTTGAAACGAACAAAGCCCGCAGGTGGTGGTTGCCTGAATTCTGAGGTAGGAGCAAACCTTCTGTACCTGAAGACCACTTGGGCCCTGCCCTGCGGAGTAAATCACCTACTTCGTGGTCAACTGAGCCTGTTGTGCGCTGTCAGATTGTCGAAATCGGGTCGTTTCAGCGCCGCCAACCCAACCTCGCGCGGCCCGAATCAGCGCTTCCACAGGTCGGAAAAGTCGCGCTTTCGTCCAGCCTGAATTCATGCGCGCATAACGTTCTGTTGACCACCAACTATCGGTTGTGCTCCTATTCGCCGAGAATCTCGCGGTAGGTTTGCTCGTCTTTCTCGGTGTAGACGTCGAAAATGACGTGCATGTCGGCCTTGGGGTTGGCGTCGAGCCAGGCACGCACCGTGTCGACGGCAATGTGGGCGGCTTCTTCTTGCGGGAACCCGAATACGCCGGTGGAGATGCAGCAGAAGGCGATCGATTTGCAATGCCGCTCCGCCGCCATCGCGATTGGCGTGCTGATGCAGCTAGTCGGACCCCTTCATGCTGCAAGGAGGGGTCCGACTAGCTCTTTATCTGTGCAATTGCGATTGTAAATCCGGATTGATGGTGCTTTGAGCGAGATTGTACTCTGTGAATCTGGAAGCTATTTGTATGAGCGTCTCTACGACATTTGCTCTCGGGGGGTTAGCTTAATTGACGTACTGAATTTCTTTCTCTCCCAGATACTCTCCTGTGTCATTGTTGAAAAAGGTTACTTTGTAGTAATCCGCACCGCCATAAACAGCGCTGCCGCCTATTATTCCGACGAGCCTAGTGGATGGCGCTTTCCCGTTGTTCGTGACTGAAAATTGGTCTGAACTACTCTCCCATCGCTCTGGCTTGCTTCTCGTTTCCTCGTAATGCGCGCTAACCTCTATGCGAATTGTCACCTTCTCGCTGCTATTGCTGCTACTTAGCGGACCATTGGTTGCTTTCGCGAAAGCGTATACGTTTCCAAAGTTTTTTCCTTCCCAGGTGCTTTGATCTATTGCCTGCTCGCTGGTCGTGATACCGAATTCAAATTGCCATTTATAGAGCTGGTCGTAAAGACTGCTTGAATCTTTATAATTATCCTTACCAAGTTCCTTCAAATAATTGTAGGTAGTTAGATCGTCGTGATCAAAGTGCCTAACTACATACTGGTACCTTGCATCCATGCGAGACTCTGTGTCGCGTGCGAACGCAAACCAGGTAGATGCTTTTTCGTAATCTTGCTGCTGCATGAAAGATTCGGCAGCTGCTTCCGCTATGGGTTCCAACCTATCCCAGCCGCCGTCGAGCCCTGTTAGCATTTGTGCGCTTTTGCAAGCTTCATCGTAGTTATCTGATCCAAGGGCGTTTCGCACTTGGATTTCGCAAGCATCCACCTCGCATTGTATGGCTCGTTTTGGGGAGTCTTTGAAGTCGCCTAATTCTTCAAATGCGGCAATTGCATCTTCGTATTGGCCCGAATTTGCATAACTGGTTGCTATAGCATACTTTACGTTCGGGGCTATAACGAATGCGCCGAGTACGATAATGAGTCCCAGCGCAACTACGCTTGTCATCGCGGTAATTATCCCACGCCGAATCTTCCTGCTTTGCGCTGAACTTATGCTTTGAATTCTCTCATCGCAGTCCTTGGCTTTTTCTGCGGAGTCCTTTTCGTCTTTGATGGAGGTGAATAGTTTCGAAGCTTTTTTAAGCTCCTTCTTACTGGCGTCGTCTTTGCTCAAATCGCACGCCTGCTCGTAAATATCGTCTACGCGATCATTGTATTCGGCGAGTAGATCCTGTTCGTTTTCCGTGTCAAGCAGGCGCTCCTTTACCATTCCGCACTTGCAGCAAGTGGTTCTGCTGATGTTTGCTTGCCCGCAAGCGCATACCCACCATCCACTATGATCCTGAACGGCCCCGTTGACGATTTCATCGTTTTCGCCAAGCGACAAAGCGTAGGCGCGCTGGGCACGCGCCTTCGGGGAAAGGCTTAGCGCTTGTCTTTGGGGCAGCGGTTTTGGCGATGTTGTCGAATGCCAGGTTTTGTTGGAAAAATCGACTCGTCTAATCACCAGATTGCAGGATGTAATATTGGCTTGAGTTAGGCGTTGCGGCTTAAGCGTCTTCTCGGTGCCTGCGGGAATATCCGTATCGAGATATTCAAGAGGCATTGCTTCATCTGATTTATCGGGCACTTCAATAGTTAAGGCTGCGGCAATCGAAACTATGGGGTCATTCGATATATTTTTAACTTTGACTTGGAGAAAGGTTGCCGATGTTGTCGTGTCGCGTGATATCTGGACTGCCGATAGTTGAATTGGGCATTTTTCTTCCCAAGTGATGCGATGCTGATTGGATTGAACATCCGCCCTGAAGATGACCTTGTAATTTGATTCCGTCATGATTACACCGTTGGAAGGTCGTTTGGCTCGGAAAGGCCAGGTTGTTTATCTGGCATTGCGCATACGATGAGACCGAGCACGATTGGCGAGGCAAATAGCCCAATGAACCAAAGAGTACCGGCATCGGAGTGTCCTTTTGCGTTGGCGAAGCTAACGAGCTTGCTAATTGCAAGAATCCACGCTACAAGAGCTACAATGGCTACCACAAGAATAACGACGCCGAGAAACTCAAAAGAACTGGAATAGTAGTACATGACGAATTCCTTTCTATTGCTTATTTTTGATAATGATGGGCGGAATTGCGTCTCGTCAGATGCGCCATGGCGCACCAGGTTTATCGTGCTCACAGGGCTTTGTTCCGCACTTCAGTTTGCCGTCGCGGCACCATTTCGTCACCTTTGCCTGCGTCGTGTTCCAAATACTCGCAGCCTCTTTCGAGCTCATATATTCACCCATTAGCTCCCTCTCCTTTCGACGTGGGTTTATTACGTCAAAGATATCGGGGGGGGGTCTTGTCAATGAGAACTTGGCGAGAAACGCTCTTGTTTGGGAGGGTCCTAGCTAATGATGGCCTGGCGCGCGATGCTAGCTATTCCAGCGGTATCGAGCTCGCTTTTGTTTTCGCTTCGGTGCGGGGGTGTGCTACAATAGTTATACGAAAATATAACTCACGAAGGGAGGCGCTATGACTTTCGCCACCATTCGGGCCTGGGGTAACAGCAAGGGCCTTATCATCCCGAAGCAGATTTGCGACATGTTGGGACTCTCTGCGGGTGATAGGGTGTCCATAAAACCGAACGCCAAAAACTCCGCCATAGAAATCGCCCCCATGAAGCGTAAATATACGCGGGACAAAGTGCTTACTGCTGAGGATGTCTTTTCGGGCTGGAGCGGCGCGTATTCTCTTCCTGATGACTTGCGCGGCCCTGCATCGCGAGGCGAAGAGTGCTCTTGGGGCGAACCCGTCGGCAAGGAAATGTGGTAGCAATGATTTGCGAACAGGGTGAAGTGCTTTATGTTGACTTCGAGCCACATGTTGGTCACGAACCGGCAAAATATCGGCCTGCAATTGTGCTGAGTGCCGATGCGTTCAACCGGGTGTCGTCCATGACGGTCGTTGCGCCCATTACCTCAACGGACAACGGGTATCCAATGCATTCAAAAATCGACTGCGAAGATGTTTCCGGGTTTGCTTGTGTGGAACAAATGAAAGCCGTGGATTTGAACGCAAGGAAATGCAAGCATGTCGGATACGCCGAGGAGCAGCAAATGAACGCTCTGCTGTCGCTGGCTGGCGCGGTGTTCGGCATTTAAGCCAGACGGCTCACGGCGCTAATGAATAGTGTTTTGCGCGGTTGGCGGGTCGCCGAAGCGAGGAAACCCTCCGCAACCAGCGGCCGCTTGAATTCTGGGAAAGCAAACCCTCCGCAACCAGCGGTCGCTTGGGCCCCGCGGGAGCAAGACGCCTACTTGGTGGTCAACTGAGCGAGTTGTGCGCTGTCGGATTGTCGGAATAGAGCCGTTTCAGCGCCGCCAGCTCGATCTCGCGCGGCCCGAATCAGCGTTTCCCCAGGTCGGCAAAAGTCGCGCTTTCGCCCAGCCTGAATTCATGCGCACACAACTCGTTCTGTTGACCACCAACTACGGGTTTGTCTCTATTCGCCGAGAATTGAGCGGTAGGTTTGCTCGTCTTTCTCGGTGTAGGCGTCGAAAATGACGTGCATGTCGGCCTTGGGGTTGGCGTCGAGCCAGGCCCGTACCGTGTCGACGGCAATGCGGGCGGCTTCTTCTTGCGGGAACCCGAACGCGCCGGTGGAGATGCAGCAGAAGGCGATGGACTTGCAGCGTCGCTCCGCCGCCGCGTCGAGGCAGTTCCGATAGCTTGCGGCAAGGAGCCGTTTGTGCTGCTTGGTGGGCTTTCCGTTCTCCACGATCGGCCCAACGGTGTGGATGACCAGGCTTGATGGAAGGTTGTACGCTGAGGTGACCTTCGCCTGGCCGGTAGGCTCCTCATGACCCTGCGCCTTCATGATCGCCGCGCACTCGATGCGCAGCTGCACGCCCGCAAACGTATGGATGGCGTTGTCGATGCAGTAATGGCCAGGCACCCAGCATCCCAAGAGTTGGGAATTCGCGGCGTTTACGATGGCGTCTGCCGCCAGCGTGGTGATGTCCCCGCGCCACACGGCGAAGCGCGGATCGCTCTCGCACGGGGGGATGAGCCCCGCGTAGGTGATGCCTTCCTCGTCGATGATCGCGTGCAGCAGCTTGTCCTGCTTGGCGAGGAACTCGCCGCTCACGTGCTCGGGCGGGCGTGTGTTGCACAGTGCGCGGAAAAGATCCCATGCTTCACCGAAGGTTCCGGGAATGGGGCAGGTCGCGAGCTCGTCGCCGGTGTTCGTGCGTTCTTCTTGCAGCTCGGTGATGAGGAAGCGAAGGTCTTCTTCGATGGTGGACATGGCGGGCTCCTTATCGTTGTTTGCAGAAATCCTATCATAAGCTGCGCGAAGGGGCCGATTCGCCTCGCCCTCGCCGCCCAAAAGCGTTTGAGCGGGCACAGCTTCCATGAGAAGTGCTAGAATGCATCTAGTATTAAATCGAAGCAGGTATCTCTCCTGGTTCGAAGGATCGAGATTAAGGAGGTCACATGGACTACCAGGCATACTACCGCAAAGTCGAAGACGGCAACTATCAGGCATACTACGACGCAATCGCCGCTGCCGAGCCGCGCGATCCGCAGGCGACCGCCCGTACACGAGACGCGGACGGAACCATTCCGGGACAGGCTCGCGAGCGCATGTTCAACATCGCGGGTGAGATTCAGAATACGTCGCGGGAGTTCGGCGTGCCCCTGCCGCCGCTTTTGGAAGGTTGCACGGTGGTCGATCTGTGCTGCGGCTCGGGTCGCGATACCTATCTTGCGGCGCAGCTCGTGGGGCCTGCGGGCAAGGTCATCGGCGTCGAGCCGAACGCTGCCCGCATGCGCATTGGCGAGAAGTACCTGGAAAAGGAAATGAAGCAGTTCGGCTACGATGCTCCTAACGTAGAATTCCACAAGGGCTGCCCAGAGGACCTCTCTTTTATCCCCGACGGCAGCGTCGACGTGGTCATCTCGAACTGCACGTTCAACGAATCACCTGATAAGGCACGCTATATCGTAGAGGTGCGACGCATTCTGAGGGAAGGCGGCGAGTGGTATTTCACCGACGTGTTCGCCGATCGTCGCATGCAGAGGGAAATCTCCGACAATATCGACAACGTCGCGCTCCGTCTGGGCGGCGCCATGTACATCAACGATTTCCGTCGCATCGCGCAGCAGCTTGGCTTCAACGACCCGCGCTATCTGATCACCAACAAGACGCCGGTGACCGAGAAGGAGTCCGCGCTGTTTGACGGCACGTCGTTTGCGACGATCACCTGCCGTTTGGTGAACACCCCTTACACCTCCGATGTGTGCGAGGACTACGGCGAGTTCGTTACCTATAAGGGCGGCCTGCCCGATTTCCCCGACTACTTCCTGTTCGACAAGGACATCAAGTTCCCGGTGGGGAAGAGGTGTCACGTGTGCAATAACGTGACGAGCCTGGTCATTCCCGAATTTGGCGGCCGCTATGCGGCGGT
>OLOB01000853.1_pt1 | contig 21813 bp, 20 predicted proteins | sample 1671911 | NCBI WGS metagenome assembly OLOB01 (sample SAMEA3136625, study PRJEB25190) | human gut metagenome | biome: human gut; feature: human-associated habitat; material: faeces | place: Austria | collected 2013
CACCGCTGCAGCGCCGGGCCCTCCTTTATCGCCTGCGCTTCCCCTACAGCCTGCGCGTACTCGCTGCCAGACCGCCCAGGATGAAGTTGTCAATCACCGCCTGCGTGCGCGCCCATTCCTCAGGGCTCGCATTGATGCAGCGGCGCACCGCGGAGAGGCACCCGCTCGATTGGAAGTACAAAAGATCGGCAAGCTCCCCCTCGCTTAGGTCGCAGATGCCCTGCATCGCGCGCAGATAGACGCCCTTTTGGCCCTCGACCATCTTGTCAAGGACGACGCGCGTGAGGCTCTCATCCAAAAAGATGCCCGCGTAGTGCTTGTTTTCGCGCACGAACTGGCAAAACGGCATATCACACCCAGAACATGCACCCGCCGTGCGTATCTCGCGCGACACGAGATGGCGGGCAAGCGAGCTCGATTGCGAGAAGGCGTCATCGAGTATCTCGTCAAGCACCTCGGTCATGTTGCGGTAATGACGGTAAAACGTGCCACGGCCGATTCCCGCGCGCTCGCACAAGTCGGTCACCTTAATGTCGGCGAGCGAGCTCGATTTCTTCAATTCCAGAAACGCCTCTTTGATGAGGCCCTTCGTGAAAAGGATGCGGCGGTCGACCTTCGGTGCCGTCGCAGGCTGCGTGTTAGCCCGAGACGGCGCGCCGGACTGCGTCCCCGAGCCGGCCTTCGCCCGCCCTTCTGTCATCTCCGGCATGGCGCTATTTCCCCGCCGACTCAGACGACGCCTTGCGGGTCGAGGGCTTCTTGGCCGCAGCCTTGCTCGTCGCCGCAGTCTTTTTCGCCGCAGTCTTTTTCGCCGCAGTCTTCTTCCCCTTCGACGCCGCCTTCTCGGAATCGTCTTGCTCCTTGCCTGGGCAATCGAAGTTCGGGCAGAGCTTCCACGGGCCGCGAGCCGTCGTCACGATGACGAGCGGCGCTCCGCAATGCTCGCAAACCTCGTCGGTGGCCGTAAGCTTGCCGTACTGGGGCAGCGGATAGCCAACGCCGCACTCATCGTGGTTCTCGCAGCGGATGAAACGCTTGAGCGTGCGAGGATTTTTCTGCGCGATGAGCTTCGCCTGCTTGCCGGCGGCCTTGCACACCGGGCACTCGCCGACGACCACATCGGGCTCTTTGTTTGTCTCGCAGTTCGGGTCAATGCAGATGACGCGCGGCTTCGAGCGGAAAGCCGTCACCTTCACCTGGGGCATCCCGCACGTGGGGCACAGCTCCTCCATCGACTCGATCTTGCCCTTCGGGAGCGGGTAGGTCACATCGCAGTCGGGCCACCCAGCGCATCCGATGAACATCCCGCGCGTCTTCTGCGAGGCGCGAATCTGCAGGTCCTTGCCGCATTTGGGGCACTTGCCCACGTACGCGTCAGCGGCGACGGCATCGGCAAGGGCATCCTTGACTTCCTCGGAATGGGGCATGAGGTCGGCCAGCTGCTCGGAGAGCAGGTTGCGGGAGTTCATGACCACATCGGCCTTGGTCTTCTGGCCTTCGGCGATGTTGTCCATCTCGGCCTCGAGTTCCGCCGTCATCTCCGAGTGGGTGATATGCGGCGCGAACTTGTCGAGCGCGTCGCACACCGCCATGCCGAGCTGCGAGGGCTCGATGGGGTCGTTCTGGATGTACTTCACCGTGTAGAGGCGCTCGATGATGCTGTGGCGCGTGGACTTCGTGCCGAGCCCGAGCTTTTCCATCTCCTGGATGAGCTTGCCTTGGCTGTAGCGGGCGGGCGGTTCGGTCTGCTTCTTCGTGCAGGTGGCGCCGTTGAAGGCGATCTGCTGGCCCTCGGCGAGTGCAGGCAGCTGCTCGTCTTTCTTCATGCCGTAGGGGTAGATGGCGCGATAGCCCTCGTGCACGAGAACGTCGCCCTTCGCGGCGAAGTGCTCGCCTGAGATATCGAGCGTGACCTTGGTGCCCTCGACGACGGCGGCTTCGGAGAGCGTCGCCAAGAAGCGGCGGGCGATCAGGTTGTAGAGCTTGTACTCCGCAGGCGGCAAGTCGTCGGGCGTGACCATGGCCGTCGGGTAGATCGGCGGGTGGTCGGTCGTCTCCTTCTTGCCGCGGGTTGCCGTAAGCGGCCCCTTCGCGAGCAGTTCCTTGCAAAACGGCGCGTAAGCCGGGTTGCCGGAGATGGTCTTCACGACCTCCTCCAAGTCGAGCGAGCTCGGGTACACCGTATTGTCGACGCGCGGATAGGAGATATAGCCGTCCATGTAGAGGCTCTCGGCGAGGCGCATCGTGCGTGCAGGGGAAAGGCCCTCCGCCGACGCCGCGGTCATGAGGCTTGTGGTGTTGAAGGGAACGGGCGGCTGCTGTTTGCGCGAGCGCTTCTCGATGGAGAGCACCTTCGCGCTTGTCGCCCCCTCGACGGCGGCCATGGCGGCCTTAGCCTGCGCCTCGTCCTTGAAACGCGCCGTAGCATGGGGCGCCTCGAAGGCGAGCGGACCCTCGCCCGATGTGGGACCGGTCTTCTCGGCGGCGTCGAAGGCGCCCTTGATCACCCAGTAGTCCTCAGGGACAAACGCCAAGCGTTCGCGCTCGCGCGCCACGATGAGGGCAAGCGTCGGCGTCTGCACGCGGCCCGACGAGCGCACGTTACCGTAGCCCGCAAACTTCACGAGGGTGAGATAGCGCGTGAGCACCGCGCCCCAGATAAGGTCGATATCCTGGCGCGATGCGCCGGCGGATGCCAGGTTGACGTCGAGCTCCACAAGGTTGGAGAACGCGTGGGTAATTTCCTCCTTCGTAAAGGCGGAATAGCGGGCGCGCGAGACGGGGGCGGTAGGGTTCACTTCCTGGATGCACGAGAGCGCATCGGAGCCGATGAGCTCGCCCTCGCGGTCGAAGTCCGTCGCGATCACGATGGAGTCCGCCTTCTTGGCGAGGTTCTTTAAGCTGCGGATGATTTCCTTTTCCTTAGGGAGCTTCTCGATTGGCGCGTAGACCAGGTACGGCAGCGCGTCCATCTTCCACCCTTTGAGCTCCACGCCGTCTTCGGTGAAGGGCTTTTTCTTCTTGAAGGGGGGCTTAGCCAAGCTTGCGGGCACGTCGGCGGGAACGGTCTCGCCCTCGACGGTCACGCCTTGCCAACCGCCGCGCTTCTTATATACCAGGTTGGGAGTGAAGTCGGGCTCCAAGATATGCCCGCGCAGACCGATGGTCACCCACTCCTCGCCATCCACCTCAAACCGGTAGATCGGCGTCGAATACACCTTGTCGGCTTTCGGCTTGCTCGCACCCAAAAGGCTCGCGATCTTGGTTGCGGCGTCGTTTTTCTCCGTTACGACCAGTTTCACATGGTCCTCCTTGCCCCCAGAGCGCCTGCCGCGCGCCGGAAATCGTTCACACGATTACCCCGATTCGTCAGTTTTACGTGTGCGGGGATTCTCCTACCCTATCGCGCGCAGCGTCCAAACGTTGCGCATAACGCGCTTTAGCATACACGATTTGGAAGCGCTAAGCCAAAAAAGGTTCACGAAACGGGGTTTTCATCTCGAGAACCCAAGAGGCGAGCCTGGGGGTGTTCCTATCGCGAGGGCGGCGCGGAAGGCGGCGGCGCCCTGGGTCCTATGCCGTCTGTGCTGCCTGCTTCGCCTGCGTCGCCCGCGTCGCCTGTTCCACCCGCGCTGCCTGTTCCGCTTCGGCCTCCTCGCGGTCAAGCACGAGCTTCATGGCGGCGATGGCGCACTCAAGCATGCCGTCGTCGGGCTCGTTCGTGGTGAGGTACTGCATCTGCATGCCGGGCCAAAGCACCACCTTCACAAGCGGGTTGCCCGGATGCGAGCCCGCCCACCTGACCGTGATCTCATAGGACACGCCCGCGATCACCGGCATGAGCACGATACGCGACAAGATGACAAGCGCAAGCTTCGGCGCACCATCGGGCACGCCCCATGCGGCGATGAGCGCGTTTAGGGGCACCACCGTGTACACGAAGATGGCGATAATCATGACCATGATGAGGAATGCGGTTCCGCAGCGCACGTGCAGGCGCGGGAAGCTGCGCGCGTTCTCGGGCGTGAGCGGCAAGCCGTGCTCGTAGCAGTGAATGGTCTTGTGCTCTGCGCCATGGTAGCCGAACATGCGCTTGATCTCCGACATGCGCCCGATGAGCCAGATATAGAAGACGAACACGGCAACGCGGAGCACGCCGTCGACGATGTTCCACAGAAGCGTGTTGCCGTCGTACTCGCCCACAATGAGGTTCGTGATGAAGGCGGGCGCCACGATGAAGAGCACGATGCCGAGCGCAAGCCCGCAAACCATCGAGATGGCCATCTCCTTCTTGCCGAACTCGGACTCGGGCTCCTTCGCGCTTGGGATATTGTGAGCGTCCTTGCTATTTGCGACAGGCTCAGAAGCGTCACCCTCGGCTTCTCCCACCACCTCAAGCGAGCTTTGCGCGCCGAGTGCGTCGATCACGGTATCGGGGCGTCCGAAGTCGTCCCTCCAGGAGAACTCAAGCTCGGATTCCTGGCGCGTGGGCTGCTCGCAAGCAGCCTCATGCTCCGGCCCCTGCTCGCAGGCGGCCTCGCGCGCAGTTTCAGACACAGGCTTTTCTTCCGCCTTCTCTTCCCCCTCGTCCTCTTCCGCATAGGCGTGAAGGGTCGCAATCTCTAACGCCTTGAAGCCCAAGACGAGCGACTCGACCAGGGCACGGCATCCGCGCACGAGTGGCCAGTACAGCCAGCCGTTCTTCTCCTTCCCACTCGCCAGATCGTGTTCTTCGGTGTACACGGCGCCGGAGGGCTCGCGAACAGCGACCGACCAGTTGTACTTTCCGCGCATCATGATGCCTTCAAGCAATGCCTGCCCGCCGACGTGGGTCTTGCGCGCGCCGTCTTCTGCGAACGCGCGGGAGAGATCGCTTTTCTCGCGAGTCACTTTCCGCTAGCTCCTTTTCACACGAGGGTACGGGTTTTTGCAGCTCATCTTGCCTTCAGGACATGCGCCCGAAACGCAAGGGGCACCGGCGTCGGCGAAGACGAACGGCGCGGTGGGACGGGCGAGCTCGAGCATGCGGTGCGCCATGTCGCGAATTTCCCACTGGGCGCGGTTGCAACAACGCAGCTTGAAGAAATGCAGCAGCTCGCGAACGTTCATGGTGATGACGATCTTGCTCTCCGCAGCGTTCGGCAAGAGATAGCGGGCGTCCTCAGCGGGCACGCCCGCGTCGAGCAGCTTCTCGTACGCGCTGACGGCGGCGGCGATGGCATCGTCGAAGAGAGCCTTCCGCTCGGGGTCGGAGGCGATGGTGTCGGGCGTGACCACATCAACGCCGTCCTTGAACTTCACGTAGCGCTGGCTTTGCTGGTTGAAGCTCGCGATGCGGTGACGCACGAGCTGATGGGTGAGCGCGCGGGAGACACCGTCGACGGCGAAGGTGTAGCTCGCGTGCTCGAGCGTGGAAAAATGCCCGCTCTCCATGATAGTCGTAAGCACGCTGCGAATGCGCTCCTCAGGCATCGTTTCCATAAGCTCGGCCGCGCCCACCGGCGCATAGCACAACCGCGCCGCAGTGGCGATTGCACGCTCGGGGTCGGGCGTATGGTACAAAAGCTCAACATGCATAGAGAGCCCCCCTCTTCCTTGATATCGTTCGCGGTTCTTCGTTTCCCGATGGCGGCAAGCCGCAGTTTTTAAGACCGTCTTCGCCCACCATCGGCCATTGTCCGCTAACATGATAGGCAAACGCGCGCATCGGGTCGCCCCCGATTCGCCCCAATGCGAAAAACTCCCCGAGAAAGGCAGCTTCCCATGACAGAGAGCTTCACTCCCCTGCTCACCACCACCGACTGGAACGCCGAATGGATGCAGCTGCAAAAAGCGCGGCGACACCGCGACAGCGCGGTCTACTGGAACGAACGGGCGAAGACCTTTACGTCCAAAGACTACCCCAATCCCTACGTGAACTCGTTTCTTGAGCGCGCAGGAGTCGCTCCCGAGGAAAGCGTATTCGACATGGGCTGTGGGACAGGCGCTCTCGCCCTGCCGCTCGGGGAAGCGGGGCATGCCGTCACGGCCGCCGACTTCTCGGAAGGAATGCTTTCCATCCTTCGCGGGGAACTTGAGGCACGTGGGATCAAAAGCGTGCATTGCGAGCAGATGAGCTGGGAAGACGACTGGGAGGAACACGGCATCGCCCCGAAATCTCACGACGTGTGCACCGCATCGCGCTCGATTGCCGTCGACGATATGCGCACCGCGCTCTTAAAGCTCACCATGGTCGCCCGTCGCCGCGTGTGCATCACGTTGCCGACAGGCGCCTCCCCGCGAACCGACGACCACGTGATCGAGGCACTCGGCCTCGCCTCCCGCGTCGGCCGCGACCACCTCTACGCCGTGAACATCCTCTCAAGCATGGGATTCGAGCCCGAACTGACCTATATCAAAAGCTCCCGGCACGACACGTTCGAGACCTTCGACGACGCGCTGCACAAGTACGACGACATGGTGCGCAAAGCGTGTGCCCTCCTACCAGAGACGCGCACGCAGATCGCGCTCTCGAAGCTCAAACCCTGGCTCGAGGCGCAAATCGTCGAGAACGAGGACGCCGGCAAGCCTGGAGAGAGAGGGATTCCGCAAGGAGCGCTGCGTCTTCGCGAGCCGAGAACCATTACCTGGGCTTTCATCGCCTGGAACGTCGATTAGACAGCTTGACGAGCACGGTTGTGCGCTCTGGGGGCATTGCCTATACTTGACGGGAGAAAGCCCCTATGCGGGGAATAACCGATACAAACAGCGAACGGGGAACTATGCGCATTTCAGCACGAAACGTCTTGAAGGGCACGATTACCGACGTCGAGATTGGTGCCGTGAGCGGAGTCGTCTCAATCAAGGTCGGCGAGACGGCCCTCACCTCTATTATCACCATGGAGGCCATTCACGATCTCGGCCTTAAGAAGGGCATGCCGGCATATGCCGTCATAAAGGCAAGCCATGTCATGTTCGCGCGCGGAGATGAGCCCCTCAACAACCTGTCGGCCCGAAATCAGCTCGTCGGCACCGTGACCACGGTTCGCCCGGGAAAGACAGACGGGCGCGTGTCCCTCACGCTCGCAGACGGCAACATCATCACCGGCTCGGTCTTCAACGACATGATCGGGGAGCTCGGCCTGGAAGTTGGCAACAAAGCAGTCGCCATCGTGAAGTCCACCGACCTCATGATCGGCGTCGATTAAGGCTGGCGACCCTGCCCTGTAGCCAGCGGCAGGTTTCGGCACCGCGGCCTGCCCTTTTGCGGTTCGGCGCTTGCGGCTTGCTTCCGGCTCTCCCGCGCGGCGATGGCCCGCCGAGACCTTATCTTTCGGCAAAAGAAAAAGCCCGAACAGCTCAGCTGTTCGGGCTTGCTTTTTCCCAAGGGAAAAGCTATTCGGCTGCGGGAGCCTCGACCTCGAGAGCGGCCTCAGCCTCGGCGTCGGCAGCAGCCTCTTCGGCAGAGCCCTCAGCCTCGGCGGTAGCAGCAGCCTCGGCAGCGCGGGCAGCTTCCTCTTCAGCCTTCTTGGCGTACTCTTCAGCACGCTTGGCCTTCTCGGCAGCCTTCTTCTCGCGCTCGGCCTTCTTGGCAGCCTCTGCCTCGGCGACGGCGGCAGCGCGCTTGGCCTTCTTGGCAGCCTCGCGCTCGGCAACCATGTCCTTCGCGGAGCCGAACTTGTCGGCAAAGCGCTGGACGCGTCCGCCGGTGTCGATGAACTTCTGCTGGCCCGTGAAGAACGGGTGGCAGGCGTTGCAGATGTCAACGCGCAGCTCGGACTTGGTGGAGCGGGTCGTGAACGTGTTGCCGCAGGTGCACTTGACGGTGCACTCGACGTAATCCGGATGGATTCCTTGCTTCATGTTGGTTCTCCTTTACCATGCCTTGGTTTCCGACCAAGGCGAGACAAGCTTTTTTATGATACCACAGCGTATTGACATTGCAATAAGAAACGGGCGGCGAATCGCATCGATTCACCGCCCGTACAGAAGTCAAGCGCCCGTCTCGACCACACAGCTGCAACGTCGAGAGAAAAATGCGGCGGCGCAAAGGGCGAGGCGCGCCCAAGACGCTCCCGACAGCGGGCCTAGACCTCGGCGACCCACAGACCGTGCAGGTTGCAGTACTCGTAAACCTTGATCGCACGATCGCCCTCGGCGATAGCAAAGTCGGCTTCCGGTTTGTCGGCGCTCGTCAGCTCTGCAATCTGGTACCCCTTCTCGGTGACCAGGCAGACGAACGCGATGAGGTGCTCGTCAGTCATCGGGTGGGCCACGCTGCCGACCTCGACGTGAACGGCATTGCCCGAAATGCTCACGACGGGAACGTGCTTCTCAACCGCCGCATCAGTGGAATTCGCGACCAGCTCGCTCATCTTCTCGCCGCAGCAGGAAAGTGGGACCTTCTTGTCGAAGGGCTTCACGGCAACGTTGCCGCAGTGGTTGCATTTATAGAACGTGACGTCCATAACGTATCCCTTTCTCGTCTGCGCCCCGCGCGTCCCCATCCAGGAAGCGCGTGGCTACTGCAAACAAGGCTCCTCTCGTGTCATAGCCTTGCTCTGCTGCATATGTTACTCGCTTTGTTTCAATTCTGGAAGTCCTTGTTGAGACTTCTTCGCAATAAGCGCATAAAGCAGCACGCCGATGCCGACCGCGATGAGCGGAGTCGAGAGCACCTGCCCCATCGTGAGCCAACCGCCCCACAGGTATCCAAGCTGCACGTCAGGCTCACGCACGAACTCGATGGCGAAGCGGAAGCACCCATACATGATGAGGAACACGCCAAGGAAGGTCCCCTGGGCGCGTGGAGGACGCTTGCGCGAAAGCGCGAACAACACAAGGAAGATGACAATGCCCTCAAGCACTGCCTCATAAAGCTGAGAGGGATGGCGGGGCATCATTCCCGCCTGCCCCCCGAACACGACGCCCCACGCGGCATCGGTCGGCGCGCCCCACAGCTCGCCGTTCACGAAGTTGGCACAGCGACCGAAGAACAGCCCGATAGGAGCCCCGATGCAACCGAGGTCAGCCAGCGTGAGGTACGGAATGTGCGTAAAATGCGCGGCGGCGATTCCCGAAAGAAGCGCGCCGATGAGCCCGCCGTGAAAGCTCATGCCTCCCTTCGAGAGGGCGAAGATGTCAGCAGGATGCTGCAGGTAGTAGCCGTCTCCATAGAACAGGACGTACCCTAAACGCCCGCCTACGATGACGCCCACGATGACGCACAGCATGATGGTGATGAGCGCATCCGAGTCGACGCGCACCCGCCAGCGCTTCGCCGTGCTCATGAGCACGAGAGCGGCACAGATAAATCCGAGCACGTATGCGATACCGTACCAGCGCACAGAAAAAGGCCCGACCGAGAACGCGATCGGGTCGAGGCTTTGATAGATTTCGTTGAGCAAGGAGCTAGTCCCTTCCCATTCCAGCGCCCACTTCGATGGCGGCGAAGCGAACTTCCTCGCGCAGGGCCAAAGGAATCGTCTGGACCGACGAGACGGACGCGCCGCATCGGGGGCATGTGACCGTGAACATCGCGACATCGCTGCGAAGGACCATCATGGAGTCGTAGCGGCATACGTCCAGGTCGCTTTGTCCGCACGTGGGACAGCTCAGCGTTCGAACCACAGCTCTCGCCTCCTCATCGCAGTCGGTCGTGTTTGCTTCATTGTAGCAGTGTTTGGGCGCAAGGCGTCCTACAGGATGAATCGATTGCGCGCGCCGAGCTTGTGCTCCTGGCGCGGACACTCCTCGATGCTCGGGCCGTGCGTCAGGAAGAACGTGCAGAAATGGCACACTTCCTTCACCGCCGCGTCGTAGCCCAAATCGGGATTGAGCAGCAGCTCGAAATCGTCGCAGACCTCGTGCGTCGGACGATGGCATGCAGCGTAATGGCAGTCGGCAGGGCACGGCTCGCCCGGCGTATTGTGAGGGCAGCGCTCCTGCATCTCGTCGTCGCAGCCCCGCATCTCCCAGCAATGAGACACCTTTTCCTCCTTCACCGGCACTACCGTCCCGGCAACCGCGCGACAGGACGCGCGACCTCTGCCCCGAACAGCTTGCCCGAAATAAAGAGAAGGACGGGATATTCCCGCCCTTCTCGCGTCTCACAAGTAGTCGACTAGTATCCCTCGTGGTACGGCACGACGCGCTCGACGCCAGGCACGCGTTCCTTCAAGATGCGCTCGACGCCGTTGGCAAGCGTCATCTCCGACATCGGGCAGCCCTTGCAAGCGCCCTGAAGCTCAACCGTGACGATGCCGTCTTCGCTGACGTCGATCAGCTTCACGTCGCCGCCGTCCGCCTGAAGGCTCGGTCGGATAAGCTCCAAAACCGCGGCCACATCGGTCTTCTCAACCATCGTTGCTCCTTCTCGAGTACTGGATGTTTCTCTTGATTCGCTATAGTACCACAAGCCGCCGTCCCAACGTCGCGCGCACGCGAGGCGCAAGGTCGGTGCAACTTGTCACTACTGAATCGGCTGCCAATCCTTACCGATCACCACAAGGACGTTCGCGTCGAAAGAATAGTAGTCGCCGCCGTTGACGACGCGTCCACCGTCGATCGTCTTCACGATGGTGTTCGCCGCCGCCTTGTACGCCTCGTCGCGGTAAATCACGAGCGTCTCGTTGTAGATACCGGCATCGGTGACGTTGCCGATGGTCCCGATGGTGAATCCCGCGTTGCCGAGGATCTCGCCCATCTTCGCCCCGACGCCGGTGATGCCGCCGCCGTTGCGGATCTCAACCTTGATGCCAGTGGGATCGCTCACCGTCTCCGCCTCTTCGACGGCGTTCGGGTCGGCTCCGGCATCAACGCTTTCCATAACCGTCTTCCATTGAGAATCGGAAGCCTTGAACAGCGCCGTTCCGTCCTGTTCGCTTTCGCTACCCGGCACATATGCCGCGTACACCGTCGCCTCGCCTAAGGGGCGAAACGCGTTCGCCAAATCGATCACCTGCGAAGACGACAGATCTGTCCGCACGTTGCCCGCAATTCCGTCGAGCTCGGTGGCGAAGTCGAGCCCGCCCGCCTCGAGCAGACGCAGCGCCATCGCATAGGCGAAGGATGTGCGCACCGAGGCTTGCGTCTCGGATGACTTCGCGTAATTGCTTGCGCGAAGTGCGACGAGCGAGCTTTCGGCATCGAGGACCTGCTCCCCCGCCTCAAGGTAGATGCTGCCCGCATACGGGTCGTCGACGGATTCGGGAAGCGTCATGCCGATGCCGCCCACCAAATCGACGAGCGAGCGGATGCCCTCCTCGTTCGTCTTCACGAGATGGGATATGCCCACTCCCGCAAAGGACGAGACAGCCTTCACGAGCGCCTCGTCACCGCCTATCCCATAGGCGTCGTAGAGCGGATGGGTTTTGCCATCCGAGAGGCTTACAGCAAGGTTGCCGGGGATGGAGACGAGCGTGAGCGTCCGCGTGGACTCATCCACGCGCGCAAGGATGTAGGTCTCGCTCGACACATTGGAGCCTCCCTTAGGGGAGCCGAGGTTCGCCGCGGCGAGAACGTAGTAGGGCGACCCTTCCTTGGCGGCGGTAAGCGCGCTGCTCGCATTCGAATGCTCAAGTGACAGCTTCGAGTTCGATGCGTTGAAAAAGACAGTGACACCGACGCCAACCGCAACCGCGATGATGACGATCACCGAGATGACACCTACAGCGGCGCGTCGCATCCCGCTTTTGCGCTGGGCGCTCTGGATATAGCCGCGCTTGCTCACGCGACGGGAATAGGCGCGATAGTTCTCGCCCGATGCTGTCTGGGGGGTCACGTGATCGACGATGCCGCGTGCGGCACGACGCTTCTTGCGATCGCTTGAGAACCCGACCGACGAGGCGTTCATCCCGCGAGAATGGCGCGGAGTGCCGCCCTTCGCCACATGCGTGCCGATGGTGTGGGACGTCATTTTGCGGGAGGTATGTTTCGATTGCGAGGCGCTAAAGCCCTTCTTCTTGCCGAACATCGCGATGGGCGCCTAGATGCTCTCGTCGACGTCGAGCCGGGACACGTCTGCGCCAAGCCCGCGCAGCTTGCCGACGTAGTCCTCATACCCTCGATCGATGTGGTAGATATGGCTGACGCGCGTCTCGCCTTCGGCGACGATGCCAGCGAGCACAAGAGCGGCTCCCGCGCGAAGGTCGGTCGCTTTTACAGGCGCACCCTGCAGAAGCTCGACCCCGCGGACGAGCGCATGATGATCCTCGATGGTGATGTCGGCGCCCATGCGCGAGAGCTCGGCGGCGAACATGAAGCGGTTCTCGAAAACGTTCTCCGTGATGACCGAAGGCCCCTCGGCGAGCGACGCCAAGAGCATGAACTGTGCCTGCAGGTCGGTCGGGAACCCAGGATGCGGAAGCGTTTGGATATCGACCGCGCGAAGGGGTTCAGTGCGCGAGACGGTGATGAAATCTTTGCCGGTGATGATTTCGCACCCCATGGCCTCGAGCTTCATGAGCGCCATGCGCAGAAACGATGGGTCAATTCCCCTGACTGTGACCGGACCGCCGGTAAGCGCGCCTCCGACAAGGAACGTTCCCGCCTCGATGCGGTCGCCCACCACGGTATGCTCGCACGGCCCCAGATCGTCAAGGGAGACACCGTGCACCTCGATGGTGGAGCTTCCTGCACCCTCGATATGGGCGCCCATGCTCGAGAGCATGTTCGCCAAGTCGACAATCTCGGGCTCGCGCGCCGCGTTCTCGATGAACGTCGTCCCGTTCGCCACCACGGCCGCCATGAGCGTGTTCTCCGTTGCGCCGACGCTCGGGAACTCGAGCATCACGTGGGCGCCATGCAGGCCGTTCGGCGTCGTCGCATGAAGGACACCGTGGGCGTTGTCGAAGTGGACGCCTAACGCCTCGAGCCCGACGAGGTGCATGTCAATCTTGCGCGCGCCGATTTGGCAGCCACCCGGCATAGCGACACGGGCTTCCCCGAAGCGCCCGATGAGCGGCCCGAGGACGGAAATGCTTGCGCGCATCTTCGAGACGAGTTTGTAAGGAGCCTCGTATTTATCGACGGTGGACGTGTCGACGGACAGCGAATGGTCGGCGCCGCGTTCAACATCGGCACCGAGATGGGCAAGGACTTCGGACATGATCTCGATATCGGAAATGCGCGGCACGTTGTGGAGCACCGTCTTGCCCCGTCCGAGAATTGCTGCGGCGATAAGTTTCAACGCCGAGTTCTTCGCTCCGGATACGCGGACTTCCCCCTCGAGCACCCCGTTGCCCGAAACGATGATTTCCTCTTCCATGAAAGGACACCTTCTATCACGATGCACGGAAAGGCGGCCCCGGGGGCCGAGCCGTGCAATATCAACATTCCAGTCCATCCATTATAAAAAGCGAAGGCCCGCACAGAGCGAGCCTTCACAAGTAAAGCGTTTGGTTGCAGCGCAGGGGCGAAAACCCACCGATACGCCAGGAAAAAGCGTGTCGTCTATTCGCCGAGCATGAAGCGCTTGAAGCCGGTCACCTTGATGGTGCCGCCGAGCTTCTTGGCGACCTCATTGACGTAGTCAGTGACGCTCTGGTCCGGGTTCTTGACGAAAGCCTGCTCGGTGAGGCAGCTCTCCTTGTAGAACTTCTCGAGACGGCCAGTGGCGATCTTCTCCTGGATGTTCTCGGGCTTGCCGGACTCGGCAGCCTGAGCCTTGTAGATCTCCATCTCGTGCGCGACGACCTCGGCAGGGACGGACTCACGGGTTGCGGAAACCGGGGAAGCGGCAGCAACCTGCATAGCGACGTCGCGGCCGCAGTGCTGGAACTCGTCGGAAGCGGGGTCGATGCCCTCGACGTCGAACGTCACGAGGACGCCGATCTTGCCGCCACCATGAATGTAGGAAGCGACGCCGCCAGCCTCGACGACAGCAGCGCGAGCGAGGTTCATGTTCTCGCCGAGCGTGTGGATGGCATCGGTGAGCACGTCCTCGACGGTCTCGCCCTCGGCGTCGACAGCCTTCAGAGCCTCAACGTCCTCGACGTTGGCAGCCATAGCGGCACGGGCGATCTTCTCAGCGTAGCCCTTGAACTTCTCGTTCATGCCGACGAAGTCGGTCTCGCAGTTGAGCTCGACGACAGCGCCCTTGGTCGCGTCGTCGGAAACGATGGCCATAACGGTGCCCTCGTTGGTGGCACGGCCGACCTTCTTGGCGGCAGCGGCCAGACCACGGGTACGAAGAACGTCAACGGCCTTGTCCATATCGCCATCGGCCTCGACGAGCGCCTTCTTGCACTCCATCATGCCGGCGTCGGTCATTTCGCGGAGCTCTTTGACCATTGCAGCGGTAATTGCAGCCACGGATGTTCCTTTCTCTCAAGTGAAAGATGAATGAAAAGACCGCGCGCCCTCTATCGAGCGCGCGGCTGGAGCTAAACGTTCGTGCTATTCAGCAGCAGGAGCTTCCTCAGCGGGAGCAGCCTCGGCAGGAGCGGCCTCCATCTCGGCAGCGGTCACGGGAGCACCCGTACCGGCGATGACGGCGTCAGCCACGAAGTCGGCGAGCAGGCGCACGGAGCGGATGGCGTCGTCGTTAGCCGGGATGCCGAACTCGACGTCGTCCGGATCGCAGTTGGTGTCAAGCGTGCCGATGACGGGGATGCCGAGACGCTTGCACTCGTGGATAGCGATGCCCTCGCGGTTGGTGTCGATCACGAAGACGGCGTCGGGCGTGCGCTTCATGTTGCGGATGCCGTTGAGGTTGGCCTGCAGCTTGGCGAGCTCCTTGTGCAGCAGGATCTGCTCCTTCTTGGGAAGCGATGCCATGCGGCCGTCGGTGTCCATGGCCTCGAGCTCCTCCATGCGGGCAACGCGGGAGCGGATGGTCTGGAAGTTGGTGAGCATGCCACCGAGCCAACGAGCGTTCACATACGGCATGCCGCAGCGGTTCGCAGCATCGGCGATGGGCTCCTGAGCCTGCTTCTTGGTGCCGACGAACAGCACGGTGCCGCCCTTCTTGGCGGTTTCGGAAGCGAAGGTGTAGGCCTGATCGAGGCCGATGAGGGTCTGCTTAAGATCGATGATGTAGATGTCGCCGCGATGACCGAAGATGTAGGGCTTCATCTTGGGGTTCCAGCGGCGGGTCTGATGACCGAAGTGCGCGCCTGCATCGAGCAGCGACTGAATGCTGACTTTCGTCATGTTCTTCTCCATTCGTTAATCCTCTGCCTGCGGTCATCCCCAACTACCGCAGCCTTTTCCGGTTGGCCACTGGCGGCGTGGGTCGCGCAAGCATGTGTAATATAGAAACCGTTGAATTATAACGCTCTTCCATATGCGTCTGCAAGAGCAAATAGAAGTTTTCTTTTCGAGGAAGAGGGAGAGAAACGGGAGAAACGGGACGGCTGAACAGAAGAAACAGAAGATGCTGCGCTTAGTTACAATTGCCGCAGAATGCCCAGCTCAAAAGAAAATGCGGGCGGAAAGGCGCGCTTTCCCGCCCGCATCACAATACACGACCACAATCGCGCAGACACCCGCTACTTCTTCTTGATCTGGCTTTCGTGCTTCTCGAAGAAATCAAAACGCGGAGGAAGCTCGCGAACGCGATGCGCCCCCTCGTCGAGCTCGGCAGCACCGCACAGCTCGCCCATTCCCTCGAAGTCGTAGTTCCAGCTGAAAAACTCATCAGCGTCGAAGTTCATCTGCATGCAGATCTTCTCGCAGCCGAACGGAACGATCGGGTGCATGAGCAGCGTGCAGACGCGCAGGAGATAGAACGAGTCCGCGAGCACCTGCCGGCGCGCGTCGGCATCGCCGGAAAGCTCAGCCTCCCTGATGCCGTCAGTCCAATACTTGTTCGAATAGCGGATGAACTCGTCCATAAGCGACATCACCGTGTGCAGCTCGACCTTGCGCATGAGCCCGTCATAGGTATGCAGCGCTTTCTGCGCGCGCGCAACGACCTCCTCGCTAATCGAGCAAAGCGGCATCATGCCTTCGAAGTTTTTCTGCGCCTCATAGAAGCAACTGCGTGCCAATCGGTTGAACACGTTGGTGAGAAGCGTTCCCTCTTTGAGCGCCGGGTCGGCCACACGCGGATCGGTGCGCTTCGACTCATCGGGGTCGAACGGTTTGGGCTTGAACCCAACCGACTTCTGATCAAGTCCGAGCGCGAGGAAATGCGCGCGCAGCTGCTCAGGGGTGTAGTAATCGAGCAGCTCATCAGCCGAAGGCGGCTTCACAGCACCCGACGACGACGCCTTCTTATTGCCGAGCAGCAGGTGGTGATTTGCAATGAGCGTCGTCTGGCGCAGCGCAGGTGACTCTTTGCCCCCGAAGAAGTTCCCGGGCTTGAGCGCCTCCCACATCGCCGGCTGAGCGACACCGTAGAAGTAGAGGTTGTCCTGTCCGATGAATTGGAACACCTCCGCATCATCTGAGCACCACCACTCCTGCCAGCTCGAGCGCGGAAGGCCGAGCTCGTCGTTTACCGCCATGGTGAACGAAATCGGCGCCCACAGCGACTCCGGCCAGCACCACACGGTAAGCCCCTCGACGCCCTCGACAACCGGCGCCTTCACGCCCCACTCGATGTTACCGGTGATGCGGAACGGAACGAGCGTCTTTCCCGTGCGGAAGCGGATGTTCGCTTGCGCAAGCAAAGGCCGCGCCGCATCTCTGTCCTCGATAGACGAGAACTCGAGCTCGAAGCTCTGCTTGCCCTTCTCCGCCGGACGAAAGACGTGCTTCGGCAGGTCGGCCGCAATCGCCCGATATGCCTCCTCGGCCTCGTTCTTCACATAGACGACTGGCGGCGCGAGGAACTCCTCGATCGTCTGCGGGACGACATCGCGGATCGTAGGATCGGCCTTGAGCGCCTCGACGTGCTTTTTCAGAAACTCGGAGAAGGCGGGCAGGTCGAAATACCAGTTCTCGACGGGGCGCATCTCGGGCACGGTTCCCGTGACCGACGACTTCGGCGCGATGAGGTCGACCGGGTCGTACTGATGGCCCAAATCGCACTCGTCCGCGTAAGCGTGCTCAGACTTGCACCCCTGGACTGGGCAGTGCCCCACCACCTGGCGACCGTTCAGGAACGTCTGCGCCTCGGTGTCGTAGAACTGAAGCGTCGATTCCTTGCGGAGGAAACCATTCTCGTGGAGCTTCTCGATGAATGCCTCGGAGACATGTTGATGGACCTCGCCGGCGTGGCCGATTCCCGAGCCATCGTAAATCGAGAGGCTGATGCCGTACGAGCGCAGCGTGTTCGCCTGACGCTCGTGGTTGCGCATCACGTAGTCGGAGATGCTCCCGTCGAACTCCCCCGCCTCGACGAGCTTTCGATAGCCCTCGTTGATCGGTGAGCCGAAGCAGTCGGTTCCCGAGACGAATCGGACGTTATCCTTGCCGATGCGGTCCCGCAAGAAGCGCGCGAACGCGTCTGCCGGGACGAACACGCCTCCGACGTGCCCGAAATGCAGCGGCTTGTTGCCGTATGGCATGCCTGCGGTGACGACCGCTCGTGCAGGCCATTCCACCGGGTTCTCGTTAGTGCTGTGAGCCATTGCCGTTAAGCTCCTTCAATCTTTCAATCAAATCTTCGTTCGACATCTTGCTGCTCGAAAGCAGTCCGACGAGATCAGACAAATCGTCGGACTCGGGCTCGAGGCTCACCACCGCATAGGTGCGCATGCCAGCAAGCTCTGCCGCCTTCGCGATGGCATCTTCCCTTGTGCCGATCTCGTCAGCAAGGCCGTTTTGAATCGCGTCGATGCCAGTATAGGTAAGACCCGTGGCAAGCTCGCGAACACGCTCGATCGGAAGCGAGCGACCCGACGCGACGGTCTCCATAAACGTCTCGTTAACAGTGTCGACCATAGCCTGGTAGTACGCGCGCTCCTCTTCGGTGAGCGGGCGGGTCCCATAGCTCGAATCCTTGCTTTCGGCAGAAGTGATGTTCTCAACCGAGATACCGAGCTTGTCGAGCAGACCCGAAAGGTCAGTCACCTGCATGGTGGTTCCGATTGCGCCAATGGCTGTGGTCTTCGCGGTGAAGATGTAGTCGGCCTGGGACGAGATCTCGTAGGCTGCGGAAGCGTTCACCGAAGCGCTCGAGACCACAACCGGCTTCGAAAAGTCGTTGACATAGCTGGCCATCTCCTCGCCCGCAGTCGCCGTGCCGCCGCCCGAGTTGACGCGCAGGACGACCGCCTTGATGTGAGGGTTGTTCTCGGCGCGATCGAGCTGAGCCTTCAATCCCTCGGGGCTTGCCGTGGAACCGTCGTAGTCGATCGTCCCGTCGATGGTGATCACGCCGACGGCATCCTCGGAAAGCGAATCGACCGCACTTTGCGAACCCGCCCCGAACATCGAGGAGCTCGCCCCCGCCATCACACTCGTGCACGAGGCAAGAGCCGTGAACAGAAAGGCGAACAGCAGCACCACTGCAACAAGCGCAACGATCCAACCGCGGCTTTTCTTCTGCGGTTGCACCGGCACGGCGTACGGCGGCGCGTACGACGGCTGCTGCCAATAGGCCTGGTTCCCAGGTTGCGGCTGATAGGCGCCGTAAGGAGCATTGGCATTGTTGGAAACGCCGCTCGCTCGAGAGTTTTCAGGCTGGTTGTTCATCTTCCCTCCTAATCGTCCTGACTCCATACTACCTTGTGAAAAAACGCGCCGGACGAACATGCCCGGCGCGTCTACCGATAAAGCAAAATCCTCGGCGCTTCGCGAAATCTAGGGGTGCCGCAGACAATCGGGCTACAGCTCGAAGCCGTCTTCGACCTTCCCATGAGCAGATTGTGCCTTTTTCGCCGTACGCAAGAGGAACTCTTGGTTCGTCTCGGTGCGCTTAAGCGACTTGATCAGCATATCCATCGCTCGTTCAGTATTGTTCATATTCGAGAGGATACGACGAACTGCCCAAATGAGCGGGGCTTCTTGCGGATCAAGCAGCAAATCTTCCTTGCGGGTGCCGCTCGTTACCGGATCGATCGCCGGGAAGATCCTGCGATCGGCGAGGTTGCGGTCGAGCTTGAGCTCCATATTGCCCGTTCCCTTGAATTCCTCGAAAATGACCTCGTCCATCTTCGATCCGGTATCGATGAGAGCAGAGGCGAGGATGGTCAAGCTGCCGCCGCCTTCGATATTGCGCGCCGCGCCCAAGAAGCGTTTGGGCGGATAGAGCGCCGTCGAATCGACGCCACCCGAGAGAATGCGCCCGGAAGCGGGCTGCGCAAGGTTGTACGCACGGGCAAGTCGCGTGATGGAGTCGAGCAGGATAACGACATCTTCACCCATTTCCACCAGACGCTTCGCACGCTCGATAACGAGCTCCGACACGGCGATATGATTCTCGCACGGCATGTCGAAGGTCGAAGAAACCACCTCGCCGCGAACCGAGCGCTCCATATCGGTAACCTCTTCGGGACGCTCGTCGACGAGCAGGCACATGAGGTGGACCTCGGGGTTATTCGCCGTGATGGAGGCCGCGATATCCTTCAGGATGGTCGTCTTGCCCGCCTTCGGAGGCGACACGATAAGACCGCGCTGGCCTTTGCCGATCGGCGCCGCAAGATCAATCACGCGGGCGGTGATCGTGCTCTTGCCGTGCTCCATAATCAGGCGCTCATCAGGATAAACGGGAGTCAAGTCAGAGAACTTAGGGCGCTTTGACCCCTCTTCAGGAGCCTTCCCGTTAATCGAGATAAGCTTCTGGATCGCAGCGAACTTCTCGTTCTCGCGCGCAGGGCGCGTCTGGCCGCATATCATATCGCCCTTGCGCAAACCGTTGCGACGAATCATGGAAAGACCCACATATGCATCCGTCTCGCTGGGAAGGTATCCCTGCGTGCGCAGGAAACCATACCCATCGGGCATGATGTCGAGAATGCCGGAGACCTCGATGAATCCTTCGGCTTTCACGCTCGCCTCATACACTGCATCGACGAGCTCCGCCTTCTTAAGGCCCGTCACGTCCAGTTCGAGCTCGGCGGCCTTCGCCCTCAGCTCAGCGACCTTGAGCGCGGCAAGTTCCTCGCGGTTCACGCTCGGAGTGATCTCGCGGTTCTGCTGGTTGCGGCCACGGCGCTGCTTGCGGTCGTTGCCGTGCTTTTGCTGGTACTGCTTCTGATTGTTGTTGCGATCTTTGTTGTAGCCGGAATGAATCTTTCCGGATTGCTTCTGCTCGTTTGGGGACTTTTGCTCCCCGCGAGAGCGACGCACGTGAACGGTGGTCTTCGACGGAGATGACGAATCTTTATGAGAAGCATTGGAAGAGGACGCCTCTGAAACCTGATCGTTATTTTGCTCGTCAGACTTGCTAGCCTCCCCAGTGCGAGCTTCAGAAGCATCCGCATCCGATGCGCGCTCAGCGCTCCTGCGAGACGTCGTCTTACGTGCAGCGGGCTTGGCCGCTTTCGATTCGCCGTCAGCAGGAGCCTCCCCCGCCTTGGTTTCAGCCGCCCGCACAAGCGCTCCCTTGGATGAGCCTTCCGCATCAACGGGAACAGGGTTCTTTCGCGGACGACCAGGTCGGCGCTTGGGTTTCTCTTCCGCAGGGGCCTCGGAAGCCGATTGAGCCGCAGCCTTGGCAGCCTTAGCAGGCGCCGGGGTTGAAGCCGACTCGGCAGCCTCAGAGGCAACGGGCGTTTTGCGAGGACGCCCAGGGCCGCGCTTCGGTTTAGCTTCCGCAGGCGCCTCGGCAGCTTCAGTCTTCACCTTCCGCGGGCGACCAGGGCCGCGCTTCACGGGGGAGGCGGAGGTCGTATTATCAGCAGCCTTCTTCGGGGCTTCGGAAGCTTCAGCTGCTTTGGTCTCCGCCACTTCGTTATCGCTCATAATTTATGCCTGCTGCACTTTCTCCCAGTCCTTGAGGAAGGAATCGAGACCACGATCGGTCAGAGGGTGCTGCACCATCTTCTTCAGAACGCCGAAGGGAACGGTCGCGATGTCGGCACCCATGAGAGCAGCCTGCGTAACATGATTCGCAGAGCGAATCGAAGCAGCAATGATCTCAACCTGCTCGCCATTGACCGTGTTAGCAGTGAAATCGTAATTGTTAATTGCCGTCACAATATTAGCAACCTGCTCAAGACCGTCTTCAGAGATATCGTCGAATCGACCGATGAACGGGCTGATGTAGCGAGCGCCGGCACGAGCAGCCAAAAGTGCCTGCGGGACGCTGAAGCAAAGCGTCATGTTGACGGGAATGCCCTCGGCCGCAAGGGTGTGGGTTGCAGCAAGACCCTCGACCATAGTGGGAACCTTCACGACGACGTTCGGCGCGATTGCGGCAAGCTCACGACCATCAGCGATGATCTCGTCGCGATTCATGGCAACAGATTCAGCCGAGACAGGGCAATCCGGGCCAACAATGTCGCAGATGCGCTTGATGTGGTTGTGGAAGTCGTCAAGCTTCCCACCAATGCGTGCATAAAGCGACGGGTTCGTCGTGACGCCGGCAAGGGCGCCCCAGCTTGCAGCCTCCTCGATTTCCGCAAGGTCTGCGGTGTCAAGAAAGAACTTCACGGGTCCTCCTCAAATAGGGTAACAAGATATGAGAATGTGCTGAGCGCACAATAATCACCGAAGAAAAAGAGAGTAACAATCAATCACAAAAGGAATCACGACGCAAAAGAGCATCAAACAGGGCTTATCCTAGCGCAATATGCCGCAACCTTCAAGAAAAGATTAGCAAGCAAGCCTTAAATCAGCGATTCAAACAAAAATTTCACGCAGGAGAGAGAGGCAAAAAGGTTATCAAGCAGAAAGCAAACGGCTTATCGCAGTTAAAACTAAAGAGAAGATTCAGCGCGCAACAAAGGAAAAAACTCGCCCCGGCTGCAGGAAGCCCGCCTGGAGTGCCGAGGTGCGCCC
>OLOB01000855.1_pt1 | contig 21781 bp, 16 predicted proteins | sample 1671911 | NCBI WGS metagenome assembly OLOB01 (sample SAMEA3136625, study PRJEB25190) | human gut metagenome | biome: human gut; feature: human-associated habitat; material: faeces | place: Austria | collected 2013
CATCGTGCCGCCCGACGTCGCTCACATATCGTCCGATTTTGTCCAAGACGCCTCGGATTTCGTGAAGAAGGTCCTCACGATGGCGTTCGGTGTCGGTAACGCGAAGGTGACCATATCGTTCGACCCTGGCAGCGCTATGGCGATCGCGGCGCTCGGTTTCCTCATGGTGACCGATTTCCTCACGACGATCGGCTTCAACGTGTTGAACGCGTCCGTCATCGGCGTGAACGCCGGCGAGCTCTTCTCGACGAAGTACCGCTTCCGCGGCGCAGGAATCTCCCAAGGCGACGGCAAGCTCGCGAACGTGGCCATGCCGCTCTCGGTGGCGAAGTTTCTCGCGAACTTGTAGTCGAGCGCCATCTACTTCGCGATCGTCGGCATCGTGGTAGTCGCCGCGATCGTCGTTGTTGCGGCCGGGCTCGAGATGCGCGTGAAGCGACTGGGCTAGGTGAAGCTCTGCTACTGAAGCGGATTAGCTGACGCAGAGCGTCCCGTTCGATGTTGATTTCTGAAAAGGTGCTATTCTATCTGCACACAATACCATGCGCTTCCTGGATGGGATGCGCCCTTCTCCAACGAGCATTGCGGTAGAAGACAAGAAGGTGATTTCCGATGGGCACTCTGAATCTCACGCGTGAACAACGGCATGCGGTTGACGTAGCATCGGACTTGGGGAATATCAAGAACCCTACGGCAATCTCTGGACCTGCTGGTAGTGGAAAGACCCTTGTGGCGGCTGTAGCTGCCGAGCAGCTGGCCTCCCAAGGAACGCTATTCGAAGATACGGCCGATGAGCGTGTTTATCTTGTCACGTATACAAATGAGCTCGTTAATTACGTTTCAAGGCAGCTGCCTGATATTATCGGTAGCGAGACGGCTCACGTCGCCGTAAGAACTGTTCATGCATACTTGAAAGCGTTTCTTGAGAAAAATAATTTTGAAAAATATCGTTACGTTGATGGGGAGGAGCGGCGCTCTCGTTTTGTAAAGCGATATATCGACAAACACGAGGTTGAACTATCCTTGTCCGGCTGTCTTGCAGACGCGGCTTTTCTTGACGAAGAAATTGGTTGGCTTCTGGGGCAAGGCATTCGAAGCCTCAATAGATATCTTGAGGTCAAGCGTGTCGGTAGGCGTACTCGCCTCTCGAGTGATCAGCGAAAACAAGTTTTCACTATCTATAAAGCTTATATGGCAAGTCTTGCCGATCTTTCCGACTCAAAGCAAAAGGTCTTCGACTTCGACGATATTGGCAATCAGGTTCTGAACTATTGCGAGCACCGTGAATGTAAGCCGATAGCGGCGCATCTCGTGATTGATGAGGTTCAAGATCTTCCCATCACGTGGATTAAGGCTTTGCACAGGACAGTTTCGGGAAAAGTTGTTTTTACAGGCGATACGAACCAGTCGATTTACGGACGTGGGTTTACTTGGCAAGAGGTTACGGGGAAACGCGTTAGGCCAATTCGTCTGACTGAGGATTTTCGGAGTACGCAGCAAATTTATCTAGCCGCCCGATCACTTATGGACTTTGGCATAAGATCGGATACGGAAATGGGACAACCTGCCCAGAAACGCCGTAATGGGCAAAAGCCACGGTTGATTTTCTGCAATGGACAGCAGTCTCAGCTCAATCGGATTCAAGAAACCATCGGCGCACTTCGCGCTGGCGATAGCAAATGCACAATTGCTATAGGCTCCCCTTGGAAGTCTGATGCTTTAGGCCGGCTTAAGTCTCGGGGTGTGACGGTGACGACCCTCCATTCCCTAAAAGGCCTAGAGGCCGATCACGTGATTCTGGTCGATCTCGATGAGGGGAAGTTCAACTTTTCGAATGAGTTTACTCAAGAAGATACGAATCGCCATTTGCTCTATGTCGGCATGACTCGTGCGACAACGTCTTTGACAATGATGTCCGCTAGCGACAATCCCTCGCGCGTGCTTTACGAGCTTTCGTCGGATTTGATTGAGGTGGACGACAGTGATAATCCCAAGGCGCGTCAGGCTTTGGCGAAAAGACGCTCGGAGGAGGCCGTTAAAGCTCGTTGTAATTTTGAGCAGCTTGCGAAAGAAAAGGTCGAGAGCGACGAATCTCTTGAGCAGGCTACGCGAGATTTGGAAGAAGTTGCAGATTCTCCCTCTTCCAGTCGACACAAAGATGAATATATCGTCGAGCTTGAGCGGATGTTGGAGGAGGCTAAACGGCGGGCGGCGAAGGCGGACGAAAGGTTCCGAAGGCAGGAAGACGAGCTTCGTGTATATCGTGCGCGAGAGAAAAGCGATAAAGTTGCGAGGGAGCGAAGTGCCGCCGATGGGGGAGGCCGTCCTTCTTTTGTTGACGACGCAAAGATTCTCATTCTTGGTCTTTCGTCGGGTGTGAAGCGAAAGGACTTGCCGGGAATTTTCAATTCGGTAGGATTGCCCCGTGATGCTTTTGAGGCATTAACATACGACGAGGTTCATAGTGAAAAGTTCGATCCTCGGCAGCTGATTGGCAGCATTCGGTACTCGGACATTTTCGTGAGCACCACTCCGCACAAGGCGAAAGGAATTGGTGATTTCTCCAGCCTCGCCGAGTACCTTGAAAGCAACAAGGCAGATTTGCCCAAACTAACTTTCTTCGAAAATGAAGATGGCACTCTTAAGGCGATGTCTAAGACGGGGCTTAAAATAGCGTTAACGCAAAGCGATCTCTATGCCGCGAAAAAGGGTATCGATTTGGGGTGAGGCGCTCCTTAGCGAAAGAGAGCGCTTCATGATGAGAAAGCCAAAGAGGGACGGAGCGTACCTGGCGGGTCAAAGAGATAAGGGCGGATCTTCTCTTAAGGCGCGACAGAGGCAAACGGCGAAAGAACGCGCGATGGCCGCGAAAGCGGATAGGGGCTCGTTGCCTTCCATCTCATCAGCAAAAATGAAGAGGCATCTTTTGGTCATGAAACGCGGCAAACTTATGGTGGGCAGATTGCGAAGCTAGCTAAACTATATGGTTTTTAGATCCGCTGATGATCTCAATGCTTCTGCAAGTTGATTACCCTTATTCCCCGAGAGGGGACGTCATCGATGCTAATCAGTTGACGCTTGCGCTTCTGCGGCGGAATCGGCGCGCCTTTTGCGTATACTGTTTGTTGCTGTGTCGCTGGGCCATTCCTTCGATGGCTCGGCTCATCTTGCGGAAAGGGCGGTTACGTGACCGACAAACTTAAGATTGGCGTGCTGCTTTCAGGCAGCGGAACGAACTTGCAGGCGATTATCGACGCGGCCGCCGAGGGCTTGCCCGTCGATATCGCGCTCGTCGTGTCGTCGCGCCCCGACGCGTACGGCATCGAGCGCGCTCATGCGGCAGGAATCCCCACGCTCGTGATGAATCGCGAGAAATACGCCGACGTGCTCGCCGCCGATGCGCAGATCGTCGAGGCACTTCGGGGGGCGGGCGCGGAATACGTGGTCATGGCGGGCTACATGCGCAAGGTGACCTCCGTCATGCTCGACGCGTTCCCCAACCGCGTGCTCAACCTGCACCCGGCGCTCCTGCCGTCGTTTAAGGGCGCGCACGCCATCGCCGACGCGTTTAACGCAGGCGTGAAGGTGACGGGCGTCACGGTGCATTTCGCGAACGCTGATTACGATAAGGGTCCTATCGTTGCGCAGCGCGCGATTGCAGTGGCCGAAAACGATACGCTCGGCACGCTCGAGACGAAGATCCACGACGTAGAACACGTGCTCTATCCCGAGGTCATCGGGCTGATTGCCGAAGGACGCGTCGCCGTCGATCCCTCCACGAACAAGGTTCGCATCAACTGATGGCAACTACGACGCCGGCCCTCTGCGCCGGCGTCGTCAAGTGCGGCGCCACCTCGCGGCGGTGTCGGGAACGCGATGCCGGCCCCAGCACCGGCGTCGATGGCGCGACGCTTAAGGCCCCTTAGTGCTGGCGTCGGGAAAACGGTTTGAGGAAAGGACAGCTCCATGAACAAGGCCGTGCTGCAATCCATCATCGACGACTTGAAGGCGGGTCGGACCCCGCAGCTCTCGTCGGAGGATTTCCCCTGCTTTTCCGCTGAGGCGCTCGCGGGGAACAACCACGTTGCCCCCGAATATCTCGACGTCATCGCGAAGAGTCTGACTGAGGCCGATATCCCCACGTTCGAGCGCGCCATCCGCGCTGTCGACGAGGGCGACCTGGCGTGGCTCGGCTTCAAGGTGATCTACGACGCCGCCGAGGCGCAGAGAAACACCGACAATGAGGTCACCAAGAAGTACGGCGACCAGGGTTCCGCCGACGGCGAGCCGCTCGTCTTCTTCTGCAACGACGCGAAGGAAATCGTCTCCTCGCGCACGCCGAGCCCGCGCGATACGTTCCAGATGAAAGACGTCACGCGCGGCCCCTCGATGCATAACGAGCAGTTCGAAGGCCTGACCTGGCGCTCCGTTGCGCTGTTCGACCAGGTGCACGTGTGGCTTCTGGGCGCCTCCGACGTCGCGAGCGAGCTTTCCGCGCTCGCGACCCACGTCGGCTTCAAAGTGACGGTCGTCGACTACGACCCCGCCTACATCTCCGAGGAGCGTTTCCCCGACGCCGCACGTATCGAGCTTCCGGGCGACAACTTCGACGGTCTTGACGAGTACCATGCCGTCCCTGCCGATTACGTCTGCGTGCTCACGCGTGGGCACATGTTCGATCCCGAGTCATGCGTGTGGGCGGTTCGCCACAACGTGCATTACGTGGGCATGATGGGCTGCAAGGGGAAGAACACCACGGTGCACGACCTCGTGACCTCGCGCGGCGTCACCGAAGAGCAGTGGGAATCCATCAAGCGCCCCATCGGTTTGAAGTTCGGCGCGAAGACGCCCGCCGAATTGGCGATCGCTATCGTCGCCGAGCTCATCGACGTGCGTTACAAGGAGCGCTACAGTGATGAGGCCCGCGAAAGGCACGAGCAGTCGCTTGGTCGATAGCGACTCGTCCTCCTGTTTTGCGTGAGGTGTGCGCCGGGCGTGAGGCTGCGCACCCTTAAAGAAGTTCCAATCCCTTGAGAGGAGAACATACATGGCTGATCCCAAAATCAAACGCGTCCTTATGTCGGTGACCGACAAGACGGGCGTCGTCGACTTCGCGCGTGCGCTGCATGACGAGTTCGGCGCGGAAATCATCTCGACGGGCGGTACCGCGAAGGTCATCGCCGAGGCGGGCGTCCCGGTGACCCCCATCGACGAGGTGACTCATTTTCCCGAGATGATGGACGGTCGTGTGAAGACCCTGCATCCGATGGTGCACGGCGGGCTTCTGGCGAAGCGCGACAACCCCCAGCACATGGCCGAAGCCGCCGAGCACGGCATCCAGATGATCGACATGGTCGTCGTGAACCTGTACGCCTTCGAGAAGACGGTGGAATCCGGCGCCGATTTCGGCACCTGCATCGAGAACATCGACATCGGCGGCCCGTCGATGCTGCGCAGCGCTGCGAAGAACTTCGAGAGCGTGGCCGTGGTCACCGACCCTGAAAGCTATGACGACATTCTCGCCGAGATGCGCGAGAACGACGGCGCCACGAAGCGCTCGACCCGCGCCCGCCTAGCCCTGAACGTGTTCGAGACCACGAGCTCCTACGACGGTGCCATCGCCGACTGGATGTTCGAGCAGCTCGCCGAGGAGGACGACTCCCTCGAAGCAGAGGGCGAAGGCGAGTTCCCCGACTACTACGACCTGTACATGGTTAAGCAGCAGGGGCTGCGCTACGGCGAGAACCCGCATCAGGAAGCCGCCTTCTACCGTCTGCCCGACTTCGAGAGCGAGCACAGCCTCGTGAACGCCGAGCAACTCAACGGCAAGGAGCTTTCCTACAACAACATCCTCGACACCGACGCCTGCTGGTCGCTCGTGCGCGAGTTCGACGAGCCTGCCGTGGTCATCTTGAAGCACCAGAACCCGTGCGGGTCGGCCACTGCCACAAGCGTGGTTGCGGCCTTCGACAAGGCCTTTGCCTGCGACCCGAAGAGCGCCTACGGTGGAATTATTGCGGCAAACCGCGAGGTCACGAAAGACATGGTCGATCACATCAACGAGAACCATCTGTTCGTGGAGGTGCTCATCGCGCCCTCGTTCGCGCCTGACGCGCTCGAGCTTCTGCAGAAGAAGAAGAACCTGCGCGTGCTCGCCACCGGCGGCGTCGACGCGCCTTCCGCGCTCGAGTTCCGCTCGGTCGACGGTGGCATCCTCGTGCAGGACGTCGACCGCGTCGCCGAGGACCCTGACACCTTCACGGTGCCCACCGACCGCAAGCCGACCGACGAGGAGATGCACGAGCTGCTCTTCGCGTGGAAGGTGTGCAAGGGCGTGAAGAGCAACGCCATCCTCGTGTCGCGCGACCATGCGGGCATCGGTATGGGCCCCGGCCAGCCGAACCGCGTCGATTCCGCGCTCATCGCTTGCAAGCGCGCCCACGAGGCGTGCGAGCGCATGGGCGTGCCCGCGGAGGGCTTGGTGTGCGCGTCCGACGCGTTCTTCCCCTTTCGCGACAATGTGGACACGCTGTCCGAGTGGGGCGTGACCGCCATCATCCAGCCGGGCGGCTCGATCCGCGATGAGGAATGCATCCAGGCCGCCAACGAGCATGGCATCGCGATGGTCTTCACTGGGCATCGCCACTTCCGCCACTAGGGACAGGGACGAACCTCAACTGTGAAGTTCAGCATCAGAAATCTGCTGGTCGGCCTCGTGCTCATCATCGTATTGGCGGTGGTGTTCTTGCGGGGCGACCAGCTGGCCGAGCTTGTCGAGACCATGCAGCGCGGTTCGACGATCCCACTCGTCGCTGCCATTCTCACCCAGCTGTGCAAGTACGTCTCGCAGAGCTTTGCGTACTCGTCGTGCTTCCGCGCGGTGGGGGAGCATATGGCCCCGCGCGCCACGCTGCCGCTCGTGTTCGGCACCTTTTTCATGAACACGATTGCGCCATCGCTCAACCTGGCGGGCACCACGCTCGTGGTCGACGACGCACGTCGCCGCGGAATCTCGCCTGGTAAGGCGACGTCGGCGGCGCTGCTCATGCAGATCACGATCGACGGCGCCTTCTGCACCATCATGATCCTGGCGTTCCTAATCCTGCTGGTCACGGTGGGTCTTTCCCCCGTGTGGTTCCTTTTGGGCATGGTAGTGATGTTGCTCGTGGGCTGCATGATCGGCGTGCTCGTCCTGGGTCGCAAGCGCCCGGCGCTCATGCTGAAGATCCTGCGCCCCATCGAGCGGCTGGTGAATCGGGTTCGCGGCGTGTTTAAGAAGCCGCCTCTAAAACCCTGGGTCGAGAACATCGCCTCCACGTTTTCCGAGGCGGCGGGCTTGATCGGCCACAGCCCGAAGCCCACGCTCAAGGCCTACGGGTGCTCACTGATCGCATCGACGTGCGAGCTGAGCTGCTTCGCGCTTGTGGGCGTGTCGTTCGGCGTGACGAGCCCCGAGGCTCTCATCTGCGGTTACGTGGTGGCGACGCTGTTCGCCATGATTTCGATTACGCCGCAGGGCGTCGGCGTCGTGGAGGCTGCGGTGGTTGTGGCGTTCACGATGTTCGGCGAGACGGCCGCAGCGGGCACGGCAATCGGCCTGGTGTATCGCGGCATCGTGTTCTGGATGCCGTTCTTGATCGGCGCCATCCTCATCCAGCGCACGAAGACTTTCCAGGGCGAGGGCAAGAAGGCCATGGAGGGCACCGAGAAGAACCGCCTTGAAGGCGCCGACAAGATGGCGAAGGAAATCGACGCAATGGTGCAGGCGGGCACGGGTGCCATCCCTCCTGTGCCCGAGCGCGAACAGCCTCGCAATCGCCGCGGCGGCACCGATCGCCCCTCGCGGGGGAGATAGCCAGCGCATAGCGGGACAACTATCAAGGATTCTAAGGAGAGCCTTTCTGTGGATTTCAACAAGCTGCTGGGCATCACCTTTCCCGAGGCGAGCGCCACGTTCGTGCGGGCGGAGCTTCCCATCACCGACGCCATCCGCCAGCCGTATGGCTTTGTGCATGGAGGCGCTACGCTCACGCTGCTCGAAGCGGCGGCGAGTCTCGGTGCCGAGTTCCATACTGATTTATCGCGCGAGCTGCCCTTCGGGGTGAACGTGAATGTCACGCATCGCAAAAGCGGCGTCGACGGCACGTTGCACGGTGAGGCGGCGTTCGATCGCGAGGAGACGAGCTCTAAGGGCTACCGCAAGCTGTTCTGGAACGTCTGCGCGCGCGATGATGGGGGCGACGTCATATCGGAAGGCGTCATCTTGTGTGTGGTCGTGCCGCAGCGCGTGACGATCGACAACCCGCATCTATCGACCGCACCGGCTCTTTCCCGCTAGGCCAATAAGCTCGCGGGCGGTGCGCTTGCCTAGGTAAACAAGCTCGCGGGCGGTGCGTTTTCGGGCAGAACTTGCATCTTCGCCCGCGGCGCGCCGGCATCGCGGCAAAGGAGCTTTCTCTTCTCATAAAAAAAGGGCTTGCCAAGCGAAGCCGTTATGGTAATATATCGTTTGCTGTCGCAAACAGCACTTCGGGATGTGGCTCAGCTTGGTAGAGCGCTGCGTTCGGGACGCAGAGGCCGCAGGTTCAAATCCTGTCATCCCGACCATCGAATGCGAAACGGTGGTCTCTTCGGAGGCCGCCGTTTTTCTTTTCTGCAGGTTGGCTTGCATATGTTAATTCTGTCCATCTACGCCGTTTTTCCCCAGTTGTGATACCCTTTCTGCTCAGCGCAAGCACTGCATTCATGTGCGATTTCGTCGCATACAGGAACGTATTTGGAGGAATGTATGAAGATCTTTGGTATGGGCACTCCGGAATTGCTCATCATCCTTGCGGTCATCCTGCTTATCTTCGGGCCGAAGAATCTCCCGAAGCTCGGCAGCGCTCTCGGCAAGACCGTGAAGAACCTGCGCGACGGCATGGGCGCTGGCAAGAAGGACAAGAAGGAAATCGAAGAGGCTGAAGACGAGGAAGAAGTCGAGGAAGTCGAAGAGGAAGAAGCGCCCGCAAAGAAGACCGTGAAGAAGACGGTCAAGAAGAAGAGCGAGTAACACTCATCCATATCGATGGATTTGCGGCGCGCGCAGCGGTAAAGGCGTGCGCCGCATTCGTATGTTTATTCCCAAGTAATCGGGATTGAACGGGGAAAACGGTGCATCAAGCGATGCGCCGCTTCGTGTTTTTGAAGGGACTGACCATGGCAGACAGCAATTACATCCTGACGCCGGAGGGCCGCCAGAAGCTTGAAGAGGAGCTTCACTACCTCGAGACCGAGAAGCGCGCTGAAGTGGGCGAGCGCATCAAGGTTGCCCGCGAGTTCGGCGACATCTCCGAGAACTCCGAGTACGACGACGCCAAGAACGAGCAGGGCATGATGGAGGCGCGCATCGCCGAAATCGGCCGCATTCTCTCCGAAGCGACTGTCGTCGAGGCGCCGAAGCGCTCCTCGAAGGTGACTATCGGCTCCACTGTCACCGTCGACATGGGCGGCCGCGAGCGTGTCTTCACCATCGTGGGCGGCGCTGAGGCCGACGTGGCAGCCGGCAAGATCTCCAACGAGTCTCCTGTTGGCGCGGCGCTTCTCGGCAACAAGAAGGGTGACGAGATCGAGACCACAGGCCCCACTGGCCGCGTCATCAAGATGACGATTCTAAAGATCGAGCACTAGGATTAGCATGGCTGAAGAAACTACCAAGCAAGTAATTGAAGACGACCCGATCGAGGTTCGCAAGGCGAAGCGCGCGGCGCTTATCGAGGCTGGGGAGAATCCCTACGGCCACACGTTCCATTACACGCATCACCTGACCGACCTCGACGAGAAGTACGCCTCGCTCGAAGACGGCGCCTCCACTGAGGACGAGGTCGATGTGGCGGGCCGTATCATGGCCAAGCGCGTCCAGGGCAAGATCGCGTTCTTCGAGTTGCGCGACGCGACGGGCGACATCCAGCTGTTCTGCCGCATCAACGCACTCGGCGAGGAAGTCTTCGCTGCAATGAAAGACCTCGACGTAGGCGACTGGATCGGCGTTCACGGCACCATGATGCGCACGAAGCGCGGTCAGCTCTCCGTCGCCGTCACGGGCTACGAGCTTCTGTCCAAGTCGCTGCGCCCGCTGCCGGAGAAGTTCCACGGCTTGGCAGACAAGGAAACGCGCTATCGCCAGCGCTATGTCGACCTTGTTATGAATCCCGAGGTCAAGAGTACGTTCGAAAAGCGCTTTAAGATCGTGGCTGCCATTCGCCGTTATATGGAGCAGCAGGGCTTCTACGAGGTGGAGACGCCGTTTCTGCATCCTATTCTGGGCGGCGCGAATGCGAAGCCGTTCGTTACGCACTTCAACGCGCTCGACCGTGACTACTTCCTGCGCATCGCGACCGAGCTGCCCTTGAAGCGCCTGCTCGTGGGTGGTTTCGAGAAGGTTTTCGAAATCGGTCGCCAGTTCCGCAACGAGGGCATGGACCCGTACCACAACCCCGAATTCACCACGATGGAGGCCTATCAGGCGTTCTCCGACCTCGACGGTATGATGGAGCTCACGCAGGGCTTCATCCAGGCCGCCGCCATGGAGGCTTGCGGTACGCTGCAGGTTACCTACCAGGGCACCGAAATCGACCTGTCGGGCGAATGGCGCCGTGCGACTATGATGGAGCTCGCGAGCGAGCATGCGGGCGAGGAAGTGTCCTTCGATCGCACGCGCGAAGAGCTCGTTGCCATCCTGGAGAAAAACGGCGGCCATGCGGAAGATGCATGGGGCAAGGGCAAGCTCATCAGCGAGATCTTCGAGGCCGTTGCCGAAGAGAAGCTCGTGCAGCCCACCTTCGTGTGCGACCATCCGCTCGAGATTTCCCCGCTCGCCAAGAAGAAGGTGGACAACCCCGAGCTCACTGAGCGATTCGAGCTGTTCATCTGCGGACACGAGTACGCGAACGCCTTCAACGAGTTGAACGACCCCGTTGACCAGGCCGAGCGCTTCCGCGCGCAGGTCGAGGCGAAGGATATGGGCGACGACGAGGCAATGGGCTACGACGCCGACTACATCCGCGCACTCGAGTACGGCATGCCGCCGGCGGGCGGTGTGGGTGTTGGCATCGACCGCTTGACGATGCTGCTCACCGACTCCGCCACCATCCGCGACGTGCTGCTTTTCCCGCATATGAAGGATGAGGCACCTTCGAGCGGTAAGGCTGCTGCGGCGGCTGCTGCGGCGCGCGCTGCGAAGGCGGAGGCTGCTGAGGCAGCGTCCGAGCCCGAGCCGATCGACTTCTCGAAGGTGGTCATCGAGCCGCTGTTCGAGGAACAGGTCGACTTTGACACCTTCAGCAAGTCAGACTTCCGCGCTGTTAAGGTGAAGGAATGCGTCGCCGTGCCTAAGTCCAAGAAGCTGCTGCAGTTCACGCTCGACGACGGCACCGATGCCGACCGCATCATCCTGTCCGGTATCCATGCGTACTACGAGCCCGAAGAGCTCGTTGGCAAGACGCTCGTTGCGATTGTGAATCTGCCGCCGCGCAAGATGATGGGTGTCGAGTCCTGCGGCATGCTGCTTTCCGCCGTGCACGAGGAGAAGGTCGAAGGCGACGTCACCGAGGAGCGCCTGAACCTGCTCATGGTAAGCGACCGCATCCCCGCAGGTGCGAAGCTGTACTAGGCGTTTACCGACTCGCAAAGTCTTGAAGGGCCGTCTGGACAATGTCCGGGCGGCCTTCTTCGTATCATGGCTAGCCCGTCATGCGGCCATGATGCATCCGAACCGCCTTCGATTTATTTGGGTCTTGTTGATTTGCTTCGGGCTGCTTTCTGTATTATGTATACGGACTTTCTCTGCATTAGCACTCACTTGACAAGAGTGCTAGTATGAATCGCAAACAAACGACCTTGTGAGAAACGAGGATACATGTCATTCGACAAGTTCACTGACAAGGCGCGCAAGGTGCTCGTGCTGGCGCAGGACGAGGCCCGCGGCCTTCACCAGCCCTATGTGGGCACCGAGCATATCCTGCTCGGGCTGATTCAGGAAAAAGAGGGCCTTGCCGCTCAGGCGCTCGAGCGTCTGAATATCAAATACGACGCGGTGGTGCAGGCCATCCGCCAGGTGGTGACCATCGACGAGAGCGCCGATGTGTCCGGGCACCTTTCCTTCACTCCGCGCGTGAAGCGCGTGCTCGAGAACTCGCTGCGCGAGGCTATGCAGATGGGGCAGTCCTACATCTCGACTGAGCACCTGCTTTTGGGCATCGTGCGCGAGGGCGAGGGAACGGCTCTCGACGTGCTCGGCCGCCTGGGCGTGAAGGGCGATGATATCCGTGGCGCCTTGAACGATCTGGTGGGGCAGAGCCCGGTCTATGCTGGCCGCAGCGCTTTCGATGCGATGGGGCCGTCCCCCGATAGCATGCTCAAGGAGTTCGGCACCGACCTTACCAAGAAGGCATCCGACGGCAAGCTCGACCCAGTCATCGGCCGTGCGGGCGAGATCGAGCGCGTCATGCAGGTGCTCTCGCGCCGCCAGAAGAACAACCCGCTGCTCATCGGCGAGCCCGGTGTCGGCAAAACCGCCGTCGTGGAAGGGCTCGCGCAGCTCATCGTCGCGAACCGGGTCCCCGACCTTCTGCGCAACAAGCGCCTGTTCACGCTTGACGTGTCTGCGCTTGTGGCGGGCAGCAAGTATCGCGGCGAGTTCGAGGACCGCCTGAAGAAGTGCATCAAAGAGGTGCAGGACGCGGGTGACATCATCCTGTTCATCGACGAGATGCACACGCTCATCGGCGCGGGCTCTGCCGAGGGCTCCATCGACGCCGCGGCCATCTTGAAGCCGCCGCTGTCGCGCGGCGAGATTCAGGTCATCGGTGCCACGACCATCGACGAGTACCGCAAGCATCTGGAGAAGGACTCCGCGCTCGAGCGCCGCTTCCAGCCCATTACCGTCGGCGAGCCCAACGAGGAGCAGGCCATCCGCATCCTGGGCGGCCTGCGTGATCGTTATGAGGCGCACCATCAGGTGCACTTCACCGACGAGGCGCTTCAGGCAGCCGTGGAGATGTCTGACCGCTACATCCAGGACCGCTTCCTTCCCGACAAGGCAATCGACGTGATCGACGAGGCCGGCGCGCGCATGCGCATCCGCAATATGACGCTGCCCAAGGAGCTGCGCGATTTGGACGATAAGCTGCGCGAGGTCCGCTCCAAGAAGGACAAGGCCATCGGCGCGCAGGATTTCGAGACCGCAGCCGAGCTTCGCGACAAGGAAAGCAAGCTCAAGACCGAGCGCGAGCAGGCTGAAAAGAAGTGGGAGGAAGATACCTCCAAACAGGTGTCCCAGGTCACGGTGAAGGACATCGCCGATGTGGTTTCCATGACCACGGGCGTGCCGGTTTCCAACTTGACTGAGGCCGAAACCGAGAAGCTCCTTCGCATGGAAAGCGTGCTGCACGAGCGCGTCATCGGCCAGGACGAGGCCGTGACGGCGCTCTCGAAGGCCATCCGCCGCAGCCGCGCGGGCTTGAAGGACCCGAAGCGCCCAGCGGGCAGCTTCATCTTCTTAGGGCCTTCCGGCGTGGGCAAAACCGAGCTTTCTAAGGCGCTCGCCGAGTTCCTTTTCAATTCCGAGGACGCGCTTTTGAGCTTCGACATGTCCGAGTACATGGAAAAGCACAGCGTGAGTCGTCTGGTGGGCTCGCCCCCGGGCTATGTCGGCTTCGACGAGGGCGGCCAGCTTACGAAGGCTGTGCGCCAGAAGCCGTACTCGGTCGTGCTCTTCGACGAGATCGAGAAGGCGCACCCCGACGTCTTCAATATCCTGTTGCAGATTCTCGAGGAAGGGCGTCTGACCGATGCGCAGGGCCGCACTGTCGACTTCCGCAACACGGTCATCATCATGACGTCGAACGTCGGTGCGCGCGAGATTGCGCAGACGACGCCGCTCGGCTTTTCCGGCAACGACCATGCGGGCCTTTCCGACAAGGAGATTAAAAGCCGCGTGATGGCCGAGATGAAGAAGCTGTTCAGGCCCGAGTTCTTGAACCGCATCGACGAGATTATCGTGTTCAAGTCGCTCACCGACGAGCAGATCGCCCAGATTGTCGAGCTTATGGTGGCCGATTTGCGCGAGCGCATGATCGCGCAGAACATGTCGATCAACCTGACGCCCGCGGCGACGAAGCTCATCGCGAAGGAGGGCACCGACACGACGTTCGGCGCCCGTCCGCTGCGCCGCGCGATCCAGCGCTTGCTGGAGGATCCGCTTTCCGAGCAGATTCTGGAAGGCAAGTGGCAGAGCGGTTCCATCGTGGATGTGGACGTGGACGAGTCCGGTGAGAACCTCGAATTTAAGCAGGGGTCGGGCGTCGTTCCCGCGCCGCGCAAGCGCGACAGCATCGCGCGCGATGCCGAGCTTCTGCTCACGAACTACGACTTGGGCCACGCTGGCTTGCCGAGCGCGGGCTCAGGCGGCGGCACGGCATCGGGCGGCGCCGCAGACTAGCGCACGAGTCCCCCAAGCGGGTTGGGCGGCGTGCGCGAGTGCACGACGATTCTATTGGACGGGCACCTATATTGAACTGCCTCCCATTTCTGCAGTGAACCCCTATAGTTGGACAGACAATGCTCTGCTTCTTCTTTAGGGGTCTTCTGCGTTAGTGGGTTGATTTGCTGAGCAAGGATTACTCTGCCGAGTTCAAACAGCACTTTGCGGACAGATACGCCGATGGCGCGACCGTCAACTCGTTCTGTTGACCGCGAAGTTGGTGGACAGCTACATCCGAGCGGGGTTACCCACCCGCGCGATCTCCCGCCCGCGGCCTCGCGCGACCCAGGCTCTGCCTGCTCACCTCGCGCCTCGCGCCCCGTACCCCGTGTGCCACGGGCCCGCAGCCCGCCATCGTCCGCGCCCGCGTCCTCTTCTTCAACTTGTTATGCGGAATACCTCCGCTCGCTCGCTGCTTGCCGTAAAATAGCACGCAAACGATGCGTCGGATTGCCGGCGGCGCGCTCGCGCCCGCATCTCCGCGATCCGACGAACAAGGGAAGGACTCTCATGCCGAAAACGATCGACCCCATCTACACGCCCTCCGTGCTCGATGTGCCGGACACGATGTTCGATGACCTCGACTTCGATGCGCTCACGAAAACGGTGTGCGGCCTGCAGGGCGTTGTCGACCCCAAGCCGAAGACGGCCGCCATCATCCTGGCGGGCGGTTCGGGCGAGCGTTTCGGTCGCGAAGGCGGCAAGCAGCTCGTCGAAATCGCCGGGAAGCCTATTCTTACCTGGTCGGCAGAGGCGTTCGACGCCGTGGGCGACGTGGGGCTCATCGTCATCGTGTGCCCCGAGGACCGCCAGGAGGAATACCTCAACCGCGCAATCAACCCGTTCCCGTTCGTCACGCCCATCGTGGTCGCGCCCTCGGGCCCTTCGCGTCAGGAGTCGGCGTTCTCCGGCCTCGAGTACGTCACCGACGAGTACGACTACGTCGTCTTGCACGATGGCGCGCGCCCGCTCGTTCCCCCCGAGCTCATCTTGCACACCATCAACACCTGCAAGGGCAACATCGATTGCGACGGCGTTATCGTGGGACACCCCGCGGTCGATACGTTGAAGATTGTGGAAGACGGCGTCATCATGGGCACGCCCGACCGCCGCGTGTTCTGGGATGCGCAAACGCCGCAGGTCTTCCGCACGGGAATCTATCGCCGTGCGCATGCGAGCGCGCTTTCCGATGGCTTCATGGGCACCGATGACTCGTCGCTTATCGAGCGCCTCGGTGGCAAGGTCCTCGTGGTGGAAGGCAAGCGCAACAACATCAAGCTCACGGTGCCCGAGGACTATATGATGCTCGCCGCGGCCGTGCGAGCGCTCTACCTGAAACAGCCGGAGGAATAACCGATGGACCCTAGGAACCTCCGGATCGGCCAGGGCTATGATGTCCACCAGCTCGTTGAGGGACGCAAGCTCATCATGGGCGGCGTGGATATTCCTCATACGCGGGGCCTTTTCGGGCACTCCGACGCCGACGTGCTCGCGCATGCGGTGGCCGACGCGCTTTTGGGCGGCGTTCGCGGAGGGGACATCGGCAAGCTGTTCCCCGACACCGACCCCGCCTACGAAGGCGCCGACTCCATGAAGCTGCTCGCCGCCGTTGCCGATTTCGTACGCGATCTCGGCTACGAGATCCTCGACGTCGACAGCGTCATCGCGGCCCAGGCACCGAAGCTTTCCCCCTACCGCGATCAGATGCGCGAGAACCTGGCGCGCGCGATGGGCATCTCCCCTGAAAACGTGGGCGTGAAGGCGACCACGACTGAGCATTTGGGCTTTGAAGGCCGCGAAGAGGGCATTTCGGCTACGGCGGTGGCTCTTCTCGCTCGATGTACGGATTGAGTTTGCTATAATCCTACTTGAACAGAGGGGTTTGCTATGAATATTTTCAAGACGATTGCCGAAGATGTCCGTGCCGTTAAGGAGCGAGATCCTGCTGCGCAAAGCTCGTTCGTTATCTGGCTCACCTACCCGGGCCTCCATGCGCGCTGGTCGCATGTGGTGGAACACTGGCTGTGGAATCATGGCCTAAAGAGCCTCGCGCGCATATCGTCGCAGTTCACTCGCTTCATGACAGGTGTGGAAATTCACCCGGGTGCCCAGATCGGCCGTCGGTTCTTCATCGACCACGCCATGGGCGTCATCATCGGTGAGACCACCATCATCGGCGATGATTGCACGCTCTACCAGGGCGTCACGCTCGGCGGAACCGGCAACGAAACCGGCAAGCGCCATCCGACCCTCGGCAACAACGTCATCGTGGGCGTGGGTGCGGCGGTGCTCGGCAACATCACCATCGGCGACAACTCCAAGATTGGCGGCGGCGCGGTGGCCGTGAAGGACGTGCCGCCCAACTGCACGGTCGTCGGCATCCCCGGGCGCATCGTCAAGCGCGACGGCAAGCGCGTCACCAGCGAGCAGTCCGCCGCCGCAAAGCGCATGGAGAATCTTCCCGATATCGTGGAAGAGCAGCATCGTTCCAACTGCGCGCGCATCGACTACTTGGAGGCGCAGATCGCCGCGTTGCGCGACGAAGTCTGTCCGCAGTTCAAGAAGGCGCTCGCCGATGTCGAGCCCGTAAACTCGGAGGATTTGGAAGAGGGCTAGGCGCCCGCCAAACGAGCGCTTCCCCAGCTATCACAAGAAAGTATCAGGAACCTTATGATTAAGATTTACGACACCAAGCTGCGCCAAAAAGTCGAGTTCCAGCCGAAGGAGCCCGGCAAGATCAGCATGTACGTCTGCGGCCCGACCGTGTACAACCGCATCCACATCGGCAACGCGCGCACGTTTATCAGCTTCGACGTGATTCGCCGCTATCTCATTTGGCGCGGCTTCGACGTGACGTTTGTGCAAAATGTCACCGACGTCGACGACAAGATCATTAAACGTGCAGGTGAAGAGGGTAGAAGTGCGGCAGAAGTGGCCGCCGAGTACACCCAGGCGTTCATCGACGACATGCACGCGGCCGGCGTGCTCGACCCCGACGTGCGCCCGCGCGCCACGGGTGAGATTCCCGATATGATCGCGCTTGTGCAAGAGCTCGTCGATGGCGGTCACGCCTACGAGGTCGAAGGCGATGTGTACTTCAGCGTGCGCTCGTATCCCGCCTATGGCGAGCTTTCCGGCCGCAACATCGACGAGATGGAGTCGGGCCACCGCGAGCTTCGCGCCGATGGCCAGGGTCTTGAGGCGCGCAAGCGCGACCCGCTCGATTTCGCGCTCTGGAAGGCGGCCAAGCCCGGCGAGCCCTCGTGGGATTCCCCCTGGGGCAAGGGGCGTCCGGGCTGGCACATCGAGTGCTCGGCCATGTCGCGCAAGTACCTGGGGCTTCCCTTCGACATCCATGGCGGCGGCGCTGACCTGGTGTTCCCGCATCACGAGAACGAGCGCGCGCAAAGCGAGGCGGCGTGCGGCTGCACGTTCGCGCGCCATTGGATGCACTCCGGCATGCTCCAGATTGCCAACGAGAAGACCGGCGAGATCGAGAAGATGTCGAAATCGCTCAACAACTTCCTGCTTCTGCACGAGGCGCTCGACATCGTGCGTCCCGAGACGCTGCGCATGCTCATGCTGCAGACGCACTATCGCAGCCCGCTCGTGTTCGGCGACGCCCGCTTGGCCGAGGCCGATGCGGCGCTCACGCGCATCGAGAACACGGTGAAGAACCTCGAGTGGCTGCTCGCGTCCGCGACGGCCGAGGGTGCGTGCGCGCTCGACGTTGCGGCGATCGAGGGAGCAACGCAGGCGGCGCGTGCGGCCTTCGTCGACGCGATGGACGACGACTTCAACGCACCCGCCGCACTGGGCGCGGTGTTTACCCTGGTTGGTGACGTGAACAGCGCGATTGCAGGCAAGGAGCCCACCGCGGCCGATGTGCCGGCGCTCATTGCCGCGCGCGACTCGATTGCCGAGCTCATGGGCGTGTTCGGCATCGACGTCGCGGCGGCCACTGCCGAGGGCGACGCCTATCCTGTCGAGGTCGTCGATCTTGCCGCCGAGCTCGCTGGGTACGCGGGCGGCAACGCGACCGAGGCCGTCGAGGCGCTCGTGGCCCTTCGCGCCGAGGCGCGCGCTTCGAAGGATTGGGCCCGCGCCGACGCCGTGCGCGATGGCATGGCAGCGCTCGGCCTCGCGATCAAGGACACGCCGCAAGGCCCTCAGGTGGAAATGGCGTAGCGCAGGCGTGCTTTAGACGAGCGGAAGAGTGATCATCTGAATACCCAACGCAATATGGAGCTCCTTGCACCTGCAGGGGGTATCGAACAGCTGCGCGCTGCCGTACGCTTCGGCGCGGACGCGGTGTACCTGGCCTCCGATCGCTTCGGCATGCGCGCCCGCGCGGCGAACTTTGCGCTCGAAGACATTCCCGCTGCGGTGGAGATAGCCCATGCTGCGGGCGTGAAGGTCCACGTCACCGCAAACATCCTCATGGAGCAAGGCGACCTGGCTGCGCTGCCCGATTATTTCCGCGCACTCGACGCGGCGGGGGTCGACGCCTTCATCATCGGCGACTTGGGGGCGGCCGCCATCGCGCGTCGCGTGGCTCCGCGCGTTGCACTCCACGTGTCAACCCAGGCGTCCGTCGCCAACTCCGAGGCGGCGCGCGTATGGTATAGCCTGGGCGCGAGCCGCGTGGTGTGCGCGCGGGAGATGTCGCTTGACGATATCTCCCGCATGCGCGAGGACATGCCGGCAGACATGGAAATCGAGGCCTTCGCGCACGGTGCCATGTGCATGGCGGTCTCGGGGCGCTGCCTCATCAGCTCCTATCTCACCGGCCGTTCGGGCAACCGCGGGCATTGCACGCAGCCCTGCCGCTGGAGCTACACGCTCGAGGAGGAGAAGCGCCCGGGTGAGCATTTCCCCATCGAGGAGGACGGTCGCGGCACGTTCATCATGAACGCGAAGGATATGAACATGCTTGCGCACCTTGACGCGCTGCGAGCGGCGGGCGTGGACTCCATTAAGATCGAAGGGCGCAACAAGAAGGCGTTTTACGTGGCCAGCGTGGTGAATGCATATCGTCAGGTGCTCGACGGCTCGCCGGCCGCCGATTTCGCGCCCGAGCTTGAGGCGGTGTCGCATCGCCCGTATGGGACGGGGTTCTTCTTCGGCGAGGCCGAGCAGGCTCCTAACTACGATGGCTACGAGCAGCAGGCGATGCACGTAGCTGACGTCGTCACCGCTGACCTCGAGACCCGCACCATCGTTGCGCGCTGTCGCAATCGCTTTGCGGAAGGGGAGGAGCTCGAGATTCTCAGCCCGCGGGTGCCTATTTCCCGCGTTGTCGTGCGCAATCTCACATGGTTGCCCGATTCCACGGAAAGCGACCCCGATCCCGCGCCGGTTCCCGTACCCGTGGCGAATCGCTCGTGCGGAATCTATCGCTTTTCGGTTGATGTCGAGGTTGGGGTTGGGGAAGGCGCTGGGACCGCGACCCGCACCGACGCCGTGGCCACTGCTGACCCCGCGACCCATGTCGCTGCTGACGTTGGGGTCACCGCTAGGACCGCTGCCGACGCCGCTGACATCCTTCCCGCTGCGGGAGACTTTCTACGCGTGCGCCGCTTCCGGCGCTCGGCACGCTCGGGCGCGTAGGGTAGCGTGACGCTCGCGATCGGCGCAACCTTCGCGGGCGTCACGTCCCCATTTCGGGACACGCGAGCCGAGCCCCCCGAGGCGATTCACGTCGCGCCGCCCCGCCAACTTCCGATTCGCCTTCCCCCTGCTGAATAGCTACGCCCGGGGGCGTGATATAGCCACTTTCACGTGGGATTTCGAAAAAGCGCTTGGCGCTCACTATTTCTTCGCCCCACCCTTAAAAGTCCGCGCGCTTCTTGATATCATGTTTCCAAGGTAAACCCGAAGAAAGGGGTCGCTTATGGGAACCAAGGCGGTCGATGCTCTCGAAATATCCTTTGAGGATATGCCCATGTACCTGCGCGCCAAGCATTCGGTGTACATGGACGTCAATGGAGCGAGCTATTACCTCACCGATGTGAACGATCGGTACTGGCGCGCGCAGGACACCTCCCGGAAAAACGAAAAGGGCCACTACGTCGATTGCAGCGAGCTTGTGCCGACGGTCGGCGAGTTCCTCGACATTCCCTTTGTGGACGGCAAGAGCCTGAAGGAAGTGTTCGACGACGCGACATTCTACGCATCGGAAAAGCCCGAAGACGAGTAAAAGGCGAAGGCCATTTCAACAATCAAATAGCAAAACCTTAAGGCGGCTTCGGCCGCCTCTTTAATTGCTACTGTTGTGATACCATGTGACTCGTAACGGTGGTCGCGCCAGGGGGAGCGGCCTTTGGCTTAGACGACGAGAAAGAGAGAAGCCTTATGGCAGAAGAACAAGAGTGCTCGCATTCGTGCGGCAGCTGCGGCGTTGAGGGCTGCGGCGAGCGCACGGCACCTTCCAAGTACACGACCAACGCGGCGAGCAACGTGAAGCACGTGATCGGCGTTGTGTCCGGCAAGGGCGGCGTTGGCAAGTCCCTCGTGACGAGCCTGCTCGCAAGCGAGCTGCGCAAGAAGGGTTTCAGCGTCGGCATCCTGGACGCGGACGTCACCGGCCCCTCCATCCCGAAGACGTTCGGCGTGACCGACAAGCTGCATGCCGATGAGACGGGCATCTACCCGGCGCTTACCGACAGCGGCATTAAGGTCATGTCCGTGAACCTCATGCTCCCGAAGGGCGACATGCCCGTCGCATGGCGCGGCCCGGTCGTTTCCGGCATTATCAAGCAGTTCTGGGACGAGACCAACTGGGGCGACGTCGACTACATGCTGATCGACATGCCTCCGGGAACCTCCGATGTGTTCCTCACGGTGTTCCAGATGCTGCCCGTTGATGGCATCGTCACCGTTTCTGCACCTCAGGAGCTTGTTGCTATGATCGTCGGCAAGGCGGTCAACCTGGCGCACGACCTGGATGTCCCCGTTGTGGGCCTGGTCGAGAACATGGCGTACTTCAAGTGTGACGAGTGCGGCAAGGAGCATCATATCTTCGGCGAGCCCCAGGGTGCCGCCGTTGCCGAGAAGTACGGCATCCCTGCAGTGGCTACGCTTCCGATCGACCCGAAGTTCGCAGCCCTGTGCGACGAGGGCAAGGTCGAGGAATACGACGTCGCCGGTGCGCTCGACGACATCATCGCCCATGTGGAGGCTGCAAAGCGCGAAGAGGCCGAGGAGAAGGCCGAATAGCGCTCGCGAGAAGACTTGACCCCAGGGGCAGGTTTCTCAAGC
>OLOB01000859.1_pt1 | contig 21746 bp, 16 predicted proteins | sample 1671911 | NCBI WGS metagenome assembly OLOB01 (sample SAMEA3136625, study PRJEB25190) | human gut metagenome | biome: human gut; feature: human-associated habitat; material: faeces | place: Austria | collected 2013
GAAATCCCGCCGGCCCTTATATCTCCGTTCCCTTTGCACCAAGTCCCCCGCGTTTCTTCGCCCATGGTCGGCGCCAACTTGGTGCACGAAATCCCGTCGGCCCTTGTTCCTCCGTTCCCTTTGCACCAAGTCTCGGGCCCGTTTTGGCGCGTGGGCGGCGGGGACTTGGTGCACGAATTCCCGCAAATCCTTGTTCTTCCGTCCCCTTTGCACCAAGTCTCGGGCCCGTTTTGGTGCGGGGCCGGCGGGGACTTGGTGCACGAATCCCCGCAAAGCCTTGTTACTTCGTTCCCTTTGCACCAAGTCTCGGGCCACGCCGACTCTGCCCCCGGCCCCGACCGGCGCGCCGGGCTCTTTTTGCGGTTATGCTTTTCATCAATTTACAAAAAAGGTATAATGAAGTGGCCCGATTGGCGAGGGGCCGATTCGGACGAAGGAAAGGGACGAGAAGTAAGCAATTTATAACTGGGGGATAATGATAGGAGAAAGAACATGCTTAACAAAATCGCTCGTTTAGTGGGCGCCTTCTGCATCACGCTGGTGGTTCTGCTGCTGATGCTGTTCATCGTGCTGACGGCAATGGAATATCGGCCGGAAAGCACGGAGACGGTAAGAATCGACAGTCTGGCAGAGGATACCTTTGGTTCCCCGGAGGTGGGATCCACCATCAAGGTGATGAGCTGGAACATCGGCTACGGCGCTTTGGGAGACAATGCGGATTTCTTTATGGACGGCGGAAGTCAGGTGACTACCGCTTCTGCAGAGCGGGTGCAGGAAAACATGCAGGGAATCATCGATGAACTGAAAAGCCAGAAGGCGGATGTGATGTTCCTGCAGGAAGTGGATCGTTTTTCCACCCGTGCCCATCACACCGATGAGCAGCAGGACATTGCGGAATCCATGGATGGATACCAGTCTACTTTTGCCAATAACTTTAAGGTGAGATACGTGCCGTATCCGTGGCCGCCGATTGGTCGCGTGGACAGTGGCATCATGACCTTGTCTCGGTTCACTCAGTCCGATTCCACCCGAATCAGCCTACCGTGCCCGTTTGAATGGCCGGTGCGCATCGCGAACCTGAAGCGCTGCCTGATGGTGAACCGGGTACCGATTGCGGGAACCAAGAAAGAGCTGGTGATGATCAACCTGCACCTGGAAGCTTACGACAACGGCGAGGGCAAGGTGAAGCAGACCCGGGCCCTGCTGAAGGTGATGGAAGAAGAACAGAAGAAGGGCAATTACGTGATTGCCGGGGGAGACTTCAACCAGACCTTCTCCAACGTGGACATCGGAAAATATCCGAGCAGTGAGGACATTTGGACACCGGGCAAGATTGACGCAAAGGATTTCGGCAAGGACTGGAACTTGCTGATGGACAACAGCAATCCGACCTGCCGTTCCCTGGACAAGATCTACAAGAACGCGGACAAAAAGGACTGCTACTACTACATGCTGGACGGTTTTATCCTGTCCAAGAACCTGCAGGTGGATTCCATAAAAACAGAGAATCTCAACTTCAAGAATTCCGACCACAACCCGGTAATTCTGAAGGCCACATTGAGTTAGTGGAACGAAAAAAGCGGCGCCCGAAGGGGCGCCGCCGTGTATACGCTTACAGTGAGAATTTTTTCAGCAGTAAAAGCAGCGGATTAATGTCGTAAAGGGGACCGGCGATATAGGAGCTGTTCAGCTGTTCATTGATGGCTTGAATCCGATCCGGGAGGAAGATGCCCGCCAGAGGAAACATAAAGGCCAGGAACAGAAAGACGAACAGGGTTCCCTTCAGCACGCCCACCGCAAAACCGGCAAGGGAATCGGTGCTGCCAATGACGGTGCCTTTCTTCCGAGCGATGTGAAGCCGCCGGCGAAGGAACAGGGAAATCAAGCTGACTCCGGTGGTGATCAGCAGGAAAGACAGCACGAGAACCGCGGTGGTCGTAAAATGGCTCACCTCAAAAGGAAGGTCCGAAACACCGAAGTTCTGAAGGGTGTCTTCCAGGGCCTTTGGAATAAAGTCCAGCAGGTTCACGGTGGAGCCTTGGAAAATGTTTTCCAGGCCCCGCTGCATGGAGGCCTGCAGGGGTGTTTTTCGAATCAGGGCGCTGAGGGGCCGGGTAAAGGCCGTCGCCAAAGCGATGCCGGCCACCATGGCGGCCAGCCGAATCAGGGACTCCCCCAGGCCACGGGATTTTCCCCGAACGGCAAAAACTATAAAAATAAGAATCACAATTATGTCTAATATCATAGCTGTATTATACACAATCTGAGCGAGGAAACAATGGAAAAGTATTGGAAATCTCCGGAAGAAAAGGAAGACAATTCCCTCTTCTATCACATCGCCATAATGTGCGGAATCTTCGGCGGCACCTCCATGGTGGCGTACGCAGTTTCCTTGAAATTGATTTCCTCCGAAGCTACCATCATGCTGTACCTGCTCTGCGTATTCCTGGTGGTGTGGCGCACCGGACGATTCAGCTTGGGGGTTATTACCTCCATCGGGTCCACCATGGTGTATTATTATTTCTTCGCATCGCCCAAATTTTCCTATGATATGACTACCCCGCCCCGATACCTCCTCACCATGGGCATCATGATTTCGGTGGCACTGGTCACCAGCGGACTTATTTCCCAGGTTCGGCAGGAAGCCCTGATTGCCCGAGAGAAGGAGACCCTGACGGAACAACTGCTGCGATTGAACAACGACCTGGCCGGCGCAAAAAGCGCAGAAGCCATCATCGGAATCGCTCTGTCTGCCATCAACGAGGGTGTCGGCTGTGCCGCCGGCTACGTGGCGTACGATTCCGGAGGCAAACCCGGAAGCAGATACGTCTTCCAGACTGTGGGACATCACACGGCACTCACCTGGTATCCAATGGAAGAAGATGAAAACGTACGGAATCGGATTCAGAATGGGAAAACGATTTTCGTACGGGGAAAACAATATTACGAATGGCCCTTGCGCGGCCATGCCGGTCTGATGGGAGCGATTCGAATTCGGTTGGAGGAACAAGAAAAACTGGACCGGACGCAGCTCCACCTTGTGCGCTCCATCATCGATAATATCGGGATGGCGTTGGACCGATTCCGCACCGCGGAACTGCGGATTCAGGCCCGGGAAGAGGCCACCCAGGAACGGTTCCGCTCCACATTGCTTCGTTCCATTTCCCACGATATCCGAACTCCGCTCACCAGCATTTCCGGCAACGCGGAGATGCTGATGAAAGCAACCAAGTCGGAAGATTACCGCTACCGCATGGCGAAGAACATCTACGACGATGCCCAGAATCTGTCGGGCATGGTGGAAAACGTGCTGGGCATCACCCGCCTGGAAAGCGGCGTGGAGATTAAGAAGGAAGTGGAAGTGGCGGAGGAAGTCATCGGTGCGGCGGTGCAGCTGACGGAGGTGCACCACCCGGAATACGATATCCAAGTATCCGTGCCGGAGGAAATCCTCATGGTCCCGATGGATGCATCCCTGATTCAGCAAGCCATCACCAACCTGCTGGAAAATGCCATTCACCACACCAAGAAAAAGGATGGGGTGGCAGTCATCCTGGAACGGAAGGGGAACGATGCGGTGTTCACCGTGCGGGACCGTGGAATGGGCATCAATCCGGAGCACTTGGATCGGCTCTTTGAACCGTTTTATCAGTCCAATCGAAGCGATCAGGTGGTGTATCGAGGTTTTGGGTTGGGCCTTTCCATCTGTAATTCCATCGTGAATGCCCACGGCGGCCGGATTCTGGCGAGAAACCGGAAAGATGCGTCCGGGGCGGAAATTATTTTTACGTTGCCCATGGAGGGAGAACAGTGAAACAGACAAAAGAACTTATAATGATTGTAGAAGACGACCGGCAGATTCAGGATTTTATCGCCTACTCGCTGATGACGGCGGGATTCGGCGTGCTGACGGCCGGCGGTGTGGAAGAAGCGATACGGAAGATGCGGTCCAAAAAACCGGACATCATGGTGCTGGACCTGGGTCTTCCGGACGGAGACGGGCTGGACCTGATTCGGCGGGTCCGGAAGTTTTCGGATATTCCGATTATCGTGGTGTCGGCACGAGATAAGGAAGAGGACAAAATCGAGGCCCTGGATCGGGGCGCGGAGGATTATATTACCAAGCCCTTCTCCGAGTCGGAGCTGATGGCGCGGATTCGGGTGCTGCGGCGCCACCTGATTCGGGAAGAGCGGAACCGGATGGGGGCCGAGGTTTCGGTGCGGGGACTGAAGATCAATTTCGACGCGAAGGAAGTGACCCTGGATGGGAACCTCCTGCACGTCACTCCGCTGGAGTACCAGTTGTTGGAGCTGCTGTTCCACAACATCGGAAAGGTGATTACCACCCGGACGCTGCTGGACGAGCTGTACGGCGTGAGCTATGGCGACAATACCCAGTCCCTGCGGGCGCTGATGGCGGGGCTTCGCCGGAAAATCGAGAAGGTGCCGGGAAAGCCGCAGTACATCGTGACGGAAATCGGTGTGGGTTATCGTCTGAAGGATGAATAGAACCTTGCCGATAATGCCGGAAATAGTGTATTATTAAAATATATTTTTGTGGATGAGAAAGGAAAGCAGAGAAATGAAGAAACGATCCAAAATCCTGATTTCATGCTTGATGATGGTGATTCTTGCGGCAGTCATGATGACCGGCTGCTCCAAGAAGAAAGAGGCGAAGCCGGAACCGGTTCGGAACCCGCTGACCGGCTCTGAGAAGTTCGATTCTGCGGCACAGGGAATTCGCCCGGTGGCACTGGTGGTGGAAAACGCTCCGGACGCCCGCCCGCAGTGGGGAATGACGGACAAGAAGTACTCCCCGGATATTATTTTACAGGGAGAAGTGGAGGGGGGAATTACCCGTACCCTCTGGTTCTATGCGGATTACAACAAGCTGCCGAAGAAGATCGGCCCGATGAGAAGTGCCCGTCCGCCGTACATCAAGTTCTCGGAACTGTTCGACGCGATTTTCATTCACTGGGGACAGAGTTCTTCTTCCTCGGAGTACAAGGGTGCCAACACCGTTTTCAAGGAAGATAAGGTGGACCATATCAACCAGATGACCTATAAAGGAAAGGTGGATCTGTACAGCCGGGACAACAGCCGGGACGTATCTTCGGAACACACCGGAATTCTCCACGGCGACAAAGTGGCGGATGCCATCAAGGACAAGAAGTTCCGCACCAAGACCAAGAAGAAGGCAACACAGCTGCAGTTCGGCAAGGGCATTCGGGACCTGAGCAAGAACACCTGTGGAAAGGTGACTCTCACCTGGTCGAGCCGGAGTTTTGAGGATGCGGTATGGACGTACAACCAGGAATCCGAACAGTATGAGACGAAGGATTTTGAGAACAACTTGAGCCGGGAGAACCTGCTGATTCTCTTCGATAAGACCGAGTACATCACAAAATCAAATTACCACGGCACAGGTCAGGGGGTGACTTACTGTGACTACAAGCTGGCCGGCGGCAAGGCGAAGCTGATCAGCAACGGCACCGTAAAGGACATCCGTTGGGATGTAAACGAGGACAACCAGCTGGAGCTGTTCACCCTGGTGGAGAAAAAGGATTCCGACAAGGACGATGAGGATTCCGAGCCGGAGAAGAAGATGGTTTCCCTGAACCCGGGCAAAACCTGGATCGGCTGGGCTTCCTCCAACAACGGCGGCAAGGTAAAGATCAATCCGTTGAAGGAAAAGAAGTCGGAAGAGAAGTAGAGGAAGAAGTAGGAAGCGGGCACCGCTTTCCGATTGGGGCGGCACCGAGCGGGCTCGGTGCCGTGGGGAAAAGAGGGAAATTCCCGCCGAGCGTGAGTGGAAGGGAAATTCGCGGGCGGGAATTTCCTTCGGCTTTAGTCTTTAGCGCCGGAGGCCCGCTGGGTCTCGAGGACGTGGTGCCCCCGGACGAAGGAATAAGGGCTAGCGGGAAGTGAAGCACCACGTCCGGCTCGCCGGAGGCCCGCTGGGCCCGAGGGACGTGGTGCCCGGCGACGAAGGAATAAGGGCTAGCGGGCGGTGAAGCACCACGTCCGCCCGGCGGGAACGGCTACTGTGCTCGAGGACGTGGTGCCCCCGGACGAAGGAAAAAGGGATTGCGGGCGGTGAAGAACCACGTCCATGACGTCGAGGACCCGTTCGGCTCGCCAAAGGCTTTCGCGTAACTGCACGCTCCTTTCCAATCACCGGTTTTTCACACAGAAAACCGCACAATATGGTAAAATAAAAAATCATGTAACGGGACGGCGGCAGCCCTGCCCGGCGCCCGAAGGGCCTTCCAATTTGGCGGTAGCCCTGCCCGGCCCCCCGGAGGGCCTTCGCTCCCAGCGGGCCCACAGTTCCCGGAGGACTCGCCCACAACCAAAGAAACGAGGTACACATTTATGCAGTTGAGAGGAGAGCCAAAGTCCCTTCGCTCAGAATACATCCGATACATCATTCCATCCATACTGGCTCAGTGGGTGTACACCCTGTACACCGCAGTGGACGGGCTGTTCGTGGCGAAAGGCGTTTCCGTAACGGCCATGACCGCCATCAATATCGCATCGCCGTTTGTGACGGCGCTGTTTGCCCTGTCCCTGATGTTCGCGGTGGGCACCTCCACGGTGGTTTCCATCTCATTGGGAGAAGGTCGGAAGGAAAAAGCCAACGAGATATTCAGCCAGAACTTCGCGTTCCTAATCGTGCTGTCCCTCCTGATTTCCGGGCTCCTGTTCTGGAAGCTGGAGGAACTGGCCCTGTTCCTGGGGGCTACCAAAGCCACCCTGCCCTATGTGACGAAGTACATCGGAACCATCGCTCCTTTTGCGGTGGTATTTATCGTGTCCTATTCCTTTGAGATTCTGCTGAAGGCGGACGGGCATCCGAAGAAAGCCACCAAAATCGTGATGGTTGGCGTCATCCTGAACTGCATCATGGACTACCTGCTGGTCATCGTGTTTCCGCTGGGCGTCTTCGGTGCGGCCATTGCCACGGCACTGTCTCAGGTGGGGGTCACGGCCCTGTATCTGCGGCACTTCCTGTCCAAGGAAGCCGTGCTGCATTTCACCCGCTTTCATTTTAGCGGGCGCATCATTGTGCGGGCCATGAAGAACGGCCTGTCCTCCGGCATTACGGAGCTGTCTGCCGGACTGACGGTGTACTTTTTCAACCACGCCATCGCGGCCTATCTGGGGGACGAGGCCTTGGTCAGCTACACCATCATCAACTACGTGAACGCCCTGTACATCTATTCCATGACGGGAATCGCTCAGGGCAGCCAGCCGCTGATCAGCTTCTATCACGGGAAAAAAGAAAAATCCGCCACGGCCAAGCTGCTCCGGTACGGCCTGATTACGGCGGCCGGTTTTGCGGCGGTCACCGTGGTGCTGTCCGTATTCGGCGGAGGCCTGCTGGCGAAGCTGTTTATTCCGGCGGATTTGACTCACCTGAGAAATTACACGGTACATGCTTTGCGGATTTTCTGCATCTCCTTTGTGCCGGCGGGATTCACCGTGGTGCTGGCCGGATATTTTGCATCCATCGAGCATGCGGGGAAAGCGGTTTCCATCACCATCGGCAGAGCCATCGCGGTGATGCTGCTGGTACTGGTGCTGATGACGAGAGTTTTTGGCGGCGAAGGCATCTGGTGGACCACGCCGATTTCCGAGAGCATTTGTCTGGTGTATGCGGTGATATTGTTTATAAAGGGAAAGGCGAGAGATGCTGCAGATTAAGAACATTCGAAAAGAGTACCGCACCGGGGGACTGGTGCAGAAAGCGCTGGACGGCGTGAGTCTGAATTTCAGGGACAGCGAGTTCGCGGCGATTCTGGGACCCTCCGGTTCCGGCAAAACCACGCTGCTGAACGTACTGGGCGGACTGGACCGGTACGACAGCGGGGACCTGATTATCAACGGGACATCCACCAAGAAGTACACGGACCGGGATTGGGATTCCTACCGGAACCACACCATCGGGTTCGTGTTCCAGAGCTACAATCTGATTCCCCATCAGTCCATCCTGTCCAACGTGGAACTGGCACTGACCATTTCCGGAATCGGGAAGGAAGAACGGCGAAAGAAAGCGGCGGAGGCCCTGGCCAAAGTGGGTCTGGGAGACCAGCTTCATAAGAAGCCCGGTCAGCTTTCCGGGGGACAGATGCAGCGGGTGGCCATCGCCCGGGCGCTGGTGAACGACCCGGACATTCTTTTGGCGGATGAACCGACGGGGGCGTTGGACAGCGTGACCAGCGTTCAGATTATGGATATCCTCAAAGAGGTGGCGGAGGATCACCTGGTAATCATGGTGACCCACAACCCGGAGCTGGCCCGGGAGTACGCCGACCGGATTGTGGAGCTGAAGGACGGGAATATCATTTCGGACTCCCGGCCTTTTTCCGTGAGCAAAGAGGAAGCGGGAAAAGCGGTGCACCGGAACCTGGGCAAAGCGGCTATGAATTTTGCCACCGCTTTGCAGCTGAGCTTCAACAACCTGAAGACCAAGAAAGCCCGCACCATTTTGGTGGCCTTTGCGGGATCCATCGGCATCATCGGCATTGCCATGATTTTATCCCTGTCCAATGGAGTGAACAACTACATCCGCGGCGTGGAGGAGGACACCATCCGGGAATACCCGCTGACGGTGGACAGCTCCGGCTTCGACATGTCGGCCATGTTCACCCGGGGCGGCGATGGGGACGCCGGCAAGAGTGCGAAAAAGGGGGAGATTCGGGAACTGCAGACGGTGACCAATATGGCCTCCGTCATGGAATCCAACGATTTGAAATCCCTGAAGAAATACATCGACAGCGGTAAAAGCAATTTGGAGAGGCACACGAGAGCCATCGAATACAGCTACGACGTGAAGCCCCAGATTTTCCGGAAGGTGGACACGGAATACCGGAAGGTGAATCCGGACGAAACCCGGAAGAAAATGGGCATGTCCATCAGCTCCTCCATGGCATACAGCAGCATGATGAGCACCGACGTGTTTCACCAGCTGCCGTCGGATCCGTCTCTCTACCGGGACGAGTACGACGTGAAGGCGGGGCACTGGCCGAAGAAGTACAACGAGTGCGTGCTGGTGCTGTCCAAGGAAGGCATGGCCAGCGACATCGCCCTGTACGCCATGGGCCTGAAGAACATGGACGATCTGGACAAGATGCTGAAGGATTTCTCCAAGGGAAAGGACGTGCATTCGGACGAGGATCAGACGGAAAGCTTTGATTACAACGACTGCATGGGCATCAAGTTCAAGATGATCGGCAGTGCGGATTACTATACCTACGATGCCTCCCAGAACGTGTGGGTGGACCGCTCCGAAGACGACAGCCATATGGACCGCGTCATCGGAAAGGGCGAGGACCTGAAAATCGTGGGCGTGGTGAAACCGAAGAAGGATGTGGATTTCACCGTGCTGAACGGGGATATCTACTACCCGGCTTCCCTGACGGACCACATGATTCAAAAGGCGGCGGACAGCAAGGTGGTTCGGGCCCAGAAGAAGAGCCGGGATATCAACATCCTCACGGGAAAGGAATTCGGCGAGGAGAGCGACGGACCGGACTTCGAGTCCATGTTCTCCTTCGACAAAAACGCCTTTGCCAAAGCCTTCCAATTCGATCCGTCCCAGATCGGAAAGGCCATGAAGGCACCGTCCAAGAAAATGGACATGAGCGGCCTCATCGACCCGAAGGCCGTGACCCAAATGCCGGGCATGAGCCAAGGGGATATTCAGAAACTGATGCAGAGCACCAAGCTGAACTTCACTCAAGAGAGCATGCAGGAGCTTTTCGGCGGCCTGATGAAAGGCTTCCTGGAATACTCCGCGAAAAAGGGCACCGACTACACCAAGATGAACACCGCTTTTCAGGATTACATGAAATCCCCGGCGGCCCGAAAAATCCTCTCGGACAACATGAGCCGCATCCTGAAGGCCCACGTGGAGGAGCAGCTGAAGGACGAGAACCTGCAGGACACCATGAAGGACGTGCTTCAGGACTTCCCGAAATACCTGAAGGACAAGGGCATCACCGACCCCGACGGCATCACCGACGAGACCATCGACGATTTCCTGGCATCTCAGGGCGTGCAGGACAAACTCTCTGCTAAAATGACTTCCCTAAAAACAAAACTCGAGAACGTGGAGATTTCCGACGAGGATGGGGATCGAATCCTGACGGAGTTGATGGAGGGCTACGCAAAATTTGCGAAGGAGAACAACTACCCTACCACGCAGCAGATGCAGCAGGATTTTCAGGAGTATCTGTCCACCCCGGAAGCCCAGAAAATAATCAATTCCACCGTGGCAAAGAGCATGGACACCTCGGCGTTGGAGAAGAATCTGGCAACGGCTATGTCCGGATACACCGCCAAGGCGGTGGCCTCCATGTCGGAAAAACTGGTATCCGGCATGATGACCAACTACATGAAGAGCATGGGCAGCCTGGATTTCTCCAAAGCCTTTAAGATCGACACGGATGCTTTTGCGGATGCAATGGGAATGAACATGAGCGAAAGCGAGATTCAATCCCTGATCACGTCCCTGATGAACACCCAGGCCAACACCTACGAAGGAAACATGAAGAGCTTCGGCTATGCGAAGAAATCCAATCCGACTCAGATTGCCATCTACGCCAAGGACTACGAAAGCAAGGCCGAGGTGAAGGATATTTTGGATGGATACAACCGGAAGATGGTGAAGGCGGGCAAAAACGATCAAGAAATCACCTACAACGATCTGGCGGGAGCCCTGATGGGTTCCGTGACCAACATCATCGATGCCATCAGCTACGTGCTCATCGCCTTTGTGTCCATTTCCCTGGTGGTATCCTCCATCATGATTGGGGTCATCACCTACATCAGCGTGCTGGAACGGCGAAAGGAAATCGGAATCCTTCGAGCCATCGGCGCATCCAAGCGGAACGTGGGCCAGGTGTTCAACGCGGAGACCTTTATCATCGGGGCATTGGCCGGACTGATCGGAATCGGCGTGACGGAAATCCTGATTATTCCGACCAACATCATCATCGGCCATGTGACCAGCGTGAACATGCAAGTGTCCCTGCCGGTGGTGGGAGGAATCGTGCTGGTAATCCTCAGCATCATCCTGACCTTGATCGGCGGAATCATCCCATCCCGGAAGGCCGCCAAGAGCGACCCGGTCACCGCCTTGCGCGTGGATTAAATAATTAAACAGAAGGAAAAAGAGATTGAATACATCAGATCGAAATCAACAAGCAGCAAAACTATCGGACCTCTTGCTGTCCTGGTACGACAGTGAACGTCGGATTCTCCCCTGGCGGGAGGATCCGACGCCTTACCATGTGTGGGTTTCGGAGATTATGCTCCAGCAGACCCGGGTGGACACGGTAATTGAATATTATCAGCGGTTCCTTCGGGAGCTTCCGGATGTGAAAGCGCTGGCGGAAGCGGAGGAAGAACGGCTCCTGAAACTGTGGCAGGGGCTGGGCTACTACAGTCGGATTCGGAACATGCACAAGGGGGCCATCCAGGTGATGGAGGAATACGGGGGCGAAATCCCGGGAACCCCCAAAGAGCTGCAGAAGCTGTCCGGCATCGGGGAGTACGTGGCGGCGGCCATCAGTTCCATCGCCTTTGCCTACCCCATCCCTTCCGTGGACGGGAACCTGCTTCGGGTCTACGCCCGCATGACCGGCTACGAGGAAAGCATCCGCACCACCGCCGCTCGAAAGGTGGCCACGGCCTATTACGAGGAAATCCTGGACCGCACCCGGCCCGGGGACATGAATCAGGCCCTGATGGACCTGGGGGCCACCATCTGCCTCCCCAACGGAGCGCCGCTTTGCGGAAAATGCCCATGGCAGATGCACTGTGAGGCTCGCCTGACGGGGAAGGAACAGCAGCTTCCGGTGAAGGAAGAGAAGAAGCAGCGGCGAAAAGAAAAACGCACCGTGCTTCGAATCCGGACGGGGGACCGGGTGGTGATTGGGAAGCGCCCGGAACGGGGGCTTCTGGCGAATTTGTACGAGCTGCCCAATGCGGAAGGCTGGCTGACGGAGGCGCAGGCGGAGGAGGCCTGCCGGACGCTGGGATATGAGCCGAAGGCCATCCGGAAGCTGAAGCCGTCGAAACATATTTTTAGCCATGTGGAGTGGCACATGCACGCCTTCGAGATTGAGGCGGAGGAACGGCCGGACGCGTCGGCGGCAGAAAATGTTTTTTTTGCGGCGGAGAAAAGCGCTTTGCAGGAGGAATATTCCATTCCAACGGCGTTTAAGGCGTACATGGACTTCTGATTCGAGAAGGTGGTTTTTACGCGGATTTTGCAGGGGATGCGGACCCGCCGGGACGGAATTGTGGTACAATAGACAGCAATGAGACAGAAAGGAGATGGGGCATGATTAAGTATTTCTACACGCAGAACGGCCGGACGAGTTCGGTGCCGAATTTCTGTCACGACTGCTGGGTGAAGATGACCAACCCCTCCAACGAAGAGGCGGAGCTGATTGCGGAACGGATGGGCGTCGAGGTGGACGACCTGATGGCGGCAATTGACCTGGAAGAAAAGACGCGAATTGAACTTCCGGAGAACTACACTTTAATCGTGGTGGACATCCCGTCGGAGGAATACCGGAACGGGGTGCGGGCTTACGTGACCATTCCGTTGGGAATCATTATCACTAAAGAAGCTATCGTGACCATCTGCTCGGAGGAGTCCTTCGTGCTTCGGAATTTCGAGAAGAATCGGATGAAAGATTTTTCCACCCGGAAAAAACTGCGGTTCGTGTACCAGATTCTTTTGGAATCCGCCTTGCTGTACCAGAAGGCGCTGTACGCAATCGACCGGAAGCGGCAAGAAATCGAGGAAAAGGTGCGAGACGATGTGGAAGAGGAAGATCTGTTCAGCCTTCACGAGCTGGAGCAGGCGCTGGTGTACTTCGCCACCTCCATTCGTGAGAACGGCAACGTGTTGGACCGCCTCACCCGGTACTCTCGGCTGGAACGCTTCCCGGAGGACCAAGAGCTGCTGGACGATGCCATCGTGGAAAACCAGCAGGCGGTGGAGATGACGGACATCTACCGCAGCATCGTGGACGGCACCCGCCAGCTGATGTCCACGATTTTCGATAACCGGCTGAACAACGTGATGAAAATCCTCACCTCCATCACGCTGATTCTGGCGATTCCGACGGTGATCTCCGGAATGTACGGAATGAACGTGCTGACGAAATACATGCCCTTCGCCCAGACGCCTTTCGGCTTCGGCATCATCAGCGGCATCGTGGTGGTCATCTGCCTGGGCCTGTACGTCGTGCTGAAACGGAAGAAGATGTTGTGATATTGCATGAAAAATGGTACACTTGGTGCAATTTAAGGTAAAAGATCTGCCGAAGCCGACAAAGCTAAGCGTTTCCGGAGGAAAGAGAAAATGTACCATCAAGTTCAAGAAATCTTCTGCACCAAAGAGAAGCGGAAAAGTAAAGTAGTAAAACTTAATCGGATTATGAAGAAAAAGTAGCGGTGCGATGGCGCCGCTACTTTTTCTGTCTATACAGAACAGAAGTGGAAGGAAGTGCAGTCGAATGGCAAATTCGTCCGCACTTCCTTTTCCAATTCCATCCGGGGCCGGGGACGTGGTGCCCCTCGACGGAGGAATAAGGGCTTGCGGGAGATGAAGCACCACGTCCGGGCCGCCGAAAGCCCATCGGGTCCGAGAGACGTGGTGCTTGTGGACGAAGAAATAAGGGTTTGCGGGGAGCGAAGCACCACGTCACATCGTAGACGGAGAATTGGAATCCAAAGACTTGGTGCAAAGGAAACGGAGGAATAAGGTTTTGCGGGGATTCGTGCACCAAGTCCGAAGGGTTGGAGCTCCGAAAAGGGCCAAAGACTTGGTGCAAGAGAAACGAAAGAACAAGGTTTTGCGGGAGTCTTTGCACCAAGTCCGAGGGGTTGGTGCTCCGAAAAAGACCAAAGACTTGGTGCAAGGAAAATGAAAGAGCAAGGTTTTGCGGGAGTCTTTGCACCAAGTCCGAGGGGTTGAAGCTCCGAAAAAGACCAAAGACTTGGTGCAAAGGAAACGAAGGAACAAGGTTTTGCGGGAGTCTTTGCATCAAGTCCGAAGCCGCGGAGCGGCGCACCACTAATCGGCGAAGCCTGCGCCTCTCACGCCTACATCGGCCGCCGCGGGATGCGCACCGTGAAGGTGGTGCCCTTGCCCGGGATGCTGTCCACGTGAACCGTCGCGTGATGGATCATCAGCGCGTGTTTTACGATGGAGAGGCCTAGTCCGGTGCCGCCCACCTCCTTGGAACGGCTCTTGTCCACCCGGTAGAACCGTTCGAAGATGCGGCTTTGGGCGTCCTCCGGGATGCCGATTCCGGAATCGGACACCGTCAGAAGGATTTCCGATTCCGTCGGTTCCAGGTGCACGTGCACGTAGCCGCCGGAGTGGTTGTATTTAATGCCGTTTTCGCAGAGGTTGTAGACGATGCTGTACAGGGTTTCCGGAATCCCGTGCATCGGACAGGATTTTCCCTGGAGGGAAATGGACACGCCCGCCTCTTCCGCCGGGATTTCCAGGCAGTCCACCGCATTCTCGGCGATGGTGAAGAGATCTGTATCCTCCCACTTCATTTCCGGAGCACCGCTGTCCAGCTTGCTCAGGCCGATGGTGTCCTCCACCAGCTTGGCCATCCGCAGGGATTCCGAGCGGATTTTTGCGGCGAAAGGCCGGATGTCCTTTTCCTGAACCATACCGTTTTCCAGTAGCTCCGCGTATCCGGAGATGGCATGGAGCGGTGTCTTCAGTTCGTGAGACACGTTGGCGGTGAAATCCTGACGAATCTGCGCCGACCGGGCAATTTCGTCTCGGTCCTTTCGCAGCTGCTCCTGCTGCTGGGTCATACGGCGGATCAGCGGAGCGATTTCCTTGAAATCATCCTCATCCACGTGCTGAATGGCCTCATCCAGGTTCAGCTTGTTAATCGGCTCCACGATTTTCCAGGAAAGCCGGGAAGCCAGCCACAGGGAAATGAGGATGGCGAATATTGCTACAAATGCGATGGATGGGGCGATGCCCAGAAGCACCATCCACACCGGTTTCTGGTCGATGGACACCCGGAGCACGCTCTTGTCGGACAGGCGCTCCGCGGCGTAAAGTTGTTTTACGGAAAGGGTGTTGGAGTAACGAACGCTCTGGCCGAAACCGTCCTTCTCCGCCTCTTTAATTTCCGCACGTCCTTTGTGATTGCCCATGGAATCCACGTCCGCCCGGTTGTCGAAGAGCACCGTGCCGTCCGCAGCGACCCAGGTAATTCGGTAGCTGTCGGAATCTAATTTGTGAAGATATTTTTTGCCGTTCAGTTCCACGCCCTTGGCAGCCAGATGGGTTTCGTCTACCAGCTGCTCTCGCTGCGTGGTATCCACGTAATCGTACAATGCCGCCATGATGATAATCAGGGAGGCGGTCAGCACCAGGATGGAAACCATCCAGATGGAGCGAAAAATTTTCTTACTCACCGGTATCCTCCATTCTGTAACCCACTCCGCGGACGGTGGTAATCATCCCGCCGCAGCTTCCCAGCTTGGTCCGCAGAGTTCCGATATGGACATCCACCGTCCGGGTTTCCCCGACGAAGTCAATGCCCCAGATCGAGGAAAGAAGCTGCTCCCGGGAGAATGCCTTGCCCAGATTTTCCATAAAAGTACGAAGGAGTTCATATTCCTTCAAGGTCAGGGTGACCGGCTGGTCGTGGACGGAAACCTGATGCTTGACGGTGTTTAGGGTAATGCCTCCGCACATCAGCACCGGCGCATCCTCTTTCGGGGCGGTGCGGCGAAGTACGGCTTTGATGCGGGAAATCATCTCCATCATGCCGAAGGGTTTTGACAGGTAGTCATCGGCGCCCAGATCCAATCCAATCACCTTATCGTATTCCGAATCTTTTGCCGTTGCCATGATCACCGGAATGTTCCGGGTCAGAGGCGAGGCTTTCAGTTCCTTGAGAATGGCGATGCCGTCTTCCCCTGGCAGCATGATATCCAGAAGAATCAGTTCCGGCGTCTCCTGTTTCATTGCATCCCAGAAAGGAACGCTGTCCGAGAAACCATTGGCGGAAAAACCCGCCGTGTTCAAAGTATACAGCATCAGATCCCGGATGCTCTGATCGTCTTCTACGCAATATATCATACCGAAACCTCCTCGTGTTCGTTTTCTTTGCTTCTTTATGGTACAATCTTAAAACTTCAATGTAAGGAACATTATCATGAATCTGTAAAATCTGTGTAAAGTCGGAAATCTCCGCCAATCCGGCCTTTTTTTATGGAAATTTTACACAAATTCTACCACTCATGGTATCATTACAATATCATAAAGGCGAAAGGAATTCCATTCATGAAGAAATTGATTATGGGAATATTGGCTCACGTTGACGCGGGTAAAACCACTTTGTCGGAGGGCTTGCTCTACCGGTCTGGCGAAATTCGGCGGTTGGGCCGGGTGGATCACGGGGACTCCTATCTGGATGGAAATTCCGTGGAGCGAAACCGAGGCATTACGGTGTTCTCGAAGCAGGCCCGGTTCCAAGCGGGAAACACGGAGGTGACCTTCCTGGACACTCCGGGACACGTGGATTTTTCGGCGGAAATGGAGCGGGTGCTGTCGGTAATTGACCTGGCGGTGCTGATTATCTCAGCACCGGACGGCATCCAAAGCCACACGGAAACCCTGTGGAAGCTGTTGCGTCAGCGGAACATTCCGGTGATGGTGTTCGTCAACAAGATGGACCTGGCGGTTCGGGAGCGGGAGACGATTATAGAAGAATTAGAGGAAGCCTTCGGGGAGGGCTTCGTGAATTTCAGCCGGAACCGGGATAGTGAGGAGTTCCTGGACGACCTGACTTTGGCGGTGCCGGAGCTGGCGGAGCAGGTGCTGATGGACCGGCCGGTAGGGGATGAGGATATCGCCCGGGCCGTTCGGGAACGGCGGCTGTACCCGTGTATTTTTGGGTCTGCCCTGAAAATGCAGGGAATCGAGTACCTGATGGACTGCCTGGATCGGTATACGGAGGAGCCGGCCTATGACGAGACCTTCGGCGCAAAGGTGTTCAAAGTGAGCCGGGACGAACGGGGGGAGCGATTGGTGTTCCTTCGGCTTACCGGGGGAAAGCTGGCGGTGCGCACCCTGCTGCACGGCACCGATGAGAACGGGGAGCCGTGGGAAGAGAAGGTGAATCAGATTCGATTCTATTCCGGAATGAAATACCGTTCCGCCGATGAGGCGGAAGCGGGAGCCGTATGCGCGGTCACCGGCCTGTCCCACGTGATTCCTGGCGACGCGCTGGGCAGCGCAGACCCGGACAGCGGCGAGGTGCTGGAACCTTTCATGACCTACAGCGTCATCGTACCGGAGGGCATGGACGTGCATACCGTGCTGCGCCATTTCCGGGAACTGGGAGAGGAAGACCCGAAGCTGCACGTCACCTGGAACAGCGAGACGTCGGAAATCGGTATCCGGCTGATGGGTCAGATTCAGCTGGAGGTGCTTCGCACTATGATTGAAGAGCGATACGGATACACCGTGGAATTCGGTACCGGAAGCCTGATCTATCAGGAGACCATTCTGGATACGGTGGAAGGAGTGGGCCATTTTGAGCCCCTTCGCCACTACGCCGAGGTGCACCTGATTCTGGAACCGGGGGAGCGAGGCAGCGGCATCGTGTACAACAGCACCCTGTCGGAAGACCTGCTGGCTCGCAACTGGCAGCGGCTGATTCTGGGAAATCTGGAACAGAAAGAGCATCGGGGCGTGCTGCTGGGGGCACCGTTGACGGATGTAAAAATAACATTGGCCGCGGGCAAAGCCCACGAGAAGCACACCAGCGGCGGAGATTTTCGGGAGGCGGCCTGCCGAGCGGTTCGAAACGGGCTGATGAAGGCGGAATCGGTGATTCTGGAACCCTGGTTCACCTTCCGCATCGAGGTGCCCACCGGCTATGTGGGCAGAGCCATGACGGATATCCAACAGATGGGCGGAAAAATCGGCAATCTGGAACAGTCCGGCGACCGGTCCGTGGTGCCGGGAGAAGCGCCGGCGGCCGGCCTGATGGATTACCCGGTGACACTGGCATCCTATACCGGCGGTCAGGGAAGAATTCTCTGTTCTTTGAAAGGGTACGACGTGTGCCACAATCCGGAGGAGGTACTGGCCCGCAGTTCCTACGAACCGGAGCGGGATCTGGAAAACCCGGCGGATTCGGTGTTCGTGTCCCACGGCGCCGGCAATATCGTTCCCTGGGATGAGGTGGAAGCGCACATGCACCTGCCCTCCGCCCTTCGCAGCAGCGCCCCGGAGGAAAGCGTGCGGGATATGCGCCGGGAACGGCTGCGCCAAACCATGGCTTCCGACGAAGAGCTTCGGGCGATTTTCGAACGCACCTACGGCAAGAGCAAAAAAATCATGCGCAAGGGTCCGGTGGAACGGCGGACGAAGCAGGACGATATTGCGTCCGCAGAGGCTTTGGCCCGCAATGAAGAAATCCGAAAAAAACACATGCGGCCGGCAAAGGGAACCGGGGAGGCGAAATCCGATCTGGTAATCATCGACGGGTACAACCTGATCAACTATTCGGAAACCCTGCGGGGCCTGGCCAACCAAGACCTGGGGGCGGCCCGGCAGCAGCTCATCGACCGGTTGGTGAACTATCAGGGGTACATGCAGTGCGAGCTGATTGTGGTGTTCGATGCCTATAAAGTCCCGTACGGCGTGGGGTCTGTGGAGCAGCATTTTGGCGTACAGGTCATCTATACAAAGGAAGAAGAACCGGCAGACATCCTCATCGGCAAAATGGTGGATGAAGCAAAGGGGACCCGATCCATCCGGGTCATCTCTTCGGATGCGCTGGTGCAGCAGAATGCTTTGGGGCACGGAGCAGATCGGTATTCTTCCCGAGAATTTCTGGAGAAGCTGGAAGAGGCGGAGAAGGAAATCCGAGAAGTACTGGAGGAATTGTAGAAAATTTTGGATTGGAAATCTCCTGTGGTATAATACAGCTATTGTAAGGGAACGAGACAGGAGTGACTATGCATCGATTAAAAAATCTCAGCAAGAAAATAGTGGCGATGATTCTCGCCGCAGAACTGATTGCGGCGGCGGGAATGGTGCTGGATATTCTTTACACCGTGTATCTTACCCGGCAGAACGCCCGGCTGCAGAAGCAGGCGGAAGCGATTGCCGTAGACCTGGTGCAGAACCAGATTGCCGGTGAAGTTACCGGAACCGCAAAGAGAACGAAGAAAACCGGCGCCGACCTGATTGAAAAGGCCTATGTTCGCCGGATTGCCAAGAAGGCGGAGAATCTGGAATACGTGCCGGCATCCACCGACACCAATATCGGGGCGTCGGAAGTCTACGACATCGTGCAGAGTGCCTACAGCTACAGCGGAGGCCGGCTTTCCCGGTCCAGCGGAACGGCCAGCGGTCCTAACGGAAAAGAAACCTACTACAATCTGAACATGTCCGGCGTGGTTCGAACCATGCGTGGGATGGGAAATACGGATGCCTATTGGGAACGGAAGGACGGCTGCAAAATGCTGGGGAACTACATCATGGTAGCGGCGAACCTCAGTCGGCATCCGAGAGGATCCATTGTAAAAACAAGTTTGGGTTTGGCCATCGTTTGCGATACCGGCGGTTTTGCCAGCCGGAATCCGACTCAGATCGATATTGCCACCAACTGGTAATGCCCGGTTCGCTCGGGAGAAAGAAAAGTATTTTTAGGGGAAATATGTACGGTGTTTTCACACAGGGGTTGTTTTTCTCCGCTATAATATAAGAAAATGACCTTCTGGAAGGGGGAAACGCCATGAAGATGAAAAGATGGATCGGGTGCCTTTGCGTGGCGATGCTGGTGCTGGGCATGAGCGCCTGCAGCAAGTCGGCGGATGAGGACAAATCTGCGGATGATGGTCAGAAGACGGAGCAGGTGGAAACGGATCAGAAGAAGGATGTGGATCTCAGCCAGGTGTACACCTTGTACGATACTCTGGTTCAGGACAAGAAATATTCGGTGGATAATTACAACTGGCAGCGGGCGGTGAGCTCGGATCTGGTGACCATTGACCGCCAGACGGCGCTGTGTGATATCAATTCGGACGGCGTGCCGGAGCTGTTTTTGATGGAAGAGGTGAACAATCATCAGGCGGACCTGCACATCTATACGGTGAAGGATGGCGAGACGGTGGAGATGAAGAGCGATGCCAACGGCTCGGAGTCGCTGCTGTCGGATGTCGCGGCCGGAGCGGGCGTAAATTACGTGGTGTTCACCGGTAAGGATGGCAAGTTCTACATTTACCGAACCAGCGGAGATTCCTCCATCACCTATCGGGTCTGCACCTATACGGTGGACGGAACCACGCTGAAGCAGGAAGGTATGTTGGAAAATGAATACGGACCATCGGAGGACAATACCAATGAAATCTCCGATGAGTATTCCCGTAACGGAAAGAAGATCACGGTGAAACTGGGCAAGAAGCTGTTCCACGAATCCTTCCAGAATCTGGACAAAGCGATTCTGTTCAGCGGATACGATGAAACATCCATCTGGTCCTGTTTCGATATGGATTCGGCACTGTCCGTGTCCTCGGATGATATGATAGCGCAGTTAGAGAAAGGAATGGACGATTAAATGGCGGAGAATACGCAGACGGCGAAGCTGAGAGTAATGGAAGAAGCGAATTTTCGGGAACTGTACCACCGGTATCAATACATTGAATGCCCGGAAGATATGGACGCACTGAAGAATGCTTTTACCGTTATGGAAGGAGCGACCGGAATTCTGACATACTGCTATATCGAGGAGGGGCTGGGCCTCAGCTTCTACATCCTGTGTTCCGCAAAGATGGACGGGACCGAGCTGGAAGTGGGGCCGGATGTGACGGCGCAGATGGCACGGGTTCGCTACGGCGACGTGTGCTACAAGAAATTCCTGGATCAGGGCGAGCTGGATGTGGATTGGAGCGCCTTTGACGGCATTGCGGCGCAGACGCGGGAGCAGTTCGAAACCAAGGAAAAACTGCGCCAGCTGATTTACGACCTGGAGCTGATTGACGGAAGCCGGAACGTGGAGTGCCCGGAATACGTCAGCGTCATCGTGCAGAAGGCGGGGCTGTATCCGGAATACGTGTGGGTGAAGTGCACCGGCTTCGGCGAGACGGAGATTTACGGCGAACTGCTGGAAGCGCCGAAGCAGGATTTCGGCCTGCGGAAGGACGATGCGATTACCTTCCAGATGGTACAGGCAGAGGGCAAAATCTACCTGATGTGGGTGCCGGATGCGGAGTAGCGCCTGCCCAGTGGCCGGGCGCGGAACAGTTGACGCGGACTAGTTGGAATAAGAAGTGATGCTTAGTGGTGTCGGCGATGAACGGATTCATCGCCGGCACTGTTTTTATATGGCCGGACGGCGGGAATGGAGGGATTCAGCCGCCGGCGGTGGTGGTGGGGCGCCTTGGAGCCGGGAGTTTGCGCCTCATTCCGATGTGGGTTTGCGCCTCATACCCGGGAAAGCCTTATTCTTCCGTTGAGGGGCGCAAACCTTTTACCGGGAAAAGCCCCCGGCGGCTGTTGGGGTTTGCGCCCCATTCCCAGGAAAGCCTTATTCTTCCGTTGAGAGGCGCAAACTAATTGCCGGGAAGAGGCGCCGGCGGCCGAGGGAGTTTGCGCCCCACACCTCGGAAAGCCTGTTATGAAGTGACCGTTGTCAAGAGACGATTACAAGAAAGTTTCTTCT
>OLOB01000860.1_pt1 | contig 21741 bp, 18 predicted proteins | sample 1671911 | NCBI WGS metagenome assembly OLOB01 (sample SAMEA3136625, study PRJEB25190) | human gut metagenome | biome: human gut; feature: human-associated habitat; material: faeces | place: Austria | collected 2013
CTAACAAAAGTTGCTTCCTTCGCTGAAGCGTGGCGTCAGCCACTTTTGTACTATAAACAAATAAAAAACTAAAGAAAAATTGCACATACAAGATTTAGAAATGCAGCAATAAAAGTGATATACAATATAACTTTAAAAAATAAAAAGTATATACTAATTAAATTAATAGTATATACAAAGAGTGATTCATATGATAATATAAAATTAAAGAATAAAATGACATATTAATACAAAGTTTAATTTAGATGGAGCATACCATTTATTATGAATAATTAGTAAGCGGTATATTAATAATTTATATATTAAGAACTAGTTGAGGAGGATACACAATGGCAAAGAGTTTAGACGAATTAAAATCAATATCTAAAGAAATTAGAAAAGACATAGTTAAGATGCTTACTGAATCAGCATCAGGGCATCCAGGAGGATCACTATCAGCAACTGATATTATGACTGTATTATTTTTTAAGGAAATGAATTTAGATCCTAACAATGAAAAGGATCCAAATAGAGATAGATTTGTTTTATCAAAAGGCCATGCTGCCCCTGTACTTTATAGTGCTTTAGCTAGGAGAGGATATTTCCCAGTTGAAGAATTATCAACTTTAAGAAAGTTTAAGTCAAGATTACAGGGACACCCAAGTATTCAATACTTACCAGGAATTGATATGTCAACAGGATCATTAGGCCAAGGAGTCTCTGCAGCAGTAGGGATGGCTTTAGCTGGAAAGATAGATGAGAATGATTACAGAGTTTATACATTATTAGGTGACGGAGAATTAGAGGAAGGTCAAGTATGGGAAGCTGCAATGTGTGCTGCACATTATAAATTAAACAATTTAACAGCATTCATTGATTTTAACGGATTACAAATTGATGGGGATATTACTAAGGTTATGAATCCTTGTCCAATAGATAAGAAGTTTGAAGCTTTTGGTTGGAATGTTTTAGTTATTGATGGACATAACTATGAAGAAATTATAGATGCTATAGAAAAAGCAAAAGAATGTAAAGATAAGCCTACAGCAGTAGTTTGTAATACAGTAAAAGGAAAAGGTGTATCATTTATGGAAAATCAAGCTGCATGGCATGGTACAGCACCTAGCAAAGAACAATGTGAAACAGCATTAAAGGAATTAGGAGGGGAAATTTAATGAGTAAGAAGATTGCAACAAGAGAAGCATATGGAAAAGCTTTAGCAGGATTAGCTAATACTAATGAAAATATAGTGGTTTTAGATGCAGATCTTTCAAAATCAACAAAGACTTCAGAGTTTAAGGATGTATGTCCAGAAAGATTCTTCAATATGGGAATTGCAGAAGCAAATATGGTATCAGTGGCTGCAGGACTTGCTACTTGTGGAAAGGTTCCTTTTGTAAGTACATTTGCTATGTTTGCTGCAGGAAGAGCATTTGAACAAATAAGAAATTCAATTTGTTATCCAAGATTAAACGTAAAAGTATGTGCTACTCATGCTGGTATAACAGTTGGAGAAGATGGTGCATCACATCAAACTGTGGAAGACTTAGCATTAATGAGAGCAATACCAAATATGGTTGTTATTTCACCATCTGATGAAGTAGAAACAAAAGCAGTTATAGAAGCAATAGCAGAATATAATGGTCCTTGCTATGTAAGATTAGGTAGATCGCCTGTTAATGTTGTTAACGATGAAAGCACATATAAATTTGAACTTGGTAAAGGTGTACTTTTAAATGAAGGTACAGATTTAACAATAGTAGCTACAGGAATAATGGTAGATGTTGCTTTAGAAGCTAAAGAAATCTTAGCATCACAAGGTATTTCTGCAAGAGTTATCAATATCCATACTTTAAAACCAATTGATTCAGATATTTTAGTAAAAGCTGCTAAGGAAACTGGAGCAATTGTAACAGTTGAAGAGCACAGCGTAATTGGTGGTTTAGGTTCAGCAGTATCAGAAGTTTTAGGAGAAGTTTGCCCAATACCAGTAGTTAAGGTTGGGGTTAATGATCAATTTGGTCAAAGTGGAAAGCCAGATGAATTATTAGAGTACTATGGATTAACAGCTACAAACGTTGTTGAAAAGGCTAAAAAAGCTATTGAATTAAAAAGATAGTTAAAAATTTTATTAATACAGATGATGAATCAAAATGAAATATTCTTGATTCATCATCTTTTTATAATTAAATGGATAAATTTAAGATTAGATTTATAAGTGAAACCAGGATTTTAATTACAATTTCATAATTCGTATTTCATAATCTAGTTTTTATAAATGTTTATGATATAATTTTGCATTGGAATAATATTCAATGTAAATGGCATAAAAAGAGGTAAAAGAGGAAACATAATTATAGTAATTTAAATAATAGGAGTATATTATGAATAAAGGTAATTTAAGAGATTTTATGTTAATAACTTTTGGTGTGTTTCTCGTAGCAATATCGGTAGTATACTTTTTTCAACCTAATAATATTGCTGCAGGAGGGGTAAGCGGTATAGCAATAATAATTAATAATTTTGTCCCAGGTATACCTATAGGTCTATTGGTTTTAATGATGGATTGTATTTTGTATATAGTTGCCTTTCTTGTAATAGGTAGCAAATTTGGTGGCAAGAGCATTTATGCCAGTCTTACTTTGTCAGGGATAATGTGGTTATTAGAAAAGGTATTCCCTTATAAAGCTACAAATGACCTTATGCTTGCAACTATTTTAGGAACAATAATTTCAGCATTAGGCTTAGCAATTGTTTTTAATTGCAATGCATCTACTGGTGGAACTGATATTTTGGCAAAGATACTACATAAGTTTTTCCACTTTAACATAGGAAAGTCACTGCTGATAGTAGATTTTATAGTTACACTAGCAGGAGCAATGACATTTGGAGTTCAAAAAGGACTATATGCGGTATTAGCAGTAATAATAAGTGGCTTTGCAATAGATAAAGCTATTGCTGGTTTTAATATTTGTAATGAAGTTACAATAATAAGCAAAGAAAGTAAAAAAATAAGTGAATTTATTTTAAATGATTTAGGAAGAGGTTGTACATTTATTAATGGTATAGGAGGATTTACTGAAAAGCAAACTACTATACTTTATACTGTTATAGGCAGAAGTGAATTTATTAAGCTTAAGAGATATATTAGCCAAATAGATAATAATGCCTTTATAACTGTCAGTGAAGTAGCTGAAGTTATGGGAGAAGGCTTTAAAGAAATTAATGGAGAATAATTAAAGGATGGGGTGGTACAAATGAAAAAAATAAAAGAATATGCATTAACAACATTAGGAATAGTATTAACAGCCATTGCACTTGAATACTTCTTCTTTCCCAATGATATAGCAGCTGGTGGAGTTTCAGGTATAGCTCTTGTAATTAATGGAGTTACTGGTTGGAATATAAGTATAATGGTCTTCATATTAAATATTATTCTATTTATTCTAGCTTTTGTTGTTTTAGGAAAAGGATTTGGTGGAAAGAGTATATATGCCACTGTAATGCTTTCTGTAGTAATGGAGATAATTGAAAGAGTATTTAGTCCAGGAATATTAACAGATAATATGTTTTTAGCAAGCTTTTTTGGTTCAGCACTTTTAGCAATGGGATTAGCAATAGTATTCCATCAAGGTGCATCAACAGGAGGAACTAGTATATTAGCAGCTATAATAAGTAAATTTACATCTTTAGGTGTGGGTACATCATTATTATTAAATGACTCAATTATATGCCTTCTAGCAATTAATGTTTTTGGTATAGATAAGGGGTTATTTGGTTTCTTTAGTTTAATATTAATAGGACTTCTTATTGATAAGTTTATTGATGGGTTTAATACATGTAAGCAAGTATTTATAATTACCAGCAAAGCTGAAATGGTAGTTAACTTTATTAATAAAGATATAGATAGAGGATGTACAGTATTAAATGGAAAAGGTGGATATACTGATAGTGAAGTAAAGATTGTTTATACAGTACTTAGCAGCAATCAATTCATTACATTAAAAAGCTTTATTAAGGAAAATAATCCAGAAGCGTTCATTACAGTAAATGACTCTAAAGAAGTGTTAGGATTAGGATTTAATAACGATTACTAAAAATTGGATAATCTTAAATAGTTAGGTACATTGTTGGTCAATAAGGTTTTATGTGATATAATCAATTTAGAGTTTTGGAGAAGGAAGGATAAGAGGTGTTTTAATGATAGAATTTAATAATGTATCAAAGATATATAACAACAATGTAAAAGCGTTATCAGATGTAAGTGTTAAAATAGATTCAGGTGATTTTGTATTCTTAGTTGGACCTTCAGGATCAGGAAAGTCAACTTTTATAAAAATGTTATTAAAAGAAATTGAACCTACAATGGGAAATATTACTGTTGCAGATAAAAAATTATCAGAAATAAAGAGAAATCAAATACCATATTACAGAAGAAAGATAGGTATGGTGTTTCAAGATTTCAGACTTATACCAACATTAAATGTTTATGAAAATGTTGCCTTTGCTATGAGAGTTGTGGAAGCTTCTCAAAAGGAAATAAGAAAGAGAGTACCAATGGTGTTATCTCTTGTTGGATTATCTCATAAATATAAAATGTTCCCAAATGAATTATCAGGGGGGGAGCAACAGAGGGTGTCACTGGCTAGAGCTATAGTAAACAATCCATCTGTGCTTATAGCCGATGAACCTACAGGTAACTTAGATCCAGATACAGCAAAAGAAATTATGGAATTATTAGAAGATATAAATAGATCAGGTACAACAATAGTTATGGCTACTCATGCTAAGGATATAGTTGATAGTATGAAGAAGAGAGTTATAGCTATAGAAAAAGGATCTATAGTGAGAGATGATAGAAAGGGGATGTACGAAAATGAAAATTAATACAATAAATTATTTTATAGTAGATGCCCTGAAAAGTATAAAACGTAATATAACAGTTAGTTTTGCTGCTATGTTAACTGTGCTAGTAACATTTTTTGTATTAGGTACATTTACATTAGTTGGTTTAAATTTTAATAAAACTATAGAAGATGTAGCTGATAAGATTGAAATAAAAGTTTATTTACAAGATGACATAAAACTTGTAAATCAAAGGGAAGTAGAAATTAAATTAGCAGAGCAGGAAGGGGTAAAGGCAGTTACTTATGAATCAAAAGATGAAGCCTTTACAAAACTTAAGAAGGATTTAGAAGGAAATAGCGGTATGCTTGAAGGATATAGTCTTGAAAATAACCCGCTAGCAAGTTCATATATAGTTACTTTAGAGGATGCGTCATATGCAGGTGATGTAAGTAAAGCTGTAGAAGATATGACAGGTGTTGAATCTATAACTAATCAACAAGAATTAATAGAGAAAATAAGCAACGTAGTTGATTTTGTACAAATATTAGGTATAGTATTATTCTTTGTATTTATAGGAGTATCAATATTCTTAATAATGAATACAATCAAACTAGCAGTATATTCAAGAAGAAGAGAAGTAGGAATAATGAAGTTTGTTGGGGCAACAGACTGGTTTATAAGATGGCCTTTTGTTATTGAAGGTATGATAATTGGAGCTGTTGGTTCATTACTTGCAACGGCAATACTGTACTTTATATATAGAGGAGTATTTGGATTTATAGCAAGTAATCTTTTAATAGCCAACTTAGTTCCAGTATCATTTGTATTAACAACATTATTAGGAGGATTCCTATTAGGTGGAATAGTAGTTGGAGCCATTGGAAGTATAGCTGCACTAAGAAAGTTCTTAGTTGTATAAAAAATAAGTGCTTATAAATAAATTAATTAATAAGGAGCTGTAAGGTATTTACGGCTCCTTAGTTTCGTTGAAAAAGCAAAAAAATATATAGATAAATAAAAAAAGAAGCTTAACATTTATTTAAATTAATATTATTATTTAAGATATAGAAATAATAATCATAAAGCTATTTAACATAAATTGAAAGGAAGTAGAGAAATGGAGAATTATAGCAGAGAGGAAAAAGAAGGTAGGAAAGATAAATTTAAATGGTTAAAGATTGCTGCCATAGCTGTATTATTTATAGGAACAGGAATTGGAATGTTTTATGGAGGTAATATTGTAGCAACCAAAGGATTTATTTTGACTGGAGTTCCTGAAAAAGCTGTTGAGGACTTAGGAAAAATAAGTGACTCAGATAAATATAGTGATTTATTTGAGCTTAGAAGTTTGCTTATGGCAAAATATGATGGAGATATAGATGATACTGTACTTTTAGAAGGTGCTATGAAAGGAATGGCATCTGCATTAGGTGATCCATATACTGTTTACATGAATTCAGAGGAGTATGTTGATTTCGTAGAATCAAATAATAACTTCTATGGAATAGGAGCTCAAATTGGTGTAAGAGATGAAAAAGTAGTAATAATAGCACCAATTGAAGGTTCACCGGCAGAGAGGGCTGGAATAAAGGCAGGAGATGTAATCTTACAAGTTGATGATTATGAGGTTACTGATGCTAATAGTGAAGAAGTAGTATCAAGAGTTAGAGGAGAAGAAGGAGTTTCAGTAAAGTTAATTGTTAAAAGAGGCCAGGAGACCCTACAATTTGATGTAGTACGAGAAGAAATTCAAAGTGAATCAGTAAAAGGTGAAATATTAGAAGATAATATTGGATATATTCAAATTACTACATTTAGCGATGAAGATGTAAGTGTTAAGTTTACAGAAAAGCTTAATGAATTAAAAGAAAGTGGAATGGAAAGATTAATATTAGACCTTAGAGGAAATCCAGGAGGATATTTAGATAAATGTGTTGAGATAGCATCTAACTTTATTCCAGAAGGTGAGATGATTACTTATACTATAGATAAATATGATAATAAACAAGTTTCCTTATCGCAAGGTGGAGATGCAATTGGTATGCCATTAGTAGTATTAGTAGATGGTGGCAGTGCCAGTGCATCAGAAGTTGTTACTGGTGCATTAAAGGATAATAATGTGGCAACAGTTATAGGAACTACAACATTTGGAAAAGGTATAGTTCAGCAGCTTATTCCTTTTGTGGAAAGTGATGGGGATACTGGAGCTATTAAAGTAACAACATCAAAGTATTATTGTCCTAATGGGGAAAATATTCATGGTAAGGGTATAGAGCCAGATATTACTGTAGAATTAAGCGAAGAAGTGTTAAGTCAAGAGTATAGTAGGGATATTGATACACAATTCCAAAAGGCATTAGAGGTAATAAGAGAAAAATAGTAACTTAGGAGGCTACAAATGGAGCTGATAACATATAGTCTGAGAACTGTAGCAGAAGCAATAATTAAACCAACATATTTACTAATGCTTATAGTATTTGGCGTAATATTTTATTTAAAAAACAAAAGAACTTCAATGATACAACAAATGACCATTGGAGAAGTAATTGATACTCCATTGGAATTAACATTATCACAACTTGTAATAGGTATATTAGCAGGCACAATAGGAAGTATTATACTATCAGTATTAGGCGTTAGCTTTGGTAATAACTCAGGTATAGAATTTATTTTTATAACATCAATACTATTATTGATAATAAGACCAAGGCTTGTATGCTTTGCTTATTCTGGAGCAGTGCTTGGAGCAGTTAGTATGATATTAAATATAATATTAAATAGTATTGGAAAGCAGTCATATATTAATGTAAATATACTATCATTAACCAGCTTTATAGCTGTGCTACATATGATTGAAGGAATTATTGTCATGGTAGATGGTAATAGAGGGGCCATTCCAGTATTTAGTAATAGGGACAATAAAATAATTGGAGGGTTTTCATTTAATAGATATTGGACTATACCAATAGCTGTAATGATAATGATTAGTGGAGATTCTTCAGGAACAGGAATAATTTCAGCACCAGCATATAATTGGTGGCCTATTATTAAAGATTCAAATTTAATGACAATGTTAGCAGTAGCATCTTTAACATTTGTTCCTTTTTATGGTGTGATAGGCTATAGTTCTGTTACTTTTACTAAAAGAAAGAAGGAGAAAGTTATAGGTGCTGGTATAGGGATATTTTTATATGGAGTATCATTACTTATAGTTTCACAATTATGTAGTATTGGATTAATGGGAGAAATTTTAGCATTAGTTTATATGCCATTAGGGCATGAATTATTAATTAAGTTTGAAAGAATGAGAGAAAAACGTGGAGAATACTTATATGTAAGTGATGAAAATGGCATATCAATACTTGAAGTAGCACCTAATTCTGTTGCTTTCGAAGCTGGAATTAGAAGGGGAGATAAGATTTTAGCCATAAACGGTGAACCTGTAACTTCGGAAGTGGATATTTTAAAAGCCGTTAAGGAATCTACTGCTATGTTGCCTATTAAAATAAAAAGCCAGTACGGTAAGATAAATGATTATATATTACAACCAGGTAATAGAAGATTGGGAGTATTATTAGTTCCTCGTATGGTAAAGAGTGAAAGTAGAATTGATATAAGTAGCGATGAATTTAAAAGAATATTAGAGGAATTAAAAAGCAAAAAGTAGTAATTGCAAATGTAATTACTACTTTTTTCATAGCTTAAATTTAGATATTAATATTTAAATGTTAATAAATTGTACAAAATGTTAATAATAAGTAGAATAGAGATATAGTAATAATTATGACGGAGTTGATAATGAAATGAATAAATTTAAGATACATTCAAAATTTAAACCCATGGGAGATCAGCCAAAGGCCATTGATTCATTGGCACAGGGTATAGAAGAGGGGCAAGAATTTCAAACCTTATTAGGGGTTACTGGTTCAGGAAAGACTTATACCATGGCAAATATTATAGAAAAGGTTCAAAAACCAACCATAGTACTAGCACATAATAAAACTTTAGCAGCTCAATTATGTTCTGAATTTAAAGAATTCTTTCCAGACAATATAGTTGAATATTTTGTATCCTATTATGATTACTATCAACCAGAAGCTTATGTGGCTTCTACTGATACATTTATAGAAAAAGATGCATCTATAAATGATGAAATAGATAAGCTTAGACATGCTGCTACATCAGCGTTATTAGAAAGAAGAGATGTAATAATTGTTGCATCAGTTTCTTGTATATATGGGTTAGGTAATCCAGAAGAATATAAAAAGCTTACAATATCTTTAAGACCTGGAATGGAAAAAGATAGAGATGAAATTATAAGAAAACTTATAGACATTCAATATGAAAGAAATGATATAGATTTTTCAAGAGGTACATTTAGAGTAAGAGGTGATTCTTTAGATATAGTTCCATCATCATCATCTAATAATGGAATAAGAATAGAATTCTTTGGTGATGAAATTGATAGAATAAGAGAATTTGATGTGTTAACAGGAAAGATAATTGGAGATAGAAAGCATGTATCAATAACTCCAGCATCTCACTTTGCTGCTTCACAAGAAACAATAGATAAAGCAATTAATGTAATAGAATATGAATTAGAGGAAAGATTAAAAGAACTTACATCACAAGATAAACTTGTGGAGGCTCAAAGATTGAGACAAAGAACAAACTATGATATAGAAATGATAAAGGAAATGGGATATTGTAGTGGTATAGAAAATTATTCTAGAATTCTTGATGGAAGAGCACCAGGAACGCCACCACAAACATTATTAGATTATTTCCCAGATGATTATTTAATGTTTATTGATGAAAGTCACGTTACGTTACCACAAGTTAGGGCAATGTATGCTGGAGATAAATCAAGAAAAGATAATTTAGTAGAGTACGGATTTAGACTTCCATCAGCTTATGATAATAGACCATTACAGTTTAAAGAATTTGAAGATAAGATAAATCAAGTTGTTTTTGTTTCTGCTACACCAGGCCAATATGAAGTAGATCATTCTACTAATATAGCAGAGCAAATAATACGTCCAACTGGACTAATAGATCCTGAAATAGAAATAAGACCTGTAAAGGGGCAAATTGACGATTTATATGGAAGTATTTTAGAAACTACAAAGAGAGAGTTTAGAACGTTAGTTACGACATTAACTAAAAAAATGGCAGAAGATTTAACTAAGTATCTTACTGATCTTGGTGTGAAGACAACATATATGCATTCAGATATAGACACCATTGAGAGAATGGAAATCATAAGAGATTTAAGACTTGGTAAATATGATGTACTTGTGGGAATTAACCTTTTAAGAGAAGGTCTTGATATACCGGAAGTTGCTTTAGTAGCAATTTTAGATGCTGATAAGGAAGGATTCTTAAGATCAGAAACTTCTATGATACAAACAATCGGTAGAGCAGCTAGAAATGCTGAAAGCAAGGTTGTTATGTATGCTGATACAATAACAGGTTCTATGGATAGAGCCATTAAAGAAACAGAAAGAAGAAGAAAGATTCAAATGGATTATAATAAAGAACATGGCATAGTACCTAAGACAATTAAAAAGGATGTAAGAGATGTCATTGGAAATATAATGGTTGCAGAAGAAGCTGAAGCTTATGAAGTTGATAGCACAGGATTATCTGAAAAAGAAAAGGCTAAATTAATAAAGGAATATACTGCTGAAATGAAGGATGCCGCTAAGAATCTTCAATTTGAAAGAGCTGCAGAACTTAGAGATATGATTAAAAAGCTTGAAGAATAGGTTATTATTTATAAAGAGTGTTGTTTTTAATATATAAAATTATTAATTGAGAGGTAGATAAAATATGAATAAAATTTTAGTGGTAGAAGATGACTGGGATATTAATGGGTTATTATACAACATATTAGAACAAAATGGTTATGAAGTAAAAGCAGCATATTCAGGTAGTGAGGCTAAGATGTGCTTGGAACAAGGAAAATTTGATTTGTTACTTTTAGATTTGATGCTTCCAGGAATAAAAGGTGAGGATTTAATTGATGAAATAAGAAAAAGCAGTATCATACCCATAATAGTTATTTCAGCTAAAAGTGCACAAGAAGATAAAATAAATGTCTTAAAGATAGGTGCTGATGATTTTATCTCAAAGCCTTTTGATATAAATGAAGTTATTGCAAGAGTAGAGGCACAATTAAGAAGATATAAAAGATTTTCTAATTTAACTGGTGAAAATAATAAAATAGAGCATAAGAATCTTATTATTGACACAGAAAGTAGACAGGTGTATGTAGATAAGCAAGAAGTTATATTAACAGCAAGAGAATTTTCAATTTTAGAGCTTCTTATGAAGAATCCCCATAAGGTATTTACAAGAGCTAATCTTTTTGAATCTGTATGGCAAGATGAATTTATGGGAGATGATAATACTGTTAATGTACACATAAGTAATCTAAGATCTAAGCTAAATAAAGCAGATAAGGAAAACGAATATATACAAACAGTATGGGGAATAGGTTTTAAATTAAAAGAATAATATATAAAAAGAATTCAGTTTTTTATCTGAATTCTTTTTTTGCAACAAACAAAAATGTTAATATAAGTAATATTATGGTAAAATTATAAAGTAAGTATAAATATAGTGGGGAGTATCATGGAAGTTAAAGAAGCGGTAAAAGAAGATAAAAATTCAGGATATAAGCAATTGTTAAATGAAAAAAACTTTTTACTTAATACATTTGCTAATATAGTATCAAGATTTGGGGACGGAATAGATACAATTGCCTTTTCATTGCTTGTTTATCAAATTACAGGCTCTACATTATTAGTGGCAACATTATATGCTATTAATGGTATACCTAACATAATATTTAGTATGGTAAGTGGAGTTGTTTGTAAGTATATTACTGATAAAAAGATTATGGCCATATGTGATTTTGGAAGAGGGGCATGTGTTACTCTTGTTGCAGTTTTGTTTATCACAGGAAATTTAGCAACTTGGCATTTATATGTAATTACATTTTTAAATTCATCCTTTGAGTCTTTTAGAGGACCAGCAACAACATCAATTATTCCTAAAATATTACCGCAGGAGAAAATGGAATATGGAATGGCATTTATGTCATCAGGAACAAAAGTAGCAGAAATGATTGGACTTGCTTCAGCAGCATTTTTAATAGGTATTTTAGGATTAGGAGGAGCTATTATTATTGATGCAGTAACATTTTATATCTGTGGAGTATTAATAATGGCAATAAAATTAAAAGACAAGCTTGTTGTCAATGAAAAGTTAACAGTTAAAAGTTATTTTATTGATTTAAAAGAAGGTTTTAGTTATGTAAAAAAAGATGGATTATTATTAAATATAGTAATATTTGCAGCTGTAGTAAATGCATTACTTGTACCATGTAATTCAATGCAGGCTCCTTATGTAAAAGTGTTTTAAACTCAGGAAGTAGTGCTATGTCAGTAATGAGTATATCAACATTGGTAGGAATGACTTGTTCAACAGTTTTGGCACCTAAGATAAAAGAGAAAATAGGAAATAAAAAAATGTTTATATCAGGTGGAATAATTGTAGGAATATCATATTGCATATTATCTCTATTAGGAACTTTACCACAGTTAGCTATGTATGTTGCATTATCTATAGATATGTTTGTATTAGGTGTAGGAGCATTATTTTTAAATTTTCCACTACAAATAATAATGCTTAAGAGTGTTCCAGGAGAATATTTACCAAGAGTTGCTTCTATATTTAATGCAGGAGCATTATGTGCAACACCAGTGGTATCATGTATAGTAGGTGCTATTTCAGAATTTACAAGTATTAAAATACTATTTATAGGATTTTGTATGGCTGTTGTAATATTATATATATTGCAGTCATTTAGTAAAAACATAAAAAAATACGATAACTATTAGAGAATTAAAAATTAAGAATTAAAAATGGAAAATTAATGAGAAAATTCAGCTTTAGGGCTGAATTTTTTTATAGAATAAAATCATTAACCTTAATTATTAACTTTCATTTATGAATTTTAAAGAAACTCTTTAGAGTTTATACAGAAATTCATCATTCATCATCCATAATTCATCATTATCTAACCAACTTAATACTTTCTTAATATTTTCTTTAAGTTATCTTATAGGTATCTAGATAGAATGTAAATATATAAAAGGACAGGGAGGAAAATTAAGGTGAAGGAAGCAGTACTTAAAACTTATAATCTTTGTAAGAAATATAAAGATCAAATGGCTGTTGATAATGTTAGTATGACCATAAGAAAAGGTGATATATATGGATTTATCGGACAAAATGGAGCTGGTAAGACTACTTTAATAAGAATGATTACAGGACTTGCTCATAGGACTTCTGGAGAAATAGAGCTTTTTGGTGGAAGTGGAGAAGAAGCTTTAAATAAGGGGAGAGAATTTATAGGTAGCTTAATAGAAAGCCCAGCATTTTATAAAAATATGACAGCTAGAGAAAATCTTGAAGTATCTAGATTAGTAAGGAATATACCAGGAAAGAAATGTATAGATGAAGTATTAGAATTAGTTGGATTAAAAGATGTTGAAAAGAAAAAAGTTAAGAACTTTTCTTTAGGAATGAGACAAAGATTAGGAATTGCAAATGCACTAATGGGAAATCCTAAATTGCTTATATTAGATGAACCTATAAATGGACTTGATCCAATGGGAATTGTTGAAATAAGAGAATTATTAAAGAAGATAAATAAAGAAAAGGATATGACAATATTGATATCAAGCCATATATTAAGTGAGCTATCAGAACTTGCAACAACTTATGGAATAATCTCAAATGGAAAATTAATTGAAGAAATTACAGCTAAGCAACTATCCGAAAAATGTAGACAATATATAGATTTAAAGGTTGATGATACAGCTAGGGCGGTAATTTTGTTAGAGAGAGAATTAGGAATAAGTGATTATGAGGTATTAGAAGATAGTAACATAAAGGTATTTTCTAATTTGGATAATGTTGGTGAAGTAAATTCGTTATTATCAAGATCCGGAATTATTGTTGAAAGTATAAGTGTTAAAGGTGAAAATTTGGAGGAATACTTTATGAATAAAGTTGGAGGTGTTTTAAATGCTTAAAGCAATACAAGCAGAATTATATAAGCTATTTAAAAATAGAACATTTAAAGTACTAATATGTGTTGCAGTTTTATTATCTACATTGACAGTAGTTATGTGTTCATCGGTTTTTGAGAAAATACTTAATGATAGTTTAGGAAATATGCCACAAGATCAAAAAGAGGTTCTTATGGAACAATTAACAAGTATGTCTGAAAGTGAAGCAATAGTAACACCAGGCCAACTAGGAATTCAGTTACAAGCTAAAGATATGATGAATCCAACTTCAATAGAAGTATACCATGCTTCATTTGGGTCAGGAGTTATAGAAATAATAATAGGTATATTAGTAGGAGCATTAATAGCAAAAGAATACTCACAAGGTACAATTAAAAATTTCTTAGCTTACGGTAAGAGGAGAGAAGAATTTTATCTAGCAAAATTTGTATCTATGGTTATAGCAGTTACAATAATTTTAGCTGTTATGACAATCCTACCAACCATAGTAGTAACGCTAATGAATGGCTGGGGACAAGCTTTTGAAATTTCACAACTATTAGGAATGATAAAAACATTTGTTGCATCAGTTATTGCGGGTTCAGCAGTAGCAGCATTAGCTATGATTATAGCAACATTAGTAAAAGGTAATGGAGCTACAATAGGAATAACAGTAGCAATATTTATAGGGATTCCTACGTTAGCTGGATTTTTATACGGAATATATTCTTGGTTCGATAGAGTTTATGAGGTATTACCATTTTATAATTCAGCATTAGCAACTTCAATTAAAGCAGGAAATGGAGATTTGTTAAGATCAGTAATAATTTCATTAGTAACAATAGCAATTTCGTTATTTGTGGGAATAAAAATATTTAAGTCGCAAGATATCAAATAAGAAAGGTTAGTAGATTAAAAATGATTAATAGTAAATTAGAAAAGAACATTAAATTAGGCTTTGGGATAGTTATTTTTATTTTAGGAATTATATCATTTATTATATTACCTAATAAAGTAGGAATGCAGATTTCAGTTAGTGGTAAATTACAAAATTATATGCCAAAGATAATTGCTGTTATTATACCAATTGGGCTATATGGACTTGGTTTTTTACCCAATGGAAATGGTAAATCAGCAGAAATAAAAAGGAATATAATTTTATCATTATTAGCTATAGTTATTCAAATTTTTACATTAGTTTCAAATTTATAAGGATATTATAAAAAGGGGAATAAGTATAAGGGGAGAAATAGTATGTTAGAAATAAAAAATTTTTCAAAAGAATATTCAAAGGGTAAAAAAGCAGTTGATAATATATCTTTAACTGTAAATAGTGGGGAGATATTTGGATTTATAGGTCACAATGGTGCAGGAAAAACAACAACGATTAAATCTATAGTTGGAATATTAGAATTTAGTGAAGGGGATATATTAATAGATAGTAAATCTATTAAGAAAAATGCTATAGAATGTAAAAAAGTGATGGCATATATTCCAGATAATCCAGACCTTTATGAAGCTTTAACTGGAATACAATATTTAAGCTTTATTGCAGATATTTATAAAATAAGTAAAGAACAAAGAGAAAAATTAATTAAATATTATGGAGATAAGCTTGAGTTAACTAAATATTTAGGGGATTTAATTTCTTCATATTCCCATGGTATGAAACAAAAGTTAGCAGTAATATCAGCATTAATTCATAAACCAAAGTTATTAATATTAGATGAGCCATTTGTTGGATTAGATCCTAAGGCTTCCCATACACTTAAAGAAATAATGAGAGAACTTTGCAATGAAGGTAGTGCAATATTCTTTTCAACTCATGTATTAGAGGTAGCAGAAAAATTATGTGATAAGATTGCAATTATTAAAGATGGGAAAATAGTTGCAGAAGGGACTACTGAACAAGTTAAAGGTAATAATTCTTTAGAAGAAGTATTTATGGAGTTGATTGATAATGAGTAATTTATTTATTTTATTAAAAAATTCATTTATAAATAGCACAGGAATTAATTCTTTATCTAAAGGGGTTAGCACTTCTAATGAAAAGAAGAAGTTATTAATTACTACAGCTACATTGTTATTAATAGCAGCAGTAATATGCTTTATGTCAACCACATATTCAATAGCGTTAGCTACAGTATTAAAACCAATGGGATATTTAGATTTAATATTAATAGTTGCTGTATTATTTTCATGTATTTTAAGCTTTATAACATCAATATATAAAGCGCAAGGAACATTATTTAGTTCAAAAGATTACGATTTATTAATGGCTTTACCTATAAGAAATAGTACAATATTAACTAGTAAAATATTAAGTTTAATGTCTATAAACTATATAGGAACAGCACTTGTAATAGTACCGGCTTCAATAGTATATTTTATCTATAATGGAAGTTTGTCATGGATTTTCTTCAGTATATTAATAATAGGGTTAATATTTATACCAATGATTCCAATAATATCAGCTTCAATAATAGCTGTTGCTATAACATTTGTATCATCAAGATTTAAGCATAAAAATATAGTAACTACAGTTGTTGGTATGATAGCATTTTTATTAATTATAATACTTTCAATGAATATGCAAAATTATATTAATGAATTTATTGCAAATAGTGACTCAATAGTAAAAGGACTATCTAGCATATATCTACCAGCAATGTATTTAAAAGAAGCTTTAGTAAATTATGATATATTTGCTTTAATAAAGTTTATACTAATATCAATAGTTCCATTTTTAATATTTATTTTGGTATTTAGTAAGACATTTAAAGTTATAAATGGGAAATTATCAGAAAGCTATAAAAAGGCAAATTATAAGGTGTCAAAGTTAGAAGCAAGCAGTGTAATAAAATCATTGATTACGCAAGAACTAAGAAGATACTTTGCAACACCTATTTATGTTATGAATACAGCGTTTGGGATGGTATTATTAGTTGCAGCATCCATTGCAACGTTATTTGTAAGTAAAGAAACGTTAGTGGAATTTTTGGGGTATCCTGAGATAGCTAATATGATTCCAGTTGAAATATTAGTTTTCTTAGTATTTACTATTGGACTATCTTGTACAACAAATTCATCAATATCATTAGAAGGAAATAGGTTATGGATATTAAAATCATTGCCAATAGAACCTAATGATATCTTTAAGGGTAAAATAATAACTAATTTAATAATAACAATTCCAGCATCAATTATAGCAAATGTATTTTTTTATATAGGATTAAAGTTTGATATAAAGTATTTAATATTTAACTTAGTAATTAGTATAGTATTTGCAATTGTATCAGCTATATTAGGAATAATAATTAATTTATATTTTCCAAAGATGGAGTGGACAAATCCAACAACAGTAGTAAAGCAAAGTGCAAGTGTAATGATTACTATTTTGGGAATATTGATATTAATATTAGTAGTTGTAGCAGTATCAGTTGTATTAGTTAAAGTATTCAATATTACAAATATGATGATTATTTTAAGTTCAGTATTAATTATATTTTTAATAGCTTTATTTGTTTCAATTAAGGTATTGAATAATATAGGTAGTGAAAAGTTTAATAGATTATAGAAGAGTTGCCTCTGTGGAATATTCATTTTTTAGAATATTCTATTGAGGTAATTTGCTTATATTTATATAGTGTTGGAAGGATTAAGCATAGAGTATATAATATACTTAAAGAATAAATCTAATTTTGATATTTATAAAATTAGATTTGAATTCATATGCAAATAGATTAAGAGGTTTAATTATAGATGAGTATATCTAGGGGTATATATAATGAATTGATATATAGAATAGGAGAAAATATGGGAATAACATGTATTTTAATACTAATAATTATTGTTTTAATAGCTGTTATTATAGGATATAAAAGAGAGTTTAGAAGAATAAGTAAGCAAATTAATAATAATTTAGATGAATATGCAAATATAAAAACAAAATCTGTAGACAAGGATATAGAGTATTTAGTTGAAAATATAAATTTGATTTTTGATTCTAAACAAAGAATTGTTGCAGAAAAGAATAAGAACGAAGAAGAATTAAGAGCTAGTATAGCTAATATGTCACATGATTTAAGAACACCATTAACATCAATAATGGGATATTTGCAAATGGCAAGATTAGAAGAAGTATCGGAAGGGGAAAAAAATGAGTATATAGATATTGTAGAAAATAGAACAAAATCATTACAACAGCTTATTAGTAGTTTTTACGATTTATCTAGAATAGAAGGAAATGAGTATAACTTTAATTATAAAAAGGTAAATTTAAAAAACATATTATGCGAAAATATAGCCGCATTTTACAATGATTTTATTAATAATAATATTAATCCGATTATTGAAGTAGATGAGAATATTAGAGATATTATATCAGATGAAGGAGCTATTACAAGAATTTTTACTAATTTAATAGGAAATATAATTAAACATGGTGAAAGTTATGTAAAAATTACTTTAAAACAAAAGGATGATGTAATAATAACAGAGTTTATTAACAAAACAACAGATTTAATGGAAGAAAATGTGGATAAATTATTTAAGAGATTCTATACTGTGGATAAATCAAGAAGTGATAGAAATACAGGATTAGGGTTGTATATAACTAAGGTCTTAGTAGAAAAATTGGGATATAGTATAAATGCCACTTTAAAAAATGAAGAATTAATAATACGAATTTTATGGAAATAAGATAAAAATAGTTATAATCAATGTAAGCAAATTTAATGAAAAATTATTTGCTTGTATTTTTTTATAAACAGATGATATACAAGAAATAAATATTATTGAGACTTTAAGTAAATATGTTGGATAATGCAAAGATATAAAAACCAAATTATAATCGTATAAATATTAATCATGAAATTTATTGACAATAAATTTCAATAAACCTAAAATATAATAAAGAGAATATTTGTTCGAGATTAAAGAAAAGAAATTATGACAAAAATAAAATAATGAAGTATATCGAAGAGGGTAGAAAAATGAAAGATAAGATTATAGTAAAAGGTGCAAGAGTACATAATTTAAAAAATGTTTCTCTAGAAATTCCTAGAGATAAATTAATAGTATTTACTGGATTATCAGGTTCAGGTAAATCTTCTTTAGCATTTGATACATTATATGCAGAAGGGCAAAGAAGATATGTTGAGTCTTTATCAGCATATGCAAGACAATTTTTAGGGCAAATGAATAAGCCTGATGTAGATTATATTGAAGGTTTATCACCAGCAATATCAATAGATCAAAAAACAACTAGCAAAAATCCAAGGTCTACAGTTGGAACAATTACTGAAATTTATGATTATTTAAGATTATTATATGCAAGAATAGGAATTCCACATTGTCCTAAGTGTGGAAAGGTAATAAGCAAGCAGTCTGTGGATCAAATTGTGGATCAAGTAATGGCACTTGGGGATAAAACTAAAATTCAAATTTTAGCTCCAATAATTAGAGGGAAAAAAGGGACGCATGAAAAAGTTTTAGATAATATAAAGAAAAATGGATATGTAAGAGCTAGGGTTGATGGAGAAATATATGAGTTAGCTGAAGAGGATATAAAGCTTGAAAAGACTAAAAAGCATAATATTGAAGCTGTTATAGATAGACTTATTATAAAAGAAGGCATGGAAGGAAGATTAAGTGATTCATTAGAAGCGGCATTAAGATTAGCAGAAGGATTAGTAATTATAAACGTAATTGGCGATAAAGATATATTATTTAGTGAAAATTTTGCATGTGCTGATTGTGGAATTAGTATACAAGAATTTGAGCCGAGAATGTTTTCATTTAATGCTCCATATGGAAAATGTGATAAATGTGATGGCTTAGGAACTTTAATGGAAATAGATCCAAACTTAGTTATTCCAAATAAGAACCTAAGTGTTATGGAAGGTGCTATAGCAACATGGGGAGAAGGAAGATTAAAGGAAGATTCATGGACGTATGCAATATTACAAGCCTTAAGCAAAGAATATGATTTGGATTTAAATAAGCCAATAAAGGAGTTATCTAAAGAACATTTATATTTATTATTATATGGAACTGATGGGCATAAATTATCAATAACATATACTAAGGATGGAGTAAAAGGATTATATTCTTATTCATATGATGGAGAAATTAATTCATTAATAAAAAGATATAAGGAAACTAATTCAGATGTTATAAAGAATGAAATAGAACAATACATGAGCAATAAGGCATGTCCAAAATGTAAAGGAGCAAGACTTAATAATGAAGTTTTAGCAGTTACAGTTGGTGGTAAAAATATATATGAATTTACTAAGATGTCAATTAAGGAAGAACTTGAGTTTATAAGTTCAATTACACTATCTGAAAAAGAAAGAATTATAAGTGGTCAAATAGTAAAGGAAATAAGAAGTAGGTTAGAATTCTTAGTTAATGTTGGATTAGATTATTTAAATCTTTCAAGAAGTTCAGGAACTCTTTCTGGTGGAGAAGCACAAAGAATAAGACTTGCAACACAAATTGGATCAGCATTGATGGGAGTGTTATATATATTAGATGAGCCAAGTATTGGATTACATCAAAGAGATAATGATAAGTTGATTCAAACATTAAAAAACTTAAGGGAGGTAGGAAATACTGTTATAGTTGTTGAACATGATGAAGATACTATGAGGGAAGCTGATTATATAGTAGATATAGGGCCAAGGGCAGGAGAACATGGTGGTCAAATAATTGCAGCAGGACCAGTTAATGAAATTATGGCATGTAAGGAATCAATTACAGGTCAATACTTAACAGGAGAAAAATCAATTAAAGTTCCTGAAGAAAGAAGAAAAGGTAATGGAAACTTTATTACTGTAACTGGGGCCAAAGAAAATAACCTTAAAAACTTAAATGTTAAATTTCCTTTGGGAGTATTAACAATGGTTACAGGTGTTTCAGGATCAGGTAAAAGTACTTTAGTAAATGAAATATTATATAAAGGTTTAAATAAGATAGTAAATAAAAGTAAAAATCCAACAGGAGCTTATAAAGAAATAACAGGATATGAAAATATAGATAAAATTATAGATATTGATCAAAGCCCTATAGGAAGAACACCACGTTCCAACCCAGCAACATATACAGGTACATTTGATATAATAAGAGAATTATTTTCACAAACACCAGAAGCTAAAATGAGAGGATATAAGCCAGGAAGATTTAGTTTTAATGTAAAAGGTGGAAGATGTGAGGCATGTAAAGGTGATGGAATAATAAAAATAGAAATGCACTTCCTACCAGACGTATATGTTCCTTGTGAAGTATGTAAGGGTGAAAGATATAATAGAGAGACTCTACAAGTTAAATATAAAGATAAGACGATTGCTGATGTATTAGATATGAATGTTGAAGAGGCACTAGAATTCTTTGAAAATATACCTACAATAAAAAGAAAATTAGAGACATTAATGGATGTAGGTCTTTCATATATAAAATTAGGTCAACCATCTACTCAATTATCAGGTGGTGAAGCACAAAGAATTAAATTAGCAACTGAATTAAGCAAAAGACCTACTGGTAAAACATTATATATTTTAGACGAACCGACAACAGGGTTACATATGGCTGATGTAGACAAATTAATAGATGTTCTACAAAGATTAGCTGATACAGGTAACTCTATAGTAGTAATAGAGCATAACTTAGATGTAATTAAGTGTTGTGATTATATAATTGATTTAGGACCAGAAGGTGGAGACAATGGAGGAACTATTGTTGCAACAGGAACGCCAAAAGAAGTTTCAAAAGTAGAAAAATCTTATACTGGACAATTCTTGAAGAAATATTTTGAATAATTTGGTATTAC
>OLOB01000865.1_pt1 | contig 21691 bp, 16 predicted proteins | sample 1671911 | NCBI WGS metagenome assembly OLOB01 (sample SAMEA3136625, study PRJEB25190) | human gut metagenome | biome: human gut; feature: human-associated habitat; material: faeces | place: Austria | collected 2013
TGAAGTTACGGATTGCTGTGATCTGATTCTCCTGTTTCTGCTGAGCATCATCGAAAATTAAGTTGTAACCGTTTTCTGTGCTGAATGTAGATTTCATAGATTCTGAGTTAGCTGTACGCCAGTCAGATTCTGCACCAACCTGTGAAAAACCAACTGTGATCACGTCACCTGTGTTACCTGCTGCTTCTGTTTCACCAGATGCTGCTTCGCTTGCAGCTTCTGTTTCGCTGCCTGCAGGTGCTGCTGTTTCTTTAGCACCTGATGAGCCACAGCCTGCTAATACTGCAGCAACCATAGCTACTGACAATAATACCCCTAAAAATCTCTTCTTCATAAACTCTTCTCCTCCTAGTTATGAAACAATAAGTATCTTATATGAAAAGCATACCTTATTCCCATAATTTTGGAAACAGAGGATTCTTTTTTTTAGGTTAATATTTTTTGAACTTTTTGTGAATATTTTGACCCATTCAAAAAAAGTGTACTTTTTTATGATAAAAGTATATTTTTTTATGAAACATTTCTGGTTGGTATCACAATCCTTGCTGTGGTGCCCACATCCGGTTGACTTTTGAAAAATAAACCATAATTTTCACCATAATAAATATGGATCCGCTCATTGACGTTGCCCACACCAAAGGCCGCTATATTGGCTGACTGGGTACTTCCGTCCACGGAAGCCTTCCTGAGATTATACAGTTTTTCTTCATCCATGCCTACACCGTCATCCGTCACACAGAAGACAATATTATCCCCTTCCAGGCGACCGGTCACAGAAATCGTTCCTTTCCCTCGCTTGCCGCGGATCCCGTGAACCAGGGCATTCTCAACTAACGGCTGAAGAAGCAGCTTCGGGATCGTAAAATTATACAACGCCTTGTCTATATCAATATTGTAAGCCAGCGTATCCTGGTAACGGAACTGCTGGATCTTCAGATAACTTTCAATATGCCGCTGTTCCTCCTGGATTGTAATAAAACTCTGCCCATTGCTCAAAGATGTCCGGAAGAAATCAGACAGATAAGTCAGCAGTCGGATTACCTGATCATTCTGCTTCGCCTCCGCCAGCCATACAGCTGTATCCAACGTATTGTACAGGAAATGCGGGTTGATCTGCGCTTGCAGAAGCTTCGTCTCGCTCAGCCGCAGTGTCTCATGGTTGCGCTTCATATCTTCCACCAGCTGACCGATCTCCTTGGTCATATCGTTGAAATTATCCATAAGCAGCGCAATTTCATCCCCTGACTCCACATCCTTCGTCTGTGCCGTAAAATCACCGCCGGCTACTTTGCAGGTTAACATGCAAAGATTGCGTATCGGACCGGTAATATTTCGAGCCGCCCTGACAGAAAGTCCTACCGTCAGAATAACAACAAGAAGCGACGCCAGAATCGTAAAACAGAAAATTGTCCGATTATTCTCATCCAGCTGTGCTTTGATCTGATCAAAATTCAGCGTTTCTGCATAAATATAGTCACGGATACATGACTGCACCAGAGATGTCAGTGCATAAACATCATTATCCAGTGTGGCCATATTCTGATCATAGGAATTCTCCCGGCCAATATTGTTCTCCAGCTCATGAATACAATTTGACAGTGTATTCAATGTATTCTTCAGGCGAACCATCTGACTTCTGTTCAGTTCAACCGTTGCAGAATGCGCCAGATCATTGCAGACGCTTTTCAGTTCATCGATATAGGCATAGGGATCCACCGTCAAAATACCATTAACCGTCACGGTCCCCACATCCAGCTCATCAATCTTCTTGTTGTTGATGACCGCCAGGTAAGTGGTGTAGTCGATCCGTTCCTTGAAATCCCGGACATATTCATTGGCCTTTGCCACATTATTGGTGATGTCCGCATACGCACCGGTCGTATAGGAAATTGTCCAAAGCAGATAACAGACAAGACAGATCATCGGTACAATAGCCGCCGCAGCGATCATCATAATCTTGCGGTTCAGGGAAAGCTTCTTATATCCAAACATCCTTTACCCCTTTCTTGCTGCCCTGTATTCTTTCGGCGTGCAGCCCTGGGTCTTCTTGAAAATATAGCTGAAATAATGCGGGTCTTTGTAGCCCACTTCATAGCTGATCTCCGATGTTTTCATAGATGAACAGGCCAGATACTGTTTTGCCTTCTCCATGCGGACTTCCGTCAGATACTCAATGAATGTTTTGCCCATTTCCTTACTGAAAACGGAACTGAAATAGCTTGGACTCATGCAGACTTCCGCCGCAACGGAATTCAACGAAATGTCTTCCGACATATAATCCTGTTCAATCCGCTCCTTCGCTGTCTGGATAATGTCCGAATACCGTCTTCCGCTGACCGTATTGCGCAGTTCAATGGCATGATCCAGCAGCGTCCCGATGTAATCTTTAATGTCATCTACTGACTCTGCTGTTGTCACGGCCAGCTTCAGGATTTCCTCATTCTCCCGGATACCTTCCCACTGACCATACACTTCACCTTCAACTCCGGCATCTTTCCTCAGCTTCTTGCAGAAAGTCAGAACCGTTGCATAAATGTCCATGATAATATATTGCCTGATCATCAGCGATCGGAAATGATCCTCTGATATTTCCGTAAATAATGCCCCGACAAAACTCTCCACTTCCTCCAGAGAACCATTGCTTAGGAAACGGGTAATAATTTGATCAAACTGGTTGATCTCACCAAAAATATTGGCATCAAATTCATTGTCCTGCTGTTCAAAGTTCAGTTGTTCAACCGATATGATCTGATTCGGTTCCTGCACAAAACGGCCGGCAAATGCCTTATCCGCCTCCCGGAATGAATATCGCAGTTCACGGATTCGCGCTACCTCACTGCCGATACCGCCAAACCAGGTCAATGTGTCAAAAGGTGCGATCACTGCTTTCAGCCCCTCAATAAAGGCTTTTGTCTGAGTCTCCATGTCTTCTTCCACAGATGTCAGAAGAAATGCCCAGCCTTCAACTCCTCTCTGGAATCGAAAAACATCCCTGAATCGGTCAACATAGCCGTCGACAGCCTCATAGGCTTCGGTCAGTGCCTCAGACTGCTCTGCCTGCACATGATCCTCCTGGATAAATTTGAACAAAATAATCCTGTAAAAAGGGCCACTAAGATTCATATGGAAACGCTTCCCTTTTTCCATGGCATCTGCCAGCGACAATTTGCCCGATATCAATTCCCCCAGGAATTTCATCTTGATCAGTTCTTCATTCTCCTGCATTTCCTGGTAATAAACTTTCTTCAAGGCCAGATCTTCCCGCTCATCTCTGACTTTCTCGGCAATCTCCGACAAATGTTCCAGCAAAACTGCTGAGGATACCGGTTTCAGCAGGTATTCCGCTACACCGATCTTAATGGCCTGCTTGGCATACTCAAAGTCATCATAACCGCTCAATATCACAATCTTGATATCCGGCAGTTCCGCTTTAACCATACGGCTTAACTCCAGTCCATCCATAAACGGCATACGGATATCCGTGATCAGAATATCCGGCTTCTCCTTCAAAATCACCGGCAATGCCAGTTCACCATCACTGGCATCACCGACAAATTCATACCCCTCTTTTTCCCAGTCGATACTGTTCTTGATACTCTGGCGTATAATAATCTCATCCTCGACCAAGTATACTTTTACCATTGTTTAATCCTTCTTCTCCATTTTTGCATTTCCCGTTTTTCTGACGGACGCCAACGCTGCGATCAAAGCATGAATATCCAGCGGCTTAGCCAGATGGCCTGTCATCCCTGCCGCAAGACACTTGTCCATATCCGTTTTGGCAACATTCGCTGTCATGGCTATGATCGGTATCGTATTTCCATGGTACTGATCCATTTTGCGGAGCATCTTTGTCGCTTCCAGACCATTCATCACCGGCATCTGCATATCCATCAGAATCGCATCATAAGTGCCTTCCGGTGCCTCCATAAATCTTTCAACACAGATCTTTCCATTTTCCGCCTGCTCACTTGTAATACCATGCATTGCCAGAATCTCATGAGCAACTTCATAGTTCAGTTCATTATCCTCTGCAATCAGAACATGCATCCCCTCACAGTCTGTCAGGTCAGATTCTGTCGATGACTGACCAGCCATTTCAAGATCAGATTCCATCGGAGACTGAAGGATCATGTCGGAATCTGCTTCTTCAAAAGGAAAATCAAAGACAACTCTGAATGTTGTACCAACACCTACAGCACTTTGTACTTCGATCCTGCCGTTCATCCGATCCACCAGTTCCTTGACAATCGCCAATCCCAGACCGCTGCCGCGGACTTTATTGATTCTTGTATCCACAGATCTCGAAAAACGTTCATACATTTTCTTCATATAGTCTTCTGTCATACCAATTCCGTTGTCCTGTACAATTGACACAAGACGTACACATTCCGGACTGTCTGATGTTTCTTCATATAATTCAAAATGGACCATGCCGCCTTCCGGTGTATATTTGACAGCGTTGGATACCAGATTCACATAGATCTGTTTCAGACGAATAGCATCTGCATCAATCTGAGGATGCAATATATCATGCGCCCGACAGGTCATATGCAGCTTTCGGTCTGCTGTCATCTGGCCCATTATATCCTGGAAATCACGGAAAAACGTCATCACATTAAAAAATGCAGGCTCAATATGAAAATGTCCGCTCTCGATCTGGCTGATATCCGTAACATCATCCACCAGCCGCTGAATATAACGTCCTGCAGACTGCAGCTTGTCCAGGTTCTCACTGACAATAGACTTCTCGTCAATATGCGCTTTGGCAATATAGGAAAATCCGAGAACTGCGTTAAGGGGTGTCCGGATATCATGGGCCATTCTTGAAAGAAAGTCTGTTTTAGCTTCATTCTCCCGGTTGGCTGCCTCTGCCGCCATAAACCAGTTGCGCTCACGCAGCATAACGTCGCTGACTTCACGGGTCACATACAAAACCTTTGTCACGACTCCCTGCTCATTCCTGTTTTTAGCGATGAAACGTGCCAGCTGCCAGTTGCCGTCCGGAACCATATATTCCAATGTAACTGTATCTGTGTTCTTCAGACGTTCCTGCAATGTCGAAAGATCAAAGAAACGCATAATCCGGTCCTGATAATCTCTGGCAACAACTGCCTTACAGATTTCAACCATCTTCTCAGAAGCTTTGCCGGATACACCTGTCATCTTGTGAACTTCATTGATACTGACAACTTCATCATACACATCCTTCTCAAGGTCAATTCTGTAAATCGAAAAATAAATCTTACTGATGGCGGAGATAATCTCATTATTGATCCTGGTCTCATTCAATGCCTCTCTGAGCACTCTCTGCTTCTCCCGATCCTCCCTGACAATGTCATCAATAAAACGAAAACCGATCAACACCTTGAAATTCTCTTCATTGATGGCCATTCTGGTGATCTGTGCCTCAAAATATTCATGGCCTGCACCATTCGGAAGACTCTGGAAACGAAAAGAAATCCTGTCACGCGTCTTCAGTTCTCGCATCAGTCTCTCAGCATTCAGCCTTTTCTTCAACTTCCGGGCTTCTTCCTGCATCATAAACTGACGACAATAGCTCTCTATAATCTCTTTATAAGAAAGTGTCATATATTTTTCCGATGCCGACACCTGCAGAACATTTGCCTCCGGATCAACCTTGAGAATCTCAAGATAATCCTTTTTCAAATCTGCAAAAAAAACGGATATGTAATCCTGGCAAAGAACCTGCAGAAATCGCTGTTCCCTCTGAAATGCGTCAATACTGGCCTGCAGTGCATTCTGCTTCTCATCCAGCAAATTCGACTTATGGCAGCTGTCATAAGCACTGCCTAAATGGCTTCCCACCACTGTCAGCAGATTGATCAGAGACTGTGATTCATCCAAAATTGGATCGTCCAGTCCGATAAACCCCCACAATGTGTCTGTATGAAACATCGGAAAAACAATCACTGTATGAATATCCTGAGCCTTAAGCAGACGATATTCCAGCGGCATCTCATCCTTTGCCGCCTCTATATCTTCAATTACCACTTTCTCTCCACGCAGAAACTGTCTGTGCCAATATGGCATCTCCATAAACGGAACAGCCTGAAGATTGTCCATCTGGGGTTTGACGCCTTCCGCGCACCACTCACTGGTGTTACGGTAAATACTCTGTTTTTCTATAAATTCAAAAGTATAGGCACGTCCGGCTTTCGTATATTCTCCTATGTATTCAAGAATGCCTTGTATCGCCCGGTTCAACTCTTCCATTGTTCGCGAACGGTCGATGGTCACCATCTGGTTCAATACGATTTCCAGACCGCTTAAATGGCTTGATGCCTTTTGCTGTTTCACTACGCTGTCTGATTTTCTCATTGGCTGTTCGCCTCCCTGATCACTTTTCTGATTTATTTATTTCTAGCTTACCATATAACATCCAACCTTGCAATCAACATAGAATAATTCGCTGACTCCGCATCTTTCTGCCGGTTAAAATATATCTGGAATATATCCAAAACCGTCTTGCATCTTTACGCTACCATAGTAAAATTTTACAGTTTTTTCTTTTTTTCACAAAAATACATTGAATTTCCTTTTCCCCTATGCTAATATTTATTTCATTGTATTACTGAATTAATACTCAGGAGAGTCTCTTCACAATGCATCATGCAAAATACAAAGGAAGAGCGCCGAAGGTGTACACAGCTGCGGTGTTTTTGATTGAATACGCCCAACTGCAAGTCTCTCAGGCAAAAGGATGGAGGAAAAAGAATGTTTACACAAATCAACAATCTCATCAACTGGTTGGACGCGGTCGTATGGGGACTGCCTCTGATCATCTTAATCCTGTTCACAGGATGTCTCTTAACAATCCGCTTAGGTGTTCTTCAAATCAGACATCTCGGCAAAGCACTCAAGTTCATGATTAAAAATGAAGACGGCGGCGAAGGTGAAGTATCCAGTTTCGGAGCTTTATGTACAGCCCTTTCCGCAACCATCGGTACAGGCAATATCGTCGGTGTTGCAACTGCCATTGCTGCCGGCGGCCCCGGCGCTCTTTTCTGGATGGTCATTGCTGCTTTTCTCGGTATGGCGACTAAATATGCCGAAGGTCTGTTAGCAATCAAATACCGTACAATCGATAACGAAGGCCATGTTCTCGGCGGTCCTTTCTACTATATTGAAAACGGGATGGGACACGGATGGCGTTGGCTTGCCAAAATTTTTGCCTTCTTCGGTGCCGGTGTTGGTCTGTTCGGTATTGGTACCTTTACACAGGTCAATGGTATCGCTTCCGCAGTGAAAAATTTCTTTGATCCGAATATGGCACGCACCGTTACACTGTTCGGCAATACCTACTCATGGGCAACCGTTATCGCCTGTCTTGTGCTGACATTATGTGTCGGTCTGGTTGTTCTCGGCGGCATCCAGCGAATTTCCAAAGTTGCTCAGATTGTTGTGCCTTTTATGGCAGTTCTTTATGTAGCTCTGGCATTGATCATCCTGATCACCAACATCACAGCTGTTCCGGCTGCCATCGTAACCATCGTGAAATCTGCTTTTACAGGCAGTGCTTTGGCCGGCGGCGCTATGGGTACTATGATCATGGCTATGCAGAAAGGTATCCAGCGAGGTATCTTCTCCAACGAATCCGGTCTCGGAAGCGCACCTATCGCTGCTGCCGCCGCTCAGACAAAAGAGCCTGTCCGTCAGGGTCTTGTCTCTATGACAGGTACATTTATCGATACAATCGTTATCTGCTCCATGACAGGTCTTTCTATCGTTATTACCGGAACATGGAATACAGGCCTTGAAGGTGTTGCCATCACTACAACTGCTTTCCAGCAGGGTCTTCCGTTCCCTCCGGTTGTGGCATCTTTCTCACTGATGCTCTGCCTTGTATTCTTCGCATTTACAACCATCCTCGGCTGGGATTACTATGGCGAACGCTGTCTGGAATATCTTCTGAACAGAAACCAGACAGCTGTCAAAACCTACCGTTGGCTGTACATTATCTGCGTTTTCATCGGTCCTTATATGACCGTTGCTGCCGTATGGAACATTGCCGATATCTTTAATGCACTTATGGCATTCCCGAACTTAATCGCACTGCTGGCATTGAATGGCGTGGTAAGAAACGAAACAAAGGATTACTTTAAACGGCATCCGGAGTTATAAAGGGCAAAACTTTCCCAAATCTCAATAAACTGTAAAGAATGAACGAATTCATAGCAGACACGTTCATTCTTTACAGTTTTCTTTAGTTTTGATTCCTAATATAGTTGTTTTGAATATTTCTGAGTCGTCTCGCTCAATTCCTGAGAATATTTTTCTGAACCGTCATTAAATCAGCCTTCTATATAAAAAATCTATAGGATAGATATAAAAACAATATTTTTCATATAGTTCATTTCATGTTATACTACATCAAGAAAAATTTGTAAACAAGGAATGATTTTTTATGAAACGCATTGATTTTGAAAATGGCAATATCGTCAGCAACATTCTGAAAGCCGCTCTGCCGATGCTTGTAGCCCAGATCATGAGTCTTCTCTACAATATCGTTGACCGTGTCTATATTGCCCGTATCCCTGACGTTGGCACCACGGCTCTCGGCGCTGTTGGACTCTGTTTCCCGATCATCGTCATTATCACAGCCTTCAGCAACCTGTTCGGCACCGGCGGTGCGCCGATCTTCTCCATTGAACGCGGCAAAGGCAATCATGCGAAAGCCGGACTTCTGATGAATACATCCTTTACCCTGCTGGCATTATGCGCGGTTATCCTGATGATCGCAGGACTGCTCTTTGCCAGACCGATTCTGGTACTTTTTGGTGCTTCTGATGCCGGGTTGGCCTATGCATACCCCTACCTGATGATCTATCTGCTCGGTACATTTCCATCCATGGCTGCCACCGGCATGAATCCTTTCATTAATGCCCAGGGCTATGCAACAACCGGCATGATCTCCGTTATCATCGGCGCTATCACCAACCTTCTGCTGGATCCGCTGTTTATCTTTGTATTCGGATTCGGCATCAAAGGCGCCGCCATTGCCACGGTTATTTCGCAGACATTGTCTGCTGCCTTTGTTTTGTACTTTTTACACTACAAAGCAGAATATCGGATCCGTTTTCTTTCCAAAACCGAACTGGCATCCTGCAGTGAAGATGCCAAAAATATCGTCAGCCTCGGAACTGCCGGATTTATTATGCAGCTGACCAACAGTCTTGTCACTATCTGCGCCAACAATGTCCTGTCCGTTACAGGCGGTGATGTCTACATATCCGTTATGACCATCATCTCCAGTGTCCGTCAGATGGTCGAAACGCCGATTTACGCCATCACAGAAGGTTCCTCGCCGATCATCAGCTACAATTACGGTGCCAGACGCCCCAAAAAAATACGTCAGGCCGGTATCACCATGGCTGTTTTAGCGCTGATCTATACGCTGCTCATCTGGAGCGTGATTCTGGCTGCACCTCGTTTCCTGATCGGTGTTTTCAGCTCGGATCAGGCCCTGATGACCGATACCGTCCCCGCCATGAAACTTTATTTTGCTGCATTTATCTTCATGCTGCTGCAATATGTGGGCCAAACAATTTTCAAAGCCCTCAACAAGAAGAAATATGCCATCTTTTTCTCCATACTGCGTAAAGTCATCATTGTGGTGCCCCTGACTTATATCCTGCCTTATGCCCTGAACATTGGCCCAAACGGCGTTTTTATGGCCGAACCCGTCTCCAATGTTATCGGCGGCAGTCTTTGCTTCATCGTAATGCTCTCCACAGTTCTCCCTGAACTGAAACGGATGTAACAGACAAAAGGTATCCGCATTTATCAACACGGATACCTTTTATACACAATATACTTATTCAGTTCTTCTATTTGCTATTAAATACATCCCGATTCAGTGCACCGTCCTGATTCGCCACAATGACCGTACACATTGCATCACCCGTAATATTAACCATTGTTCTGGCCATATCCAGGATTCGGTCAATACCCATGATCATGGCAATGGCCTCTACAGGAAGCCCAACAGAAGCAAATACCATAGACAATGTAATCAAACCAACAGAAGGCACACCTGCTGTACCAATGGAAGCTAATGTTGCCGTTGCGATAACAGTCAGATAATCCGTCGGTGTCAAAGTAATGCCAAATGCCTGGGCAGCAAAGCAGACGGCAACACCCTGCATGATTGCTGTACCATCCATATTGATCGTTGCTCCCAACGGAATCGTAAATGAAGAAATCTTCTTGGATACACCAATTTTTTCATCCAGGGTCTCAATTGCCATCGGAATCGTAGCATTAGATGTTGCTGTTGAAAAAGCAAAACTCATAACAGGGAAATACTTACGGATAAATCTGTACGGATTCAGTCTTGTAAAGATTGCCATCAATGCAGAATAACTGCCAAGGCAATGAATCGCCAGTGCTCCAAGTACACAGAGCATATATTTTGCCATCGGAATAAATCCCGAAAAACCGATATTGGAAAATGTTCTGGCAATCAGGCAGTACACGCCAATCGGCGCTGCCATCATGACCATATTGGTCATCTCCATCATAATATCATTGAACTGTGCAAAAAAGTTAGAAACAACTTCCACTCTTTCTCCCAGTTTTGCAAGAATAATGCCGACAAAAAGTGCAAATACGATCACCTGAAGCATGGTACCATTCGCCAATGCTCCAATGGGATTAGTCGGAATGATATTTAATAACGTCTCTGTCAGAGTCGTACCCTCAGCTACAGTAACATCCTGTGTCTGAATCGCAGCTGTATCCAGTCCAAGTCCCGGTTTGACAATCGTTCCCACCGCAAGGGCGATCGAAATCGCCAGAGCCGTTGTAAAAAGATAGAATACAATGGTCTTCACACCGACTTTGCCAAGGGTTTTCGTATCACCAATAGCCGCACTACCACAGATCAGGGAGCAGAATACAAGCGGCACAACCAGCATCTGCATGAGTCTTAAAAAGCCCTGTCCGACAACATAAAATACACCATCCACCAACACGGTATCTCTCATGTATCCGCCCGGAACAAAGTAATACAGAATAATACCGGTAAATGCACCAAGGAATAAACCGATAAAAATCAGTGTGGTCATTCCCAGCTTCTTTTTGCTTTTTTCTTTTGCCATTTTCCTACCCCCTCAATTCCTGAATATAATCCCGCATCGCATCTTTCCAGTCAGGCATCTGGTAAATTCCGGTTACCTTCATCATCAGATTCTGAAGATCTGTCCTTCTCGGGCTGTTCTTGCCTACTTCGGCAGATATTTCCTCAATTCTGCCTGTCGGATCCTGCCCCATGCATCGAAGGATTTCTTCTGCTGCTTCTACGCGGCTGCAGCAACCCTCACAGGAAGCATGATAAATACCATATTCATTGGCATCAATCATCTTCATAACAAAATCAGCAAGCACTTTGGCACTTGTCGGACTGCTGTACTGTTCTGCTGCCACCTGAATGACACCGCCTTCTTTTGCCTGACGAATCACAGAATTTACAAAACAACTGCCCTCTTTGGCATAAACCCATGAACTACGAACAATCAGATGCTTCGGGTTCAATTCACGCACAAAATTTTCTCCGGCCAGCTTGGATTTACCAAAAATTGTATCCGGAGTTGCTGTATCAAATTCATTCAGTGGTTCATTCCCCTGTCCGTCAAATACGTCATCTGTTGACATGTGAATGAGTTTTGCGCCCACTTTACGGGATGCAGAAGCAACATTTCTCGCACCAATAGCATTGACTCTGAACGCCTTCACCATATCCTCTTCCAGCCAGTTATGGGTATTATAACCTGCGCAATTAATGACAACCGCCGGATGGCTCATGTCCATAAATGCCGTCACACTATCCATGTCGGTAATATCCACATCCATATCCGATGTCAGTACATTGTATTCCATACGGTCAAGGGCATCACTAATGGTACTGCCAAGTCTTCCTTTGGCACCAATGATCCAGACTTTTGTTTTACTCATATTGTTCCTCCTTGTTGGCCTAAAAAAACAGGGCTTGTCGCCCTGTTTCACAACTCACTTTGTTCTAGTATAGCATATATTATTTGCAGCAGACAAGATTTCAGACAAAAAAAATTTGATTATGTCTATGATTTATCCTGCCCATCTTATACATTGTCGAATTCTAGTGAACGGTGTAGTTATTTCGAAAACGATGTACTAGCTTCTGTAAGTATCCAGAAATTCCTGATACATACTCTGTCCTTCAGCCTTCTGTCTGTGATAAATACCATTCAGTGAATAGGACACCAGTTCATCTCCCACATACTCCAACCGCAGTGAAAAGAATGGTGCATCATGCTGCATCAGCCAGAAAAAGATCTTATCTCCCTCCCAGACTTTCAGATTAAATACTTCTTTCTTGTCCAGCCACTCCAGATTGCCTTCATTGCACTCGATCATCTCACCTTCCCAGTCATCCGCTGTATAAAGGTGCATAAATTCTGTCTCATAACGGTCTGTCACAAAAGTGATGATGCCCCGGAACTTCCATGACGTCAAAGTCAGTCCGGTTTCTTCACGTACTTCCCGAAACAGACAATCCTCCGGACTTTCCTTGTCCTCAAACTTTCCGCCAACACCGATCCACTTATCCTTGTTAATATCATGCTCTTTTTTGACACGATGCAACATCAGATACTGATCACCCTTTTCTATATAACATAATGTTGTTAAAAGCATACGTTTCATAATTTATATCCATTCCCTTCAATCATTCATAAACCTTATCATACACCTTTTAAACCAAAAAGTGTACTTCCAGAAGAAAGAAAAGAACGCTTTCTTTCATATAGAAGTACACTTTTGTTCGAATCATTCTATTCAAATCAAATGCAGGTCAAATTTTCTTCAGCACTACCGGATATGGCAGGCCACAAAATGCCCCGGCGTCCGCTCGACCAGCGGCGGTTCCATCTGACTGCACTCCGGTTTGGCGTACGGACATCTTGTATGGAAACGACAACCGCCCGGAACATCCATCGGGCTTGGCAGATCACCTTTGATGATCTTGCGCTTTGAGCTTCTCGCAAGTTCCGGATCCGCCACAGGAATGGCCGACAGAAGCGCCTCTGTATACGGATGCATCGGATGATCATATAACTCATCACTCTCTGCGATCTCCACGATCTTGCCCAGATACATGACGCCGATACGTGTTGAAATATGTCGAACCATCGACAGATCATGGGCCACAAACAGATACGTCAGTCCCAGTTCCTCCTGAAGATCTTCCAGCATATTGACAACCTGTGCCTGAATGGACACATCCAGCGCTGAAATCGGTTCATCACAGAGCAAAAACTCCGGTTTCACTGCCAAAGCGCGGGCAATACCGATTCTCTGACGCTGACCGCCGGAAAATTCATAGGCATATTTATACATATCATCCGCTTTCATACCAACCTTCTTCAGCAGCTCTACGATCTGTTCATCAATATCGCTTTTTGATGCGTTGGTATAAAGGGACATCGGTTCACGGATAATCTCCTCCACATTGTGATGCGGATCCAGAGCTGAATACGGATCCTGGAAAATAATCTGCATACGCTTATGATAAGGCTGCAGTTTGGCGCCTTCAAGCTTTGTGATATCTTCGCCGTCAAAGATAATCTGTCCGCCTGTCGGCTCATACATACGAATCAGTGTTCTGCCCAGCGTCGATTTACCGCAGCCGGACTCGCCCACAAGACCGAATGTCTCACCTTTTCTGATCTGGAATGTAATACCGTCTACCGCCTTGACTGCCTGCTTCTTACGGCCAAAGAAATCCTTGATCGGGAAATGCTTCTGCAGGTCTTTTGTCTCCAACAGGATCTGATTATTCTGTTCTGCCATCGGCTTTTCCCTCCTTATCCACTGCATTTAATTCTTCTTCCGTAAATACGCACATGGCACGCTGTGTCCTGGTATACTGACGATACGCCGGTATCTCGGATTCGCACTTCTCACAAGCGTACTTACAGCGTTCCGCAAACGGACATCCCGCCGGCGGATTTGTCAATGAAGGGGCCATACCCGGAATAGCTTCCAATCGTTCCTTCACCCCTGTAGTCGGCTGTGGAATCGCATGCAGCAATGCTCTCGTATACGGATGCTTCGGTGCATAGAAAATTTCGTCCGTCAATCCTTCTTCCATGATTAAGCCGCCGTACATAACGGAAATACGGTTGCTGAGGCTGGCCACCACACCCAGGTCATGGGTAATGAGCACAACGCTCATCTTTTCTTCGTCTCTTAACTGTTTTAATAATTCAAGAATCTGTGCCTGAATGGTCACATCCAGCGCCGTTGTCGGCTCATCGGCAATGAGCAGCTTCGGTTTGCAGCACAATGCCATGGCAATCAGTACACGCTGACGCATGCCCCCTGAAAATTCATGGGGATACTGATCCAGACGCTTCTCAGGGGAAGGAATGCCGACTTTGCGGAGGGCCTCAATAGCTTCCTCGCGTGCCTGTTTCTTGTTTAGCTTGCGGTAACGCATCAGCACTTCTGTCAGATGAGCACCGATCTTCTTCAGCGGGTTAAGCGCTGTCATCGGATCCTGGAAAATCATGGCAAATTCTTTGCCTCGCATTTTTCTTCGCTCGTCTGCAGAAAACTCCAGCAGATTGCTTCCCATATAAACCAGACTGTCTGCTGTTGTCTGAGCATTCTCCGGAAGCAGTCCCATAATGGATTTCATCAGGACACTCTTGCCGCTTCCGGATTCGCCTACCACAGCAAGGATATCTCCGTCATCCACATGGATGCTGGCTCCGCGCACAGCTTCAACCTTTGTCTTGTGGATCATAAAGGTGGTCTTCAGATTATCCACGGTCAGAAGACGCTCACCTGTCTGTGTCATCTTATTCTCGTCCATCCTCAAACCTCCTAATCTTTCTCACCGGACATTACTCTCGGTTCCACAAAAATACGGAGGAGATTGCCCAGTTTATTAAATGCAAAAATTGTCAGCACAATCAGAAGACCCGGAAGAATCGCCATATAAATCGCATTCTGCATATAGCTCTGGGCATTCTGAAGAAGACTTCCCCATGAAGACATCGGCTGCTGGATACCAAGGCCCAAGAAACTCAAGGAAGACTCTGTCATGATCGCATTGGCAATGCCTGTGGATGCCGCAATAATGATTGTCGGAAGCACGGAAGGAATAATATGCTTCAAAATGATCACATATCCCGGAATGCCGACAAATTTGGCATACATGACATATTCACGTTCTTTCAGAGACAGCGTCTCCGCTCGCACCAGGCGGGCAATTTCCATCCACGTAAAGAAACCGATAACAATGATAATGGATTTAAGACCACGCTTCAGGAAAAGACTAATAACTGTAACAAGTACCATCCATGGAATGGATGACATGATATCCACGATACGCATCAGGATACTGTCGATCCATCCGCCGCAATAACCGGAAACCGTACCCACTAATACGCCGACACAGACACAGGTTATCATGGCAAGAAAACCTACTAACAATGATACACGACCGCCATAGATTACTCGTGACAAATAGTCACGGCCGATATCATCGGTACCAAACCAATGCTCCGGTGAAGGCGGCTGAAACATATTGCGCACATCGGTGGTATTCGGGTCCAAGGGCAGGATTGGTGCCAGAAGTGCCAGCGCGATAATAATCACAAGGAATACAAGGGAGGCAATTGCCAGCTTGTCATGCTTTAATGCACTTAAAACATTTTCAATTCTTCTTTTCTGATCACTTTTATTCTTCGCCATCACTATCACCCCAAATCCTTAATTCTCGGGTCCGTCAAACAATACAGGATATCTGACAGTAGGTTGCCCAGGATAACCAATGTTGAAGACAACACAAGAATGACCATAACGATCGGATAATCCATACCCTGAATCGCTTTTACGAAATACGGACCAACACCCGGCCATCCGAAAATTGTCTCTGTAATGATTGCACCTGTTACAAGCATCGGCAATGCCATGCCGAGTTTTGTAATGATCGGCAGAAGAACATTCTTGCAGACATGCTTAAACATAATCTCTGCCTTTGACGCACCGAAAGCCTGCTGTACCATGACATAATCTTCAGAATACTGCGTAATCGTTGAGGAACGCACATAACGTGTCGCATCCGGCAGAAAGCTTAAGAAAAGCGCAATAAACGGCATCAGAAAATGTCTCAGATAATCAATCATGGAATTCTCCTGGCCAATGGTATGCATACCCACGATAGGAAGCACATTCAGTTTGTAGCCCAGGAAATATATTAAAAGCATCGATACCCAGAAAGTAGGCAGTGCGATACCAATGGCGCAGATACCGTCAATGAGTTTGTCTACCCATTTATTCTTATGGGAACCGGCGATCAGCCCCAGCACAATTGCCAGTGCATAGGCCAGCAGATAAGCCGGAAGGATCAATTTAATCGTATTCGGAATACGGATTGCGAGATCCGCTGAAATGCTCTGATGGGTAACGATGGAATAACCGAAATTGCCGTTAATCAGGCCATCGAGCCATCGGATATACTGAATATATACCGGCTGATCATATCCATATTTTGCCTTGATCAATGCGACCGTCTCCGGTGACATATTCGGCGTCGTCATTGCGTCGATCGCATCATAAGGTGCCAGATTCATCAAAGCAAAACATATAACCGTAATGATCAGAACCATAGGAATGGCTGCCAGTATTCTTTTAATGATGTACTTTGCCATATCATTTTACTCCTTGTCGTAAATATACGAAATTTACTTTGCTATATAATAAGCGGCTGCAAAATTCAGTCCTGCAGCCGCCCAATATGCGCTTCACGCCAATCAATTCAAAGCAGACATAAAGGAAATCCTTTCCATCCGCCTAAGGCGCTTATTCGCTGAGTGTCAGTTTAGATGTATCCTCGAATGTGTAAACAGGTACAAGCTTGGCATCTTCAACACCGCCGACACGTTTGTTGACAACAAGGATACGCTTGTTGGAAACTAATGGATAGAAGCAGGCTTCATCCTGAAGTGTCTGCTGAAGTTTCTCATAGATGGCTTTACGCTCTGCTTCATCGGATGTTTCACGACCCTGTTTGAACAGATCATCGATTTCTGTGAAATCATAGTGCATATAGTTATAACCACCATCTGTACCAAACAGAGGATAGAATGTATCCGGATCAATACCCATAATATAACCATTCAGGTACATCTGAATTGTTGTGTCTTCCTTTGCAAGCTGATCGATCATGGCTGTACTGTCCATACCGTTTAATGAACATGTAATACCAACTGCAGCCAACTGTTCCTGAATCATGGCAGCCTGTGTTGCCTGTGCAGAATCAGAACCACTGTAAGTCAGTTCAACCTTCAGACCTTCTGCGCCAGCTTCTTTCAGAAGTGCTTTGGCTTTCTCAATATCCTGATCATACTTCTCAACATTGTCTGTATAGAATTCACTTGTAGGTGGCAGAAAGCTTGTCGGAATATCATAATACTCATCGCTCAGGAAAACAGCATCATCAATATCCTTTGTATTCAATGCGTAGAAGATGGCCTGACGTACCTTCTGATCCGGAATCTGCTTCACATTGATGGCCATGTAACCAACACGACCTTCGCTGTAAGCGTAAGTTGTCAGGTTGTTCGCTTCGAGATTCATCTGACCGATTTCTGAAGGTGTTGCCACCCACGCATCCACTTCACCGCTCTGAATAGCCATCATCGCTGTGTTGGAATTCTCGATAATTCTGTAAACGATTGTACCAATGCTTGGCTTGCCAAGGAAATATGTGTCATTGGCAGAGAACTTCACATAAGAACCTGCAGAATACTCAGACATCACATATGGGCCTGTACCGACAGGTTTTGTATTGAATTCATTGTTCTCGAAATCTGTCACATCTTTGTAGATATGTTCAGGCATGATAAAGATGTTGCACAGCATTTCCAGAGAAGCTGCACTTGCAAAAGGCATTGTGAACTTCACTGTGTAATCATCAATCTTCTCGATCTTTGTTGCGCCCTGATTATAAACAAGCTGTGAATAAGCCCATCCTGCATTATCCGGATTCTCCATGGCTTCGTAAGTGAAGACAACGTCATCTGCTGTAAATGGCTCGCCATCAGACCACTTAACATCATCACGAAGATGGAATGTATACTCTGTGTTGTCATCGGATGTATCAACACCTGTTGCCAGGAACCAGTTGATACCGTCTGCATTGTACATGCAGAGTGGTGAGTAAATCATCTTGATCGTCATCAGGCCAAAACGGTCACTTGTTGTAATAACATTCACGTTGGCACCCGGATCACCGCCGATGGCATACGTAAATGTGTCTGCAGTACCTGTTGTGCCTGTTGCTTCACTTCCGGCTGCTGCTGTTTCACCGGATGCAGATGTATCTGCCACAGGATCCTTGCCACCGCAGCCTGTCAGAACGCCTGCTGCCATGGTCATTGCCAATGCCATAGCCAGAACCTTTTTAAATGTTCCTTTCATAATCTCTCCTCCATTATCATTGAGAAAACTTATAATTATATTCGCCGTTTTAATACTTGATCAAACAGCTGAATAATATTATACCTTAAAACCTTTCTGCCGTAAACAAAATTTCGGGTATATCCGCTATTTTAGCCATTTCCTACTATCTCGATCAGCTTTTGTTTTAATCAACCTTAACCTGATCGATCATAATGTTCAGGATCTGCTTGTCTGTATCTTTCATACCGACACGGCCAATATAGCCCATGCTCTTGATAGTACCTTCCACATCCTTCTGAACAATGCCTTCCCCGGGCTGGAACCAGTGATGCTTTCTTCCGAGAAAATGCCCCAGGATCGCCGCATCTACCGCAGATGCGATCTTTGCCGCACAGGAAGATTTCGCTCCATCACAGACAATACCGCCGACATTACCAATCGTATTCACAATCGTTGCGGAAATGTCCTCATAACTGCCGCCGTAAAGATAAGTGATGGCGGCACCGCTTCCGCATGCTGCACTAACAGCGCCGCAGTATGCGGACAGGCTGCCGATATACTTCTTCTGATGGATTGCCACCAGATTGCTCACAACCAACGCACGATACAGCTGTTCTTCTGTACAGAATAAAGACTTGGCAAATTCAATAACCGGCAAAGACACCGTCATTCCCTGATTGCCGCTGCCGGAATTAATAACGACAGGCAGAGAACAACCGCCCATTCGTGCATCGGAACCGGCTGCTGCTCTTGCCTTCGCACGAATCTTCACATCATCTCCATATACCTGCAGAAGTGTACGGCCGATCTGTGCACCGTAAGGATGCATCAACCCTTCATCCGCAATGGCCGAGTTCATATCGATTTGTCTCTTTAATACGGCTCTGACATCATCGATATCCACTGTATTGGCAAACTCAAGAATATCTTTCACATTTAATAAAGACTTATCCACATAATTGCTGGATTCTTCACTGACTGCCGCTTCAAAAAGAATCGCATCATCCTTTACAATCTTCGTAATATATGTATGGCGGTTAATAATGGTTACCTCCGCATAGTGGCTGTCTTTACACACTTTAGCCACAATATAAAGATTCGCCACATCCTCCTGCAGTGTGCATGTACAATATCCTGCCGCCGCCAGTTCTCTTGTCTTCTCCACGTCCTCAGGCTTCACGGATTCCAGCACTTCCAGCTCTCTGGATGCATCGCCGCCTACGATACCAAGAATCGCTGCCACATCAATACCTTTCTGCCCGTCAGAATTCGGTACCGTCACACCCTTGACATTCTTGATAATATTGCCGCTGCATCGCATTTCCACATGATCCGGAAATTCTCCCAGAATTTCTCTGGCCTTGGCTGCAGCATAGGCAATGGCAATGGGTTCCGTACATCCCAATGCCGGCACCAGTTCATTCTCCAGTATCTTCACGTAATTGTCATATAATTTCTTATCCAAAATCATTTTCTCCCCATTTGCATTCATATTATTAATAATAACATTACTGTTTTAAATAATCAATAGTCCAATCATATCTTTCTCAACAATATCCCGACAGACACAAAAAAGCCGTTTCTCACAAGGAGTTCTCTCCCCGGAAACAGCTTTTTGTCTCTTCATTTGTCTGATAAAGGCCCTATCTGCCCATCTGCAGCAACAGCAGCTGGTAACCGACACCAAGTCCGATACAGCCAAGAACAGCCGTCAATGTATACATCCACTGAACCTTTCTGTCATCATTATCATCCAGAATAATACCCATCTCATCGCTGTCCTTATCCTGCACATAATGCTTAATATTCACTTCTGTGCCCTTCGGATACTTCGCACGCATCTCTTCACGGGTATCATAAGTCTTTCTTGTGTAACAATACAGACGCTTTCCGGCCTTCTGTTCACGATACATCAGACGATAACACCAGACAAGATCACAATTCTTGCCTTCCTTCGGATGAACATAACCATCTACAACTGCCTTTGTCTTCTTGCCGCGAATGTAAGGTGCCCAAAAAGTGTAGCAAATTACGCAGACAATGATCAAAAGCAGAAAATTCGATGTATTGAATATCATAGAAAACATTTCCTCTTCCCCTTTCCAAAAATCGACATAACTGTATTATATCGTTTGATAAGTAGACCGTCAACGGATAACGACATTTTTTGACACTTTACTTTGGCAATTCTTTCGGTAATTCCTCTTCCAGAAGAACGGCTTCTTCTGCTTCTTCCGTTGCCTCTGCTGCCAACTCTGCAGGTGTCTCATCCTCAACAGGACTTTCACCGACAGCAATCAGGATTCTCGCAAGTACAAGAGGAATAAATGCCACATATGCCCCCCGCACATTCAATATATATACGGACCATGCACCCAGACATGCCCCACCAAAAAACGACAATACAGTAAATGAATAGATAATCCCCTTCCTAAGGAATTCCTTATCCTTTGTCAGTATGTACTGCGTCCATCCGAGAAGCGCCTGCTTATAGTTATTCGTTGTAAAAATAGAGGCGCTGTTAAATCCGCCTGCCGCAGAGTATACACCCCACTGAAAGGAAGCACAGAAGAAAATCGGATAAAGGCCCACCAACACCGGATCCAGCGGGAGCAGTGACGCCAGTGTTAATCCTGCTGCATCTACCCACAAGGCCAGCTTTCGCATGTTCAATTTCGTATAATTAGTCAAAAGATAAGCGGATACCACACCGAAACCGAAAATGATGAATGCAATCAATCGAAGCAGCACCTTCGACCATTCCATCGAAATCAGATCTGCCGCCATTTCCATAATGTTGCCTGTCTGTGCCGAGCCGAAGTTGCCGGCATGCAGCAGAACTGCATAAGTTCCCATGAAACCGCCCACCAAAGTCAGCAGCCAGTGCATCAAAACTTCCCATTGGTTGTCTGTTAATTTTCTCATTTATTGAAATGCCTTTCTTATTGCATGCTGCGAAACTCTATTGTGTACGGAACATCACAACTTCTGAAATTTCACAATGAATGCTTTTGATTACTAAAAATAATAAAATACCGCTAATTATTTTAAGACAACACTATCCATTTTTCAAGGGGGAAGAATGACTATTTTTGCTCTTATTCAAAAAACTGCTTCAAACTAAGCCTGTCCTGACTTAATTTGAAGCAGTTCATTCAATTCTTGTAACTGTTCAGAGCCAACCTCCAAAATGCTACGCATTTCGTCGGTGTGGCGT
>OLOB01000866.1_pt1 | contig 21687 bp, 21 predicted proteins | sample 1671911 | NCBI WGS metagenome assembly OLOB01 (sample SAMEA3136625, study PRJEB25190) | human gut metagenome | biome: human gut; feature: human-associated habitat; material: faeces | place: Austria | collected 2013
TTCCGCGGCATCGTCATCGTCGGTCAAGCCGACGCAGACGTCAGGAGGACGACGTCATCTCATCACGCACGACGGACAAGAGGCTGCCCAGGCGGGCGTTCTCGGGCAGGTCGTCGACCAGGACGACCTCTCCCGCGCCGTCGGCCAGAGGGATCCGCCAGTTGGGGTACTCCTGGTCGGTGCCGGGCTGGTTCTGAGCGCGCCGCTCCCCCACGCCGTCGACCAGGGCGACGCCGACCAGCACCGAGGGGGTGCGCACCACGTAGCGGTGCAGGGCCTCGACGACCTGACGCTCGGTGGGGGCATCCCCCAGCAGGCCGTGCTCGCGCAGCCGGGAGGTCATCCGGTCGCGCTCGATGCGCGCCTCGGTGCGCACCTGCTCGACCGGCTCGGTGAGCAGGCCGAGGCGCTCACGCAGATCGACGTGCTCGTCAGCCAGGTAGCCGGCAGTCGGAGGAAGATCGTGGGTGTTGACCGTGGACAGGGCGAGCCTGCGGTAGTCCTGGGGCTGGAGGGGCCAGCCGTCGTGCTGCTTCTCGAACCACAGGACACTGGTTCCCAGCACACCGCGGCTGGCCAGGTAGTCGCGCGCCCAGGGCTCCACAGTCCCCAGGTCCTCACCGATGACCACGGCGCCGGCCCGGTGAGCCTCCAGCAGGACGACGCCGAGCATGGCCTCGTGGTCATAGCGCACGTAGGCGCCGTGATCCGCACCCATGCCCTCGGGGATCCACCACAGGCGGAACAGGCCGATGATGTGGTCCACGCGCAGTGCGCCGGCGTGACGCAGGACCGTACGCACCATGTCACGCAGAGGGGCGTAGGCGCTGCGCGCCAGGTACTCGGGGTTCCACGGCGGCTGGGACCAGTTCTGCCCCTGCTGGTTGTACATGTCCGGCGGAGCCCCCACGGTGACTCCGGAGGCGAAGGCCTCCGGGTTGGACCACACGTCCGCCCCCTGGGAGTGCACTCCGACGGCGAGATCGTCCATGATGCCCAGGGCCATCCCCGAGGCCAGGGCCTCGGCCTGAGCACGGGCCAGCTGCTCGTCGACGATCCACTGCAGCCAGGCGAAGAAGTCGATGCGCTCGGCCAGCTGGTGCGCCTCGTTGGCGACGTAGGCGGAGTCCGCCTCCCGCAGCGTGGCGGGCCAGTTCTCCAGGGACCCGTGCTTCTCCACCAGCGCACTCCACAGGGCGAAGCGCTCCAGGCCCTCGCCCTGCTCGGCCCGGAAGCGCTCGAAGTCTCGCTGTCGGGAGTAGGAGCGACCGGCGGCGAAGATGACCTCGAGGGCCTCGCGCTTGGCCTTCCACACCGCGTCGCGGTCGATCGGCTCGGCGCTGAGGTCACTGTCCTTGACCTCCTCGAAGGCCCACTGCACCAGTGAGCGCTTGGGGCCGGACAGACGGGCCACCTCGGGGATGTTCTCCGGACGGATGTAGAGGGGGTTGACGAAGCGACGTGTCACCGGCAGGTAGGGCGAGTGGGTCATCGGCGCCACCGGCTCGGCCGCGTGCAGCGGGTTGATGAGCAGGAAGTCGGCCCCTTGGTCCCCCAGGAAGGCGGCGAGCTCGGTGAGATCGTCGGTGTCACCGGTCCCCCACGACCCGCGCGAGCGGGTCGAGTACAGCTGGGCCATGACCCCCCAGCCCCGGTCTCCGAGAGACTCGGGCAGGTCGAGGTGGTTGGGGGTGACCGCCAGCGCCGAGGTCACGGTGATGGTATCCGCCTCGTCGTCGGCGGGCGGCGCGGCATGAGCCCCCTGCGGAACCGTCTGGTCCGTGGAGCCGGGGCTGACCTCGGCGATGATCCGGTGCCATCCCAGAGGCAGATCGGCTCCGAGGATGAAGGAGGCACGGCCGCGCTTGACGCCGTCCACCTCACGGGGCACGGTCCAGTCCTCAGTCTGAACCAGCTCACGGACATCTCCGTTCTCGAGCTCGACGCGCACCCGCACCCTGGCGCCGTCGGGCACGTAGACGGGGACGGTGGACTCCACACCGCCGCGTGTGACGACCGTGGGAGCGAGCGCCTGTCGCCAAGGGGCGTCCTCGACCTCTCGCAGAGCGCGCCCGATCTCCTCCTCGGAGTTAATGCTCACCCCTAGCGCGGCCAGCACGGCCCTGAGAGTGGCGCTTGAGGGTGAGGCAAGGTTGCCGTGATAGTCCCAGTACTCGGTGGAGACACCGTATGCCTCAGCCAGTTGCTTGAGGCTCTCGGAAGCAGGTAACAGGTCGTCGTTGAACTCGTTCATGTGCGTGTGTCAGCCTTGCGTGAGCAGATGTGCGATGGAGCGCCATGGAGCGGACGTGGTGCGGGGTTGCACTCCGCCATCACCCCTGGGAATGAATGGGTCGGATCGGGACGCGGGCGCTAGCAGGACTAGCAGTGTCCAAGTGTGCCCTAGCGGCTGAGGGTTGTGCACCCGCCGCACCGCGTCTTCTGACGTTTTGCTGCAACTGTTTCACCGTGAAGCCGCACGACGGCGCCACTGCCGTCGAGCCGCCCGGGACCATGTACCCAGGACCGCGCAGCCGGTCGGCGATCAGCGGGGCGGACGGCGAGATCGGGTCCCGTTTCCCGAGATGCGCCCCACCGCTGTGCGGGGAAAGGCCGCCCGGCTCCACGTTGCAGGTGCTGGAGCCGGGCGGGCGCGCAGACCCTCCGGGAACGGGGCGATCAGTTCAGAGAGCTGCGATCTCCGAGGCGAGGTTGTCCGCCGTGGGCCCAACGACGACCTGGACGACGCGGCCCGAACGCACCACGCCGAAGGCGCCGGCCGCTCGCAGTGCCTCCTCATCAACCTTCGCCTGATCGGCTACCTCGACGCGCAGACGCGTGATGCAGGGCTCGAGATCGGTGATGTTCTCCTGGCCGCCGAGACCGGCGACGATGTCTGATGCAGTGCTCATGGCTTCTCCTTCCCGGTTCCCGCCCTCGCGCAATCCCCGTCTGTCATGCGCGTGGTCGGGCAGCTGAGGTCCTTCGTGCTCGCGATCACTTTATCCCACCTCCGCCCCGTCTGCGGCGAAGAGTTCCGGTCGGCAGGAAGACGCGTGCGCACGCGGGCCGCGGGGCCTGCCGAACAGCAGACGACCGCGCCGGAGAACCTTCGTCCTCGCATGACGGGGCTCACTCACGTAACCTTACGGGAACGCGATAGATGCCTTGACGCGGCCGCAGAGGAGATCGTTATTCCCCTGGCGGAAACATCTCTTTCCGGCCGCACTCGGGGCACAATGAGCAATGATCCCCATTCGTCTCCGATGAGGAGCACCACATGACAGCGTCCGACACCACCTCCACAACCCTGTCCGGCATCGGTGTGAGCCCTGGCCTTGTGGCCGGCCCCGTCGCCAGGATGGCACCTCCCATTCCTGAGCCCGAGATCGCGACCCTCGAACCCAGTCGCGACATCGAGAAGGAGTGCGAGCGCATCGCACTGGCGGCCCAGCAGGTCAAGAAGGGCCTGGAGCTGTCCGCGGCCGAGGCCAAGGCCGAGGCGCGCACTCTCCTCGAGACCACCGCGCAGATGGCTGCCGACCCCACCCTGACCTCGACGGCGCAGGCCATGGTGCGCGAGAAGCGCCTGGTTCCGGAGCGCGCCGTGTGGGAGTCGGCGGGAACTCTTGCCTCCATGCTGGAGTCCCTGGGCGGCTACATGGCCGAGCGTACCCGTGACGTCCAGGACGTGCGCGACCGCATCGTCGCCGTCCTGACCGAGTCCCCGATGCCCGGGATCCCCCGCCTGCCTGAGCCCTTCGTGCTCGTAGCGACCGACCTGGCCCCGGCCGACACCGCGCTGCTGGACCCCGAGAAGGTCATCGCCTTCATCACCTCCGAGGGCGGTCCCACCTCCCACACCGCGATCCTGGCACGCGCACTGGGCATGCCGGCGATCGTCGGCACTGGCGAGAAGGTCACCGACGCGCTGGCCGAGGGCGACATCGTCCTGGTCGACGGCACCAAGGGAAGCATCACCCTCAACCCCTCCGAGGACGCTCTGCGCCGGGCACGGGAGCTCGCCTCGCGCGTGCGTGTCTTCAACGGCGACGGAGCCACGAAGGACGGCCACGAGGTCCAGCTGCTGGCCAACGTCGGTGACGCGGCCGGAGCCCGTAGCGCCGCCGAGGCCGGAGCCATGGGCATCGGCCTGTTCCGCACCGAGTTCTGCTTCCTGGACCAGCCCGAGGAGCCCACGGTCGAGGCTCAGGTGGAGGCCTACCAGGGTGTCCTAGAGGCCTTCCCCGGCAAGAAGGTCGTGGTGCGTACCCTCGACGCCGGGGCTGACAAGCCGCTGCCCTTCCTGACCGACGCCACCGAGGCCAACCCGGCGCTCGGTGTGCGCGCCTACCGTACGACGCGCCGCGACCCCGAGGTGCTGGACCACCAGCTCGAGGCCCTGGCCAAGGCCGAGGCCGCCACCGAGGCGAAGGTCTGGGTCATGGCCCCGATGATCTCCACGGCCGAGGAGGCCGAGGCCTTTACGCAGAAGGCCCGCTCCTACGGTCTGAAGACGGCCGGGATGATGATCGAGGTGCCCTCTGCCGCGCTCATGGCCGACAAGCTCTTCGAGCACGCCGACTTCGCCTCGGTGGGCACCAACGACCTCACCCAGTACGTCATGGCGGCCGACCGTCTGCTGTCCTCGCTGGCGGATCTGTCCACGGCCTGGCAGCCGGCCGTTCTGCGGCTGATCGGCACCGCCTGCGAGGGGGCCTCCCCCAAGGGACGTCCGGTCGGCGTGTGCGGTGAGGCCGCTGCGGACCCGGCCCTGGCCGCCGTCCTCGTGGGTCTGGGGGTCGCCTCCCTGTCCATGACGGCGCGTGCGCTGCCCGACGTCGACGCCGTCCTGAAGTCCGTCTCGCTCACCGAGTGCCAGGAGCTGGCGAGGATCGCCTTGGACGCGGCGACGGCTGAGGACGCGCGCCGCCGTGCGCGCCAAGCTGCCGATCCTGGAGGAGCTCGGTCTGTGACAACTCCATACCCCGTCCCCGCCGCCACGGAGGAGCCCCTCGGGTCGGTGACCCGGATCCTCAGCCTGGCGGCGGGTGACGGGGAGGATGTCTTCTCCGGGGGCTCCCTGCCCCAGCTTTCGGGCCGGGTCTACGGAGGTCAAGTGGTGGCCCAGGGCATGCTTGCCGCGGCCGCCACGGTGGAGGACGACGGCGACGGTGAGCGCCTGCCGCACTCGGTTCACGCCTTCTTCATGCGGGGCGGTCAGCCCGATACACCAATCACTTTCGCCGTCGAGCGCCTGCACGACGGGCGGTCCTTCTCCCAACGGCGCACCGCCGCCTCCCAGGAGGGCACGCCGATCCTGACGATGCTCACCTCCTTCCAGGAGGAGCAGGAGGGCGCCGACCTCCACGTGGGAGCCCCCATAGTTCCGCGCCCTGAGGACTTGACGAGCGCACTGGAGATCTTCCGTACCATCGACCATCCGGTGGCGCGTTTCCTGGGGCGCACGGCGGCCTTTGACCTCAGGCACGTGGAGGGCAACCTCTACCTGCGCCCCGCCCAGGAGCGCAGCGGTCGCCAGCACCTGTGGATGCGCTCGCGCAGCCGCATCCCGGAGCAGACCTCACAGACCGTGCACCGGGCGCTGCTGGCCTACGTGTGCGACCAGGTGATGCTGGAGCCGGTGCTGCGAAGCCAGGGACTGTCCTGGCGCAGTGAGGGCATGAGCCTGGCGACCCTCGACCACGCCCAGTGGTTCCACCGCGACGTCGACATGGGCGACTGGCTGCTCTACGTGCAGGACTCCCCCTCCTCACAGGGCGGCCGCGGCATGGCGCGCGCACAGGTCTTCGACTCATCCGGCCGGCTGGTGTCGACCATCGCCCAGGAGGGCATGGTGCGCATGCCCACCGGTTCCCAGTCCGACGGCGGCTCGGGACGTTGGCGGATCCGCATGGGAGAGGGCGACGACGGCAGCGCCATCCCCGGCTGAGGCCCACCGCATCCTTCTCTCCTCTCAGGTGATTCACGGTGTCGATTGCCGTACTTCAGGTTCTCAACGCTATCGCCGCAACAATCAGTACAGTGTCATCACTGCTGGCTGTCGTACGACCTCAGATCATGAGCAAGTCGCAAGAGGTCAGCGCCAGCGAGAGGTTCTTTGCTCAGATGTATGCGGCTCGAGCGGTTCCCCTCGGTGTGGTGACGGCAGTCGCACCTTTTGTCACAGCTTCGGACATCACTACCGTGAGGATGGTTCTCGTGGCTGCGATGGCGGTCCAGGCCGTCGATGCCAGCATCGGTATCCGACGCAGAGAGGTGGCCATGATCGTCGGTCCGTCAATCGCGGCGATCGTTCACGGCACTATGGCGTGGTATGCCTAAGAAGAAGGTTTCTCCATAGGAGTCACTACTGCCTTTGCTGTTCACAGGATTCTGGTTCTGAAGGAGAGATGATCCATGGACTGTGAGCCGGAGGAACTCATCCTCGACGGAATTCCCGCCTTGAGGTGAGGAGAGCCCGGTGGACGGGCCATTATCGGTGTACACGGCCAGTTCTCGAACAAGCGCGACCCCGTCATGGCACAGTGCGGCGACGTGATTGCCTCACAGGGCGACCAGCTGATCACCTTCGATCTGCCCACCCACGGTGATCGTCAGGACGACAAGGCCTTCAACCCCATGGAGGCGAGTCCCGAGGTACGAACGTGCGCACAGCTGGCCCGCAGCCAGTCGACTGAGATCGGTCTGCTTGCGAACAGTATTCGGGCCTACTTCTCCTTGTGTGACACGCCTGCCGGGACCTTCGAGCGCGTTTGGCTGGTGTCGCCACTTCTTGACCTCGAGTACTACATCCCGGACATGATGGCCGAGTACTCGGTGACCGATGAGCAGCTGGAGGCAGAACCCGAGATCAACACGCCTCGCGGGGTGCTCGAGTGGCCCTACTTACGTTTTGTCGAGAAGCATTCGGCGCGGTTGGACATTCCCATTTGGATTATTCGCGGCGACCAGGATGAAATGGTCCCGCTGGGCATCCTCAGCCGGTTCGTCGGCGCACCCGGGGTCGAGCTCGTCCAGATCGAGGGTGGCCAGCACTTCCTTGGCCGGCCCCCCGTATCTTGACACCTTGGTGGCATGGTTCGAGGAACGCTATCCGGCATAACAAGGACCGTTTAGCACCTGGCATTCTCGGGAGGGTCTGCGATCATGAGCAGACATGCCGACCTCACGGTCAGATGGTATGGGTCGGAAACTGCGTTGTCCGTCCAGGACGTACATCTCCCCCACACGACTACGGCCGGGTCCCAGAGGTTTGCAGGAAAGCGCAGTCCTCGCCGGAGAAGTACGCCCCCGACCAGGAGCAGCGCACTGTGCCGTAGAGCCATCCCCCGCTTCTCGCCACGATCAGCACGCAGCGCCCCACGACCGATCATCACGCCGGATCCGAGGCTCGTTGTGTGGCGTCGCCTCAAGACTGAGCGATGATCGAACCCTGCTCGGGGCACGACTGTCGCCGAAGTGCCCAGGGGGCACCCTGCTGCGGGCTGCGTTGCCGGAACTCCTCAAAACGGAGCGGAATCCCCTTCGCGGCACGGAGATCTGGGCTGTCCATCGCTTGGATGTGAAGGTGGGGCTGCGTGGAGTTCCCGGAGTTGCCGCATCGACCGATCTGATCGCCTGCGCTCACCCGGTCGCCGGGCGACACCTGGACGGAACCTCGCTGAAGGTGTACGAGCCCCACGCAATGAGGCCCCTCGGCAACCTGGATGATGATGTGGTTTCCGGGGATGGCGGGAAGTCCCTACCGAATTCGTTGGGGCTGACTCAGTCCGTACGAGATGCGAGTCAGGACGGAACGGCGCGCCACGTGGTCGGGCTCGCCGTCGTGAACGGAGACCACGGTTCCCGCAACGGGCGAGTACAGGGGACGGCCGAAGGCGTGGAAGAGCTCTGGCGGTTCGGGGGCGAAGAGCGCACGCATGCTGCGTGCTGGAGCCGTGAGACCATCGTCGTCGACGGCGACGAAGTCAAACGCGTACGTGGTGGCGAACAGGTGAGTCCCATGGCTGGGAACACGGCGTGTGGGACTGCGCTCGGTCAGCCACTGCCCGTCGAACGGGAGCCTCCCGATAACGCCGCCTTCGGGGATGAGTCCTGGGGTATTTCTACGCATCATGACACCTCCCGCAGCACCTTAAGTGCAAGCGGCACCAACCGACAAGACGCATGAAGTCGCCTTCTGAAGCAGTACGAGAAGCGCCATTCCCCAGCAGTCTGGCTGAGGGAATGGCGCTTCTCCTTCTTATGCGGTCAACCGGGCGGGCGCCGCTCAGTCTCGAGTCAGCTTCCGGTAGGTGACCCGGTGGGGGCGGGCCGCCTCGGGGCCGAGGCGCTCGACCTTGTTCTCCTCGTAGGAGGCGAAGTTCCCCTCGAACCAGTACCAGCTGGCCGGGTTCTCGTCGGTTCCCTCCCAGGCCAGGATGTGGGTGGCCACGCGATCGAGGAACCAGCGGTCGTGGGTGATGACCACGGCGCAACCGGGGAACTCTAGCAGGGCGTTCTCCAGGGAGCCCAGGGTCTCGACGTCGAGGTCGTTGGTGGGCTCGTCCAGGAGGATGAGGTTGCCGCCCTGCTTGAGGGTCAGGGCCAGGTTGAGGCGGTTGCGCTCACCGCCGGAGAGGACACCGGCCGGCTTCTGCTGGTCGGCACCCTTGAAGCCGAAGGAGGCGACGTAGGCGCGCGAGGGCATCTCCACGTTGCCGACCTGGATGTAGTCCAGCCCGTCGGAGACGACCTCCCAGAGGGTCTTCTTGGGGTCGATGCCCGCTCGGGACTGGTCGACATAGGAGAGCTTGACGGTCTGGCCGATCTTGAGGTCTCCGCCGTCGAGCGGCTCCAGGCCCACGATGGTCTTGAACAGGGTGGACTTTCCGACGCCGTTGGGGCCGACGACCCCGACGATGCCGTTGCGCGGCAGGGTGAAGGAGAGCCCGTCGATGAGGGTGCGTCCGTCGAAGCCCTTCTTGAGGTTGGTGGCCTCCAGGACCTGGTTGCCCAGGCGGGGACCCGGCGGGATCTGGATCTCCTCGAAGTCGAGCTTGCGGGTGCGCTCGGCCTCGGCGGCCATCTCCTCGTAGCGGGCCAGACGGGCCTTGGACTTGGCCTGGCGTCCCTTGGCCGAGGAGCGCACCCACTCGAGCTCCTCCTTGAGGCGCTTGGCGAGCTTGGCGTCCTTCTTGCCCTGGACCTCGAGGCGCTTCTCCTTGGTCTCCAGGTAAGTGGAGTAGTTGCCCTCGTAGGGGTAGAGGTGGCCGCGGTCGACCTCGGCGATCCACTCGGCGACGTGGTCGAGGAAGTAGCGGTCGTGGGTGACGGCGATGACGGCACCCTGGTAGCTGGCCAGGTGCTGCTCGAGCCAGAGGACGGACTCGGCGTCGAGGTGGTTGGTGGGCTCGTCCAGGAGGAGGAGGTCGGGGGCCTCGAGGAGCAGCTTGCACAGGGCGACGCGGCGGCGCTCACCACCGGAGAGGTGCTTGACCTCGGCGTCCGGCGGGGGGCAGCGCAGGGCGTCCATGGCCTGCTCGAGCTGGGAGTCGAGGTCCCAGGCGTTGGCGGCATCCAGCGCGTCCTGCAGGGTGCCCATCTCCGCCATGAGGGCGTCGAAGTCGGCGTCCGGGTCCGCCATGGCGGCGCTGATCTCGTTGTAGCGGTCCAGCTTGGACTTGATCTCGGCAACACCCTCCTCGACGTTGCCGAGCACCGTCTTGTCCTCGTTGAGCGGAGGCTCCTGCAGGAGGATGCCGACGCTGTAGCCGGGGGTCAGGCGGGCCTCGCCGTTGGAGGGCTGGTCGATGCCGGCCATGATCTTGAGGATGGAGGACTTGCCGGCACCGTTGGGGCCGACCATGCCGATCTTGGCTCCGGGGAGGAAGGCCATGGTGACGTCGTCGAGGATGACCTTGTCACCGTGGGCCTTACGCGCCTTGATCATCTGGTAGATGTACTCAGCCACTGCTCGTCTGCGCCTTTCGTCAGGGTGTGAGCGGAGGTTCTGCGCGACGACGGCGACCGACCGGTCCCGCCCTGCGCACCGTGGCCAAGCCTAAGGGAGCCCCGGAGCAATGGCGACGACGGCGAAGGTGAGACGGTGCACGCGGATCCGCAGCGAGCCGCTGAGGACCGACATGTTCTCGGACTACTCGCCGGCGAACCGGGAGGCGACGGCGCCGCCTCAACCCGAAGCGCGTCAATGGCTGGACATCAATGTCCGAAAACGGCCGGACTCCTCACGGCTCCGATGCCATGCTTGGAGCACTTCTGAGGAGGAACATGCCGGATTTGGACAGTGAATCGCTGTATAGGGCCCTGTTGGCCAAAGACACCCGATTCGACGGGCGATTCTTCGTTGGGGTCGCAACGACCGGTATCTACTGCCGTCCGGTGTGCCGGGCGCGGAAACCGCTTGCGGTCAACTGCTCCTTCTACGCCACGGCAGCCGAGGCCGAACAGGCTGGTTTCCGCCCCTGCCTGCTGTGCCGGCCCGAGCTGGCACCCGGTTACGCCCCCGTGGACTCCTCAGCATCACTGGCTCGCGCCGCGGCGCGCTACATCGAGAGGAACTGCGGTGTTCAGGGGAGCCTGACGGACATCGCCCGTCATCTGGGCTGCTCCAACCGCCACCTGCGCCGTGTCTTCGAAAACGCCTATCACGTGCGTCCCGTGGAGTACCGCCAGACCTGCAGACTTCTGCTGGCCAAGAGTCTTCTGACCGACACGGACCTATCTGTGGTGGACGTGGCCTATTCCGCGGGGTTCGGCAGCCTGCGCCGCTTCAATGAGGTGTTCCGACGTCGCTACCGGCTGACGCCCACCGCTTTGCGCAGCCAAGCACGGCTCAACAGGGCCGACGGTGACACCGTCCAGCTCAGTCTCGGGTACCGTCCCCCATATCGTTGGGACCTCATGCTGAAGTTCCTGGCACGCAGAGCCATCCCCGGCGTCGAGAAGGTCGAGGATGATTGTTACGCCAGGACGATCCGCCTGCGCTCCTCAGGACGTGATCTCACCGGCTGTGCGACCGTGGGCAATGACGCTAAGCACAATCGGCTGACCGTGACCGTCTCCGCCTCCCTGCTGCCCGCGCTACCGGTGGTGCTGGATGGGATCAAGAATCTATTCGATCTCCATTGCGAGCCAGATACCGTGGCTCGCGCACTCACAAGCATGGACGAGTCCGCACTAGGACCATTCATCCCGGGCACACGCGTACCAGGCTGCTTCGACGCCTTCGAAACCGCCGTACTCGCGGTCCTGGGCCAGCAGGTCACGGTCCAGGCGGCCAGGACACTGGCCGGTCGGCTCGTCCAGGCCCTCGGTTCACCCGTGGATACCGGAATCGACGGACTGACCGCGACCTTCCCCATGGTTCAGGAGCTCCTCGACCTCGACGGTGCGATCGAGCAGCATCTAGGACCGCTCGGCATCATCACTGCGCGGGCACGGGCGATTCACGGCCTGGCCGCGATGATGGGGGCTGGTGCCATCGACGCCTCCTGCTGCCCCGACCCCGAAGCCGCAGTTGCTCGATTCATGGAAATCCCGGGTATTGGAGCCTGGACCGCTGGCTACATCGCCATGCGCTGTCTGGCCTGGCCCGACGCGTTCCTCGCCACCGACCTGGAGGTCAGGAAGGCGCTGGGATCCCCGCCCCCAGGGAAGATCCTCACCCGGGCCGAACGTTGGAAACCGTGGCGGGCCTACGCCGTCATGCACCTGTGGAACCAGGCAGAAGCAGAATCAGCGTCCGAACACGCCACCAAGAGCAAGAAGCGGAACGAGAAGAAGGCAGCGATGCACTACCTCAGCCATTACGAGTCCCCCTTGGGAGCCATGACCATGGCCAGCGACGGCGAGCACCTCACAGGCCTGTGGTTCGACGGTCAGAAGTACGACCGCTCGACGATCGACGGCAACGCAGAGCTCAAGCCGCATCTGCCTGTCTTCACACAGGCGGCCCAGTGGCTCGATAGCTACTTCGGGGGCACTGACCCGGGTTTCACCCCGCCGATCAGCGTTGAGGGCTCCGACTTCAAGAAGACGGTCTCCTCCATCATGCTCTCCATCCCCTTCGGCGCCACCAGCACCTATGCCCGTATCGCTGCCGAGGTTGCGCGTCGCATGGGCCGCAAGCAGATGTCTGCCCAGGCCGTAGGTGGCGCGGTCGGGCGCAATCCGATCGTTCTCATTGTGCCTTGCCACCGCGTGCTCGCCTCCGACGGAAGCCTGCGCGGTTACGCGGGAGGGGTTGACCGCAAGGAATGGCTCCTGGAGAGGGAAGGCGTCACCATGTCCGGCCCATCAACGCCGCCAGACGCTGACGACGGCGGTGAAAGGCGAGAATGAAAAGGCCGACCGCGGCCCATATCACACCTTGGAGAATCCAGGTGATCGACCCGACGGGGAGGTGAAGCCGATCCGTCAGCGCATCGTTCGCCACAAGAAACCCTCCGTGCACGCCGATAGCCGCCCAGGTTGATCCCGAGATCATTCGAACGATCAATGCCGTCACCGCGAATCCACACGGCCCAGCGAGATACGTGAGGTGCTCGAGAAGATTGTGCTGACCTCCTTGGGAGAAAAGATGAACAGCGGTGAATCCAAGGACGCTGGATACCGCTGCACAACGTGTCTCACCCAGCGAGGAGAAGAGCCAGCCTCGCCACACCATCTCCTCAGGGACGGCCTGAAGCAGAAAGGCCTGAGAGAGGGTCGCCACGACCATAGCCCACCAAGGTAAATCCGGCGCTGCCCCACCCTCACTGGCGAGACCAAGAGCATGGATGAGGCCGGCAACCGTAAGTTCCACAGCAACGGCAATGAGGATCATCCCCGCCATCCAACGCATGGCTCGACAATCGACTTGCAGGCGCAGATGGACGCTCCGGCCGCGGTCAAGACTACGACGCAGCACATAGCAGAAGATGAGCGCTAGAATCGTTGCCACCCCGTAGACCACCACAATGAAGGCACCTATGGCCAGATCACCGGTATTACCTTGGGGGTGCGGGTGCGCAGCAGCAAAGGAGCGAAGTGGCGGAATGAGTGCCACGACGCCCGGCATGAGCGCGCAGGCGAAGGTCATCACAAACGCAACCACGATGCGCACAACCTTGCCGCCCGCGGTGAGGTGATGATCTTGATCCGATTGATCCCCACTGAGATCCGGGGACTCGAGAGACGAGAGTGTTGATGAGACTTCCACCGACCGAGGTTTTCCATGTGATGTACTCATGAAATTCACGGTACGCCCACCATTTTGCGCTCTCAATCGCACCCCGGAGGAATCAGGGGCACGTGGAAAAGAAATCAGGGCCCCCTCCGGGGGATCCCTGACTCCGATGATGCTTCTGAGAAAGCGAGCCGATCAGTCCTCGGCCGTTTCCTGCTGCTTGCGCCAGCGGATGCCGGCGTCGATGAAGCCGTCGATGTCGCCGTCGAACACCGAGTCGGGGTTACCGACCTCAAAGTTGGTCCGCAGGTCCTTGACCATCTGATAGGGGTTGAGAACGTAGGAGCGCATCTGGTCCCCCCAGGAGGCCTTGACATCCCCGGCGAGCTCCTTCTTCTTGGCATCCTCCTCCTGCTGCTTGAGCAGGAGCAGACGCGACTGGAGGACGCGCATGGCGGCGGCACGGTTCTGGATCTGGGACTTCTCGTCCTGCATGGAGACCACCAGGCCCGTGGGCAGGTGGGTGATGCGCACGGCGGAGTCGGTAGTGTTGACGCTCTGCCCACCGGGGCCCGAGGAGCGGAAGACGTCGATGCGGATGTCGGTCTCGGGGATGTCGATGTGGTCGGTGGACTCGATGAGCGGGATGACCTCGACGGCGGCGAAGGAGGTCTGGCGGCGACCCTGGTTGTCGAAGGGACTGATACGCACCAGGCGGTGCGTGCCGCCCTCGACGCTCAGGGTCCCGTAGGCGTAGGGGGCGTGGACCTCGAAGGTGACCGACTTCAGGCCCGCCTCCTCGGCGTAGGAGGTGTTGAGGACCTTGACGGGGTAGTCGTGCCGCTCGGCCCAGCGGGTGTACATGCGCAGGAGCATCTCGGCGAAGTCGGCGGCGTCCACGCCGCCGGCGCCCGAGCGGATGGTGATGACGGCGTCGCGGGGGTCGTACTCGCCGCTGAGCAGCGTGCGGATCTCCAGGTCGGAGAGGTCCTTGCTGATGGCCGCCAGGTCCGTCTCGGCCTCGGCGAGGATCTCGGCGGCATCCTCACCCTCCTCCTCGCCGGCGAGCTCGACCATCGCTTCGAGGTCCTCGATGCGCTCCCCCAGGCTCTCGACCCGCTTGAGGTCGGCCTGGGCGTGGGACAGCGCGGAGGTGACCACCTGGGCGGAGTCGGGGTCATCCCACAGGTCGGGGGCCGAGGCCTGCTCGGAGAGCTCGGCGATCCGGGCGCGCAGGGCCTCGGGGTCGGTCACCGCGGCAATGGAGGCGTAGGTGTGTCGGAGTCGTTCGATCTCAGCGGAGAAGTCAGTGGCCACGGAGGGGAGTCTACGGCAGAACCTGCGAGGGGCGCCGTCAGGGCGGACTCGGGCTCGCTCGACGGCTCGGTCACGCCCACCGTTATCCCTCAACTGTCTCTCACCCCAGCTCAATGCCCTGGGCCTGGGCGAGCAGCGCCTCGAGCACCGCGCGTGTCGCCGGGCCCGGCTCGGTGCGGGTCGATCGGTGGCGCACCACCAGCTGGCGCACGCCCAGCCCAGGCAGGCGCACCACACTGAGCTCATCGGGGACGAGCCCGGAGTAGACGGCCAGCTCGGGCAGGAGAGCACAGCCCAGGCCCTGACTGACCATGGCCAGCACGACGTCGTAGTCGTAGGCGACGTGCCGTGTCGTCAACGGCACCCCCAGCTGACGCTCCAGACGGTCCAGGGCGAAGGCGCCCGCGGTCCCCGGGGCCAGATCGATCCAGGTGGCGCGCGCCAGGTCCGCCAGGGTCGAGGGGGCCGCCTGCTCAGCCGGCACGACGACGAGCCAGGACTCGTCCAGCAGCGGGATGTCGGCCATGCCCCGAGGCGCCGCGGGCAGCGTGTGCTCGTCACGCTCCATGAGGACCAGGTCGAGCTCACCGCGACGCAGGCGGGGCAGGGCGTTGCGCTCCTCGGCCTCCTCGACGATCACCTCCAGCTCGGGGCTGGTGGTCGCCAGCGAGCTCAGGAGGGGCAGCAGGAGCGCCCGGACAGCGGAGGCGAAGCTGCCGACACGCACCACACCGGAGGGGATGGAGTCGTCCAGGTCCGCCAGCTCGCGGCGCACGGTGGTCAGCTCGTCCTCGATGCGCTCGGCCGCGTCCGCCAGAACCTTCCCTGCTGCCGTGAGCACGGCTCCGGTGGGTGTGCGATCCAGGACCCGGGCACCGCACTCGCGCTCCAGGAGGCGAATCTGCTGGGAGACGGCCGACGGCGTTATATGAAGGAAATCTGCCGCTGCGACGACTCCTCCGGCTCGATGGACGGCCAATAGAACCGAGAGCCTCTGGGGCAATACCTGCATGAAGTAAATCTACATCCCTCATGCAGATAGATGCGATTGACCTTCATTCGGGGGTGTCTAAGAATCATCCCCGTGAACGACGTGCTCTCCTCCCTCATCTCTCTCGGCGGCTGGATCGGTGCTGCTGAGCTCCTCATGGCCTACTTCCTGGTCTCCAAGGGCACGATCGCCGGCGATTCGCTCAAGTACCAGGCCCTCAACATCACCGGATCCGTGCTGCTGACGATCAACTGCGCAAGCTCCGGGGCCTGGCCCAGCGTCATCGCCAACGCCTTCTACCTCCTGGTGGGGCTCAACATCCTGTTCACGGTGAAGCGGGCCTACATCGCCCAGCTCTCGCGCCGGCAGACTGAGGAGCTGCGGTCCCGGATGCACCTGCGCCGGCACCCCTCCCCCATGGTCTCAGCGGGCTTCGTCGAGCAGGCCTGAGCGACGGGCCGCCTCCGGCCACGCACAACCTTTCACCCATCCGTCTCGACGCAGTGAGTCCGCCGGCTCACTGCGTCGTCGTCATTCGGGCAGAGCCGGTGGCGGTGATGGTGAAGCCCTCTGCCGGAAGGATCCCCCAAGGGAGGAAGGGCGGACGGGAGCGGGCCTGCAGCGTCACGACGGCGGTGCGGCTGTCGGCGGCCCGGGCGCTGACGATCGTGACCCCCTCCAGCCTGTCCGCTGCCGGTTGGGCGGACAGGTCCTCGGCCGCCTTGCGCCCGACCCCTGCGTCGGTGAGGGACCCGGGTGCGTCATCCGTGGCACCGCCCCCGTAGTAGGGGTGCGCCTCCACGCTGTCGGCTCCCGCGGCCGCAGCCGAGTCCGCCAGTGACGTGAGGGTCTTGAGGTCGAGGTAGACGGCGGTTGCCGAGGCTGCGACGAACAGCAGCGCGAGGACGACGCAGATGAGCCCAACCCCCAGGAGAAGCGTCTGCCCGTCCTCCTCGTGGTGCAGGCGACGCAGCAGGGCACGGGCCCGACGCTGGGCGGCCCTGGGGCCGGAACTCCGGTTCACTGCTCCTCCTTGCCCGGCAGGGTGATGGAGCGCTCGGTGTCCACCACGACGACGTCCCGACCGATCCCCAGCGAGGCGAAGCCCGGCAGATCCACACCGACTGAGACTTCGACCATCGCCGCCTGGCCCCGGGCACAGCCGTGAGCACAGGTGACCGACAGGGAGCCGGACGGGTCGGCGTCAATGCCCTGGTCGGACAGGGACAGCTGCATGGCCAGCTGCGCGTTATCCATCGCTAAGGGCGAGTCGTCGACCTCCAGGACCCGGCTGGCGGCGAGGCGACGGCGAAGGCCGTGGCCTGGAGCTGGGCGAGCGTGACCACCAGGTAGAGCACGGGCACCACCAGGACGGCGCTCCACCCGATGAACTCGACGATCGCATTGCCCTCCTCCTGGCTCATGAACCGCCGGACGCTTCGGGGACCTGCCCTGAGTGCCTCTCGGAGCCGGCTGACTGCCCTCCCGGCGATGAGGGCGGGGGCCGGCACCGCCCTCGGCGACCGCGGCGCGGCACAGCTCCCGCGTCGCCTGGAGCCGACCATGGCTATCACCCGAGCTCACCTCTCCTGGATCAGGGAGGACTCGTCGATGGCGTGCCCGGTGACCCGCAGTGTCCCTCCGGGGCCGAACAGCCCCAGGACCGGGAAGGGCGCTGTCACCGTCACCTCAACGATCCTCAGGTCGCCGGAGGGGACCCGCGAGACGGTGACGGTATCCACGTAGCCACGCCTGAGGGCGGCGTCGGTGAGGACCTGCACCCGCTGGCGCGCCTCGGCCTCCGTGCCCCCGACCAGTGCGGCCCGGCGAGCGCCGTCGCCCGCGGCATCGGTGACGACGTTACGGACGTAGACCCCCAGGGCCACCTGGAGGAGCGCCACGAACACGACGATGACGAGGGCACCGACCATGACGAAGTCGACGACGGCCGAGCCCGACTCTTTGTGCTTGCGCGGGCAGGGGCGACCCGGCCGGGGCAGGGCGCGACCAGCCCGTTGGAGCACCCCGAGGCGGGGCACTCGTTCAGATCGCACTGGTCACCTTCGCGATGGCGTTGAGGAAGACCTCGGTCAGCGTGCTGCCGGCCACCGTCCACAGGGCCACGACGAGCCCCGCGGTCATGAGGGTCACCAGGACCCAGCCGGGGACGTCGCCGCGCTCATCGCGCAGATCGATCCGAGGCGCACCGGTGGCACGCCACAACCGGGAACCGGGGTGAGGACGGTGGGATGTGGGAGGGATGAGGCGCTTCATGACTGCTCCTTGCTGTCGGTCGGGATTCTGGGCAAGAGGACGAAGGCTGATTGGGCTCGGCAGGTGCCGGAGGGAGGTGAGGACGCTTCACACCCCCAACGTGAGAACGAACAGTCCCGGGAAGAGGGCGAAGACGACGGTGATGGGCAGGACGAGAAAGACCACGGGGACCATCTGGGCGATCTCTCGTCTTCCACCCTCCTCCATGAGGTCCTGGCGCGCCGCCTCACGCACGTCGGCGGCCTGGGAGCGTAGGACCTCGGCCAGTGGTGTGCCGCGCTCGAGGGCCACGATGATCGCCTCACACAAGCGGGTGACGTGGACGGAGCCGACTCGCCGCTCCATACGGTCCAGCGCGGTGGACAGCACCGTGCCGGAGCGGATGTCGGTCAGAGTGCTGCGCAGCTCGTCGACGAGATCGCCCCGGCCCAGCGCGACGATGCGCTCAATGGCCGGCACTGGGCCCTGACCGGCCCCCACCGCCAGGGCCAGCAGCTCGACGACGTCGGGCAGCTGCGCCTCGATCCGCGACAGCCGTTTCGCCACGGCCCGGCTGAGCCACCAGTCGCGGGCAGCGGCCCCGGCGACTGTGCCCATGAGGCACAGGACGATGAGCGCGGGCACGTTGACGGAGCGGGCCAGGGCCGCCAGGCCGCCTGCAGTCAGGACGAGCAGGAGCGCCATTGTCGACCACAGGACCTGCTGGAGGCGGAACTGGTCGACCCCCAGTGACGACCCTGATCGCGTCAAGCGCCGCCGGACCGAGTCGGCCGACGACCCCAGGGTGTCCATCAGCCTGCCGAGACTGAGAGCACGTGCGGTGGAGGCCATGAGCAGGCCGACGACGGTGCTCCCGTCAGAGGTCGGCCCTGCCGGAGCGGCCAGCAGGCCGGAGGTCGTGGGCCGGCGGTGGACGTAGGGCTCCAGGCGGGCCATGAGCGTGGGGCGGCGTCGGCGGAGGGCTGAGATGACGCTCAGGATGCCCACCGCCCCCAGCAGCCCGGCGAGTCCACCGGTGAGCATCGCGTTCATGGGGTTCATCGCAGCGTCCTCTCCTCCTCGGGCAGTCGCCCCAGGCGCAGCATGAGCCGGTAGGCGATGACCGATACAACGGCTCCGATCAGGAGAACGACGGCTCCGGCGGTGGTGGCGTAGGCCGCTGCTGCCTGAGGCCGGCTGGACAGCAGCGCCAGGACCAGCCACGGGGCGGCGACCGCGACCTTGGCGCCGTTGACGGTCCAGGACTGGCGAGCCTCGAGCTCGCCTCGGGTGCGCATGTCCTCACGCAGCATCTGCGACAGGGAGCGCAGCAGCGTCCCCAGGTCAGTGCCGCCGACCTCGTGGGCCAGGCGCAGGGCCTCAACGATCCGGTCGGCGACCGGGTCAGCGAAGCGGGCCTTGAGACGGTCCAGGGAGCTGTCAAAGCGGGCCGAGGCGGCGTAGTCGGTGGCGAAGGCCCGGAACTGGGGGCGGACTGCCTCCGGGCCGCGCTCACCGAGGTTGGTCAGCGCCTCCGGCAGGCTCATGCCCGCACGAACGCCGGAGACGAGGGTGTCGACGGCCTCGGGCCACACCTCGCGCAGCCGGGTGCGGCGGTTGCGCGCTCGCGAGGAGATGACAAGGAAAGGAATCGCCGTGAAGATGGCGGTGAAGGCCAGGGCCACCGGCCAGGCTCGGGACATCCCCAGGAAGACCAGACCGACCAGCAGCCCCAGCCCGATCGACCCCAGGACGAACATCGCGGGGCTGGTGCGGCCGGCACCCGCTTGGACCAGGATGTCGGCCAGGAGACGGGAGCGCCGCGAGCGCCACCGAGGCGGGTCGGAGGTGCAGGCCATCCAGATCAGGAGCAGCCCCACCCCGCCCAGGAGCCCGGCGACGGCACCCATCAGTAGACCTCCTGGGGACCTGCGGGATGGGAGCTGAGCAGCGCGGTCAGATCGTGACCGGCCCGGTTGAAGCGCTCGGCGGCGTCGGGCGCTCCGGCGCCCCGGACGAGGTTGCCGGTGGGGTCACGGTGGAAGACGTCTGAGAGCTCGATGATGCCGTTCTCCACCCGGCCGGACAGGGCCGCGACCTCTCGCACGGTACGGCGCCCGCTGCGATCCAGGTCGAGGTGGACGACCAGGTCGATAGCGCTGGCGACGGTGGGGACCACGAAGTCGCTGGAGACGTTCTCCCCTGCCAGCAGCGGAAGTGTACAGATCTTGATGATGGCCTCCCTGGCGGAGTTGGCGTGGACGGTGCACATGGACGGCAGGCCCGAGTTCATAGCGATGAGGAGGTCCAGGGCCTCGGCCTCGCGGACCTCTCCGATGAGGAGGCGGTCGGGGCGCATGCGCAGGGCCTCCTTGACCAGCCGCCGCAGGCTGATCTCTCCGACGCCCTCAAGGTTGGGCGGCCGGGTCTGCATGGCCACGCAGTCACGGTTGCGCAGGGCCAGCTCGAAGACCTCCTCGCAGGAGATGACCCGCTGCGCGCCCGGGATCGCTCCGGCCAGCGCCCTGACCATGGTGGTCTTGCCGGCCTGGGTGGCGCCCGAGACCAGGATGTTGAGGCCGGCCTGCACGGAGGCGTCCAGAAAGGCGGCGACCTGGCTAGTCAGCGAGCCCATGCGCACCAGGTCGGCGGTGCGGGAGGCACGGGAGGTGTGCTTGCGGATGTTGACCGCCCAGTGCTGGGAGGTAATGGGCGGGATGACGACGTGGAGCCGCTGTCCCCCGGCGAGCTGGGCGTCGACGAAGGGGCTGGACAGGTCCAGGCGGCGCCCGGAGGCCCGCAGCATCCGCTCGACCAGAACCGTGAGGTCCTCACTCTCCAGGATCGTGGTGGTCAGCTCGGGGCGTCCGGAGCGGGCGACGAAGACTCGGCCGGGGGCGTTGACCCAGATCTCCTCAATGGACTCGTCGTCGAGGTAGCCCTGGAGCGGGCCCAGTCCCGCCATGGAGTCGAGCACGTGGGTGCGTGCCCCCTTGGGGTCGATGAGCGGCGGGACGAGTCCGGCGTCGGAGCGACGCAGATAGTCCTCCTCGGCCTGGGTGACGAGCTGGTCGAGGTCGGAGGCGTCCTTGAGAGGGTCGATGCCGCGAGCGCGCACCAGCTCGCGAACCTCGGTCAGGAGAAGATCGGCAGCGTCCATGATGCCTCTCAGCGTGGGAGTCGTATGAGGGGAGGAGTGAGGATGATGTGAGGATCGACCCGGGGCTCTGCACTGAGCCGTGACACACCAGCCGGTCGGTGACCATTGTCACGGATAAACTCTAGGGCACCTGGTCATACCATGGCCACCACCTCAACATAACCTGTGGATAACATCGGTCTTCTGGCACATTCCTCAAGCCGTTGCCCACGTCCCTGGACGTTTGCCGCCAGCGGACGGGCGCGGCTGTCCTGCGAGATATAGGACCTGTCGCCTACGGTTGGACCATGTCACAGCCTCCGCAGTCCCCGGACGCCCCCGGCACCACTGATGTCGACGGCGGTGTCGACAGCCTCGCCGATGAGGTGACCTCCGACGTCGAGCGCGCTGAGGCTCAAGTCGGCGATGAGGACAACCACCAGCAACAGGCTGAGCCCTCCGATCAGCGATCCGACGAGGACGACGAGGACTATCGTGCGCCCGTGGTCGTGGCCCCGCTGCCGGGTGCCTCGGCCGAGCCGCCCCGCAGCAGCACGCCGGCCCCACAGGCCCAGACCGCCGAGACTCCTCGTCCTCGCCACACCGCGCTCTCCCTGGCGGCGATGGCGAGCGTCGCCGTCGCCGGCCTCAACCCGACTCGGCTGGCGCTGCCTCAGTCCGAGACCCCGGAGCGGCACATCATCGGCGTCATCGACACCCAAGGCCGGCACTGGGAGGTTCATGAAGCGCGCACCGACGCCGTCGGCGCCTCTCTGGAGGCCGAGGCCGAGGTGC
>OLOB01000867.1_pt1 | contig 21684 bp, 18 predicted proteins | sample 1671911 | NCBI WGS metagenome assembly OLOB01 (sample SAMEA3136625, study PRJEB25190) | human gut metagenome | biome: human gut; feature: human-associated habitat; material: faeces | place: Austria | collected 2013
TTATAGAACCTGAATTTAACTTTGAGAGCGACCTAAATAATCCCCTCTTCTCCTTACAATATATATCTTTTTTTATAACTATTTTGTATTTTTATAATTTTACACTTGTTTTTTAAGTAAATATAAAATTATTAAGAGTTTTTCTAGTATCGATTTATTCGGTAAATTTTATTTTAATTTTTATAATACACTGTTACAAAGGCAGTCATGAATATTCCCATATTTGAAATAAACGCTCAACGCGTTTGCTTAATATTAAAACACATAAAATAAAAAGTCACTAAAGTTTAGTGGCTCTTTATTTTATAAGTTTTCTATTGTTTTCAATAATGTCTAGTTGATTTATATATTTTAAATTTTACCCACTATTTACCCACTAAATTTTATTTTAGTTTCTATAATGCATTGCTACACAGGCATCCAATAATATTCCCATATTTGAAATAATTTTGGGCATTTCAACTTTTCTTATTCTAAATAAGATAATACATAATTTGTGAAATACTGCCTTCCAAAGTAAGACCTAGAAATTTACTTTTCTCATACTTAAATTATTAGGTATTTAGCATCACTAAAAGAACTTTCGATTATGTTGCAAAAAGTTAAAAGATAACAAAGAAATGAAACTTTTTTATAGTTGTAATATTGCCTTAATATTTACAATTACCATTATATTTTGTTGAACTACATGCTAGAAATATATAGATTTTATATTATTATTCTTTTGTAAATAAAGAATATGCTAAATAGAAATTTCCTAACGTTGCTGAACCATTTTCTTTGACAGTTGGTAAGCGAATATACTTTTCTACAGAACAAGGCAGATCAATATAATTATTAAGCATAGAAATGAATTGTTTTTGTATAAGTGATATCATATTTGGTTTTTCCATTACACCACCTCCCAAAATTATACACTCGGGAGCTAATGTCAATGTTGCATTAATAGCCGCTTGAGCAATATAATAGCTTAAGATATCCCAGATAGGATCATCTGAAGAAATTTTTTCCCCAAGTATTCCTGTTCTAGCTTCAAGACTCGGACCCGCCGCAACTCCTTCAAGACAATCACCATGGAAGGGACAGATTCCTTCAAAAGTAAGATCATCTCTATGACGATTTATTCTTTGGTGCCCCATTTCCGAATGCCCAATGCCACCAATAAAATATCCATTTTGAATTGCTCCCCCTCCAATACCTGTACCGATTGTTAAATAAACAAGATTTTTTATTCCTGTATTTTTCATTTCACCATAGGCTGAGGCGTTTACATCAGTAGTAAAATATATTGGAATATCAAGTGCTTCTTTTAATTGGCCAACTAAATTTATATTTTTCCAACCAACTTTTGGCGTCGAAGTAATGTAACCATACGTTTTACTTGAAAGGTTTAGATCAATAGGCCCAAATGATCCTAAACCAATGGCAGAAACTCGGTTTTCTTTAAAATATTTAATCGTCTTACTTATAGTTTCTTGTGGCGTAGTAGTAGCAAATTTGAATTTTTTTATAATATTAAAATGTTCATCTGCAATAGCAAGTACAAATTTTGTACCACCAGCCTCAATTGATCCATAGTATACGGACATAGTTCGCTCCCTCTAGTTCAATAATAGAATTTTTTCTCCAACTTTGATATCAACATTTTCACTCAATGGCAAAATCTCATTGTAACTTGCTGAATTTGTAATAACAATAATTACAGTATCATCGAATCCACTCTTCTTGATTTCTTCTTTATCAAAAGATCCTAGTAAATCCCCTGCTTTTACTTTCTGGCCAACTTTAACATTTTGTATGAATCCATTACCATTCATTGAAACAGTATCTATTCCAATATGTAAAAGAACTTCACCTCCATTTTTTGTTTTTATACCATAAGCGTGACCTGTTTCATAAGCAATAATAATTTCTCCGTCGGCTGGTGAGAAAAGTTCTCCAGATTTAGGCTTGATTGCAATACCTTTTCCCATAATTTCTTTTGAGAAAACAGGGTCACTTACATCAGACAGAGGAATCACAAATCCATTTATTGGAGCAAGGAGTTCGCCACTTTTAACTGGATCGATAATAACTTTCTCAGGTTGGTATTGAGTTGTTGCATTCTGTTTATTTTTTTCTTTCGTAATAGATTTAGCTTCCATCCGCCGACCATAGATTGAGGTAACAACAAAAGCAATAAGAAAGCTAATAAATATCGAAATCATAAATTGTAAGTTATAGCCAGCTTTAATAGAGATAAAGCCAATTAATCCTGCGGATCCCAGACTAACCGCAAGGACATGGAATAATCCCATAAATAATGAACCAATTGCTGAAGCCCCAAGAGCAATAAAGAACGGATATTTTAGTTTTAGATTAATCCCAAATAACGCAGGTTCTGTAATACCTAGAATAGCAGATACACCAGCTGGAGCTGCAAGAGCTTTTGTCTTAATGTTTTTAGTAACAAATAAAATTGCAAAAGTTGCACCAGCTTGAGCCATATTTGCGCAGGCCGCAACTGGAAAAATAAAGTCTCCACCAATACCACTGTGTTGATAGTTTGTGATTAACATTGTTTCAATGGCCGGAAAACTCTGATGTAATCCAGTTACTACTATTGCCGAGTAGAAGCCTCCAAACACAAGCATTCCTAGTGCCCCTAATGTGTTATAAAGTCCAACCAAACCATCTGTCAAGCCATTTGATACAAAACGAAGTGCTGGTCCCACAATAGTGAATGTGAGAAATCCAGTTATGATGACTGAAAGTAACGGAGTAAATGTGAAGTCTATAGCATCGTTAAGGTATTTATGAAAGAATCTCTCAAGTTTAGCAAGGATAAAAGCCACTCCAATTACAGGAAGAACTTGTCCTTGATATCCAGCCTGGGCAACTTTAAAACCAAAAATATCCCAATAAGTCATTGTATGATTAGAGATTGCTTCAGCAACATTATATCCATTAATAAGCCCAGGCATTACCATAATCATACCTATAACAGCACCTAAATATGGGTTTCCACCAAACCTTTTTGTGGCAGAATATCCTATTAAAATTGGCATGAATGTAAATGGTGCGGCACTCATAGTATTAACAATATCAGCAAATCCTTTCCACATCGGAAACATTTCAACAAGTGATTTCGTCGCGAAAAGATGTTCAGCTGTTAGCGCATTATTAAGAGCCATTAACAGACCACCAGCTACAAGAGCTGGTATCAAAGGAACAAAAATATCAGAAAGCAGCTTTACAAGTGCCATTACTGGATTTTGTTTTTTTTGACTTCCTGCAATCTCTTTGAGATCTGCAGTTGATGCTTCACTTATTCCTGTAAGTTTAATAAATTCTTCGTATACAGTGTTAACATCACCTGGCCCTACAATAATTTGATATTGACCAGCTGCTTCAAAAGTCCCCTTAAGATCTGGGTCATTATCTAGAGCCTCTTGATCAATAACGCCAGTATCTTTTAGGACTAAACGTAGTCGTGTCGCACAATGTGCAGCTCCTTGAATGTTATCACGCCCAACTGCATTTAAAATGCGTTCAGCTACCTGCTTATGATTCATAATTTTCTCCTCAAATAAAATGATTTCGCTTACAGAAGTTATTTTATCATTTTTCTGATATATGTCAAGCGTTTGCCATACTTTTTTATTTTTTTATTTTTCCGTGCTTATTTATATTGATTTTTTTATAAAAAACGTTTATCATAAATATATATAATTTAGTAAATGAGGAAAAAAAAATGAAATGGTCTACCAAACAACGATATCGTCCCTACGATAGTTATTCTGAAAATGATTTAGAGAGTTTACGCAAACTGGCACTAAAATCTCCTTGGAAATCAAATTTTCATATTGAACCAGAAACTGGACTTCTTAATGATCCAAATGGATTCTCTTATTTCAATGAAAAATGGCATTTGTTCTACCAACATTTTCCTTTTGGGCCAGTACATGGTTTAAAATCATGGGTACATCTAGTCTCAGATGATCTCGTCCACTTTGAGAAAACAGGGCTAGTCCTTTATCCAGATACAAAATATGATAATGCTGGAGCTTATTCTGGGTCTGCTTTAGCTTTTGAAAACTCCTTATTTTTAATATATACGGGTAATCACAGAGGCAAAGATTGGGTTAGAACTCCATATCAACTCGGAGCAAAAGTTGACAAAAATAATCAGTTAGTCAAATTCACTGAACCACTAATTTTTCCTGATTTTTCTCAAACAACCGACCATTTTCGAGATCCCCAAATTTTTTCATTTAAAGGACAAATTTATTGCTTGATTGGTGCTCAAAGCTCTCAACAAAATGGTATAATCAAACTTTATAAAGCAATAGAAAATAATTTAACTGATTGGAAAGATTTGGGAAACTTAGATTTTTCAAAAGAAAAAATGGGTTATATGATTGAATGTCCGAACCTTATATTTGTCAATGGTAGATCAGTATTAGTTTTTTGTCCACAAGGACTAGATGAATCGATTGTTAAATATGATAATATATATCCTAATATGTATGTTATTGCGGATGACTTTACTACTGGTTCAAAAAATCAGCTAAAAAATGCAGGACAACTAATTAATTTGGATGAAGGTTTTGACTGTTATGCTACGCAGTCATTTAATGCACCTGATGGCTCTGCTTATGCCATTTCATGGCTAGGTTTACCTGAGACATCATACCCCACTGATAAATACAATGTTCAAGGTGTCTTGTCCATGGTTAAGAAGCTTTCAATAAAAGACAACAAATTGTATCAATATCCAGTTGAAAAAATGAAAGAATTAAGACAAAAGGAACAAGATCTCTTACTAGCAGATAATAACATTATTACATCTAACTCTTATGAACTTGAGATCGATTTTCGTCAGCAAACCTCTACACTTCTATCTTTAATGACAAATGAAAAAGGGGATAGTGCACTTAAAGTTGAGATAGATAAAGAAAATAATACTATTACACTTATAAGAAATTATGAAAAACGTTTGGCACATGTTAAAATAGAAAAAATGAATGTATTTATTGATCAATCAATTTTTGAAATTTTTATTAATGATGGTGAAAAAGTATTATCAGGTCGTGTATTTCCAAATAAGAATCAGTATTCGATTAGAAGTCAAAATCCGATAAAAATAAAATTATGGGAGCTAAAAAAGTGATTAAACTTGAAGATGTTGCAAATAAAGCTGGGGTTAGTGTAACGACAGTTTCGCGTGTTATAAATCGTAAAGGATATTTGAGTGACGCAACAATATCAAAAGTAGAAAAAGCAATGCAAGACTTGCATTATATTCCAAACGCAGCCGCACGTTCTTTGCAAGGAAAGTCTTTAAAATTAATTGGGCTAGTATTTCCAACTATAAAAAATATTTTTTATGCAGAATTGATTGAAAAAATTGAGCAAGCTCTTTTCAAACGAGGTTACAAAGCTATGTTAGCAACAACAGAACATGATGAACAAAAAGAGCGAGACTATCTTGCCTTATTACTTTCTAACCAAGTTGATGGAATTATTTATGGGAGTCATAATTTAAAAGCACATGATTATATAGCAATTGAAGCACCTATTGTTGCTTTTGACCGTTTATTAACCCCTGAAACGACTGTTGTTAGCTCTGATAATTTTGAGGGAGGAATCCTAGCTACTAAAGCTTTGATTAACTCTGGAAGTAAAAAAATCGCCATATTTACTGGGAACGATAATACCAATTCTCCTACATATTTAAGGCGTGATGGATATCTGCTTGAGCTAGAAAGAAATCAATTAAAGCCTCATATAATAAAAATTCCTTCTCAATGGACTCTTCTTCGCAAAAAAGTTGAGATCAAAAAAATACTAGAAAACAACGATTTTGATGGTGTATTTTGTACAGATGATTTAACAGCTATATTAGTAAAAGATCTCGCCTCAAATTTAAAAAAATCACTTAATGTGGTAGGTTTTGATGGAACTGAATTTATAGAAAACTACTATCCTAACCTAACAACGATAAAGCAACCAATAAATGATTTAGCGGAACTCTTAGTTGATTTAATCATACGAAAAATTGATGGAGATAACATTGACATTACATATCAACTTCCTGTTCAGCTACATTATGGTATAGATTAAAAATATATTTTACTTCTTCAAAAAGACACTGTGATGCTATCCTTAATTCTTAGAGTCACTATTGTATAATTTAGACAAAGGATAAAAACATGCAAAAACGCTACTCACAAGAATTTAAAGACACCCTTCTCGACTTCTATCATTCTGGGCAATCCGTCACACAGCTTTCTAAAGAATACGGCGTGGCTCCTGCAACGATTTATAAATGGATCGACCTCTATTCTAAGTCTAATGAAAGCTCAGTCTCTAAAGATGATTTTCTAGAATTAAAAAGACAGCTGGCTAAAGTTAAGGAAGAACGAGACATCTTAAAAAAGTATTGACCATATTCGCCGAGAAAAAGATGTGAGTGCTGCGGATATGTCTCAAACGATTAAAACTTTAGCACTCAATGTCAGACTCAGTTGCCAACTGCTTGGTGTTCCTGAAGCAAGTTATTATGAGAGAATCAATCGACGGCCATCCAAAACTCAATTAAGAAGACAGCACTTGGCACTGAAGATTGACCAACTTTTCAAGGCGAATCGGGGAATCTATGGGGCACCTAAGATTCATCACCTCTTACTCAATCAAGGGGAAAAAGTAGGGATAAAGCTCGTACAAAAAATTATGAAACAACTTCAGCTCAAGTCCGTCGTCCTTAAAAAATTTAAACCCGGACACTCCGTAAGTGATGGTATTAACAAAATGAGCCTAAAAAGATAAATAAGGTTTGGGCAACTGATATTACTTATATTCCTACTCAACAAGGCTGGGTTTATCTCTCAACCATTATGGATCGTTATACTAAAAAAGTCATTGCTTGGGATTTAGGAAAGCGAATGACTGTAGAATTAGTGCGAAGGACTTTGAATAAGGCAATGGAATCACAAAATTATCCAGAAGCTGTGATGCTTCATTCTGACCAAGGAAGTCAGTATACGAGTCATGAGTATGAAGAGACTATAAAAAACTCTGGAATGACTCACTCCTTCAGTCGTAAGGGCTATCCTTATCATAATGCCAGTCTTGAATCTTGGCATGGACATTTAAAAAGAGAGTGGGTCTATCAATTTAAATATAAGAACTTTGAAGAAGCCTATCAGAGTATTTTCTGGTATATTGAAGCCTTTTATAATTCAAAACGAATCCATCAAAGTTTAGGGTATCTTACGCCTAATCAATTTGAAAAAGAAATCACTTAAAATAAATACATTAAAATTATACGTTTTTGACTCTAATAAATTGACTTAACGTCAGTTTTGCTTTGGTTCATTTTATTATTATCAACGATACATCTTTTAATTCTAGGTTAAAATGCACTTTATATGTCTATCAAAAATAATGAAAAATCCAAGTATTTATACTTGGATTTTTCATTGTTTAATTTTCTCTTTTATATAGAAACTCATATTCTTCACAAATAACTGGCATATCAGTTTAAAAATGTTATATGCTTTAAAGAATCTCTCATGAGCTTGACACCAATAACTCCAAAAGAAAAAGTGTAAGTCGATAGGAAACCACTTTATAAAAAATTACTGAGAAAAGAAAACTAACGACGGAAACATTATTCTTAGAGTAAGAACTGTCACATATTGATAGAAATTTTATTCAAACTTATGAGTCTAAAGGTACTTTGAATAAATTACTATAGACAGAAATAAGAGATAAATAGCAAAAACATATTAGGTCGAATTACCATAAGAAAAAATACTTTATCTAATCTTTTTTTTAGATAATGCTACAAGAATTATTGTGGATAAAACAATCCACCCTACGGCAGCTATCAGATAAGCACACCGCCCATTTATCATAAAATTAACAGGTAAAGCAATAGGACACCAATAAGCTGCTAATAAAACTTTATTACTGGCAAAAATAATGAGTAATATTTCAATAATCGCGATAATCATGCTCCCTCCTCGATTGATTATAAAGGTCAATAAAAGATGAAAATGATTAAGAAAAATTGCCATCAACCAGCTAGCTGTTGCGATCATCATTCCTTGTTGCCCTACTGCCTGTGAAACTCCCGTAATTATCCAGATCATTGCTGATGGAAAGAACAAAAGGAAATCCACTACTATTAGCTTTGATAACCAAATTCTGCTACTTTTTTTATTTACATTTATTTCTTGGAAACGATTGGCCAGACTCTCCTGTTCAAAGATTAGAATAGACAAAATTGTAACCAGTAACGGAAAAAACAAAAAAATCATGAGCGACAAATCAGTCATTGAAACATGACTTCTTCCAAAAGCTAAATAAATAGGAACCGTTAAAAGCTCTAATAAAGTAAAGAGAAAAACTAAATAAAACCCTAAGCTATTTTTTAATTTGAGACATTCACTTCTTATCATGTTCTATCACTCCTTTAAGTAAATACGAAACTCCTATCGTTACAACTATGGAAAGTCCAAATGGTAATAAAACTTCCCAAATACTGAAATTTATCTTCCCTGTTAACAAATCTCCTGATGGTTTGATATTTAACAAACTTTCTGTAACTTTATAGTGATAAGTGTATGGTAGCAAGAACCATACTGGAGTTTGTGCAACAAAAGGGGCAACAATTAAACAAATCAAGGTATTCGCAGCTAACAATACGTAAGTATTAATCCACTTGAAAATCAAGTATATAAAGGGTAAATTCCAAGAAGCTGCTAGTAATATAGCAATCAATGCCACACTTACTTTCATAAAATCCACCACTACAATACCTTGAAACACAAAAGCAACCAAATAAAGCAAAATAATCAAGACTATGCTCGCTAGTATACCTCTTAGCCAAATCAACAACATTTTGGCCAAATGAATTTTCCAACTCAGCTTTTTCCATTTCACATTTTGAAAATTTCCAGCTTGCTCCTCTGATTTTATATCATAAAGAAAAAGCAAACTCATCAAAAGGAATAAAAAACCAGTTTCCCACCAATAAATTGAAAAAACACTAAAAATCTGTATTCCACCCATAAGAAATGCTATAAATAGAGTCACAAAAGGGATAATTAATACCAATCTAAGAGTTCCTGATTTTTTTAATTTTATTGCTTCTGATGCTATTATTCTTTTCATATCACATTCCTCCATGCACAATCTTAAAGAATAACTGTTCAATGTCGTCTTCTTTATTGTTCGCATGATTATAACGAATCTTACCTTTGTTCAAAATAATAATTTGACTAGCTACTTTACTTATTTCGTGCAACTGATGACTAGAAATCAAGATTGTCACACCTTTAGCTTTAAGTTTTAAGATTAAGTTTAACAACTCCGCAATACCATCAGGATCCAAACCATTAGTAGGTTCATCAAGAATTAAAAATTGAGGTTCTGTAAGAATAGCCATACCAATTCCCAAACGTTGTTTCATCCCTAAAGAGAATTTTCCTGCTCTTTTCTTTCCTGTTTCTGCCAAACCAATCACTTCTAGAGTTTCATGAATTCTCTTATCTGAAATTCCAAAAAGCAAAGCCTTAGTTTTAAGATTATCGAAAGCAGATAAATTCATATATATTGCTGGAGCCTCGATTAAGGCTCCAAGTTGATTATTTGTCTTTTCTTGTCCATCAAAAAAAATTTTTCCAGTATCTGCAGAAATTAAACCAAACAAAATTTTCATCAAAGTTGATTTTCCTGCACCGTTAACTCCTAATAAACCACAGACTGTTCCAGATTTAATATCAAAACTGATATCTTGTAGCACCTGCTTTTCTTTATATGTTTTAGAAAGATTTTGAATTTTTACCTGCATTATATTTCCTCACTTTATTTTATGTTTAAAAAAAGTATATAAAACAATTTTCAGAATCTATTCAGAAACAAAAAAAGTAATCCTTAGAGATTACTAAATTACTTTTTTATTTTTAGGATAACTTCTGCCCCACCTTTTTGAGGACTACTGAGAATTAAGTTTCCTTGATGTTTTAAAGCTACACCTTGAGCAAAAGATAGTCCAATCCCATAGTGTTTCCCACTACGTCCAGTATCTTCTGTGAAAAATAGTTTTCCAGCATTTTTTTTTGCTTGTTCAGAAAAAGGATGACCATTATTCCAGATTTCAAAATAGAGATATTTTTCATCATCATAAATACTCAAACTGACTATTTTTTCACCCTCTTTAGCATACTGACAGGCATTAACAAAGATATTGATAAGTGCTCGACTTAAAGCTAATGTATTTCCGTAAAAAGTGGTTAAATCTGTTTTTTTAACTAGCTGATAATCCACTTGATAAGTTGTTGACAACTCTTCCAACTCAACTGATAAATCTATCAAAAAATCCTCCAGGGAGATTCTCGCTTTGTAATCATTTTCATCATTCAAAAGTTTTGTATAACTAATCATTGTGTTAAAATACTTGTCAAAAACAGTCAAACTATTTTTCATTGACTCAATAAAATCAGCTTGTTGTTCATTTACTTCAGTCATCTCTAGCAGTTCAATATTTCCTTTTAATACTGTTAAAGGTGTCTTAACATCATGTGAAAGTGCAGCAACCTGGAAGGATAAATCATGTTTTTCATGACGCTCCGCTTCAATAAGGAAAGCTAACTCCTTACTTTTCGAATATAAGTTATTCAGAACCTGATCAAATTCAATAATTTTTGATTCCTCTTGTTCAGGAAAAGTAGTTATTTCCCCCATCTTCAATGCAATCTTTTTAACGGCTTGAAAATTCTTAGAAAATTCTCTAATGAGATGATAGACAGAAAAAATAATGAGTATTATTTCACCAAGAAAAAAGAAAAGGTAAGTAAATTGATTATAAGAAATTGAACGAAGCGTATGATTTGTAAATTCAGGCATACTGTTTTGTCTTAAAACAACTGAAAAATGCTTATTGCTTGAATAAGTATAAGTAATTTCTCCTTCTGTAATATTATGTGAAGACTGTTTTGAAGCTACAAAACTAGGTACATCCGACTTGACATAATGTCCTCCCAAAATTTTACTTGTATCATTGTCAAAAATAATATAATCATATGGGTAGTGTTTCATATCACGTTCGATATCAGAAATAGTTAAATTATCTGAATCTAAAGATAAACGAATAGTTTCTGAACCACTGATTTGTCCAATTTGTCGTAGAAAGAAAGTCAAGCCCAGTAACAACAGGATAAGTAGACAAGTACCTATGATAATTTCAATGACAGCTTGCCATATCCGTCGACGCATTGAATATTTTTTACCCATGCCACTGATACCCAAGTCCCCGAACCGTTTTTATCGGATTAATATCGTATGGTGCAAACTTACTCCTAATCTGATAAATATACTCCGAGATTGACCGAAAAAGTGCATTAGAATATTCATCATATACGTCATCATAAATATCCTCTCTCGTATAAACTTTAGAAGTTCGTTGTGATAGTAATTCAAGAATATCGTATTCACGACAAGTCAGTGGAATTGTTTGACCATTGACACAGACTCGCCTTTCTTCTAAATAAAATGTAATTGGTCCTAAATCTCTACGAATCTCTGAAAAAACATGAACTGCATGTTTATTGCGTTCCTCTCGCTTTATATTTGCTTCCACTTTTGCAACCAACTGTTTAAGGCTAAAAGGCTTAGTAATATAGTCATCCCCACCAATACCTAAGCCGTTTATAATATCCTCTTCTGTATCTTTCGCACTAACAAAGATAATTGGAGTTGATATTTCTCTGCGAATCCTTTTACAAATTTCTGTCCCTTCAATATTTGACATCATGATATCTAACAAAATCAAATCAAATCCCTGAAAATCAGTAATATCCAAGGGAAGTGAAATGTTTTGATGCGTCGCAACTTCATAGTTTCTCATTTCTAATGCTGTCTTCATTAATTTTAAAATTTCCTGATCATCATCAACTATTAAAATTTTATACACCACTTTACCTCCGATTGTTTAGTACTCATTACTTCATTATACCATTCATTCTGAAGAAATATAATCTATCAATTTTTAGTCTTTCTTTTCAATATACCAAGGATTGAGATACACACTATACCTAAAGCCCGTAAAAAATCTTCTCCATCTCCAGTAACAGGTAAAATTTCTTGACTTCGTACAGAAACAGTACCTCTCGAATTTCGATTATTAGCCATTTTTTGATTAATATTATAATCAACTGAAATTACTTCTTTTGAAATGTTATGAAAATCATTTTTGATAGAAAAATTGTTATTTGTATTTCTTTGAATTTCTTTATCTTGTTCCTGTTTCATTGTATCCCTAGACTCTTTAAGATTCTCCATTGATTTATGGTTAATAGCATCATCCTGACCTTTATCTGTATCTAAGCTAAAAGCTTTATTTTTCCCATTCAATAAATCAACAATATTCAATACTCTATTCCCATTAACTTCTGGAGAATTCATTAGAAGAAACCTTTTTAGTTGGTTAGGATTCTTTATTCCATATTTATCAACTACTAATGCCAGTGCCCCAGATACTTTAGGAGTAGCAAATGAGTTGCCATAAACATATTGGTACCAGCCAGTATTAGTAGTTGTAAAAAGCCAATCTTTCAAATAATAACCCTGACTGACAAATTTATCTTGCCCATATTTTTTAAAATTGGCCGTTGTGCCAGCAGGAGCATAAATTGCATCCGCTCCAATATTACTAAAATCAGAAATATTACCATAACCATCTATTCCACCTACGGCTATTACATCCTCAAATACACTCGGTGCATCTACAACTTTTCCAGGAACCTTTATACTTCTGAAACGCTTAAGAAAGTTTATCATTGTTTGGTTATCTTGTATGTTTAAACTATCATTACCAAGAGCTGCGACAACAATACTTCCTTTTGCTGTTGCATAATTTATTGCTGACTTATAATTAAGATACTCTTGATAATCATTTGTTCCATCATCATACGATCCTGAAATCATAAGATACTGTCCAGCACTTATATTGATGACCTTGTTCCCATCATCCGCAGCTCTTCTTATTGCTCTAGCTACCCATTCCGATTTCGAAAGATTTTCACCAAATACTCTGTATATATTTACAGTAATCCCTGGTGCTACTCCTAAAATATTACCATTTGCTGTAATCTGACCTGCGACTTCCGTCCCGTGTCCCATTTTGTCGACAATATCACTTGGATTTCCAGTTTCATCAGGTTCTTCATTATCAAACCCTCCCTTAGGAACAAGATTTTTAAAATAATTTCCTAAACTATTTGACAAATCAGGATGTTCTTCCATGATTCCTGAATCAATAATTCCAACAGAAATTTTCTTTGAGGGCTGGTAGAGCGCATAGCTTTCTCCATTATTTGTCACATATTTCATATCCCACTGATAATCCCAAAAATCATGTGAATTTGTATAAACACTTGCTTTCTTTTCAGAAGAATTACTTATCAATAGAGGTTGTGCCTCTACTTTTTGATTTTTTAAAGGTTGTCTAAGAGATACCACTTCCTTAGCTTTACGATAAGATAGAGGAGAAGCAGAATTATCAATTACACCAGATGCATCTTTAGAATTTGATGGTTTTTCCTTAATAAGCTGAGAGGAAGTAACGAAGTTAGCTCTATTCTTCTTATTATCGAGGATTTTATTTTTTTGAATCGATGATGTTGAAACGACTACTTCACTTTGCTCAAGTAGCTCATCCTTAGATACTGGAACTGCTTCTTTATTTGTAACGCTATCTCTCTTACTGAATTCAGAACTAACTTGAGTTTCTTGCAACGAAACTTTCATTTCTTTTTGAACAGCTGATGTCTGTAATAAAGTTTTAGCAGCACCAGTTACATCCAATTCAGTCCTTGTTGTCGATTTTACTGCAGGTGACTGCGCCCCTAGATTAATCGAATCAGTCGTTGATCCCTCTGTTGAAGATAAAATTGCATTAGAATTATGATTAATTAATTCCGTATTAATATTATTTGAGAGTAACTGTTGTGAATTTGTTGTCTCCCCATGCACAGTTGCTGATAAACCCAACGAACAAACGATAAAAAGGAAACCTAGTATTTTTTTCACTCTAGTTTCCTACCTTCGTTGCAAGCTTAAAATCATCATTTATCTCAACGGCAAATGCTTCAGTAAGAGATTTTCCTCTAATAGAATGGATTTCGCCATAATCCCATTCCGTCCTACTCTGTTTGGAATTTGAACCATCCTTATCAATTCTCCCCCATTCAGACCTCGGGATACTTTTGCCACTAACTGAATCAAACACACGTACTTCAGCTAAAACATCCTGATATTCTCCCAATTCTTCATCAGATACGGTGGTGTCCGATATACTGTAAATATTTCCCATATAGTCAATTTTTCGTGAATCATTTTTATCAATAACAAAATTATCATCAGAAATATCGCTTGTCACATCAAAGTTTTGTAATCTCAAAGCTTTGACCGCCCCCTTATCACTTTCTGGAAGTATCTTATAGTATCTGTCGTTAATACCCATACATAGCGACTTGTCAGAAGCCTCATAAATATTATTTAAGACCAAAGTCACACTATTTTTGTTGCTACTTGATAAAAGTTTCTCACTTTTCATGTCAACAATCAACAGCTTATAAAATTTTACTTTGGAATTGTTAGCGTTCTCCTGAGGAATCTCCTTATCAGTTACGAAATACGATTTATTATCATAAATAAAATTAGTATAACTTCCTTCGTCAAACCTCACCTTTTTATGACTTGTTTGATAACACCCTGATAAACCTGTTATCCCTATTAAGGCCACAATAAGTATTAAATATCTTCTCATTTCCTCTTCCCTCCTTTCAAAAAATCGTCAAAAAGTAACAGTGCTTGTCTCCAATAAGTAAAATTGATTGAATATTCAAATTTCGATAATACCAGTATACAGCCACTTATTCCTTCAAGAAAACCCGTGCCACTTTCATCTCCGTATTCTTCAAGAATTTGCTCACTATTAACATTAAATTCTTCCATGTATGAATCAAACTTTTTTGTATTTAATAGCCGCTTAAATAAAGAACAAATTTCTATTAAACCAGAATAGCCATGGCAAATCATATATGAATCAATACCAAGTTTCCTTTGCATAGCTGACTCTAATATTTTTTCTGCTTTATCTACAAAATAGTCATTATCCAGTGCTAATCCTCCGTATAAGTATAGCAGACTAATACCTGGACCTCCATAGCACCATGCATCTCTAATGAAACTTGCTTCCCTAATTACTTTCTCTTTTTTTAATTCATCTGCTACAAGTCCATCTTTCCATAGAAACTGTTTTTTCCTTTCAAGTTCAAACTTTTCATAAATAAAAATAATTTTTTGCAAAGCTGACAACGAGGCTTCATTACTATATCCTTTTATGTGGGCATAAGCTAAGATACAGCCCACTCCAGCAAGTCCATGTGCTAATCCCATATTCAAACAGCCTAGTGGATACATCTCACTTTCTGATTGAGACATCTGATTCTCCGATTTGATGTAAAGCGATATTAGTCCTTTGTTTTCTTTAGTCAGATTTGATAAAAAATTGATAATGAGTATTTTCAAATCATCATATTGCTCGTCGTTGATTAATAATAGATAGGAAAGTATCCCAGATAAACCTTCAATCACGTCATAATCAGGAGGAGTAATGTTTTCCAAATTAAATCCTTCAATTTTTTCTCTGACGAAATATTCGATATATCTATTTAGGCTATCAAGAAGATTCTTATATTTTTCGTCATCTTCTCGTAAATGTAGGATACTTAATGCAATGCCAGCTGCTCCCGAATAAAGTGATCCTGTTAAAAGCCCATATGTTGAAAGTTTGCTAACAATATATTCAATATAATTGTCTATCTTTTTCTGATATATCTTTGAGTTATCTTTATTTTTTAACTCCGCTAACATTAAAATTATACCAGGCAATCCTGTAGAGAGAGTCAACTCTCCGAAATCGAAGTTTTCTTTATTTTTTCTAGTTCTCTCATCCCATTGAGCAATAATTTTTTCAACATTTCTTTTTATATTTTTTTTATTCATCATTATCCTCATATTGCTCTGAATAATAAAGTTCTTGATAGTATTGACATCTTCTCAGAAGGACATCATGACTTCCAACATCTTCGACCTGTCCATCTTTCATAACCACGATTTTATTTGCTTTTCTGGCAGCATTCAAACTATGAGAAATGAAAATTGAAATATTATTTTCCGAAAGAGCAACAAAATAATCAAATATTTCTTTTTCAGCTACAGGATCGAGTGCAGCACTTGGTTCATCTAAAATATAAATTGAAGCTTTCTTAAAGAATGTCCTTGCTAATGCAATTTTTTGCCACTGACCTCCTGAAAGTTGACGCCCTTCTTGAAACCAATTTCCTAACTGCGTATCAAGTACATATTGATTATTAGTTTTCAAAAAATCGAGTCCTAAATTATCTAGTACTTTAATAATTTTCTCATCTTCCCATTGAGAAGACAAATCACTCAATCCTATATTCTCTCTTATCGTTAACTCATACTTCACAAAATCTTGGAACAGCACCGATATGTTTTTCTGATAAAACTCCTCAGGCATCAAACTACTTCTCATTTTGTCGTATTGGATTATTCCCATAGTTGGTTGATATAATCCTGAAATTATCTTTACTAGTGTACTTTTCCCTGAACCATTTTTTCCTACAATAGCAGTTAATTCTCCTTTTTCAAAGGATAAATTGATATTCTTTAGTGCAAAGGCATTCGAATTAGGGTAAACATATGATAAATTAATTACTTTAACAGTTCCTATATGTTGATTGCATATTTCAGTATCTTCTATTTTTTTGTGAACTACACTTTCTCTCTTTAAAAACTCAAAAAGTTGTTCCATAAACAAACTAGTATTATAAATGATGTAAATATTTTGAATCATTGTTTGAGAATAAGTATTGATTTTAGAAATAGCTTGTATGAGACTTACCAAATTACCTATAAGAAGTTTTCCTGCTCTTACCGAAAGGATCATAGCAAATATCGTAAGAATATTTATCAAATTCAAAATGAAATCAAGAAAAATATTGAAATATGTCTTCTTACGAGCAATAGCTAAATCTTGGTTGATAAATCCTTTCTTTAATTTTCCAAATTTATGAATGAAGTAATTGCTAATATTATTTAACTTGATTTCTTTAAATGAAAAATCATGAGTCAATAAATATACAATATACCATGTTTCTCTTTCAGAACTTGCTCTCTGCCACTGGATTAAAAACTCTAATTGTCCCACTCTGAGAAAAAGTACCAAAGATAATACTGGAACAATAAGGAGTAAAATTGCTACCCCAATGTTCCATGTTCCAATAAAAAATAGACTAGATAACAATGAGATAAACGATGAAAGCACAACAATGATAGCATTAAATAGCTGAAAAGGCTTGTAAGTGCTGTCTTGAGTAACTTTTTCTATGATATTATACATATCAGCCTGCTCATAATCACTTAATTCAAGAGATGAGGTAGTCCTCATGAGGCGCATATTGATACTGTAAGAAAGTCGCATATCAAATTTTCCACTAACATAACTTTCCAGCTGTCCCAGAACTGTTGTTATCACTTGAACAATAAAATAGATGATAATAATATTGATAAGATGTCTCCCTGAACCTAGCACAGAGTTTATTAAATCTTGATAAATAAAAAGACTAGCCAACGGAACAAAAGCTGTGATAGCATTTAGCACAATTAAATAAATTGCATAACGTTTTTCCAACTGAAAAATTAACTTCAAGGTGCTTGGAAGAGTAAGTAAAGTATTAAAAAATTGTTTTGATGTGAATTCTTTCACTTCATCCATCTATTAGTCCTCATTTCATGTATTCTTCCGAAACAAACAACCTTTGAAGTGTGTAATAAATTAATTTCTCTTTATCTCGTTCAATACCAATTAGTCGGTTATTATGGACATGAATGATACTGTCAATAATTGAATAAACTTTCTGAAGTTCAAAATCTTGAGCTATCATTTTTAAAAATAAATTTTTTATGGCATGCTTTAATTCTTTAAAATTCTTGTCATAAAAAATTTGGTCACCTAGATTATTAACTTTCAGAAGCTTAAGATAATGTTCAATCTTTTCATTGACATTTTCTTTAACCTTTTTAGGACTAACTAAATTCAAAAAATTAAGAATCTTTTTGTTATCATTCTGAAAGAAGCATTTCAGATATAAATAATTCACCAAGATTGATACATCATCGACTTTCCAATCATTATTAGTATCTTTTATCAATGTAAGCAAATTTGGAATAATTTTAGAATCGGCACAAAATATTGCTTCGGATAACTCTAAAGTATCAAATCCACCATATCTTTCTACTTCTTGATCATAAATAGAAATATCAAAAGTTGACATTATCCTATTTTTCCGACTCCTTTTTAAGATTTCAAGAATAGATCCGTAAGCTAAAAATAAATCTGAACATTTTATACGCAATCTAATATGTGGTTTAGGATCAGTATATCTTAGGAAGAATAGATTTCCACCCAGGTTTGCTACTATTTTCTGAATATCTGGAAGATACGACAGTAAAAATTCATTTTGACGATTTATAGAAATGTACAACTTGAGATAAAGCCACTCGTTAAAGGGCAATTTTTCACGCCGTTCAACCGAAACTCTTTTCTCTCTTATAAATGCTCTCCCTTCATTACCTAATGCTCTCGTTCTAATAAAAGGCACTACAACATCGGCAACTCTCCCCTTTTGTCCTTTATTTATGATATTTTCATCTTCAAAATATTCTTGTAGCTCTATAAAATCTTTTCTTTTTGAGCTCTTCTTTATCGCCGACTCTAAAATTTCCATATCCAATGGGTTTTCCTGTGATAAATAAACTTTATTATCTCCATTGACAATATAAAACTCTTTGGGAATTTCTTTGCTTTGAATAAGTTCTCTTATTGTAATCTTACTATTTACATCCCTTCCCCAAATTTTCCATTTAGCAGGAGATATTACTATTTCGTCAAATACTAAACGTGGAATATAATCAAAGTCTCTGTAAATAAGTTCCCAAGGTAAATTATTAAACTTGTCATCTAATGAAATTTCGTAAAGAAATCTTAGCTCATTACTGAATAACGTTTTATTGTACATGCTTGTAATGTAGAATTTCAATACCTCTTGAGTTGAAATGTCTCGTGCATAAAATTTTTCTTTTTCGTCTATTCCAATATAGATATTAGTTAACAGAACTTCATTGTGACTTGTACTTGTAAAAAATGGAAGTACTTTCCTCCTCATAATTGATGTATGCATAACGTTAGCATGTCTGATATTTTCTGGAAGAAATACTATTTCACACGATGTAATTTCTTTATTCTCATTTTCTCTTTCGACAGAATCTACTATCGTTCTATGATAACTTGTTAACTCCGGAGAGAGTGCAGAAAATCTACCTGATGCCCCTCCCAAATTATTATTTCCAACGATATCCCCTAAAATAAAAATATCTTTTTCATACTCCTTTGCCAAATTCAAAAATAATTCTAACCCTTGAAGTTCACTTTTCTTTTCTAAGTCCATTTTTTGATAATGAGACTCTAAGTCGTCAAGATTAATTACATTATGATTTTTAACGGCTTCTACATACATGCTGAGGTACTTTTCTCTCTCCTCTTCTGAATAGTATAGAGTACTCGGTTCGGACTCATAAAAGTCATTTCGAGGATGATTATAATTATATGGAGCTCCTATGCCAAATGTAGAATCAAATAATTCTGTTATTTGTACTTCTTGATCTACACCATATTTTTCGATAAATTTATCCTTATAGTCATCCAAATATGTTCTTCTTACAGATTTTGTCGTATTTCCTAAAAACTCAGCTAAATGTTCTAATTGTTGCTTTTGTTTAACATCAAAATTTATTTCACTATCACTAATTAAATCAATTTGAATATAATTATCATTCTCAAGAATTTGTGACATTTCCTGATATATTTCTTTCAGTTTCTCAATACCTTCACCAATTTCTATTTCTGAGTATTCTTGAATAAACTTTTGAACTTTTTTCAGAGGAATTATATATTTTTTATCTTCATCTATTGCTTCAACTTTAGTCAAAAAAGTGTTCCAAGAAAAATCTGACAACAAATCTTTTTGTAAATTAGAGATCAAATAATGATTAACTATCAGACTGCCAAGATATTGTTCCGATAGTTCTCTATATTCGTCTCCATAGCAAAGCGTTACAGTTTCACAAATATCTTCATATTTTTGATAGTCATTCTCACAAAATTCAGAAATAATTTGATAAACATTCGTATATTTAATATTTACTTCTTCAAGCTCACTACTATTTATGGTATAAACTTGAAAAACTCGATCTCCAAACTTATAATTTGCATTATTTCTAGTAAATGATAACTTTTTTGAGAAATCTACTTCCATTTTATGAACTAGGCGAATCAACCACTGAGTATCCAATCTTATACCCTTTGTAGTCTTTCCCATTAACTTGTACTGTGAACTTTTCGAAAAAACACCAATTGAAGTTTCACTAAATAATCCAAATGGAGTTGATCGTAAATAACTTCTCTTATAATACTTGTAAATAGATTCAAATAATTTTTTAACCCTTTTCTTCTTTAACAGACCAGCATTATATTTCTGCATAACATCATAGAGTTTAGGATTAGCTAGTAGTAACTGTTCCAAAAAAACTTTATTTTTACTTACAGTCTCAATGACTTGAGTATATTCAGTAAAACTCCGTTTATCGTTTGGAGATAAAATTGTATTTCTTACTAAAAACGGTTGAGCTTTAAATGAACTTTTTATCATGTTTTTTCCTCTCTTTATTTTTATAAGCTATTTAGCAACCCTAAATAACTTATAAAAATAGGATAGTATCCATGTCTGAACTAACAAAATACTATCCTTTGATTTGGTTATTTGCTTACGTGAATACTACAATTACAAGTTGCTGTTTTCATGTTACAACCCATCAGAGCTCCTGTTTTACAACCGGGTGTACATAGCGAAATACTTGTAATGCGTGGTGATGCACCTGAATCTTTCTTCGAAACAGATACCAAATCCAAGTTAAAATCTTTTGTACTCATTTTGAGTGCCTCCTTATAATTTATTTTGTAGTTCCTTCGAACGAAATCATTGTATCTAACAAACTTCAGAATTTAATCAGAGCCGTTTATTATGCTCGCGTTATCGACAATAATATTATTACCAATACTTTCTCAAGATAGAATTAAGACTGTTTTAGATTTGTTAATGTTTCTATTGTCAGTATAGTTATAAGACTAGGTCATTCAAGTATGTCTAAGACTCAATAAACCTATCTCTATATTATTCAGGAACTAGAAAATCAAGATATTAATAAAATTATTAAATATTCGTCAACTATAACTTAAATAAATATTTTTTGTAAAAGAGATTATTCTAATGATTTTAACTTGTTAATTTTAGGCTAATGAAGAGTGATGGTATCGTCGAGGCGTTTAAAGAATAGTCCAACTCCTGTTGTTCCTCATAATTTGAAACATTCAGAACTCAATCGTTTACAATTAATCATGATAAGTTCACTTGTCCTCCCCATAAATATTTATCTATTTATCTATTTATCTATTTATCTATTTATCTATTTATCTATTTATCTATTTAT